>Ga0187894_10000945_pt1 | contig 38596 bp, 36 predicted proteins | sample GBC1701081metaG_FD_136650 | JGI IMG/M metagenome (GOLD analysis project Ga0187894, IMG submission 136650) | White microbial mat communities from a lava cave in the Kipuka Kanohina Cave System on the Island of Hawaii, USA - GBC170108-1 metaG ... | reverse complement strand
TGAATTTCAGGCTGGATATTGTGTAGCGCCGGCTTCTTGCAAAATCCAATCCCTGAAAGCGCGGATCTTGGCCGAATTCTGCCGCGCTTCTGAGTAGACAAGCCAGTAGTCGAGTGTGCTCTTGCCAACAATTTCAAACGGTTGGACCAATCGGCCGGAAGAAATCTCCGCAGCAAAAAAAGCCGGGGTCAGAATCCCAACACCCTGTCCCGCCATCGCCAGTTGGCCCGCCATTATCTGCGTTCCGAGTTGCAATGACGGACGCGGTCCTACTCCGGGGTTAGTAATTCCCGACAGCGCAAACCACTCTCGCCACCACTCATCCGTCCAATCAATCAGGGGAAGCTTCAGGAGATCGGCGGGCGAGGTGAGTTTTCCGGCGCGGGACAGAAGTTCCGGGCTCAAGAGCGGCGTGAATTCGATCGGGAAGACCTTGTGAGCTTTCAGTCCAGGCCAGTCGCCGCAGCCGACCCGAATACCAAGGTCAAATCCTTCGCGAGCGAAATCGACCATCCTGCTCATGGTCTCAATGCGTACAGTGATGTTGGGATGAACTCGTTCGAAGGTGAGCAAACGCGGCACCAACCAACGGGTGCCAAAAGTATCCGATGCGCTAACCAACAGCAGCCCTTGGTCTGTTTCGCGCAGAGCTACGCGGTACACACGCACAGGTTTGGCAATGTTCTTTACCGTTCGCTCGCCGATATCCTGGTAGTGCAATGGAAGTTGTTGCTCCACATGCTCATGAACACGAGCGGAAATGCAAATGCCGCCGGGATCGGCCAACGCCTCCAGGCGGGCTGCAAGGTTCACACTATCACCGTAGAGAACCCCACCATCGTCAATCACGTCGCCGAGAGTGATGCCAATTCGGAAACGCATCTGATCGCCCTGCGGTAAATCGAGAGCCCGGCCAGCGATCTCAGTTTGGATATCCATGGCAGCACGTACGGCCTCGACGGGGCTCGCGAACTCGACCATGAGGCCGTCTCCAGCTTCCCCGAAGGTCCGGCCGCGATGCTTGCCTGCCAATCGAGCGATGACACCGTGACAAGTCCGAAGTGCTCGGTGTGTGCGTTCCTCATCAAGCGCCATAAGTCGGCTGTAACCGGCAACATCGGCGGCAAGAATGGTGGCTAGACGGCGTTCCATGGCGATGCCCAATCTGCTCATGAGATTAGCGGCTAGAGCGCAAGGTTCAAACGGGCACTACTTCCGGCGGCGCCAGAAACCTTGCGTTCGGGTAGAGCAGTCAAACCTCTGCACTTCGCCTCTTGCAATCGCGGGCCAAGCCATGGGATTTGGAAAATATCAGCTTGAGAATTGCGTCTGTGGCTGGCGCCGCCCGGCACGGTGAAATTCCCTGCTCGGAAGTCTAACCCCTTGATATCACTCAGCCGGGCATTTTTTTGGAAAAATTCCCTGATAATCCCTGAAAATCCCTGATATTTGGCCGTCCGAGATCGCCCCGCTTGAGCCGTCGCGTCCTGCTGTTTCTACTCCGCCGCACTGGCGGCGACGCCGCCCACCGGCACGTCGACCTTGACCTCGCCCGCTTTCTCGAAAGTCAAGGTGAGCGAAATATGCTCGCCCTTCTTGAGCGGCGCCTTGAGGCCCATCAGCATCACATGCAGCTTGGTCGGGCTGAGCGTCACCGTCTCCTTGGGCGCGATCGCAAGCGCCTCGAGGTGACGCATGCTCACCACGCCGTTCTCCTCGACATTCTCATGCAGCATCGCCGACCGCGCGGCGTCGGTCGCGACATTGGTGAGCGTATCGGCGGCAGCACCCTCGTTGCGGATGGTGAAATAGACCGCGCCCGCTTTCGCCGCCGGTGTGGCGGAAGCGCGCGCAAAGGCGCCCGACACCATGACTTCGCCGGCATGCGCCGCGACCACGACGGCGACGACGGCCGCCACGGTAAGGCCGGTGGCGATGGCAAGCTCGAGGATGATGCGGCGCATGTGCATGTGGTGCGCGTCGATATGGGCATGATTATGAAAGGAAACCAGCGGCTAAGGGTCGCGGCGACCCGCCCTCCGAAGCTTTAGCGCAGGAGGGTCGCGGGGATCTCGGCGCTTTGATTCGGAATGGCTCGCAACTTGGCGCGTGATCACTCCCGCGCCAGGGCCTTGTCTTCCGCCGTCGCCGGGATCCACCATTCGCGTCCGCGCGGCGTTTCGACATATTCGGGCCACGGGAAGTCGAGCGGCGGCGCATAGTCGCACCACGGCTTCACGTCGTCGCCCGCCGCGGCGAGACGATCGGCAAATTCCGCCTTGGCGCGCGCCAGCGCCGGTCTGTCGGTCATGAGATCGAGCATCGTCCCGGCAATCGTCCGGGCGGCGGTCGCAACCGTCGGATCGATGGTCGCAGGGATACCGCCGAGCGCATTCATCACCCAGTCGGGATAGGCGAAGCCCTGAGGCGCCTTCAGCGTGGCGCGCCCGACATAGAAGCGCACCGCCGGCGCATGCCAGGTCATGTCGGTATAGTCGTCGGACGTATAGTGCGTCTGCCAGGAGGGAATGGTGGCGCGCACCTTGCGCTCGGCCTCTTGCGGCGAGATGAGTTCTTCGATCTCGGGAATGAAGGGACGCGCCATCGGCTCGAGCTCGAGCTCCTTCTGGATCGCCTGCGCCACCGTGATGGCCTCGGCGCCGAATCGCGGCGGGCCGGCACGCTCGAAATTGCGGTAGGTGATCTCGGCCAGCGCATGATTGGCGAGGCCGGGACGCGATTTCGACACCCAATGCCGGCGCCAGCTGCAATGCGCGGCGAGCGCCGCGCTCTCGGCATTGCGGTCGAGCACCGCGTAGATGCTGTCGAGCATCGGGCGGTCGGGGGTTCGCGCCGCGAACATGATCTGCGCCATCTGGGCGGCAAGATTGTCGGCCGTCGCCTGGCCGCTGGCGAGAATGGTTTCGTTCAGCGTCCAGGTGCCGGTATGCGGCAGCATGTGGTCGCGCATCATCTTGGAGAGCGTGTACATGGCGACGACCGCGTCATTGGCGCCAGGGGCGCGCGCCGAGGTGTGGGCGGCGGGAATCGGTCCCTTGGCCGCGTGCTTGAGCCAGGTCTCAGGAGCATCGCACAGGAACTCATAGATCGCCGCATAATAGGGCCCACAATGCGTGTCCCACCGGCAGGTGTTGCAATAGGGCAGCATGTAGAAAGGATGGAAGGAGATGACGGCGTCGAGCCCGTCATAATAGCCCTTGGCCGCATGGATCGGCTTCGAGCCCCTCACCTTCTCGGCGGGCTCGCCCATGAAGCGGATGGTGCCCTCGATGCCGTGTTTCTCCATCGCCGCCTTGGTCGCCAAGGTGCCGACGAGCGCCCCCATGCCCAGGGCCGAATGCGGATCGGTATGGCCGCCGGCGAAGCGCGACAATCCCCGGCGCGGCGCGCGATAGGGCACGGCTGCCTGGCAGTTGCCCGGCACCGCGTCATATTCGGCATAAGCCATTATCTCGGGGCCCTTGCCGTTCGACCAGGTCGCCGCGAAAGCCGTCGGCATGCCGCCCGAGCCCGCCTCGACGGTGAAGCCTTCCTCCCGCAAGCGCGCCACATACCATTCGGCCGAGCGATATTCGCGCCAGGCGGTTTCGGCGAGCGCCCAGATATGGGCGTTCCATTGCGACCAGTCGCCATGGCGCTTGTCGACAAAATCAAAAGCCGTCCGGTGGGCGGGTGAGATCATGTCTTAATCCTATTCATTCGGTCAGTTCCGCCGCGACGGTCTTGCTCTCGAGGTTCGGGTCAGAGGTTCCCAGGCGGCCATGGCGCCATCGACGGCGGCCATGAGCGCGGTGGGACCGGCGCCGTCGCCCGCCTGGACGCCGAGGCCGAATCCGACCGCCGCATAAAAAGCCGCTATCGCCGCGGTATCGAGATCCGGTGCGAGTTCACCGCTGGCTACGGCGTGATCAAGCCGCTCCTTGATCATCTTTGGACCGCGCTTGCGAATGTTGCGCAGATACTTCTCGGCTCCCTCTCCGCTCGCACCGCAATTGATCGCGCCGAGGACCATGAAGCAGCCATGCGGTTTGCCGGGTTTCGAGATGGAGGCGACGGTCGCCCGCAGCATGAGTTCGACCGACTCGCGTGCCGTATCGCCTTCCTGAAGCGTGCGTCCCGACGGCTCGCCGACCGTGCGGACATAGAGATCGGCGACCTCGCGGAACAGCGCCTCCTTCGATCCGAAGGCATTGTAGAAGCTTGGAGCGGTAATGCCGCCCATGGCCTCCAGAAACTCCTCGAGCGTCGCGCCTTCATAGCCTTTGGCCCAAAACAGTTCGAGCGCGCGTTCGAGCGCCTTTTCACGGTCGAAGCTGAGCGGTCTGCCGCGTCTTGCCATTGGTTTCCGCACTTTCTTTAGGGCGAGCTATAAAAGGCAATGCCGACCCATGCAAGCCCAGAGGCGCTCGGTCCTGGCTACTTCTATAGCATACAGTATAAAAATCGTTCCTTCCCCACATTCTACAGGACGGCGGTCGCTTTTATTTTTTAGTGAGCACTATAAATATCTTGACTCACTGTGGGAAGGTGCGGCAATCATACCAATAATTATAGTGTTCACTATAAAACTCTCGGGGAGATCCGGATGGAAAAGCTCAAAGGCAAGGTGGCGCTCGTTACCGGATCGGCGCGCGGCATCGGGGCCGCCATCGCCGAGCGGCTTGCGGCGGATGGAGCGGCTGTCGCGGTGAACTACTCGAAATCCGCAAAGGAAGCCGAGGGCGTCGCCGAACGCATCCGCCGGTCCGGCGGCCAAGCAATCATGCTCAAGGCTGATGTGGGCGAGTGGTCGCAGGCGAAGGCGCTCGTCGAAGAGACGGTGAAGGCATTCGGACGGTTCGACATCCTCGTCAACAATGCGGCGGCGCTGGGGTTTCAGCCCGTCGAACAGGTCGATGAGGTGCAGTTGCGGAGGCAACTGTCGGTCAACGTCGAGGCACCGATTGCAACAATCCAGGCTGCGGCACCGCTCTTTCCGGAGGAAGGAGGCCGCGTCATCAACATCACCTCGCTCGTTCAGCTTTACCCATTGCCCGGTAACACCGTCTACGCGGCAACCAAAGGTGCGATCGACGCGATGACACGCATATGGGCCATCGAGTTCGGTGCGCGAGGAGTGACGGTCAATGCGGTAGGACCGGGGCTCACCGATACGGATGCGGTCAAGGAGAACCTCCCCGAGGGGATCAAGAAGGCCCTGATCAAACGAACGCCGCTGGGCCGAATCGGAATGCCGTCGGACATCGCCGATGTCGTCGCGTTCCTGGCTTCGCCGGATGCGCGGTGGATCACGGGACAGGTTCTATTGGCGAGCGGCGGCTTCACGCCGTAAGTCGTTTCACCTCGCAAACAAAGTCAACGAGTATGTAACTGAGGCTACCAAAATAGACGATTCACAGAGTTCAACAAGGGGAAGGTTCAGATGGCGACTCAATCGGCAAAATCCGTCGCACTTATCACAGGGGGCACGACTGGAATCGGCTTCGCCACGGCCCGTGTGTTGCACGAGAAGGGCTTTTCGGTTCTGGTTACCGGCGCCAATCCCGAGACGCTGGCGGCGGCGAAGCAGAAACTGCCGAACGAGGTCGTTGTCCTCAACGCGGACGCTCGGTCCATGAGCGACGCGGCCCGCGTCGCCGATGAGTTGAAGCATCGTTTCGGCAGGGTCGACTTCGCGTACCTGAACGCCGGCGTCAGTCGCATGTTACCGCTCGAAGAGGTCGACGAAGCCTTTTTCGACGAGCACTTCGACATCAACGTCAAGGGCCAGATCTTTATCCTGCAGAAGATCTTGCCCCTCCTCTCGAACGGCGCATCCGTCCTGTTTACGACCTCTGTTGGAGCGGAGAGAGGCGCTCCCAACTATTGCGTCGCCTCGGCAACCAGGGGCGCGACGGCCGCTCTGGTCCCATCACTGGCCGCCGAACTTGCGCCGCGCGGTATTCGGGTCAATGCGATCCGGCCGGGCGCCATCGACACCCTCGCTTTCGACAAGCTCGGATTGCCGGCAGAGACCATAGCGGGCTTCCGTCAAATGCTTCCGCAGCGCATCCCGCTCGGACGAATGGGGGTAGCCGAGGATATCGCCGAAGTCGCTGCTTTCCTCGCATCTCCAGCGGCTCGCTATGTCACTGGAACCATCATCGACGTGGACGGCGGCTTTTTACACGCGTTGTGAACAAAGGCACGCTGGTCAAGACGCTTCGGCTGGGGTTCTCTCACCACATAAGGGATTCGAACGATGTCCACACCTGCAGTATTTGTATTTGGCGCGACGGGCAACATCGGCAGCGCGGTCATTCGCGAGCTGCTGCCGGATCACCAGGCGGGCCGGCTGAAGCTGATCGCGGCCGTCCGTCGCCCGGAGGCTGCGTCGGGCTTCGAGAGCCAGGGCATGGAAACCCGGCTGATCGATCTCGACCGCGCCGAGATGGAGGGTCTTGCTCCGGTTGTCGACGCGATGCGGGGCGCAAACCGCGTGTTCCTGCTGACCGGCTATGATGTGAAGATGCTGGCGCAATCGAAAGCGGCGATCGATGCCGCGAAGATCGTCGGCGCATCGCACATGGTTCACATCGGCGCCAATGCGCGACCGGACACCACGGCCGTTCACACCGGCTGGCATCAGCTGGTGGAGGCCTATATCGAACGAAGTGGGATCGGCTTTACGCACCTGCGTCCAAGCCAGTTCATGCAGACTCTGCCCATGCTTTACGGGATGGCCGGCCGGCCAAGTGTCATCGAAAACTACATCGCCGATGCACGGATCGGCTGGATCGATGCCGGCGACATTGCGGCCGTCGCTGGCGCCGCGCTGCGCGATCCGAGCGCTCATGCCGCGCAAACCTATTCGCTCGCTACCGATCTGGCCTCGATGGACGAAATCGCAGCCATGCTTTCCAAGGTGACCGGAGCGCCGTGGCGATACCAGGCGCGAGAGCCGGATGTGTTTTACGAGAAGGTGACCGCCGCCGGGGCTGACGCTGTCTACATGGGATGCGTGCGCAACGTCTTCGCGCGCACGCGCGACGGCTCGCTGCCCGAGCTGTGCGAAGTCTATGACAACGTCCGGAGCTTGACGGTCCGGGAGCCGACGAGCCTTCTGACCTTCATCGAGCGCAATCGCGCCGCCTTCGAGAGCGCTCCGGCGCAATGAGGCGTCTCCAAGAGATGTCCAGATGTGCCAGACTCAGGTTGTCGCCGCCGCCGAGTCGAGTCGGCGAGCGTGCCGCCGATGAAATGATCGCCACCCGGCTGTTAGCGAGCAGCTAGCGCAAAGCTTCGGCGAGTTTCTTGATGGATGCATCGATCACCAACTCATCGAAACCGGCATAGCCGAGAACCAATCCTTGCCGGAAAGGCTCGCCGGCGAAATAGTCGGAAAGGGCGGGCGCCAGCAATCCGACTTGCGCCGCGCGCTTCGACGCGTCGCGGTCGTTCATGCCGTTCCTCAGGTTGCAGATCAGATGCATGCCGGCCGGCTCCGGCGCCGTCGCCAGCACATCATCGGCATGGCGCGCGATCGCCTCGCGCAGCGCCAGCTGGCGTCTGGTGTAGAGGCGGCGCATGCGCCTTATGTGGACGGCATAATGACCGTGACGCATGAATTCGGCGAGCACCGGCTGCAGGAAGAGCGAGACGCGCGCACCCCTCTCGCGCATCACCACCGAGAGGCTGGCCAGGAGATCGTGCGGGACCACGAGATAGCCGATGCGCAGGCCCGGCAGCATGGTCTTGGAGAAAGAGCCGAGCGAGATCACGACGCCCGCGTCATCGACGCCCATCAGCGCCGGCAGCGGCTTGCCGTGATAGCGATATTCGCTGTCATAATCATCCTCGATGATCCAGCTGCGGCGCGCCCGCGCCCAATCGAGCAGCGCCAGGCGGCGGGCGAGCGGCATGGTCATGCCGAGCGGATAATGGCGGGCGGGCGTCACCACCGCGGCGCGCGCGTCCTTGGGTCCCTTGGCGATGTCGAGACCGCCCTCATCGACCGGGATCGAGACCGTCTTGAGGCCGAGCTCGGAGAAAGTGCGGCGGATCAGGACATAGCCCGGCTCCTCGATCAGGACCTTGTCGCCGCGCCTCAGGATGCTCTGGGCCAGAAGCTCGAGCCCCTCGCCGGCCCCGCTGGTGATCACCACCTGCTCCGGCGCGCAGCGCATGCCGCGAAACGCACGCAGGTGGTCCGCGATCGCCAGGCGCAGCGGCGCCCAGCCCAAGGGATCGGGCGAGGCCAGGAGCTCGCGGATCGGGTTGCGCCAGGTCTTGAGCATGAGCTTGGCCCATTGCTCATGCGGGAAGAGTGCGAGCTCCGGCGCTGCCGGCTGGAAGGGCCTGACCTCGTCGGGGCGCGGCAGCCCCGTCTCGGCCAAGGGCGCGACCTGCTCCGCCGCCCGCAGGACGTGGTCCGGCAAATCGGGCGCCACAAAGACGCCGGAGCCGTGCCGGCCTTCGGCATAGCCCTCGGCAATGAGCTCATCCACGGCGGCGACGACGGTCGCGCGCGAGACGCCGAGCTCCTCGGCATAGAGGCGGCTCGACGGCAGCCGGGCCCCTGGTGCGATCGCCTGGGCCAGGATGAGGCGTTTCAGCTCACTGGCGAGCTGGCGGTGCAGCGGCTCGCGGTCGGTCCGGTCGAGACTGATCCCGGCGAGCGCAGCCTCACCGAAAGTGGACTGTCCCTCTCTAAAGGATGTGGCTCTTTTCATCAGTCCACTTCTGCCACAAGCATCGGGCGCTGAACAGAGGCCTCGAGATCGGATAGGATCCGCACATGCTCACCGCAGACATGAAATCGCTCATCACGACCTTTCCTCTGGGCTTCGTCGCCAGCGTCAACAAGGACGGGACACCCAATCTGTCGCCCAAGGGCACCTTCGTCGTGCTCAACGACCGGCAGCTCGCCTTCGGCCATATCCGCTCGCCCGGCACGATGGGCAATATCGCCGAGCGTCCGACGGTCGAGATCAACTTCCTCGACGTGCTGGCGCGTAAGGCGGTCAGGGTGCGCGGCCGCGCCTACATGTTCGCCAGGAGTGCCCCTGAATTCGCGCCCCTCTTCGCCGTCTTCAGCGGCTGGACAGGCTACACCGACATCATGAAGGCCGTGGTGCGTGTCGATATCGAAACGGCGAGCCTCATTTTGTCGCCGGCCTATGACATCGGCCATACGGAAGCCCAATTGCGTGAGCAGTACAGAGCGAAATTCACCTCGCTCTGAGAGTTTCGCATGCGGAAATGGCTGCGCGGCGCGCTTGTCGCCGTTGCCGGGCTTGCCGGCTTTGTCTTCATTGCCAATACGAATCTTCTGATGACCTCGCGCGGCGGCAAGCCCACGCTTCTCGCCCATCGCGGCATGGCGTAACGTTTCGCGCAGGGCCGGCATAACTAATTTTTTGTGAGCAAGAAACGGGTGGGTTTGCCGCTGCCCTGCGCGCACTATCGCGTCAATGCCACGCTGGAGCGTTCAGTCAAAAAAAGGTGGAGGAGACCCATGATTTCGCTTCTTCACTCTTTACACGCAATCGCGGCACGACGCGGCGACGGTTTACATCCAGAGTTATGCAAGAGGCTGCCTAAGATGGACGCAGACAAATTCGATGAACTGAACGCGGCTCCAAGAGAGCTTCAGCAACGCCGCAGCCTCGCTCTGGCCAGGCATGAACGCGAGAACGAGCGCAAGACCTTCCTCGGCTCGCTGATGGAGGCGGAACGTCAGGCAGATCACCTGCGGACCTGGATTGCCCGCCAGGAGCTTCACCTCAACGCGGAAGCCCATGGCGAACTGAGCCGCATGCTGCAATGGGTATACGGTGAGCTCGCAGCGCTCGAGACAATGACACAGCCCTCGCAGCTGGCCGAATTACTGCGCCAGCAAAGTCTCTTTCCGGAAGTCGACGGACTTGCCGATCCACTCGGCGATCCTCCGCCGCTGCGGCCTTGGGGGCGATGATTATTTCGCGATCAGCAGCGCGAAAGGCTCTTCCAGCGCGCGGGTCACGAAGCCCCGGTATTTGCCATAGGCCTGGTGGCCCTTCTCGATCCGCCCAAAGGCCGGATCGCCGCCGATGGTCTTGACCGGCACGTAGACGATGGGGGTCGCGACCGGCATCAGACTCATGCCGCGGCCGGACTGCAAGGTCGTCAGGATGCCGAACATCTCGCCGGCGATCGTCGGGCGCGAAATGATGATGAAGCGATACTGCCCGGATTTGTTGGTGATGAGATAGATGTAGCCTGACTGATGCGGGATCGACACGCTGCCGTTCTGGGTGAAGGCGGCATCGACGCGCTCGCTCTCGCGGAAAACGAGATGCGATCTCTCGTCATGCCAGGCGATCGAGGTACGGTAGGCATAGATCGAATCGGGATTGGAGAAGGACGGCCTCACCGTCACATAGTCGTCCTCGATCCAGGACACCGCGCGCCTGGCATAGGAGCCGAGCTCTTCCGGCGCGATGCCGGCGTGGCGTGCGGCGGCGGCCTGCTTGGCGGATGACGGCTTCCTGAGGGTGAGACCCAGGGCCGCTTCGAGGCGCACGATGCTCGCCAAGGTGAAGGGGCGCTGGCCGGACAGCGCCTTTTCCAGGGTCGAGAGGCTGATCTTCGCCTGGTCGGCAAGATACTGGCGGGTGATGCGCCGACGCGCCAGCGCCTCGCGCACGATGTCCGCCACGGCGTCATTGTCTTCAACCGAGAGGGTCTGGTCGGTCATAGAGGGATCAACTCTGAAACAGCATGGCTATGAGGGGATGAGGATCCAGGCCGTACAAAACCGTACATTTCCACATCGCCCTGTCTAAAACAAGGCAAGGACCGCTCCATAGCGGCAACCGGCGGCCAAAGAATGGCGGATTGCCCGCTCGCGATGCAGAGGCGGGCAGTCCCACATGGTGAAGCCACGGCCTTCCGATTGCGGACAGGCCGTTATGGAGCGGAATCCCATGTACCGACTATTGCTCACACTGCTGGGCGTCATCGCCATGACGCTCAGTGCCTCCGCCGGCTTCGTTTCCCCCTCGCAAATGGGCACCGGCGCCCTGCTGCTCAAAACCAACGAGCCCGGGAAATATGTCGAAGCGCCCCGGGTCGCCACCGACTTCGACATCACCATAACCGGGCCCATCGCCCGCACCCGCTTGACCCAGCACTTCAGGAACCCGACCAATGGCTGGATCGAGGGGACCTATGTATTCCCCTTGCCCGAGAATGCCGCCGTCGACTCGCTGAAGATGGTGATCGGCGAGCGCATCATCGTCGGCGACATCAAGGAGCGCCAGGAGGCCAAGCAGATCTATGAGGAGGCGAAGGCCAAGGGCCAGAAGGCCGCCCTCCTCGACCAGGAGCGCCCCAATATCTTCACCAACCAGGTGGCCAATATCGGCCCCAGCGAGACCATCGTCATCCAGATCGAATATCAGGAGGCGATCCGCCAGTCGGGCGGGTTGTTCGCGCTGCGCGTCCCGACCGTGGTGGCGCCGCGCTATGTGCCGGACCCCAAGATCGTCGTCTCCGAGAATGCGCAATTCTATACCGTCAAGGACAGCGTGCCCGATCGCGACAAGATCACGCCCCCGGTGCTCGACCCGCGCAAATCGGCGCCGGTCAATCCCCTGACGCTCACCGTCCATCTCAATCCGGGCTTTGCGCTGGGAACGGTGATGAGCTCGTTCCATGATGTCATGGCAGCATCGCTCGCCGGCGGGGCGAAGCTGATCACGCTCGCTAAGCCGGAATTCGCGACCCGCGATTTCGAGCTCACCTGGAAGCCCTTGCCAGGCGCTGAGCCGCAGATCGGCCTCTTCGCCGAGACCGTCAATGGCAGCGACTATGCCCTGGCCTATGTGACGCCGCAGGTGCAGCCCGCGGCCGAGAAGCGCCAGCTGCGCGATGTCGTCTTCGTCATCGACAATTCAGGATCGATGGGCGGCCCCTCCATGTCGCAAGCCAAAGCGAGCCTCATCTATGCGCTCGACCGGCTCGATCCCATGGATCGCTTCAATGTCGTGCGCTTCGACGACACGATGGACATCCTGTTCGCGGACACGGTCCAGGCGAGCCGCGACAATGTGCAAGCCGCCAAGAGCTTCGTCGGGCGGCTCGAAGCCTCGGGCGGCACGGAGATGATCCCGCCTCTGCGTGCGGCGCTGCGCGACGCGCGGCCGGACGATCAGACCACGCTGCGCCAGGTCGTCTTCATCACTGACGGCGCCATCGCCAACGAACAGGAGATGTTCGACGTGCTTTCGATGATGCGCGGCCGGTCACGGGTCTTCATGGTCGGCATCGGCTCGGCGCCGAACTCCTTCCTCATGACCCGCGCCGCCGAGCTCGGCCGCGGCGCCTATGCCATGATCGGCGAAGGCGGCCAGGTCGAGGACCGCATGCGCGAACTCTTCGCCAAGCTCGAAAATCCGGCGGTGACCAATCTCAAAGCCGAGTTCGACCAGGCACAGGCGGAAGTGACGCCATCGCCGCTGCCCGACGTCTATCAGGGCGAGCCGGTGATGGTCCTGATCAAAATGCCGGACCGCAAAGGCATGCTCAAGCTCAGGGCGGAGGTTGCGGGGCGTGACTGGACGCTGGCACTGCCGCTCGACAGAGCGGAGAAAGGCCAAGGAATTGCCAAGCTGTGGGCCAGGCGCCGGATCGATGACGCCGAGGTGGCGCAGACCATGGGCACGATCACGCCCGAAGAAGCTGACAAGCGCATCCTCGCTCTCGCGCTCGAGCATCATCTGGTCAGCCGTGTCTCGAGCCTCGTCGCGGTCGACAAGACCCCGGCGCGCCAACCTGGCGAGAAGCTGACCCGCGCCGAGATCCCGCTCAATCTCCCGGCCGGCTGGGACTATGACAAGGTCTTCGGCACGGAGCAGAGCGCGCCCCCGGTGCTCGAGCGCGACGCCAAGCTCGATGTCACGCTGATCGCCATGACCAAGAGCCCGGTCAGCGCGCAGAAGGATGCGATCAAGACCGTCGATCTGCCGCAGACGGCGACGCCGTCCGAGCTCCTGATGCTCGTGGGCGCGCTGTTCACGCTCCTCGCGCTCGTCTTCGCGTTGTTCGCCCGGCGCGCGAGGCTCGCATGACCGCGGAGCTCGACACGCTTCCCGCCTTCTGGATGCGGCGCTCGCGCCGCGCCCGGAAGGGGTTCCGGGAGTTCCAGTTGCAAACACAGGCCTCTTCTCCCTCGGAGAAGAGGCCAAGACCGGCAGGTGTGTGGCTCCTGCTCGCTTTCCTCAGCGCCGCCCTGGGCCTGATCTTCCTCGGCGAAGGCCTGTGGATCAAGGCGAAGGCGGAGCTCGCGCAAATCCTGCTCGAACGCGCCTTCACCCAAAGCATCGTCACGGGCAAGCCGGTCAAGCCCTGGCGCTGGGCCGACACCTGGCCTGTCGCGCGCATCCGTGTGCCGCGCCTTGCCGTGTCATCGATCGTGCTTGCCGGCGGCAGCGGGCAAGCGCTTGCTTTCGGTCCCGGCCATCTCGACCGCACACCCCTGCCCGGCGAGCGCGGCACGGCTGTCTTCGCCGCGCATCGTGACACGCATTTCCGCTTCCTCGGCGATCTCAAGCCCGGCGATGAAATCAAGGTCACTCCCAGTGACGGCCTCACCTTCACCTATGAGATGACGGCTGCGGAAATCGTACGCTGGGATCGATCGAATATCGACGCCCAAGCCAGCGGATACAATCTGGCGCTCGCTACCTGCTGGCCGCTCGATGGCACATTCAGCGGACCTTTACGCTACGTCGTCCATGCACGGTTGAAGCCATCCGGCCTATAGACTATCTGTTGCCGCTCGATGTGCCGATCGAGTGTTGCAAAAATGAACGAGAATATGCCGCCACATGATCCTGCCGGTCACACCTGGTGAGAGGCGCGTCCTCGTCGTTCTGCGCGCCGGCGACGAGTCGCTGCATCCCCGGTGGTTCCTGAACGGACGCGCCGAAAGCCGCAATTGGGATCTGCATATCAGCTATTTCGGCGAGCTCAGCCGGCCCTATCGCATCCGCAGCCCCGACATCACCTTGTCCTTCGAGAAAGGCACCAAGTCGATCGGCACCATGGCCTGCCTCGAGAAGCTGGGCCAAAGGATCGACGACTATGACTGGATATGGCTGCCGGATGACGATCTCGCGGCCGACCTGCCGACGCTCAACCGCTTTTTCGAGATCGTCGCGGAATATGGGCTTGACCTCGCGCAGCCGGCGCTCGGCGCTGGATCCTATGCCTCCCACGAGATCACCCTTCAGCGGCCGCATATGAAGCTCAGATACACGACCTTTATCGAGATCATGGCGGCCTGCTTCTCGCGGGAAGCGTTGCGGGTCTGCGCTCCCTATTTCGGCGCCACCGTCACATCATGGGGACCCGATATGCTGTTTCCGAAGCTGTTGGGCTATCCGCAACGCTCGATCGCCATCGTCGATGCAACGCCGGTCATTCACACGCGGCCTTCCGGGCGTGGCCCCAATATCCGCCTCGCGCGGGAATTGGGTTTCGACCCCAATGAAGAAGCGGAGGACTTCAAGCGCCGGCACCAGGTGGAGCACCGTCTGGAGACCTGGGGCGGCCTCGATCTGGACGGAAACCATGTCGACGCCGCCGCGGACATCGATCGCCATATCGTGGAAGCGCAGTCGTTTGCGTCAGCTTCTTCTCATGGATAGACTGGGGCTTCACCGAGCCAACATGGATGAGCGCGCATGAAACTCCTCGTCTTCCAGCATCTCGCCTGCGAGCATCCCGCCGTCTTCCGCAGCTTCCTCAAGGAGGATGGCATCTCATGGGATAAGGTCGAGCTCGATGAGGGTGAAGCCATCCCTCCGCTCGAGTCCTACGACACGCTGTGGGTCATGGGCGGACCCATGGATGTGTGGGATGTCGAGGAACACCCCTGGCTCATCCCCGAGAAGCGCGCCATCCGCCGCTGGGTGCGCGACCTGAAGCGGCCGTTCCTCGGCGTATGCCTCGGGCATCAGCTCCTGGCCGATGCGCTCAATGGCACCTGCGGGCCGCAGCGCCCGCCCGAGGTCGGCATTCTCGATATCGAGCTCACCAAGGAAGGCCAGAACGATCCGGTCTTCGCAGGGCTTCCCCACCGGATGAAAGCCCTGCAGTGGCACGGCGTGAAAGTGGCGCAGGCGCCCGATGATGCGGTGGTGCTGGCGCGCTCGGATGCTTGCGCGGTGCAAGCGATGCGCATCGGCCGGCACGCCTATTCGATGCAGTATCATGTCGAGCTCGAGGCCAATACCATACCCGATTGGGGCAAGGTGCCGGCCTATGAAGCCGCCCTCGCCAAGGTGCGGGGCCCCAACGCGCTGCAGGCCCTGGCGAAGGAAGCCGAGCCCTTGATGCCCGGCTTCATCGCCAATGCAAGGCGGCTCTATCGCAACTTCATGGCGGTCACGGCGCCGGCTGCGGCAAAGTAATCAGGCCCAGCCGATGAGCCCGAGCAGCCACAGCAGGCCATAAGCGAGGCCGCCCGCCGCCGGGAAGGTCAACAGCCACGCCCAGACGATGCGCTCGATCACCGTCCATTTGAGCGCCCGCGACGAATTGGCGAAGCCGACACCCATGATGGCGGTCGATATGCTGTGGGTGGTCGATACCGGCATGCCGAAATGCGCGGCAATCGTCAGGATCGTCGCTGAGCTCGTCTCGGCAGCAAAGCCATGGATCGGATGCAGCCGCACCATCTTGTGGCCAAGCGTCTTGATGATGCGCCAGCCGCCGGCGGCGGTGCCGGCCGCCATCACCAAGGCGCAGGCGACGATGATCCACGCATCTATGTCGGCCGCCTCGCCATCCGGACGCAGGAACTCGGCCCAGGCCGGCAGGCCATCGAGGGCGCCCGAGTTCTGGGCACCGAACAGCGCCAGGGCGATGATGCCCATGGTCTTCTGCGCATCGTTGCGGCCATGGGCGAGGCCCATATAGGCGGCAGACGCGAGCTGCGCCTTGCCGAAAATGGCGTTGACCCAGAGCGGGCGCGCCAGGCGGCCCAAGGCTCCGCCGGCTCGCGCCATGCCGGAGATGACCGCCCACAAAAAGACCATCATCAAGACGCCGAGCGTGAAGCCCGCCACCGGCGAGGTCACCATGGGAAGCAAGACCTTCCACAACAGGCCCTCGTTCTTGGTCCAGTCACCGACCGCTTCGGACCAGATCAGGGCGCCCCAGTTATTGTCGGCCGCGGCAAGGGCGGCACCGCACAGTCCGCCAATCAAAGCGTGCGAGGACGACGATGGCAGGCCGCGCCACCAGGTGATCAGGTTCCAGACCGTCCCGCCGAGAAGCGCGCACAGAATCACCTGGAGCGTGACATCGACGACGCCCGTATCCACGAGGCCCGCCGCTATGGTCTTAGCCACCGCCGTGCCCCAGAAGGCGCCGATCAGGTTGGTGCTTGCCGCGAGCGCGATCGCCTGGCCCGGCGACAGCACCCTGGTGGCCACCACGGTGGCGATGGAATTGGCCGTGTCGTGAAAGCCGTTGATGAACTCAAAGGTGAGCGCCACGAGCACAACGACCAGGACGAGGAGCAGCATGGCTAGCTGTTCTTCAAGGCGACCTGGTAGACCACGGCGCCGGCGTCGCGGCACCGGTCGATCGCCTTTTCCAGAATCTCGAAGAATTCCTTGAGCAGGAACATGCGGACGGCGTCCAGATCGCCGGCATAGAACTCGCGGTACAGTTCGAGCAGCAGCCGGTCGGCCTCGGTCTCGATGGCGTGGAGCTGATCTTCGAGCGATTTGATCGTCTCGAGCCTGAGCCGCGGCAACTCCCGCACCATGTCGAGGACGATGCCCGTCGCCTTCACCAGCATGGCGGCGCGCGGCGCGAAATCGACGCCTTCGAGTTTGGGGGCGGCGAAAGCGTAACGGTCGGCGAAGCGCTCTGCCTGCTTGGATATCTTGTAGAGCGCCACCCGCAATTCCTCGATGTCCTCGCGCTCGATGGGCGTGATGAAGCTGTCGACCAGCGCCTGGCTGATCTTGCCCGTCGCCTCTCTCTGGCGCTGCCGCGCGAGCTTGATCGCCTCGAGCCCGGTCGCTTCCGCCTTCGGGCTCAGGATCTCGTGCAACGCCTCGGCGCTCTCATGCGCCGCAACCGCGGCGTCCTCCAGCAAGGCGTAGAACTGCTTGCCCGAGCCGAAGATCGTCTGAAGAGAGAACATGGCCAGCCCTTGCCGGAATCGGTATCGGGTCCGAACCTATCATCCCCGCTCAGCAAGGAGAACCTTCGGTTTCTCTACACGTGCGGATCAGCTTGACCATCTGGAATACTTCGCAGTCCCTGCTTCGCCCGCATCCTTCTCAGGAAATCTGCGCCGTCGAAGGGTCGCGGCGGGCCGGATTCTTCTCCGGCTACCAGCGCTTCCCGCAGCGCCTTGACCTTGGCCTCGTGCTCTTCAGACATGGGCTGGCTCGCTCTCAATTTACCTTGCTACTTCGCCCAGCACCCGGACCCAGCTGCGGATACCTTTGTGGAAGCTCGAGAGGTTGTATTTCTCGTTCGGGCTGTGCAGCGCATCGTCATTGAGGCCGAAGCCGATGAGCACGCTGTCCATGCCGAGAACGTCCTTGAAATAGCGCACGATCGGGATCGAGCCGCCGGAACCGATGAGCGCCGTGTCGCGGCCGAACTCGTCCTTCAGAGCTTTAGCGCTCTTGCGGATCAAGGGCGAGGTCTCGGCGATCTCGCTCGCCGGGCTTCCCGAGCCATAGGACGCGAACTCGATTCGACAGTCCTTCGGCACTTCCGCCTTGGCGAAAGCGCGGAACGCCTTCAGGATCTTTTCCGGCCTCTGCTTGCCGACGAGGCGGAAGGTGAGCTTGGCATGGGCCTGGGACGGGATCACGGTCTTGGTGCCGGCGCCCGTATAGCCACCCCATATGCCGTTCACCTCGGCGGTCGGACGGGCCCAGATCTGTTCCAGCACGCCCTTGCCCTTCTCACCCGCAGGGACCGAGAGGCCGACCTCCTTCAGGAACTTCCTGTCGGAGAATTTGAGCTTCTGCCACTGCTGCTTGATCTCCTTGGGAACTTCGCCGACGCCTTCATAAAAGCCCGGAATGGTGACCTTGCCGTTCTTGTCGTGGAGCTTCGACAGGAGCTTGGAGAGGATGCGGATCGGATTGGCGGCGGGTCCGCCATAGGCGCCGGAATGGAGGTCGATGCGCGGCCCCGTGATGGTGATCTCGTCCTTGACCATGCCCCTGAGCCGCGTGGTGATCGCCGGCGTCTTCGCGTCCCACATGCTGGTGTCGCAGACGAAGGCGGCATCGCAAGTGAGCTCCGCCTTGTTCGCCTCGAGGAAGGGGACGAGGCTCGGCGAACCCGATTCCTCCTCGCCCTCGATCAGGATCGTGGCCTTGATCGGCAGCGTGCCGGTCGTCTCGATCCAGGCCCGCATCGCCTCGACGAAGGTCATGAGCTGCCCCTTGTCGTCGGCGGTGCCGCGGCCGTAGAGGCACACGACGCCATCCTTGCCGGTGCGCTTCTGAGGCTCGAAAGGCGGTGTCGTCCATTTGTCGAGCGGATCGGGCGGCTGCACGTCATAGTGCCCATAGAACAGGAAATGCGGGACCTTGCCGTGGGCCGCCTTGGGCTCGAAATGCGCCACGACCATCGGGTGGCCGGGCGTGTCGCGCAAGGCGGCGGAAAAACCCAGCCGCGCGAGATCGGCGACAATGCGCTCGGCGGTGCGCCGGCAGTCGGCCTTATAGGCGGGATCGGTCGAGATCGAGGGAATGCGGACGAGATCGAACAGCCGGTCGAGGCTCTGCTCCAATCCCTTGTCGGCCGTATCGAGAACACGGCTTATGTCGGTCATGACGTCATGGACTCCTGTTGATGGGCGAGTCCGCCGATGAGGCGGGCCCAGCTTCTGATGCCTTTGTGAAAGCTCTTGAGATTGTATTTCTCGTTGGGGCTGTGGACGCTGTCATCCTCGAGGCCGAAGCCGACCAGGAGGCTGTCGACCTTGAGCAGCGACTTGAAGGTGCCGACGACCGGGATCGAGGCGCCATCCGCCATGAGCACCGGATCCCGGCCCCATTCCTGCTTGAGGGCGCCTTGGGCGAGCCCCACCCAGGGGCTCGATTCAGCAACGGTGACCGCCATCGAGTCGCCGCCGTGCGACTTGAAACGAGCCTTGCAGTCGGCCGGCAGCCGCTCCTTGACGAATTGGCGCAGGCCCTTCCGGACCTGCGCCGGCGTCTGGCGCCCGACCAGGCGGAAAGTGAGCTTGGCCATCGCCTCGGCGGGCACCACCGTCTTGGAGCCGGTCCCGGTATAGCCGGCATAGATGCCGTTGATCTCGGCGGTAGGCCGGCTCCAGAGCTGCTCATATACGGCATAGGCTTTCTCGCCCGCCGGGATCGCCAGCCCCACATCCCCCAGATATTTCTTCGCCGGGAAGTTGAGCGACTTCCATTGCCGGCGGGTCGACAACGGCACCGGGTCGACGCCGTCATAGAAGCCCTTGAGCCTGACCCGGCCATTGCGGTCATGCAACTCGCCCAGGATCTTCGTCAGCACACGGATGGGGTTGCGGGCGGGCCCGCCGTAATAGCCCGAATGCAGGTCCTTGGAGGGGCCGGAAATGGCGACCTCCTCGGCGATGCAGCCGCGCAACCTGGTGGTGATGGCCGGAGTCTTCGCGTTCCACATGCCGGTGTCGCAAATGAGCACCACGTCGGCCTTGAGCTTGTCCCGGTTCCTCGCGACATAGCGGCCGAGATGGCTCGCATCACCTTCCTCATCGCCTTCGATCATGACAGTGAGGCGGAAAGGCAAGCTGCCTCTGGCCCTGAGCCAGGCCCGGCTGGCCTCCAGGAAGGTCATGAGTTGGCCCTTGTCGTCACAGGCGCCGCGGGCAAAGATGCGTTCCTCACCATCCGCACCCTTGCGCAGTTGGGGCTCGAAAGGCGGGCTTTCCCACAAGTCCAACGGGTCGGGTGGCTGAACATCGTAATGGCCGTAGAACAGGATGTGGGGCGCATGGGACGGCAGGCCCTTAGGCGCATATTCAGCCACGACCACCGGCTGGCCGGTGGTCTCGTCCATGCGCGCGGTGAAGCCCATTTCCGTCAGCAGCCGCTTCAGCCATGCCGCGGCGTCACGGCAGGCGCCATGGAAGGCGGGATCCGTGCCGACGCTCGGAAATCGCAGCAATTCGAACAGGCGCGCGACGCTTTCGTCCAGGGCGCCATCGATGCCCTGCAAAACATCGTCAAGACTTTTCATTTACAAAACCTGAAAGAGTTCCCGGTGTGGTCGATGCAGTCTCTCATGCACCATAATCATTCGGCAAGGGCCCAAGGATGACGCAAGCGGCTGCCACTTTTTCGCTCCCGCGCGACAGCCTGCAGGCGCATGAGATCAGCCAGCGGCTGACGCGTTTCCAGCGCCGCGGCTACCAGCGCTACCTCATTGTCAGGCAGAATGTCGACCTCAATTTCTTCTGGACCAGGCGCTGGTTCTTCATCGCCATGCTGGTCGGCTTCCTCCTGATCGTCGCGCCGACGCCCGACGGCCTCACCGATGAAGGCCAGATCGTGCTCGCCATGTCGGTGGTGGCGACCATCCTGTTCGTCACCGAGGCGGTGCCGCTGCCCACCGTGCCGCTCCTCATCATCATAGGCCAGGTGGTGCTCCTCAAGGTCGACCCTACGAAAGTGGCACAGAGCCTGATGACCGATTCGGTGCTGTTCATCATGGGTTCGCTGATGCTCGCGGTCGCCATCGTGAAACAGCGCCTCGACCGGCGCATCGCCTGGTCGATCGTGCAGATGACCGGCACCAACGTCTATTGGATCAGCTTCGGGATCACCGCCGTGTGCGGCACGCTCGCCGCCTTCATCGGCGAGCATACCGTCGCCGCGATGATGCTGCCGGTCGGCGTGACACTCATCACGTTGACCTCGCAAGACCCCAAGAAGGTGCACAATCTCGCGGCCGTTATCCTGTTCTCGATCTCCTATGGCTGCTCGATCGCCGGCGTCGCCACCCCCTCGGGCGGAGCGCGCAACGCCATCATCATCTCCTACTGGAAGGACCTGTTCTACGATCCCCTGGACCCCGAGAGCCGCCGCTATCTCATGGATTATCTCACCTGGGCGGTCTACGCCTTCCCGATGTTCCTGATCCGCCTGCCGATCGTGGCGGCGATCCTGGTCTTCACCTTCAAGCCCGAAACCACCGACATGTCGCGCGCGGTGTCGAAACTCAGGACCCAGGTCATCATGGACGGGCCGCTCAAGCCGTCAGGCTGGCTCACCATCTTGATCTTCGTCCTGACCATCCTGGGCTGGATCTTCCTGTCGCAGCATCTGGGCCTCGGCGTCATCGCCCTGATCGGCGTCGCCGCCTTCCTGGTCTTCGGCCTGGTGCGCTGGGAGGACATCAATTCCGGCGTCAACTGGGGTGTGGTGCTCCTTTACGCGGCGGCCATATCGCTCGGCGTCGAGATGACCGAAACCGGTGCTGCCGCCTGGGTCGCGTCGAGCTTCCTGTCGCTCCTCGACAATATCGGCGCCGGCTCAGGCCTCGGCTTCAATGCCGCCATTTCGCTCCTCACCATCGCCGTCTCCAATACGATGACGGCCGGTGCCGCGGTCGCGGTCCTGGCGCCGATCCTGCTCAACACCGCCTATGCCGCGCATCAGGATCCGCTCATCGCCGGCTTCGTCACCGCGATTTCGTCCGCCTTCGGCTACCTGACGCCGGCGGCCCAGCCCGCCTTCACCATCATCTATGCGTCGGGCTATCTGAAGGGCCGTGACTTCTTCAAGGTCGGCATGCGCATGATGATCGTGTCGGTGATCATCCTCTTGGCCCTCGCCAGCCTTTATTGGCCCTTCATCGCGAGCTAGAGCGCCGGGCATTCTCGTAGAACTGGCCCGGCGCTCTAGCTCTTTTGTTTTTTTGCGCATCGGCTTGTCCGAAAACCGCGTACACTTTTCGGGCCGATGCTCTAGACTCCGAATCGTAGAAGAGGAGCAAATCCGCGAGTGCTGGAGAACCTGTTCAAGCGCACCAAGCTCAGCGACCGGCAGGAACGCGCGGTGCAGAAGACGCTGCACAATCTGCGCCAGCAGCGCCGCAACCGCTTCCGCATCCTCGCCTGCATCGACGGCTCGGAAGAATCCTTCATTACCGTCCAATTCGCCGCCCGCCTCGCGGTCAATGATGAATGCGACATCATCGTGCTCTATGTGCGCCCGATCGACCAGGCGCTGTGGTCGGGCGGCCTGCAACTGCGGATCGCCCGGCAGAACATGATGGATTCGGGCTTCGAGCTGCCCGGGGTGCGCGACCTGAAGCGCTCGCTTGCCATTCTCAAGGAGGAAGGCATCGATGCCGAAAGCTGGCCCAAGGAGGCGAGCCACCAGGATGCCTGGGGCGACCCCGCGGGCGACACCAAGGTGGAATATCGGAGCGACAAAGGCAGGAGCGTCGTGCTCAAGCTCAAGACCGCGCCCGATGCCGCCAACGGCATCCTCGATCAATATGAGCTCGGCCCCTATAATCTGATGATCCTGGGCCAGCCGTCGCGCTGGCGCAGCGAATTCAAGGCCTGGTTCGGCACCGGCGTCGTCCAGGAAGTGGTGACGCACGCGCCCTGCTCGGTGCTGGTGGCGCGGCCCAGCCTCGACAAGGAAGGCTTCTTCATCTGCACCGACGGCTCATCGCGCTCGATGCAGGCGGTGCGCCGGGCCGCCGTCCTCGCCCATATGAGCGGCGCCTCGATCACGCTGTTCTCGGTGGCGCCGGACGAGGCGGCAAGGCCCGCGGCGGAAGAAGCCGTCGCCAATGCCAGAGCGCTGCTCAAGGCGATGAAGATCACCGTCGCCGACACCCGCACCGCCGTCGGCGATACGGCCGAGGAGATCATCGAGACCGGCTCCAGCTACCGCTTCATCGTGGTGACGGATGAGGGCCGCTCGCGGCTGCAGCGCATCTTCAAGGGTTCGACCGCGAGCCAGGTCGTGCACAATGCCAGGACCAGCGTCCTCGACGTGCGCTAACTCAGGCCTGCCCGGGCGACATGGCGTCGAGATATTCCTCGAGATGCTCGAGATTCTCGAACCGCATCCAGCCGTCATCGGTCTCCGCCTCGACGGTGCCATCGGAAAGGACGCGCGCCGGGCGCCCTCTGATCAGGCGCTCCTCGACGACGAAGAGCTGAGTGTCCTCGCCCTCTTCGGCAGTCTCGATAACGTCGCCCGCTTCGACCACGACGTCGGTCGTCTCGGCCACTTCCACCGTTTCGGCGGCGGGCTCGGCCACGGTCTCGACGGGTGGTGGCGGTTCCGGTTGGCGCGGGCTCAAGACCTCTTCGAGCCTCTCCTTGGCCTTGTCGATCGCCGAGACCGTCTCCTTGCTCTCGGCTACCACGCGGCTCGTCTCGGCCTTCGATTCCCTGAGCAGCGCATCGAGCTTGCTCGTGGGCGACGGCGGAGGTGCCACGGGCGGTGTGGGAACCGGGAAAGGCGGCGGCGCGATGCTGGCGGTCGAGAAATCCGACACGACGGCGGGCGATGTCACCGGCGCCATCTGGCCGCCGTCCTGGCCGGCCAGCCAGTCGCGCAATCCATGCGTGGCGGCAGTGGTCTTGTCCAAGGCGCCAATGACGCCGCCCAGGCCGATGAGGCCCAGACCGCCGACCAGAGCCACCGCGGCAACTTCGGGGGTCAGCCCCAGAACCTGCATCTGGCCCGGTGAAACATAGATGAGAGCACCGATCACCGCCCCCGCTGCGGCGACGATGATGCCCAGGATGATCATCAGTTTCGACATGACAGACCCCTTCCCCGACTGCACGATTCGCCGATTAAAGCGAACATATGGTAAATCTTGCGTTACCGGCCTGTAAGATCAAGCTTTTATGGCCGTTTCCCCCTAATCCTCGATCACGATCCGCGGCGACTTCCGGACACCTCCAGCCTCGATCGCGGACCAGACCTGATCGGCGATCTTCCTGAAAATCGCCGCATGCGCCCCCTCCGGCAGAGACGCCACGATGGGCTGGCCAGCATCGGAGCGGGCGCGGACCTCCATGTCAAGCGGCACCTCGCCCAGGAACGGGACGCCCAGGCGCCGGGCTTCCTCGCGCGCCCCGCCATGGCCGAATATCTCATGGCGCTCGCCGCATTTGCCGCAAATGAAATAGCTCATATTCTCGATGATGCCGAGAACCGGCACGCTCACCTTGCGAAACATGTTGAGCCCCTTGCGGGCATCGAGCAACGCCAGATCCTGCGGCGTCGAGACGATCACGGCGCCCGAGAGCGGCGTCTGCTGCGCCAATGTCAGCTGCGCATCGCCGGTGCCCGGCGGCATGTCGACGATCATGATGTCGATCTCGCCCCAGGTTACATCGCGCAGCATCTGCATGAGAGCCGACATCACCATCGGGCCCCGCCAGATCATCGGCGTGTCCTCGGGAACGAGGAACCCCATCGACATGACCTTGAGCCCATAGGCTTCCATGGGTTGCATGAGCTTGCCTTCGGCATCGGCGGCTCTGGGCTTGCCCGTGATGCCGAGCAGCCGCGGCATGGAAGGCCCATAGACATCGGCATCGAGCACCGCCACGCGCAGCCCGTTGGCCTTGAGCGCGAGCGCGAGATTGACCGCCATGGTCGACTTGCCGACACCGCCCTTGCCGGACGCCACCGCAACAATGTGGCGCAGGCCCGGAATGCCGCTCTTGAGATTGGCCGTCTTGGGTGGCGCCTGCTTGCGCTCGGCGGTCAGCGCCACCATCACCTTCTCGACTCCGGGCATGCTCGCGACGATACGCTCGGCCTCGCGGCGCACGGGCTCCACCGCGGCCGTATTTCCCTGATCGGCGGTGATCGCGAACATCACCCGGTTGTTGGCGATCACGATGTCGCTGATGAGCCCTGCCGAGACGATGTCCTGTGCTGAGCCCGGGAGCTTGAGCTTGCCGAGGGCGGCCAATATCTGTTCACGTGTGATCTTTTCCATGGGTCTCGCTTACTGCATGAACGGCAAAGGTCAAATGCTAAGTCGGCCCGCGCCATGCGCCGGGAAGAGGTCTCGCATCTCCTTGCGCAGCACCGGGAGCAGCTCGTCGGCAAACCACGGATTCTTCTTGAGCCAGGCATTGTTGCGCCAGGACGGATGCGGCAGCGCCAGAACCTTGGGATGCAATGCCATACCTTTGCGCCAGTTCCTCACCGTCTCGGTCAAATCCGCGCGGGCGAGCTCGCCCAGATGCCAGTGCTGGGCCGGCCGGCCGAGACAGATGACGAAGCGCACGGCGTTGAGATGCGACAGGAGCCTCGCCCGCCAGGCCGGCGCGCATTCAGGGCGCGGCGGCAAATCGGCGCCCTTCGCATTCTGCCCGGGAAAACAGAACCCCATGGGCACGATGGCAACGTGGCGTTCATCATAAAACAGGGTTTCATCGATGCCGAGCCAAAGCCTCAGCCTGACGCCGGAGGGATCGGTGAAGGGCCGGCCCGAGGCGTGCACGCGAGTTCCCGGCGCCTGACCGACGATGAGGAGCTTCGCCGTTGAACTGGCTTGGAAAACCGGCCGCGGCTCATGCGGCAAGGGTCGTCCTTTCGGGGTCTCCAGGCAGATGCGGCAGGCCTTTATTTTAGCGCTCAGGCGTTTCAGAGATTCCGGCATGGTTAATACATAAGAGCATTTTTAGCGTTTTCGCGAACAGGGCTTTAAACCGCTTTTCCTATCCTCGCCATGGGACGACTAATGGGTGAATTGAGCGAACCGTCATGCTCACAACGGATGCCACGACAGTTCTTGCCGCTGGGGAGACTTCGCCCGCGACCGCGGCCAATGGGGTAGTCATCGGCGACAGCGAGACCATTCCCTGGGAACGCGACCTCTTGACCATGTTCGTCAAGAACCAGATGAAGGTCGTCTACGCCCTGCCCCTCTTCGCCGCCCTCTTCGCGCTTATGACGCTCCAATGGGCGCCGTGGCAGCAATCGCTTGCATGGTTCGTCGCGGCCGTCGGCTGCCAGCTCATCCAGGTCTATCTCTGCCGGCAATATCTCCAGCTCTGCCATCAACAGCACAAGAGCAAGCCGAAAAAGTCACAGTTCCACGATTGGCTCGGCATGATGACGGCATCCGAGTTCTTCATCGCCGCCTGCTGGTCGTCGCCATTGTTCCTTCTGTGGGACAACGCCAGCGACCTGCAGCATATCTATATCGTGGCGAGCCTCATGGCCATCGTCGCGGTGCGCATCATGATCTCGGCCAACTTCATGCCGATCATCATCGCTGGCACCGGCCTCATCACTTTGGCCCTGGCGCTGCGCTGCACCGCCGAACAGAGCTATCTCTATTCCGGGCTCGGCGCGCTCGCCATCGGCTGCCAGATCTTCTTCGCGCTCGTCGCCCGCAAGCTGCAGGAAACGGCGCGCGACATGTTTATCTTCAAGGCGCAGAAGGACGAGCTCTTCTCCCAGCTCGTCGCCGAGCGCGACAGGGCCGAGAGTGCCAGGGCCGAAGCCGAGCGCGAAAGGCTGCGCGCCGAGGAAGCGAGCAAGGCCAAGTCGCAATTCCTCGCCACCATGAGCCATGAGCTCAGGACTCCGCTCAACGCCATCCTGGGCTTCTCCGAGATCATCAGCCGCGAGATGTTCGGCCGCCACGAGATCTCGGCCTACAAGACCTATGCCAACGACATCCACAATTCGGGCAGCTATCTGCTCAGCCTCGTCAACGACATCCTCGATCTCACCCGCATCGAGGCGGGACGGCGCGACGTGCGCGAGGAGCCTCTCACCATCGCCGATTCGCTCGAGGATGTGCGGAACTTCGTCGCCTTCAAGCTCAGGGAAAAGTCGCAAGACCTCGTCTTCGACATTCCGGCAAGCCTGCCCAAGATCCTGGTCGATCACCGTGCGGTGCGGCAGATCTGGATCAATCTCCTGTCGAATGCCGCGAAATTCTCCCCCGTGGGCGGCGAGATCCTGGTCATGGCAAGCCAGCGCGAAGGCGGTGAGATCGCCGTCAGCTTCATCGACAATGGTCCCGGCATGCCGGAAGAGGAGATCGAGCTCGCCATGCAGGCCTTCGCCCGCGGTTCGCTCGCGGTGAAGAAGGCCGTCGACGGCGCCGGCCTCGGCCTGCCGATCGTCAAAGGCCTCATCAACATGCATGGCGGTACGTTCGAATTGCGCAGCAAGCCCGGTCACGGCACCGAGGCGACGGTGGTCTTCCCCTTCGCGCGGGTGCTCAGCGGACCCAGGGCCGAGGTCATCGCCGAGGCCGCGACCTCACCCAGCCAGCGCAGGCTGATCGCCATCACGAGCTGACGCGCCTCACGCCTTGTCGCTCACGCCGGCGCTCTCGAAGGTCGCCATGCCGTTGTGGAGATCGGCCGCGGCCTTGACGATGGCGGCGGCGAGGGCTGCTCCCGAAGCCTCGCCCAGCCGCATGCCGAGATCGAGCAAGGGCTCCTGTCCGAGTTTATCGAGAAGCCGGCGGTGCGCCGGCTCGGCGGAGCGGTGCGCGGCAAGACAGTGATCGAGGGCGCCGGGGGCCAAAGCGTGCAGGGTCGCCGCCGCGGCACTCGCCACATAGCCGTCGATCAGCACCGGGACCTTGGCATGACGGGCGGCCAGGATCGCCCCTGCCATGGCGGCGAGCTCGCGGCCGCCGAGACGGCGCAACACTTCGAGCGGATCCTTGAGATGCGCCTTGTGGAAGGCCACGGCGCGGCCCACCGCGTCAGCCTTGCGCCTGAGGCCCTCGGCGTCGACACCCGTCCCGGGCCCCACCCAATCGGCCGGATCGCCGCCATAGAGCCCATGGCAAATGGCGGCAGCGATGGTCGTATTGCCGATGCCCATCTCGCCGATGCAGAGAAGATCGGCGCCTCCGGCGACCGCCTCCATGCCATAGGCCATGGTCGCGGCACATTCGGCCTCTTCCATGGCGGCGGCCTCGGTGATGTCCCTGGTCGGCGTCTCGAGCGCCAGCTCGAAGACCTTGAGGCCGAGGTCGAAGCTCTTGCAGATCTGGTTCACGGCGGCGCCGCCCGCCTGGAAATTGGCCACCATCTGCCGGGTGACGGCCTGGGGATAGGCGGCAACCCCTTGGTTCACCACGCCATGATTGCCGGCGAAGACGGCGACGACCGGACGCTCGACCCTCGGCGCATGGCGGCCCTGCCAGCGCGCCAGCCATTCGGCGATGTGCTCGAGCCGCCCCAGTGACCCCGGCGGCTTGGTCAGCCGGCTGTCGCGAGCCCGGACGGCTGCCGCGGCTTCCTCATCGGGGGGCGGCAGGTCCGCGATGAGGCGGCGGATATCGTCAAAGGGCAGGCCGGTCGTCGCAGTCATCTTTTTTCCTGTATGGGGTTGTCGGGAAGGTTGCCCAGTCCATAGCCGCCGCATAATGACTACGCCATGGCCTCCCTGAATTCCGGAAACGACATGGCGAAGAGCTGGACCGCCGATCTCGCGGCGAGCTTCGGCTTCCTGACCCGCCTGCCGATACCGGGAGGATTGCCTTCAGCCCCCCTGGCGGAGGCGATGCGGGCCTTCCCCCTTGCCGGCGCCGTCATCGGGGCGGTTTCAGGTCTCGTGCTGGCAGGCCTCGCCCTGACCGGCCTGCCGGGCCTTGCCGCCGCCGGCCTCACCCTTGCCGCCCTGGCGCTCCTGACCGGCGGCCTGCATGAGGACGGACTCGCCGATACGGCCGACGGCTTCGGCGGCGGACAAGACCGCGACAGCAAGCTCGCCATCATGCGCGACAGCCATATCGGCGCCTATGGGGTCATAGCCCTGATCCTCGGGCTCCTGGTCAAGGCGGCCTGCCTCGGCGCGCTGGCTGAGGGCCCGGCAATGGCCGTCATAGCCCTCCTCGCCGCCAGCGGCGCCCTCTCGCGCGCCCTGATCGTCTGGCTGATGGCCTCGACGCCGCCTGCCCGCAGCGATGGTCTGGCGCATGGGGCGGGCCAGCCCTCGGATTTCACGTCCAGGAAAGCTCTCCTGTTGGGCGGCGTCATCGCCGCCCTCCTCATCCTCGCGACCTTGGGACTCGGTCCGGCGCTGGTGATCATGGGGGCCGGCGCGCTGACGGCCGGGCTGACGCGTTTCCTGGCGATGCGCCAGGTCGGCGGCCATACCGGGGACATATGCGGCGCGCTGCAGTTCCTGGTCGAGACGGCGATGATCGCCGCCGCCGCAAGCTTTTCTTAACCAAAAAAGCCGACGAGCCTTTCGCCTTTACCGCTCCTTGATCACAGGCAGTGAAAGACTTCCCCGTCCATTGGGTCGGGATGTTTCAGGATGATGGTCTGGATTGCGAGCTTCGTTCTGGTGGCTGCCCTGCTGATCGCCACGCGCCTGATCAGCCGGGTCAGCATCGCCCTTCCCGTCCTTGCCATGATCGTCATGGCAGCAGCTGTCAGCCTGCATCAGGAAGCCCGCCCGATCGCGGGCCTCAAGCCTTCCCTCGACGCGCCCTCACTTTATAGCGCCACCGAGCTCAAGGCGGACAGCAACGGACATTATTTCGCCAAGGCCGATATCAATGGCACGACCATTGCCGTCATGGTCGATACCGGTGCATCGGGCGTGGCGCTTTCCTATGAGGATGCCGAAAAAGTGGGCCTGAGGCCGCACGGCCTCGATTACGACACGCCGATCAACACGGCCAATGGTATCGTCAAGGCGGCGCGGGTGAAGCTGCGCCGCGTCGATGTCGACAATGTCCGGGTGCGTGATGTCGAGGGCGTGGTATTGCCCGAAGGAGCGCTCAGGGGATCGCTTCTCGGCATGAGCTTCCTGAGCCGCCTGTCGAGTTTCAGGATCGAAAACGGCGTCCTTTATCTGAAGGATTAGGGCTGAAAAGCATTGCGGCGCATGGCGTTTTCCAGCACAACGATGCCGTTTCCATGCCTGCTGCACCCCCAGACAAGCCTATCCTGCCGATCATGAATGCGCCCACGTCGCAAGAAATCGAAACACCCTGCATCAAGGTCTGCGTGATCGATCCGGACACCGGATTTTGCGTGGGCTGCGGCCGGACGCGGGGCGAAATCGGCAGCTGGCTCGGCCTGACGCCGGCCGAAAGGCGCGAGATCATGTCGGCTTTGCCGGAACGGGTCTCGACCCTCACATTGTGCAAGCGCCGCAAAGGCGGCAGGCGCGGCCGGCTCGGCCTTTGACAATACCAATCCGGGTCAAAATCGTATGCCCGCCAGCCTTAAATAGTATCAAGTTGCACTGTTCAAAAATTTCCTTATCTTAACGCGGTCGCAGCCTAGGGAGGCTGTCGAGGAGTGGAGGATGAATATGCCGGTTGGCACGGTTAAATGGTTCAACACCACCAAGGGCTTCGGCTTTATCCAGCCGGAGAGTGGGGGGGCTGACGTATTTGTACATATTTCGGCAGTGCAGCGCTCGGGTTTGACCGGGCTCAATGAGGGCCAGAAGATTTCCTTCGAGCTGCAACAGGATCCCAAGCGGGGCAAGAGTTCCGCCGTCAATCTCAAGCCGCTTTAAGTACCGATCGAACTGATGGGCAAAGTCTCGCACTTTGCCGATCATTCTAGGCATGCCCAAGAGGCGCCTAATCACAATGCGAGACAGCAATCCAACCCGAAAGCCTGGCTTCTGCGGCAATGATGGCCTGCGTCTCATAGCAATCGGCTTTCCTGCCGCCCGGTGCTGCCAGCACCGCCTCGGGCGGGCGTGATCCTTGGACCGGAACGAAGATCGCCTCGGCCTCACCCGGCCGGGCGGATCGGCTTTGCGTTGGCAGGAAGGATGAAACGGTCGCCTCGACCGCCGAACAATCATAGCGCCCGCGCGATCCCATCAGACGGATGATCTCGCCCGCATCGCCCGAAAACACGTCGATGACGCGCAGATCGACATCCTCGTCGCGGCCGCGGTCGAAGCAGGCGCGGAAGCGCGGCGCATAAGCGAGGACGCGCTCCGACCAATGGGGCTTGCGGCCCAACAGCTCCGCCAGGGTCGCGAGTTCTTTCCAAGTCAGCTGGATCTGGCAGGCCAGGAGTCCACCCGCCTCGCCCTGCTCGATCATCGGGCTCTGGCTCAGCGCCTTGCATTCTGCGGTGCGCCAGGTCCTGAACGCCTCCTCGGCGGAAGACGCCTCGCTTGCGGCATCGGGAGCGGTGGGCGTCTGGATGTTGACGGCGGCGAGCGATGTCTCGAAGGCGCGCGCCGCAATCGCATAGACGGTGTCGGCCGCCGCGAACAGGCCCTCATAGCAGGCGCTCGCGGGTTCACCGCGTGCCGTGCAGGCTTTCACGGCGCTCACCGGCAGATGCGGACCGGCGAACAGCCGCTTCAGGAGGTCGAGCACGGCGATGCGCTGCTCGAGGCGGCGGCGGTAACAGAAGGTGGCATTGGAGGCGGCGGCGCAATCGTCGATCGCCGCTTCCCATTCGATATTCGCCGCTTCGAGCTCACTGCGGAAAGCCTGATGCATCGGCGCTTCGGCGATGAGATCGGCGCGCGCGTCGAGATCGTCCTTCAAGGCGCGCAACTGCGCATCCGCGCAGATCATGCTGGTCGGCGGATCGCAGCCCGTCTCGGCCGCCAACGGCTGCGAGGCGAGGCCGCCCAGCAGGACTGCCGCGGCGAACAGCCGTTTCATCTAGAACTGGATCGCGAGGTTGGCTTCGCCGGCATAGGTATCCGTCTCATCGAGAAGGAGGCCCGATGTCTCGCCCGTGAGCATCAGCTGCACGTTGCTGGCGAGATTGAGATTGAGCCCGAGCTGCAGGCGCACATCCTCCTGCTGGCCGTATGAATTGTCGTCCACCGCGCCATCGGTGTCAGTGTCATTGATGAAGGTGTAGTCGAAGAAGGCGCCGGCCCATGGCTCGACCGACATCGTATCCGTCAGCGCGAAAGTGTGGCCGAGCACCGTTCCGGGCGAGAGAACGCCGGTCTCGAACCGTTGCTCCGGGGTCAAGCCGTCGGAATATTCATCCTGCCATTCCTTGGACCAGGCAAGGGTGAGCGAAGGGGAAAGACGCGTTGTGCCGAAATACCAGTAGCCGGTGAAGGCGCCGGAAAGCTGAACCCGGTCCGAATCGGTGTCGCCGTCGCTGGCGCCGCCGAGCTCCGTCTCGATCGCCGCATAGGTGGCCATGCCGCTGAAGATGATGTTGGGCGTGACGGTGATGCCGATATAGGCGCCGCCGCCATAGCCTTCCGTCTTCTGCTCGATGGGCAGAACGCCTTGGGTTTCGAGGCGCGAATCCTCATAGGTGCCCAGGACGCCCAGGACGACATTGCTCATCAGCCGGTAATCGATGCCGGCCATGACATTGGTGAGCGGGCCCTTGCTGTGGTCGACCTCGCTTTTGCCCTTGATCCAGCTGTATTTGCCGTCGACCCAGGCGTTCCACCGCCTCTGCTCCGTCACCACCGTGGCGGGAATGTCGGCCACGGGCTCGACGGCGATGGCGCCGTTTCCCGCCAGGCGTGCGGCAATCTCTTCAGGGCTGTCCAAAGCGAGGCCCGCAGGCTCGGCCACCTCGTCACTGCCCGCCGCCAGCCTTCCGGCAACCACTTTGCGCACCGCATCGGATACAGCGATCAGCGCATGATAATCGATGATGGGCTTGAGGCAGCCGCCCACCTCGGTCCGCGAGGGCTCGTTCACCCCGGATATGCTCTGACAATCCTCAGGCGCTGCCTGCGCCCATGCCGAGCCGGCGAGTGCGGGCGCCGCACAGAGTGAAAGCCCGAGAAAAGCACCGCGGGAAAAGCGCCGTTTCATGCCGCTGGCCCAACAATTCAGCCGTCTTGGGTCCATTAACACCAAATCCGGGCTGCGTGGCAAGTAAGCGCGACCCTTAAGATCATTCCGCCGCTTGCAACCGGTTCACCTGCTCCGCCACGGCGGCCAGGGCCACGTCCAGGAGATCGGCGCCGGCGCCGGGGCGATGGGCATTCTCGGAAATGATCCGGCGCCAGGCGCGCCCGCCCGGCTCGCCATGGAACAGCCCCAGCATGTGCCGGGTGATACGCGCAAGCCCAGGCGCCTTCCCGAGCTCGGCCGCGATATAGGGTTTCATGCGCGCAACAACATCGGCTCGGGTCAGGAAGGCGGGGGCGTCGCCGAAAATGAGACGGTCGACGTCGGAGAGGATCCAGGGCGTGTGATAGGCGGCACGGCCCAGCATCACGCCGTCGACATGAGCAAGATGGGCCTGGGCTTCGGCCAGCGAGTCGATGCCGCCATTGATGACGACGGTGAGCTCGGGATGGGTCTCTTTGATGCGATAGACGCGCTCATAGTTGAGCGGCGGGATCTCGCGGTTCTCCTTGGGCGAGAGGCCCTCGAGCCAGGCCTTGCGGGCATGGATGATGAAGGTCGAGCATCCCGTCTCAGCCACTTTGCGGATGAAGCGGTCGAGATCCTCATCCTCGTCCTGGTCGTCTATGCCGATGCGGCATTTGACCGTGACCGGGACGGCAACGGCATTGCGCATCGCGGCGATTCCTTCGGCGACGAGATCGGGCTCGGCCATGAGGCAGGCGCCGAAGCGGCCTTCCTGCACGCGGTCCGACGGGCAGCCGACATTGAGATTGATCTCCGCATAGCCGAAATCCTCGCCCCATCTGGCGGCCTCGGCGAGGAGATTCGGATCGCTGCCGCCGATCTGCAAGGCGACGGGCTGCTCCGCCGGATCGAAGCCGATCAGGCGCTTGCGGTCGCCATGGCGGATCGCCTGCGCCGTCACCATCTCTGTATAAAGCAGGGCGCGCTTCGTCATCTGGCGATGGAAGAACCGGCAATGCCGGTCGCTCCAGTCCATCATAGGGGCGACGGCGAATATTTTTCCTTGGTTATTCAATCACTTACTCTTACATATCATAGGATTAAAACACGGAATTGCACACGCGTGTGCACTAATTTTCTGGGGATTTACTCCCATTTCGACCCCTTACTGCACACGTAGCGCACACGTTTTCAAGTTAGGAGTGCACACGAATGTCGGTGATCGTCAAGCTGCCATCCGGGAATTGGCGTGCCCAGGTTCGGCGCAAGGGCAAGTATATAAGCGACACGTTTCGGCGTCAGCGTGACGCCGAAGAATGGGCCTTGGAGACAGAGCGAAGTATTGACCGCGGCCTAACTCCGTCTGCCGTTCCTCTTAAGGCCGTCCGGACGCTCGCCGACATCATAGACCTACACGTCAATGATATGCATGAAGTCGGTAAGGCCATTCGAAGATCAAAGGCGGCGGTGCTTGAAGCCTTGAAGACATCACTCGGCACTACCCGAATTAAAGATCTTCAGCGTCTCACGCTGATCGAATACGGGAAAAAGCGAGCAAAGCAAGGCGCTGGTCCGGCTACGCTTGCGATAGACTTCTCTTTTATTGGCACCCTCCTCACCCACGCGGCTGCTGTTCACGGTATCGAGGTCAAGCCAGAAGAAGTTCGGCTCGCTCGTGTGGCGCTTTCTCGGCTTGGCCTGGTTGGCAAGGCTAGAGAGCGCGACCGCCGTCCCACCCAACAAGAGCTCGATGATTTGATCGCTTATTTCGAGAACAAGCCGCGACAGATGATTCCAATGTCCCGGATAATCCGTTTCGCTGTAGCAACCGCCATGCGCGAAGACGAGATTTGCAAAATAGAGTGGGAGGATGTCGATGTCAGAAACCGGTTGGTCACCGTGCGTGACAGAAAGGACCCTCGCCATAAGGATGGCAATGATCAGCGGGTTCCAATGCTGGATATTAGCGGTTTCAACGCTTGGGAGGTGCTCCTCGAGCAGCGGATCGTCACCCACGGCAAAGGCCGTGTCTTCCCGCACCATCCGAAGTCAGTAGGGACGGCGTTCTGGCGAGCGTGCGGCGAGCTCAACATTCCCGACTTACATTTTCATGATCTCCGGCATGAAGCAACAAGCCGTCTGTTCGAAGCTGGACTTACGATTGAGCGCGTCGCCTTGGTTACGGGGCACAAAGATTGGAAAATGCTACGACGTTACACAAACCTTCGACCTGAAAGCCTCCACGGCAAAGCTCGCGACAATTTCGGGAATGCCGCCATCACGCCAGCAGTTCTGAAAAATTTCACCTAACATAGTGCGCACTTTGATCGAGATCGCCGTGGGATGCTCAAACGGTCGACATTTTGTGGCAGGTCATTAGAATTATGGTGATTGTCGTAGTCAGGCTACGACAACTCGTAACATTCCAAATAAGCGGTGGTTTGCCAACCATGGCGAACCGCCGCAAAAAGCGCTGACAAATAACGATAATGGCAGGCCCGGAGGGACAACGTTTTCTCAAGAGAAACAAGGTGTTAGCGGATGGTTTGCCAATCCATTTCCCTCGTACACCCTCATTTGGTCCGGCGAACCGAATGATGAATCGCAGAAATGATTTCGTCAAACCCTGCCCTCCTCTGGCACGATTCCGGGTCAAGAGCGGCTACTGAGGCGTCGATTGCAGGCATGCTGGAACTACTCGAGTCCGACACGAGGTCGCGTCCCCCAAAAAAGGGTGCGGCTCGGCAGAGCAATGTCACGCGCATCCGCACATTGGCTATCGATTGGCTTCACTCTCGTGCTTGTCAGCTAATGCCACCAAGGAAGAACATTTATGACCCGCCAAGAACTTTATGTAGCGGCAAAAAATGACCTCGTGTGTACTTTCGGCAACATCAAAAGCCGGCCGCTCCCAGTTTGCGGTAGAAGGCCGTCAAACGCTCGACATCGGTCTCGAACCAGCCGGTGATCCAGCGGTGATAGGCGCGGGCCGTTTCCTCCGCGGGAGATTTGCCTTGCAGGACCGCTGCGGTCAAATGCGCCGCCATCATCCCTGACATCAGCGCTTTCAGCACGCCATGCGATGATGTGGGATCGAGTGTCGCGGCAGCGTCGCCCACCATGAACCATCCAGGCCCCGCCGTCTGCTCCGCCATGCGCCAGGTCACATCGGCGCCGCGCGCCTTGGCGAGCGGCGTCAAGCCGCGGAATTCCTCCGGCATCCAGTCCGCAGGCGTCGTTTCATCGAAGCACAGCCTGGTCCATTGATAGAGGCCGGGCCTGACCAGCGCCATCCACGTCCAGCCGGTGCGGTCTCCCACGATCGCGGGCGCGTCATCGCGCGCCGGGCAGGATCCTTGCGCATAGCCGAAGCGGACGATCAGTGGCGGCGAGCGCGGCGGACTCTTGAGGCCGAGAAGCCGGGCAAGCCAGCGCGCCCGGCCAGTGGCGTCAACTACCATGCGGGCTGCGAGCGGACCCGAGCTGGTCGTGACACCCCCGCTTTGCAATAGGCCGGTGACGGCGGCGGGCTGGCGCACAGCGACACCGAGCTCGCGCGCACGCGCCAGGAGAAGAGCATCGAAATCCGCGCGCCATGCCTGAAGCCCGCTCCACGGGCCATCGGCGTCGGCCCCGAAAGCCTCGAACTTTGCCGGACCGCCCCAACTGGCCCAGATGCCGGTATGCCGGACGCCAACGGCGGCAGGCAATCTGTCGGCAACCCCGAGCTGGGCCAGCAGCGGCTCGGCGCCGGGGTGCAGTGTTTCGCCGGGGCGCTCGCGACCGGGCACCTCACGCTCCAGCAATGTCACGCGCAGGTTTCGCGCAGCACAGGAGATTGCGGCGGCGGCCCCGGCCGGACCGCCCCCCACGACAACTACGTCGGCATCGACGTGTCGATCGTCCATGCCCCGCCGGCCCTCTGCAACAATACCGTGGTGCCGATGACATAGACCTTCGCTTCTTCCAGCATCTCGACACGGACATGATAGATGTCTTCCGGCGACGGCGCTTCCTTGCCCCATCTGAAGACATGGAAGTAGTACAAGGGTCCGTCGAGGGCCGGCGCGCCGGCCTGCTGGCGGGCCTCCGCAAATCCCTGGTCGTCGCTCATGAGCTTGCGGAACGAGAGGACCGCCCAGGCCGCCTTCGCGGCGATGGCTTTTTCAGCAGCGGTCTGCGGCTCGGGCATCTGGTTTGGCGGATCATCCTTGAAATCAGCATCGTGAATGCCGAGGCTCCAATAGACGGCAGCCATCGCCATGATGCGGCTTGTGAACTCCATCATATCGATCTTCGAGGTGAGCGCGGCGGTCATGGTGCCCATCATGTCGACATAATCGACGCGCCAGGGATCCTTGTATTCGGCGTAGCGGAAGGCCCCGACTTCAACCAGCTTCGGCCCCGGCATGCCGTCCCATGCCATCGGCTTGCCGTAGGCCGCGTCGGGGACAGTGCCGATTTCCTCATCGGTGAGCGGCGCAATGGTCGGGTAGGGATAGCTGATGCCGCTCACGATCTTGTTCGGGGGAAATGCCCGGGTGCTGTCCGGCGAAACGGCGGGCCAATAGGCGCCGAGAGCTGCGCACAGCTTTGCGTCATCGATGAAGGGCGATCCGAGCCCATAGCCCGCGAGGAATTTCTCCAAGGGCATGCCGGGGTCGGAAAAATGGATGCCCTGGCTCGTATCCCAACCCGGATCGAACAGTCCAGGCGAGCCATCGGGCAAGCCGGTCTTTTCGGAAATCAACCGGCCATTGGGCTGCTGCGGCGGTCCCAATTCAGCTGACGGCTGAGCGACAAGGGCGGTGACGGTGGTGTCGGTGACGCTGAAGCCGATGGGCAAGGTGATGTTGGCCGCGATGCGCGTTTGCGACAAGGCCAGCGGCGGCACTACCCATAGCACGTCCCGCAGCGGCTTGGGCACCTTGCTGTTCCACCACACCATCAAGTCGCGTTGCTTCACCTTTGGGAAAAAATCAGGCGGCGCCACGATGCTGTAGGCAGGCGCGCGGGCATCGATCAGGGCTTCGAGCTCAGGGCAGAATGCTTCGACCCAGCCATCGCCCACACCATCGTAATAATGGAGCGCATCGTAGCCCCCCGCCATCAGGATTTCTTTCTGTTTCGGGTCGTGGTTCAGATTGTCGACCGAGCCGTCGGCATTCACCCGGTGGCGGATGTTGATGTATTGAGGCGCCGAGCGTTGCGTGTCCTGCGTGGCGTCATTCATGTAGTGCGGCAATTGCGTCGGGGGTGCCGACGGCAGCAGCTGCAGCGACCCCATGAGAAGATTGGCCAGCTGCGAGGAATAGCTGCCGTCGACCGGAAAGGTCAGCTTCTTGCCCTTGTATTCCGCAACCGACGCGATCGGCTGCAGGCGCGGCACCAGGACGCCTGGACCGAAATTGTCGGCATCGGAAAGCGAGGCGATCCTCTCGTCCTTGATCACGAAGGGAAATTCCTCGAGATCGCTGCCGCGAAAATTGTTTTTCAAGCCATTGATGTCGAGGAAGCGATGGAATTTCGCCAACCCGTCGTTGATGAGGCCGCGTGCGAGGCGCAGATCAAGATCGAGGCCGGCGATGCATTGCTTGCCGGCGAACAATTTGTGCAGCGGCACCCAGAAATTCAGTCTCTCATCGCCGGGTTGGGCGTCCTGCGGCCCGCAGTTGCTCCATGTTCCAGGCACCTGCGCCGCGATATAGGCCACATAGCGCTGCGGCACGGCGCGGAAGGCGAAGGGGTCCTTCTCATCGGCGCCCGTGAAGTTGCGGTCCTT
>Ga0187894_10000944_pt1 | contig 38602 bp, 39 predicted proteins | sample GBC1701081metaG_FD_136650 | JGI IMG/M metagenome (GOLD analysis project Ga0187894, IMG submission 136650) | White microbial mat communities from a lava cave in the Kipuka Kanohina Cave System on the Island of Hawaii, USA - GBC170108-1 metaG ... | reverse complement strand
CCCAGAGGAAAAAAGTAGTACGCAAAGGTTGCGTGACGACACGCTAACGCCGGGCGGACGCGATTATCAATGTTTCTGGTCACGTCGAATGTCCTATTTTTACACGTATCTCGGCTCAACCCGTGGTCGCCCTGCGTCGCCAGCGTCAGGTTGCCGAGCGTGTCGAAAGTGTAATTTGTCTTCAAACCATTAGTGGCCACCGCGCCGTTGCCGTTCGGATCAGGCTCGATCACTTCCGCCAATCGGTTCTGTTCGTCGAATCGCGCCCAGCGCTCGCGGCCCCACGGGTCTTTGGCGCGCACGGTCTGGCCCGGGACGCCTTGCGTGGCCGCGCTCGGATAGCTCGACTCGTTGTAAAAACGCTCGGCGATGCTGCCATCGGGCGCGGTGATTTTCTTAAGCCGATCCAGCGCGTCGTATTCATAGGTGGTCATTTCGGCGGTGGTCCGGTATGGCCGTGATTGCTGCCACAACCGGCCCAGGTTATCGAACTTCGTGGAGACGAAATCCGCCACGTAGTCTTTGCCGTATGCGATCTCGGCCCGCACGCGGCCATGGCTGTCGAGGTATTTGTCGCTGCGCGAAGCGAAGTAACCACCGGATTGGCCGCTCTCGTAGGCGAAATCGTAGACGACTAAATTCGCGTCGTCGTAGATGTGGTAGGCGTAGGCGCCGGTCGAGGCATACTCCCACTCCGGGCGCAGCGTGAGAGTCTGATAGTAAGTCTCCGAGTAATTCCCGTTGGCGTCGTGGTAATTGAGCAGCAAACCCGTATTCAGGTCAAAACCGTAATCGGTGATGTTCTGTTTGGTCGCGTCGCTGAGCGAGCCTCTGCGGATCACCATCGGCCAGCCGTAGCGGGTGTCGGTGTGGAACTCGAAGCTGGTTTGCTCGCAACAGGCAGTGGCGAGCGTGACAACGTTGCCGCAGGCGTCGTAGTTGCGCGTCTCGACCATGGCCGTCGCTTCGTCAAGCGCGGCGGCGTTGGCGTAGCGTTTCACCGTGGTGAGGTTACCGCGCTGCGCTGGCGCTGGCGGATTAAGGGTAAGTTGCCCCGCATCCGTCCGCGCGACCAGCGAATATTCGTCGTAACGATACCTGGTGTGGGCGACGCGCGTGGTGTCATCGGCGGCGTAAAGCGAACTCTCCTTCACCAGGTTGAAGATGTGTGGCCCCGACCAATCTGGGGAGGTCCCACCATCAGACCACAACGTGTGGCGGTTGATCCAGTTGCCGCGGTAGCTCGTGTCGTTCTCGTACTCGGAATAGGCGCGGTGCAGTCGCGTCGTCCCGCCGTAGCCGTAGTCGGTCTTGTTCACCACCTGGTTGTAGTAAGTCCCAAAAGCAAGGCCGCGCTCGGGGAGAGAGCCGAAGCGGAGGCGCGCAGTGGCTGCCGCCCATTCCCTGATTTCGCATCGCTCCGCATTGCCACCTGTGAGCGGCCATTGCTGACCGGGGCGAGCCGTGATGTCCTTTTTGGTTTCGGCTGGTCGTGTGACGAAGCCGGCTCTCCCGGCGGGCTGGTGATGTTTGGTAACCGCTCCGCGCCAACGACGGTTACTCTGACGTGCGCCTTGTGTCCGGCAATTTCGGCGGTGATCTTGAATCTGCCCGGCTTGCCGGGGGCGAAGACCGCACTCTGAGAGATGGTGGCCGGTTGATTCCTATCCTCGTCCAGTCCCTCCCAACTCACATCCAGTCCGCTGATGGGCGCGCCGTCTTTATCGCGGGCGACGGCGGTAAACACGGCCTGCTGTCCGGTCTCGATCGTAATGTCGCCGGGAAAGATCTGAACCCGCACGACCTTGCGCTCTCTGTCTTCCTTCTTCTCGCGTGGTTGCGGGCTCGGACGCGGACGTGGCGGCGCTCCTTTTCCATCCCAGCCTCTTGGCGATCCGCCGCCTTGGCCGAAGAGCGAAAAGCTGAATGTGTCGGCCCATCCTTTCGCATACCAACGAAGACGCAACTCCTGGCCGAATTCAGCCGCTGCGCCTGCAATTCCCGACGCGGCAAGGGTGTTATTCGCGACGAGCATCGCGATCAAGCCGGCGGCCAAGCTTTGCCGCGCGACTTTGACCAGATTGTGGAGACGGAAGAGATGGATCAGAGAAGCAAGCAAACGGAAAACGGCGGCAAAAGGACGAGCGTAAGACATAGGTTAACTCCTGCAAGGTGAACTACGGTTGAATCTTTTCGCCTTTGGAGCTAGGATGCGCGGGCTTGATACGGGCATCCTAGCTGCCGCAGGCAGTAAAATTGCACCATCAGAAACCCTGTCGCCACCCGTGAAGTGACGGCAGGGTTTTCAATTTTCCGTGCGCCGAACGATCTTCAGCCGAAGCGATCTCGTGCTTCAGTCTGGGCTGATCATTCGGTGATCAATCGCAAAGAACTTCTACGCTATTGTTTAGGTGACCGGCTGTTTGCCGAGGCCATCACCGCAGCGAAAGAACAACTCGAAAGTATTTTTCGTTGACCGTATGGGGTAGCTTTACTGTAGGAGAATCAATAAGGTTCATCAGAGCGAAGCGCGCTTATACAAAATTCGGGAGAAGGCTGTCAATCGCTATTTTGTTTTTGTTAGCCTATCGCTATTTTTTTTTACGCGATAAGCTCTTTGCTTGCAGTGATTAGGGCGATAAAAATATTTTATATGGCCATCACTTTGGGCGGACTGCTGAGGCGACCGAGCAGTCGCTCATCTGAAAATTGAAATTCCAACCAGCATCAGCAACAATCCGGCTTCACTTATGCAGCCGGAGAAGAACCAGATCGAACGCATCCTCATTCGCGGAACAAATTGGATAGGCGATGCGGTGATGACTACGCCTGCGCTCAGGCGTCTGCGCGCGTCTTTCCCGCAAGCTCACCTCGCGCTCCTGGCCACGCCGCGCACGGCGGGGTTGTTTGAAGCTTCGCCGTGCGTTGATGAAGTGATCGAGTATCGCCGCCGCGAAGATGGCGTTCGGGCTTTTCTTGAAATGGCGCCGCTGCTGCGGTCTCGCCGCTTCGATCTGGCTGTGCTGTTTCAGAACGCGTTCGAGGCCGCTTTGCTTGCCTGGCTGGCTGGCGCGCCACGGCGAGTCGGTTTTGCCGGGCAAGGACGCGGCCTACTGCTCACGCACAGGCTTCATCGCGGCCCGCAGCATCGCAACCGGCATCAGGTTCACGATTACCTGGACATCGTCGCTGAATGCGAGCGCGCCTGCGGAATTTCGCGTCCTGAATCTCAGATCTCAAATCCTCTACCATCATTGTTGGCCAGCCACGCGCAAAAACTGGCTGCGGAAAGGTTGCTTCAGCGCTTCGGCGCCAATTCGACTTCGCGTTCGCTCGTCGCTCTCAACGCCGGAGCGACCAACAGTCGCGCGAAATGCTGGCCCGCTGATCGTTTCGCTGCGCTCGCCGACCAACTGATCAACACGCTCGACGCGCGGATCGTGCTGATCGGCGCAGCGTCGGAACGCGACAGCGCCGGACAGGTGATTCAGCGGATGAAACGGCAGGGCGCGATCAACCTGGCGGGCGAAACGAGCATGGCCGAATTGATCGGTCTGCTCGACGTTTGCGATCTGCTGGTGAGCAACGATACCGGGCCTGCGCACATCGCCGCCGCGCTGGGCCGTCCGACGCTGACGATCTTCGGCCCGACCAACGAATTCGAGACGGCTCCGACCGGCGCGCGCGCCGAATTGATTCGCGCCGAGGGCGTCGAATGCGAGCGTTGTATGTTGCGCGATTGCCCGATTGATCACCGCTGCATGAACCGGATCGCCCCGCCGGAGGTTTTTGACCGAGCCGTGAAATTGCTGGTCAGTACCGCGAGCGGTAGCGAGCGTGACTTTGAAATGAACGGGTAAAGTTGGCGTCCCTTCGTTCATCAGAACGGTTGTAGTAAGCTGATGGCATCTGAAAAGGAGTTTCGTGGGAAAAAATGGAAGAGAAACGAGAGACGTGGAGCGATCGTTACTGCGTCTTTGAACCGATTAAGCCCCGCATTCAAACGATCCGCGTCGTGCTGGTGGACAACCTGGTCGCGGACGAAAGCCAGTATTCCGACCTCGCCCGCCGCGCGCCGGACTTTCACGCCGGGCGCTGGGTGCGGCTCGAACGAATAATCGCCTCGCTGGCGATGGGCAATATCGAAAGCAACGTGCGCCAGTTGGTGCGCGAACCTGATGTCCGCGTCGTTCATCTTTCGCAATTGAACGACGACCTGATCCGACAGTTCGATCCCGACGCGGTTGTTTTGAGCGGCACGCTACGCGATTTCGATCTTTATGATCCGAGCCTGATCGAAGGCTTCAACCGGTTCATCAGGAAGACGCGCGTGCCTGTGCTGGCCATTTGCGGTGGACATCAACTGGTCGGTCAGGCGTTCGGCGCCAGCGTTACGACGCTCGACGACAAATTGCCGCGCGAAAAACGCGGGGGGCGTCTGATTGAATACCAGTATCGCTTCGTCAAAATCACGGACATCGCTGATCCGATCTTCGTCGGGATCGAAGACCGCCCGAACGCGCGCTGGCAGAAATACACGAATCGCCGCCATCTGCTGCGTGTTTGGCAAAACCATGGGCTTCAGATTGATCGTTTGCCCGAAGGGTTCAAGCAACTGGCTCGCGGCTATCTTTCGGAGTATCAAATGATCGTGCGCCGCACTTCGGAGCAGTTGATTTACGGCGTCCAGTTTCACCTCGAAAAATCTTTTCAGGATTGGCAGACGGACAAATACTGGGAGCATCGCAACGAGAGCCGCGACGGGCGATTGATCTTCGATAACTTCCTGATTGAATCGTTGCGCTTTCGGGGCAGGGAATTCAATCTGGTAAGCGGTGGGAACAGCAAAGCGGTTGCCAGTAAGGTTCAAATCGTTTCAGCGGGCGGCTCATCGGGCGCGCCTGCGACAGGGTTTTAGCGGACGATGAATGAGATCAAGATCAATGTGTTGTTGTTCGGCGCGTGCCGCGAAACTGCTGGCGCGGGCGAATTGAGTTTCCGGTTGAATGCGCCAGTCGATGTCGCCAGCGCGTGGTCGGAGATCAAGAGACAGTATCCCGATCTGGGACGTTTTGAACGCAGCGCGCTGTTCGCCGTCAACGAAGAGCACGCGCGAAAAGATCAACCGCTCGAAGACGGCGATACGCTGGCTGTTTTCCCGCCGGTTTCCGGAGGATGAGGTAACGACCCGATGGAAGACATCTTCGAAATCACGCGCGAGCCAATTGATAAGCTCGGATTGGAAAATAGATTGCTGACCGGCGCTGCCGGAGCCGTCGTCACTTTCGACGGCACGGTGCGCGACCACACCAAAGGTCGTCGCGTAGTCAGTTTGCAATACGAGGCTTACGGGCCGATGGCCGTCAAAGAAATGCGCCGCATTGGCGCGGAGATCCGCGAGCGATGGCCCGAAGTCGAACGCATCGGCGTCATCCATCGCTTCGGCGAGCTGAAAATCTCGGAGTCTTCGGTCGTGATCGTCGTCACCTCAGCGCATCGCCGCGTGGCGTTTGAAGCCTGCCGCTACGCGATTGATCGGTTGAAACAGACGGTGCCGATTTGGAAGAAAGAGGTCTTCGAAGATGGCGAGGAATGGGTCGAAGGGCAGGCGCCGGAAATGAACGGATAAACAGATTGCTCCTTCAATCTCTCCCGCCGCTGTTATATCATTCGCGGCGCTTGCCTGACCCCCGCGACTAACGTCTGACATTCTCAAGCTAGCCCCCGTACAAAGGAGTTTTTCGCATGTCACTCATTCGCTTCACGGCCAACTTCGATGATCTTTCGACCGACAGAGGCTTCCAATTCCGCTTCCGCTGCGACAAGTGCGGCAACGGTTACCAATCGCGATTTCAGACGAACGTCAGCGGGGTGGCGGGTGACCTCCTGCGCTCGGCGGGGAACCTGCTCGGCGGATGGCTGGGTTCGGCGGGCAATAGCGCTTACGACATTCAGCGGGCTATCGGCGGCAAAGAGCACGACGACGCTTTCGCGGCGGCGGTCGAAGAAGCCAAACAGCACTTCCACCAATGCACGCGCTGCGGCAAATGGGTTTGCCCCGACATCTGCTGGAACGCCGCGGCCAACTTGTGCGAAGGATGCGCGCCAAATTATGAAGAGGAGTTCGCCGCCAGCCACGCCCAGGCTAAAGCCGACGCCTCGCGCAATCAGCTCCACGAACGCGCGCAGCAGACCGATTACGCGTCGTCAACCGATATGAGCGCGGACGCAACGCATCGCGCGCCGTCTCGTCCATCGGTCAACCCTGTGACTGAAGCCGCGAATGCGCAATCAATCATCGGCGTCTCGTGCTCGAATTGCGGCACGGTCTCGAACAGCAAATTCTGCCCGGAGTGCGGCCAGACAATGAATGCGAAGATGCTTTGCAAGGCTTGTGGGTGTGAGTTGGAAGGGAAGCCGAAGTTTTGCAAGGAGTGCGGGGCGAGGATCGAGTATCAAAGCTGAATAACACCTCTTTATCCCCAGTTGCTCAAAAATTCCAGTTGATCAACCATCTGCTCGGCTGTCCTTGCATTCACGATGCGCATCAGCCGGCGCATTTGTTCGCCGACACTATAGCGCTGCTGTGGGCCGAGAATGATCCCGGCGTGCGATTTGTTCGAGACAATATACTCAATGTGAAGGTTGTTGAAGTCTCCGACGTTGAAGCTATAGAGCACACGACCTTGCGCCGTCGCAAAGTCAAGGTGCTCTTCGTCCAGGCGATGTTGCATCCCAGCTTCGTTGGCTGTCAGCGCATCCAAACCGCGTGATCTGACCGCTCGCACCACATCGCTGTCCTGCGAGTCTTCATCGAAGTAAAGTCGAAGAACCATAATTACGCCACCTTCGAATCACGCATTTTCAACCACTCAGCTTCAATCCTTTCCTCTTCAGCCTGGTCGGCTGCTATTTCGCCGTCAACTTGCTCTCTGTTTGCGTGATAGTAAGCTAGCGCAGCATAAACTCCTGCCAGGCTGAGGTGCGGGAATTTCCGTGCAATCTCTTCAGCGCTTTCGCCCATCTTCCACCAGACGGCGATGCGGTGAACCGTTGTTCGAGTGCCGACCACGCAAGGTCTACCTTTGCGAATATCGGGAGAACTGTAGAGTAATTCGCTGATCTGAACGCTCATAAAAACTCCTTTCGCGCCGAAGTCTATCACACGACGCGCCAGTTTGATTGCCGAACCTCAAGTCCACAACTGCTGCGCCAGCAAATTCAAAAACGTCCCCACATCCGTCACCACGCCCACCGTCTGCTGCGATCCGCGGTCGGACAGTTTGGTCACCACCGCCGGGTTGATGTCCACGCAAACCATCCGCACCCACGATGGCAGCATATTGCCTGCGCCGATTGAATGCAGCATTGACGACAGGCAGATTACCATCTTCGCGTCGGCCAGCAACCGCGCGTACTCTTCCTGAGCTTTGATCAAATCCATCTCGGTGTCGGGCAACGGCCCGTCGTCGCGGATCGAACCGGCGAGCACGAACGGCACGTTGTTCGTGACGCATTCATACATCACGCCCGAACGCAGCGCGCCCGCTTCGACTGCGCCCCGGATCGAGCCGTAGCGGTTGATCGTGTTGATCGCGCGCATGTGGTTCTTGTGGCCTTCTTCGATGGGAATGCCGTGGTTGAGGTCAACGCCCAGCGAAGTGCCGAAGAACTGGTGCTCGATGTCGTGAACCGCAATCGCATTGCCGGCCAGCAGAGCGTCCACGTAACCGCTGCGGATCAATTCGCAGAACGCCGCCGAGCCTCCGGTGTGAATCACGACCGGGCCGGCGACAAAAACTATTCGCCCGCCTTCGGCCCCTCCCTCTGCTTTGACCTGGCGCATCATCTCGGCGATCTTGCGGACGGCGGTCTCGGTGCGGCGTTCCGACGAAATCTCGTTTGCCATGAAAGCGAAGCCGAGGCGGTCGCGCTCCTTGAATTCGGGCTGGATGCGGATGCCGTTCGCGCCGCAAACGACCATCTCGCCTTCTTTCACGTCGCGCAGCTTCCGGCATTCGACGACCGGAGCGGCTTCGCCTTCGCTGACGATGACCACGGCATCCATCCGCTGTTTGGCGACTTCGACCCACGACCCGCCGAGCCGCACGTAAGTCCGGTGGTTCGTGGTCGAATAAAAATCGTCGGGGACGACGCGGTCTTTGGGCGCAGGTTTCAACGTCGCGTCCGTGATCTGCGCCTGGTAACAGCCAAGCTCGACCAGCTCTTCGAGCGTCTTGTCGAGAATCTCTTTGGTCGGCGCCAGCACGCGCAGGCGCAATTGCGAGAATTCGGTGTTGGTGCGGCCCAGCTTGAAATCTACGACTTCGTAGACCGCGCCGCATTCGATCACGCGATCCATGATGTTCGAGAGGATCTGCGAATCAACCAGGTGCCCTTCGGCTTCGACTATCTCTACATAGTTCATAAATTTGAGATTTGAGATTCGGGATTTGAGATTGAATGGGCACTCTAGCGGAGGCGCGGCTGGCAAGTCCAGAGGGAGTTCCGGCATCGCGCCGGGTTGTGGAAAAGGCCGGGTGATTGAGCTAACATAAATCACCCCTTGATGACTGTTGATAACTTCCCAAAAGATCATGTTTTGCAGTGCAACCCGATGCGGCGCGCTGCGTTCTAACGCCAGCGCATTTCGCTCCCGGTTTGCGCTGACACCGAAAAATAAGGAGAAGGGGCAATGAGAAAGTTTTTCGCCGTTCCCGTTTTGCTGATTTTGATATTGGCTGCCGGCCAGCCCGCGGCTTCGACCGTTCGCTTCGATTGGGAGAGGGCCGTGTCGCTTTACAAGCAGGGGCAGTTCCGCGAAGCCGTCGCCGAATTCCAGAAAGTCCTCGCTGAATATCCCGAACATTCCGACAGTTGGAAATTTATCGGGCTGGCTCACTATCAACTCAAAGAGTACCAGGCGGCTGTCGCGCCGCTCGAAAAAGCTCTCACGCTCAAACGTAAAGAGGGGCGCAACGATCCCGATCTTTACCGCGCCCTCGGCCAGGCATACGTCTCGCTGAAAAATTACGAGAAGGCTCTGCCTTACTTCGAGACTCTGGTCAGAGTGCAGATGAACGTCGCGGCCAACTACTACATGCTTGGCGTGGCCTACGCCAACCTCAACCGCGCTGAAGACGCCTCGGACGCTTTTCAGAAAGCCGTCAAACTCGATCCGAAAGATTCGGATTCGTGGTATTACCTCGGCGTGCAGCATTTCCGAAACGGCAAATTGAATGAAGCCATCGCCGCATTGCGATTCGGACTGGCCGCCGATCCGAAGAACATCGAGATGCTCGGACTGCTCGCCGAATCTTTGTTGCGACAGGGCGCGAGTGAAACCGACGAGAAGAAAGCCAGCCTCCATTTCGAGGACGCGATTCGTTCCGCAACCAGTTTAAAAACACTGCGTGAAGACTCTGCTTCGCTCGAATTGCTTGGACGCGCTTTCCTGGCGGCGAAGAAATTCACCAACGCCGAGATGACCCTCGCGCGCGCTCTCGAAACGAGCAAGAACCCGTCAGCCGCGCTCTATTTCAACCTGGGTTTCGCCCACGCGCAGAACAAAGCCTGGGCGCGCGCCGCCGAGATGTTGGCCAAAGCCGACAAACTCAATCCGGGCGATTTCAACACGCTTTACTACCTCGGCTACGTTTACGAAAACCTGCGCCGTTATCCGCAGGCGCTGGACGCTTACACCCGCGCCTTTGAAGCCAGCGGGCGCAGCAACGCCGATGTGAAAGCCAGCATTGACCGGGTCACACAGTTGGCTAAGCAAATCTGATTGCGACAGTCCCGCGCGCGTCAGCAAGTGGTTGCAAGCAGGAGCAACCACTGGCTGATGCGCGCGGGACTGTTTTCCTTTTGATTCTCTTCCTGTAAACTTCCCGCCGCTCACAATAGTCAGCGTCCCAACTTTTGGTGTTCGATTCGTTTTTGAGGAAAAGTGATGAAGTGTCTGCTCCGTCGCCCCCGATCCTGTTTCAGCGTCATTCCAATCATTTCGATCTCCGTCTTCCTGGTCTCCTGTTCGCCAGCCTCGCTGCTCGACGAAAAGGCTATTGTCGTCCCCGAACGGCTGAAGCTGAAGAGTTCGACGGCGCCTGCTTCGCGCGTCGTCGGTGAGTTGAAGAGCGGCGATGAAGTGGCGGTCACCGAGCGCGCCAGCTCCGAGGACGGGACCGCCTGGTCACAAGTGAAAGGGCCGACCGGTGAATCGGGTTGGGTCGAATCGTTCCATCTGGTGAAGGGAGAGATCGTCACGCAATCGCGCAAAATCGCTGATGAAGTCAAAGACACGCCAACCCAAGCCATCGGCAAATCGAAAGCGAGACTCAAGCTGCGTCTGACGCCTGACCGCGCGAGTGACGACAACGTGGCGACAATGCTGCCTTCCGGAACCACGCTTGAGATCGTCGCGCGTGAACGCAAACCGCGCCCAGTCACGCTCGACGCCAAGAGCGAAACGAAACAGGAAGCGGAAGACCCCAAAGTCAGATACGACGACTGGTATAAAGTGCGGCTCAAGGATTACGCCGTGTTGCCCGCAGGCTGGATTTACGGTGGTTCGGTGGAACTGGATGTTCCGCCCGAAATCGTCTACTTCGACTCGGCCGGGCGCAGGATTACAGGCTGGCAGAAGATCGGCACGGTGATGGGCGATGACAGCAAATCCGGCAATCATTACCTGGCGCTCGAGCGCAAAATTTTTGGCGCCGACGAGAGAGTTGATTTCGACCGCGTAAAAGTACTGGCTTACGATCCCTACTCGCGCAATTATTCGACGCCGTTCCGCGAAGATGTGCAGGGGCGCTTCCCTATCACACTCAAGATGGAGGGTACTCGCGGGCGGTTTCGTCTGATCGCGATTGATAAAGATGGCCAGGAACAGGCGCTCGATTATGGGATCGAGATGCTGGAAGGCGGAAAGGTGAGAGTCACAAACCCCCAGAAGAACTGACGGGCAAGGATAAAGGGCGAGACCGGCAAACCGATCCCGCCCTTCTAACTCCATCATTGATTGGAGTCAAATCGCAAAATCGAAAGCCGGGTTATTCAACTTCCGCGATGCTTTCAACCGTCATCTTGCCATCGGCTACCTTGCCGATGACTTTGAATTTCGCGCCTTTCTCCTTGGTGCTTTTTTCGAGCGCGGCCTGGGCTGTCGCCGTGCCTTTTTCGTCGAACTCGACATACTTGCCGTCGGCGTAGATGCCGAGACCGCCCTTGGCGCAGCGCACCACGCAGGCTTTGGTCTCTTCGGCGGCGGCGGTTTGTGGATTCTCTTTCTTGGCCACCTTGCCATTCGCGCAGGCTTTGTCAACGATGTGGCCGGTCAGACTGACCGACTTGCTGTCTTGGGCCACAACGGCGAGACTCAGCGCGATGAGCGCCGTCAGTGAATAGAAAAGTTTCCTAAGCATTTTTCCGATCCTTTCTTTACTTGGTTTGGTCAGTTACTAGGCAGTTGCCGGGGGATGGCAACACGATACTCTTCGACTTTGCGGCAGCAGCAGCGCCGCTTTGTCCCAAATCAACAAGCATGATGAAAGCGGGAGACTGACCATTACAATGCCCGAGGGCTGCGGTACTGCTCGTAACGTCGAGTCGGTTCGTATTTGTTGGCTGCCAGCGCCGGGTCTTTCATCGGCGGCCCTTCGAGCCGAACGATCTCGATGGCTTCCTGATAAACCCGTTCGAGATTTTCGGGTTGGAACCCGTTCAGACGGCAGGCGCGGATGTGTGCGCGGACGATTTGCTCAACAGCTTCGCGACCAATCTCGTCCAGTTCCTGGAGCGAGCGCAGGGCATGTGCGGATAGCTTCATAGGCAGACACCAGTCCTTTCGCTTCGAGGTTTTAAGATTGTATTCCTTTGTTTTGATAGAACCTGGAGGTTGAAACGGGCGCAATATAACACAGTTTTCTCCGCTGTCCAGAAATTTTTCATAGTTTGCGCCAATTCGCGCGAAGATTAAAAACATTGGGACGCCGGTTCAGTACCGCGCGCGTAAAGCGGTTGCCTGCGCAGAGCGGCCGCTTGCTTACGCGCGTGGTACTGTTAGAATGAGCTTCAATCCGAAATCCGAAGTATGAAAATATCAAATCGCCGGTGAATCAGTCAGCTATGCGAATCGCAGCGTCAACCTACTTAAACTCCGCGCCGCTGGTTTACAGCTTCACTCAGGGTTCTTTGCGGCGAAAGTACGCTTTCGCCGGCGACGCTGCGCCTTCCCGATGCGGGGCGATGCTCGAAGCCGGGGAATGCGAAATCGCACTCATCCCTGTGATCGAATACCAGCGGATAGCCAATCTGCTGATCATTCCCGAAGTCGCGGTGGCCGCGAAAAATCGTGTCCGCAGCGTGTTGATCGCTTCGCGCTGCCCGCTCGAAGAAGTCCGGTCGCTGACGCTCGACACTTCGTCGCGCACTTCACAGGCTTTGGTGAAGATTCTCTTCACGCGGCGCTACGGTTTTCAGCCTGAGTTCACCGAGCGAGCGCCCAACGCCGCGATCGGTTGCGGGAACATGCTCGAAGCGAGCGATGCGGCGCTGGTCATCGGCGATCCGGCGATGAGGCTGGAGTCGCTGGCGCGACAGCTCGGTCTGCGGATTTACGATCTGGCCGAAGAGTGGCGGGCGATGACCCGATCGCCGTTCGTTTTCGCGGTGTGGGCAGTTCGCGAAGACGCTGGCGTTGATGAGCCGGAACTGGCGCGTGATTTCATCGCGGCGAAGCTCGAAGGCGTGAGACGCCGCGAACAGATCGCCACGCAATATGCTGCAGAGTTGGAACTGCCGCGGAACGAATTGCTCAGCTATTTGCGTGAAAACGTCAATTACGATCTGGACGAAGAGAACATTGCGGGAATGCGGCTCTTTTTCGATCTGGCTCGGGAGTGCGGGTTGATCTCGCAGTCGCGTGAATTGCGGTTCGTTCGTCACTAACCTTCGATAATTTATGATCACTGCTCTGGCTGGTGGAGTTGGCGCGTCGAAATTCCTCGACGGATTGAGCCGGGTAATGCCGCCCGAAGAGATTTCAATTATCGTCAACACTGGCGACGACATCGAGATGTTCGGGCTTTACATCGCGCCCGATCTGGACATTGTGACTTACACGCTGGCCGGCGTCGTCAACCGCGACACCGGCTGGGGAATGGCCGATGACAGCTTCCATTGCCTCGATCAGCTTCTTCGTTACACCGGGACCGAACGATGGTTCAATCTGGGCGACCGCGACTTGGCCACACACATATTTCGCTCCGGGTTGATGCGCCAAGGTCGCCCCCTTTCCGAGATCGCTGACCGAGTACGAACTACGCTGGGCGTCAAATCACGCATCCTGCCGATGACTGATACCCACACGCCGACAACGATTATCACTGACGAAGGCGAGATGCATTTTCAGGAGTATCTGGTCAAACATCGCGCGCGACCGACTGTCACTGGTATTCGCTTTGAAAATATCAAATCGGCCAAACCTGCTCCGGGTGTCGCCGAAGCGATTCTGCAAGCCGAAGCCATCGTCATCTGCCCGAGCAACCCGTTGATCAGCATCGGCCCGATTCTCGCCGTGCCCGGAATGCGCGATCTGCTCAAACAAACAGAAGCGACAGTTGCTGCGATCAGTCCGGTGGTCGGCGGCGCGTCGCTCAAAGGCCCGACGGATCGAATGCTCGCCGACCTGGGGATGGAGGTTTCGGCGGCGCAGGTCGCCAGGCTTTACTCGGACATTGCGGACGTCTTTATTCTGGATGTTCAGGACAAGCCGGCGCGGGGAGAGATCGAAGGGTTGGGTCTGAAAGTTTGCGTGACGAACACGGTGATGAGCGGGTTGGAAGAAAAGATTGGGCTGGCGGCGGTCACACTCGAAGCGATGGCAGAAGGGTCAAAAGAGGAGCGCATTTTGTAATGCGCTCCTCTTGCGTTTCACTTATTCCACCTTACCGAGGCGTAGAACGACGCCGGTCGAGGCCCGGAAATTGTTGTTGTTAACGTCATTGAATCTCGTCAGCACGTAATCGGCCTGGAACACCCTGATCGCCAGCCGGTTGGTGAAAGCCTTCACGTCAACCCCGCCGCCGACCGCGAATGCAAAGCCGGTGTCATCGAAATCCACGCCGAGCGTGTCGTTATCCAGATCGACACGCGCCGCTCCAAACAGGACGTGAGCGAAGGGCTGAATCCTTTCGCTCTTTCTGAAGGTGAATTGCGGGCCGAACAGAAACAGGTCCTTTCTCAAATCAGTGCGGGGAGTGAGAGCGATCGCGGAATCGCCGAAATGGCCGCTGAAATCAGCCTTGATCCCGAGCCAGTTGCCGAAGACGGTTACGTTGCCCGATACGTTATATCCGTTGAGATCACGATCATCATTCAGATCGTCGTCGAGGCGAAGATATGAATATCCGCCGAAGATTTCCACGCGGGGAGATTCCTGCGCCTGAACGATGGCGGGCAGCGCAAGCGCCAACGCCGCGATTAGAAACAGCTTTCGCATGTCAAATTTCCTCCTTAGGTTGAAAAACGGTCACGATGTTATTTGCGAATATCTGAGGGGCAAGTTGGTACGGGGAATCGGCTAATACACGAGGGGCTTAAGGATGCGGCGGTATGATATGCAATTTGGCCTGGAATGCAAATTCAATCTTAAAATCAGAGTTTCTTTCTCATTCCCATCGTCAGTGGCTCGTACCCGGCGTCTTCCCAAAAACGCCAGGCGCTTTGGTTGGCGCTCAGCACATGCAGGTCGCTCGTTTTAACGCCTTGCTCGCGCAGCCAGTTTTCGGCGGCGGCGACCAATGAAAGGCCAGCGCCGCTTCGACGATCCTCTGGACGAACGAAGAGGCCGGCGATGTATCCGCCTTCAGTTTCCACGTTCGGGCGCGGGCGGCGAAAGATAAGATCAAAAATGGCGCGCGCGGCTCGTTCGATACCGTCAATCAACCAGCGCGCAAAGCCGATCTCTTCGCGCGTGAGCCGCCGTCCGTGGATCACGACTTTGATGTAACCGATGATTTCGTTTTCTTTCTCAGCAACGAAGAATCGCGTGTTGGGGCGCAGCATCTGTTTGCCTAATTCTTCGGGGCTGGCGGCCCAGCGCGTCAATTCTCCCATCTCTTCGTTGATCGCCCGCTCGTGAAGCAGCAGGTCGTGAGCAAGCGCGGAGAGAGAGACTGCGTCGGCGGCGATTGCCGCTCGCACGGCGCCTGGGTTTTGATCGCGTTTAGCCATTGTGATCGTTGGCGAATTGCCGGAAAGCGGCTTGCTTGACCGTCCTCGAAAGCATACGCGATAATCGCCGCGGGTTTAAACTCCTCACCAGGTAAAGTTCGATGTCCAGACGCAGATATTCAATCATACCGGTCGTCGTTTTGTTTGTGGTCGCGCTGCTGTCAAATCCAATCGCCGCGCAACCTAAGCGCGCGCCATACGGCCCGGTGGTCAAAGCCTACCTGACCGGACTCGATGAAGAGTTGAATGAGCTTGAATTCCAGTTGCGCCATCAGGAGATCAGCCGCGCTGATTACCTGCTGGCCAGACAGCGATTGGCGATCCTGCGTCGCGCGGTCGAGCGTCGCGCGGCGGAGCGCCGGGAAGACATCGTGCCCGAATATCAGGTGCTGGCCGAAGGTGAACTGGGCACGCTCGGGCTGAGCAAGCAGTATAAGGTTGAGGAATTGGTTGATGGGTCGGAACTGGAAGGGCAGTGGAGGATCGTCGAGGTTCAGTTCGGCGGGGAGCGCAAACTCACCCGCTTCTTCGTGCTCGAAAGATTGCCGGGCGTGGAAACGACATCTGGTGGAAGCGTCGTGCGGGAGAGCAAGCTCGGTAATTCCGTTGATCCGCGCGATGTAGTCGAGACCATCGTCGTGCGCGAGAAACCGGCGCCGGTTGCTGCCCCACAGACGCCTCCTTTATCGAATGGTCCGGCGACGGCGGGCGATCCCGCGCTGGTCGAAACAAAAAATGAACCGATCGCGGAGAAGCCTCGATTGCAAAGCCCACGCCTCTTGCACATCTATCTGCCCGAATACACTGGTAAAGCCCGTGAGAAAAAGATCGAAGGCGAGGTGGTGGTACGCGCGCTGTTTCAACGCAACGGCAAAATCAAGAACGCGAAGGTCGAGAAGGGGCTGGGTTTCGGGCTGGATGAGCGCGCGGTCGAAGCGGTCAAGCGCATTGGCTTTTTTCCCGCGCAGCTTGATGGCAAGGAAGTTGACGCGCAGACGCGGATAGTTTTCAACTTCAAGTTGGAGAAGGTGTCGGTTTACGTTGGCGCGGCTGAATTAAGCCCACTGGCGAAAGAGACTGGGAATGGAGAGAAGTTTTGAGTTCAATTGAAATATTGCAAACGGGTTTACCGGAGAGATTGGTCGAGAAGCTCAGGAGCCAGTTGAAGTCTCCGAGACAATGGACGCGGCGCGACTGGATTAAAGTTTCGGCGGCATCGGCAGCGACCGTCGGGTTGGGATGTCTGAGTTATGGTTTCGCGGTGCGCGATCACGTCGAAGTCTCGCGTGTGGCGATGAAGATTACGGAACTGCCGGATGAGTTCGTCGGGCTGACCATCGCGCAGTTGAGCGATCTTCATCACGGACGTTACACCGGACTGGATTACATCAACCGCTGCGTCGAGATCGTCAACGGGTTGAATCCCGACCTGATTGCGCTGACCGGAGACTTCACTTACGGCGGAAAGCGTTACATCGAACCGTGCGCCGAATTGTTCAGGAATCTGAAGGCCCGCATCGGCGTTTACGCTGTGCTCGGCAATCACGATTATTACGTTGGCGCTTCGCACGTCTCGCGGGCGCTCCGAAACGCGGGATGCAATCTGCTGATTGACGCGCAGGATCGGCTTGAGCATCGCGGATCGAAGCTATGTCTGCTCGGCGTTGACGATCTTTATTACGGCGACACCAATTTTTACGGGTTGATGAGGCTCCTGCCGAAGGATCTGCGGACAATAGTGTTTTCGCACAATCCCGATTTCATCGAAGAGTTTGCGGTCAGGGAATACCATATTGATTTTATGATCTCGGGGCACACGCACGGTGGGCAGATTCGATTTCCGCTTATCGGCGCCCCGCACATCTCGTCGAGCTACGGCCAGCGTTACGCGCGCGGGTTACATCGCAAAGGCTCGATGCAGGTTTATACCACCAGAGGTATTGGCACAGTCGTGATCCCGTCGAGATTCGATTGCCCGCCGGAGATTGCGTTCTACACGCTTGAACGGGCGTGAGGTTGAAAGTGGGAAAGTGGCAGACAAGGAGATTTAACGATGAGTTTGTTGACGCAGAGCGAAGTATACGAAGAGATCACTAGAGCGCAGGCCGAGAACCGGAAGATCGCGGTCGCTACCATCGTGACGACGTCAGGTTCGACTCCTCAGCGCACGGGCGCGAAACTGCTGGTGTTTGAAGACGGGCGGATGATGGGGACGGTCGGCGGCGGATGTGTCGAAGCCGACGTGTGGGCCGAAGCGCGCGAAGCTTTGGCCGAAGACAAGCCGCGTTTGTGCAAGTTCAGCCTGCGCGACAACCCGGACGTGCCTCCTGATGAAGAGGGAATGATCTGTGGCGGCGATCTGGAAGTGTTTATCGAGGTGTGGAACTGATCAAATATGCTATCGGCAATCGAAATCTCATCAGCATTGAAACAATCGCTCGGCAAAGGAGCGGCGCTCTGCGTCGTTTCGTTGATGGAAATGAACGGGCGGTCTGCGCCGGCGATTGAACGGATACTGGTCAAAGAAGATGGCGCGTTGGCGGGCGGCACGCTTGGCGCCCGCGCGCTGGACGAAGTTGCCGCCCGGCACGCTGTCGGATTGATGGCGGATGAGCGGCAGGAGATTGTCGTCGCGCGAGCGGCCGAATTGGGCGCCGCGCTGGCCGATGAAATCGCGGCGGATCAACTCAAAGCTCGTCTCGGCGATCTCCGGCTGCTTTTTGAAATCTCGCGGCCGCCGCTGGAGTTGATCATCTGCGGCGGAGGTCACGTCGGACAGGCCGTGGCGAAGCTGGCGGCGATGCTCGATTTCAAAACCACGGTGATTGACGACCGGGCCGAGTTCTCCTCGCGGGAGAAATTTCCCGATCCCCGCGTGTGTCTGATCACGGACGATTTCACCGAGGCTCTGCGGTCATTGACGATCACGCCGTCGGCCCACGTCGTGATCGTCACGCGTGGGCACAAACACGACGAGATTTGTCTGCGAGAGGTGATCGAAAAGCCGGCGCGTTACATCGGAATGATCGGTAGCCGGCGCCGCACCACGACGATTCGCGAGCATCTGCGCCGCGAAGGCGTGGCGGCGGAATTCCTGCGCCGCGTTCACGCCCCGATCGGATTGGACATCGGCGCGATGACGCCCGAAGAGATCGCGCTGGCGATTCTGGCCGAAATCGTGCTCGTGCGACGTGGTGGCGGCGGCAAACCGAAGAGCGCCGAAGGGCCCATGGCGCGCGTGCGCTGAGGAATTCGACGGGGAGCTTTTGGCCATCCTGGGCAGGTGTCCGTCACGGTTTTGCGAAGCGGATGGAGCCGCCATCAGCGCCCAGGATGGCAGAAAAAGGGAGACAGAAAAAAGGAGGCCTTTCAGAAAAACTTCTTTCTGCCCCACTTTTTCTGCCCGCTTGGTTTGGCCAGTGGTACACGCGCAAAATCTTGACGGACACCCGTCCTGGGCAATTGAATTGGCAACCCTTGCGACTTTCGGTTACTATTACCGTGTTCGGCAATGCCGAACTGTTTGAACAAAAAGACAAACAAACAAAAAATTAAGAGAGAGAGGCGATTCGGGAAATGGAAAATGCAGCGCAAAACTCACAAAACGTACAGGACAGCTTTTTAAACACCCTGCGCCGCGACCGCATCAACGTGACGATCTATTTGATGGGCGGCGTAAAACTGACTGGCAAGATCAAAAGCTTCGATAAATTCTCGCTGGTACTTGAATCCGGCAATCTGGAGCAACTGATCTTCAAACATGCAATTTCGACGATCTCGGTTCCACGCGGCAGCGTGCATCACGCGCGCCCTGAAGGATTCGAGCGCCATCAGACGCCGGGCGCGCCATCGCCGGCGCCGGCTGCTCCTGCCGCTCCGACCGCTCCTGTCGCCAGTGGAGGCTCGTCATCCATCACTTCCGGCACTTCCGGCAGTTGATCAATCGAAACAGATTACCGGCGATAAAATCACAATGAGCTTCAGTCAGATGTCCAGAGCGTTTGGCTGAAGCTCTTGTCGTGTACAGGCAATGAAGCGCGGAAAACTGATCACCTTTGAAGGCATTGATGGTTGCGGGAAGAGCACGCAGATGCGTCTGCTCGAACGCTATTTGACCGAACGTGGTCTCTCGGTCGTCTCGACGCGCGAGCCGGGTGGAACCGAACTGGGCAAAAAAATCCGCTCCGCGTTACTCGATGGCGGGAAGGGTTCGGTCGAGCCTCTGGCCGAATTGCTGCTTTATTCCGCCGACCGCGCGCACCATGTGCGCCGGGTGGTGATGCCCGCGCTCGACGAAGGCCGCGTGGTTTTGAGCGACCGTTTTTACGATGCGACCACGGTCTATCAAGGATATGCGCGAGGTTTCGATCTGGCTCTGGTCAATCAATTGAATGAGCTGGCGGCTGGCGGGCTAAAGCCCGACCTGACGCTGGTTTTCGACCTGGACGTCGAACTCGGTCTCAAACGGACGCATAAACGCGGGGATGAAGCATCGAGCGAAGCGGCGGCGCCTGACAGACTCGATCAGGAGCCGGTGGAATTTCACGAGCAGGTGCGCCGAGCCTACCTGGAAATCGCGGCGCGCGAGCCTCAGCGTTTCCGCATCATCCCCGCCGCTGGCTCGATTGAAGAAACGTTCGAGTTGATGATCAAAGAGGTTCAGGGATTGTTTGAGCGAAATTGAAGCCACGCTGGGTGGCCGATGAATAAAAAAAGAGCCTGCACCTTGCGATGCAGGCTCTTAGAGTTTTCCGCCAGTACAAAACCGATCAAATTGTTTTCAAACTGTCGGAGGAATTGAATCCTCCCTCCCTCTCCTTATTCCTTACTTTGTTGCCGGCTTACTGCTGATTACCGCCGGCCACGCTCCCGCTGTTCTCCTGAAGCACGAGAGTGAATTTGCGGCCACGAGGAGTGATCGTGGCGATCGTGCGCGTGCCGTCGCCGTTGTCGCGATAAGTCATCTTGTCGGCGTCAGCTTCCTGGTTGTTCTGACGCTTGGTGACTTGCGCTGTGACCACCTTCTTCCCGACTTTGATCTCAATCGCGCCCTGCTCGGCTTCGGGGATGACCACGGTGTAGGAGCCTTTCTTGACCACTTCGGCGCCGACCTTGCCATCCAGGTAGAACTCAACCTTCTGCTTATCTCCACCCTGAGCGAAAACGGTCACGCCGAGGATGAGAGCCACGGCCAGCGCCAACGCGCCATTTACAACCTTGTTCGTCAAACGATCAAACATGATTTCCCTCCTTCTCCTGCGGGGAGATTGTTTTGGAGACTAACTGACCGGACGGTCAACCGTCGTCTCAAAAAATTAAGCGAACCAGGCGGACTATATTGTCTGTGCCTGAACCCGTCCGCCGGTCAGGTAATCAAGCACAATCCTTTCGCAACGGCGGCGATAATCATCAAAAGTGCCTTCCGAAGAGAAAAACCATTGCAGCATCAGGCCGTCAACCAAGGCGCGCATCATCGCGCTGGCTTCTTCGACGTCCAGTTGGCGAAAGACCCCGGCATTGATCCCGGCCTCGATGACCTCGCGGTTGTGGCCGCAGCAGCCGTGATAAAACTTCGCGTTCTGATCGTGGAAGCGTTTGTTGCGCGTGCCGATGCTGACAAAATCGGAATAGGCCAGAAAGAATTGGCGGCTCTCCTGCGCGTTGGCGAAAATGACGCCGATCAGAGCTTTGACCTTTTCGACCGGGTCTTCGACCCTCGCAATCGCCTCGCCGATCTGGGCGTGGAATTTTTCGACCATCCACTCCAGCGCGCCCAGAAAGAGGTCTTCTTTCGTGGCGAAGTAATAAAGTGTAGACCCTTTGCTCACGCCTGCGCGCTTGGCGATGTCCTGGAGCGTGACCGCCGAATAGCCCTTCTCGGAGACTTCCAGGTAGGTCGCCTCGATTAGCTCTTCGCGCCGCTGGTCTTCATATTCTTGTATGAATTGTTTCGCTGCCATTATCTTCGTTTCGCTTTGTTATCGGTTTTTACTGTTGACCGACCGGTCAGTTTATACATTCTACCCGGATTTACTGTCAATGGCTTTTTTCATCTTTTTTCATTTTGGGCGAAAACGCTGGGACTGACTATTGCACAGTAGTCAGGTCGAATATTTCATAGTTGTTGAAGCGGGCTGGGCGTCGTGAGATTGCTTCAGTTGGTTCAATGGTTTAGATCGTATATGATTGCGCTTCGCGCGCAAGAACCGATTCACCGCACGACAACCAAATCATTGTTGGCTCAAGTCATGACCGAAATTCGGATTGGGACACAGGGCTGGAATTATGAGGATTGGGTCGGAGGATTTTATCCGCCCGGCGCCAGAGCGACCGATTACCCGGACCTGTACGCGCGCGTCTTCGACACGGTGGAGATTGATTCGACGTTTTATGCCGTGCCTTCCGAAGCTTCGATTAAAGTCTGGCGTGAACGCGCGCCCGAAGGTTTCGTCTATTCGCTGAAGCTGACGCGTGAGATCACGCATCAGCAGCGGCTCTGCGATTGTGTGGGAATCCTCGAACGATTTTGCGAGCGGGCGCGCGGGCTGGGAGGCAAGCTCGGTTCGGTGCTGATTCAACTACCGCCCGATTTTTCGCCGCGTTCGTGGAATGCGCTGGAAAGGTTCATTTTATTGTTGCCTGCGGACATCCGATTCGCCGTCGAGTTCCGCGACGACGCCTGGCTCGGCGGTGAATTTTGCGAACGCGTGCTGGATTTATTCAGGGAGCGCGGGGTCGCGCTCGCTCTGGTTGACAGTAAATGGATCGCGCGCGAAATCTCGCTCGCTTTGGCCGAACGTCCGACCGCAAACTTCGCCTACGCGCGTTGGATGGGGCCGCGAGAGTTGACCGAATTTTCGCGCATTCGGATCAACCGGGATCGCGAACTGGCTCAATGGGCCGAAGGCTTCGAAAGATTGCGCGAGCGAGTCGAGGTCGTCTACGGTTATTTCAACAACCATTACCAGGGCCATTCGCCGGGTTCAGCGAATCTGTTTAAAAAGCTGATCGGATTGCCTGTGGCCGAGCCTGAATCGCTCGTCGCACAGCCGTCGCTTTTTTGAATGCGGGACGCTGAATTGAGAATGTGTGAGGTTCGATTCGGGACTGTTTAGGGTATAGTTGTGACCCACAGAGCGATTTAACGCTTGAATTCCAGAAACAGAGCGGGGAAGCAGATGGGCATTTTAGCGAAACAATTCGTTCGATCCGGCCGAAGCGGGCGATCCGTCGTTCAATCCGCAATCCGCAATCCACAATCCGCAATCCTGATCGCGGCCTTTCTGGTCATCACCCTCTCCGCTGTGGTTGGCGGTTTCTATGCTGACCCATCGCTGCCGACGAAACCCAGCGACGAGATGGCGGACAATCCCGTTGTGCGCGATTTCGTCAAGGCGATCCAGTATATCGAGGATAATTACGCCGTCACGCCGGACAGGGAGCGATTGACTCGCAGCGCAGTGCTCGGAATGCTGCATTCGCTCGATCCGCACTCGAATTTCTTCGACCGGCGCGAATTCAGCGAGATGCAGGATGAACAGAGCAGCCACTTTTACGGCATTGGCGTAACGATCAATGAGCGCAACGGACGGATTTACGTGTTGGGCGTCAGCGAGGGGATGCCCGCCGAACGCGCAGGACTGCGTTACGGCGATGCGATCATCGCCGTTGATGGCCATTCGACCAAAGACTGGACGCAGTCTGACGCGCTTAAATATGTGCGTGGCGAACGCGGCGTCGAGGTCAGCGTCACTGTCGAGCGCGCGGGCGAGCCGAAACCATTGACCGTGAAGATCGTGCGCGACGAAGTGCCGTTTCCGTCGGTGCGGAACTCTTTTATGTTGCGTTCCCAGATCGGGTACATCGGATTGACCGGCGGCTTCAATCAAGATACGACGGAGGAACTGCGCGGCGCAATCGCTCAACTCAGGCAGCAGGGGATGACCGCGTTGGTCCTCGACCTGCGGCGCAACCCCGGCGGGTTGCTGAAGCAGGCGATTCAGGTGGCGGAGACATTTCTTCCGAAAGGCGTGGAGATCGTTTCAGTGCGTGGTCGTGAGGGGCGATACCTGAGTCAGATCTACGTTTCGGAGAACCGTGATCCCGAAACCATGCCGCTGGTCGTCCTGATCAATAACGAAACGGCATCGGCTTCCGAAATCGTGGCGGCGGCGATGCAGGATCGCCAGCGCGCGCGGGTGATCGGCGAAGAGAGTTTCGGCAAAGGATTGGTGCAGACGATTTACCCGCTGCGCTGGGGGACGGGATTGACGCTGACGACCGCGAAATATTACACGCCCAGCGGACGCTCGATTCAGCGGCCTTACAACAATGTGGGGATTTACGATTATTTCTACTCGCATCGCGATGACCAGACGCCCGCGAAAGACTCATCGAAACTGCCGCCAGTGATACGAAATGGAAAACAGAACGGAGGAGGGATCGCGCCGGATGTCGTCGTCAGGATTCCCGACCCTGACATCCGTTTGCGCGACGCCTGTTTCGAGTTCGCGCGGTTGTTGGTCGCCGGACAGATTGCGGGACTGGCCGAGTACGCGGTGAAGCGGACGGAATACAGTTACCGCCCGCGCGGCGGCGAATACCAATTGACCGATCAGGTCGTCGCCGCTTTTCGCGCCTTCCTGCGCGACCATCGCGAGCTGCAGGTCAATGAGGCTCAGGTCAATCAGAATATTGAATACGTCCGCCGCCGCCTTCGCGCCGAGGTGATCACGGCCGCCTCCGGCGTTGAAGCCGCCGAGCAGTTCCTGGCCGAAAGCGATGTGCAGACGTTGCGCGCCATCGAAGAGATCCCCAAGGCGAAACACCAGACGGATCAGGCGCGGCTGTTTCCCTCGCCGCCTGAAAGACAGTGAATGAGCAGCTATCTTGACCTGAGAATGCAAAAACCGCATCATTAGGTCGTCCGTTCAGCAACGCAGTTCTTGCAAGCGCCGATCTTCATTGACTGAACACAAATCCGATTGAAACAACGAATTCGGATGACAATGCGTAAATGAGTTAACATCCGGCAGACTTCTTCTGATGAATCTGATCATCCGCGGAATTGTTCAAATACAGGAAATCACCCTACTGATCTGGCGCGTGCTGCGCGGGATTTTCCGTCCGCCATTTTACCTGCGCGAAATAATCAGACAGATGGATATCTCGGGTTTCGGCAGCCTGACGATCATCTTGTTGACTGGGTTCTTCACTGGCGCGGTGTTGGCGCTCAACACCGGTACCACGCTGCAAAAATTCGGCGTGCAGAGTGTCGCCGGTCAGTTGGTCGCTCTCAGCCTGATCCGCGAGTTGGGGCCGGTGTTGACCTGTCTGATGCTGGCCGGGCGCGTCGGGTCGGGCATCGCCGCTGAACTCGGCTCGATGCTGGTCAGCGAGCAGATTGACGCGATGCGCGCGCTGGGGACCGATCCGATCAAGAAGCTGGTCAATCCCCGCATCATTGCTCTGGTGATGATGGCGCCGGCGCTGACGATTATATGCGATATGGTCGGTACGCTCGGCGGCCTGCTCACCGCGATCACTTTTCAAGGCCAGGCGGCGTCCGTCTACCTCGCTTCCGCCAAGGAGGCCGTGAGCTTCGACGAGGCGGTCGGAGGGCTGATCAAGCCGACCGTCTTCGGATTCATCATTGCGATCATCGGCTGTTACAAAGGGTTGAGCACGACGGGCGGAACCGTCGGCGTGGGCCGGTCCACCACGCAGGCGGTGGTCGTCTCTTCGATCCTGATCATCGCGGTGGATTTTCTGTTGCAGAAGTTGCTCATTACCCTGCTGCTGGAACCGTAACAAGTCTATGGCAAACGGCACAAGCGCCATCGAATTTCGAGAGGTCTCGCTGGCTTTCGGCGATAACGTGATTTTGGATCGCGTCAGCTTCAGTGTGCGTTACGGCGAGTCGAAGGTCGTGATGGGCGGGAGCGGCACGGGCAAATCCACGCTGCTGCGCCTGGTGTTGGGTTTGATCAAACCCGATGCGGGCCAGATCTTCGTGGACGGAGAAGAGATCACCGCTTACACCGAAGAGCAAATGATGAACGTGCGGCGCAAGATCGGAATGGTTTTCCAGGAAGGCGCGCTCTTCGACAGCCTCTCGGTTTACGACAACGTTGCTTACCGGCTGCGCGAACAGAGGGCGCCGGAGAAAGAGATCGAGCCGGTGGTGACGCGCATGCTCAAGTTCGTTGATTTGGAAGACGCCATTGATAAAATGCCCAACGAACTGTCGGGCGGCATGCGCCGCCGCGTCGGCATCGCCCGCGCGCTGGTCGGCAGCCCCAGGATCGTTCTCTACGACGAGCCGACCGCCGGTCTGGATCCGATCACGGCGCGCACGATCTGCGAGTTGGCTTTGAAGCTGCGGGACCTCGAAGACGTCTCTTCGATCTTCGTCACTCACCGGTTGCAGGACATCGAAGTGCTGGCGAGCGAATACGTCGTGCGCGACGATTTCGGCAACCTGATCTTCGAGCACGAAGGCGATACAATGTGTTTAATCAATACCAAGTTTATTATGCTCAAAGACGGGGACATCATTTTCAGCGGAAGCGACGAGGAGATGCGCCAGGCGAATCATCCGTACATCCGCAAGTTCCTCGATAAAGAGCGATAGAGTTTCGGAGGAGTTATGCCGCAACATAAGCAAACAAGTTTAGCTGGGTTACGCGTGGGAATTCTGGTTCTCGTCAGCCTCGCGATTCTGATCCTGGTCATTTTCGCCGTCAGCGGCGACATCAAAGTGCCGGGCCTTGGCACAACCGCCATCGTCAAAACTTATATGGCCAGCGTTGACGGATTACGCAAAGGCGCCGAAGTGCGGCTTTCAGGCAAGAAGGTCGGCAGTGTCAAAGAGATCAATTTCAGCGACCAGATTCCAGCCAGTCAGGATGCGCAGAACAACATCGAGATCGTTATGGAGATTGACGGCCGGCTCGACAATCGCCCGGCCATCGAGCGCATCCGCACCGATTCAAAGGCCGTGCTCAAAAGCGCCGGCGTGCTCGGCGACAACGTGATTGACATCACGCCCGGCACTCGCGCCGGCAATCCGATCCAGAACGGTGGCAGCATAGACAGCCTCGCCCAAAAGAGCGTTGGCGACATCATCAACGCCGCGCAGACCGCCGTCGGCAACCTCAACGTGATTTCCGATGACATCAAAGCGATGACCGGAAATGCGCGGGCGGGCAAAGGCACGGTCGGGAGATTTCTGACCGACGAAGCGTTTTACGTGAACCTGGATGGCGCCGTGCGGCAGGCCGAAGGCCTGATGAAAGAGATCCAGACGGGCAAGGGAACGATTGGTCAACTAGTCAGCGATCCGTCGCTCTACAATGAGTTCAGTCAGACTACTGCGCAGTTGCGCGCCATCACCGACAGGGTCGGCGATCAGCTCCGCACCGGCAAAGGCACCATCGGCAAGCTGTTTAAAGAAGAGATTCTTTACGAGGACGCCAAGTTGCTGGTCGCCAATCTGAAAGAGACATCGGTGCAGCTCAAGGGCACGATGGCCAAAATCGAAAATGGCGAAGGCACGGTCGGCAGGTTGATCAAAGAGGAGAAGATTTACGATGATGCGCGCGACGCGGTCGAGCGGCTCAAGATAATCGCCACGCGGCTGGAAAAGGGCGAAGGCACGGCGGGCCTGCTGCTCAGAGACGAGCGGCTTTACAACAACGTGAACAACCTGTCGGCTGAGATCACAAAACTGCTCTACGATTTCCGGCAGAATCCGAAGAAATACCTGTCGGTGAAGGTGACGATCTTTTAGTCGGTGGTTGGTGGTTGGTGGTCGGCTGACGGCATCGCCGACCACCAACCACCAACCACCAACCACCGACCACCTACTCCATCGGATACTGCGCTTCCCGCCACGCCTTGATGCCGCCAGCCATTGATAGCACGTTCGTGTAACCCATCTTCTGCAGGTTGTCCGCCGCAAGCGCCGAGCGGAAACCGCCGCCGCAATAAAGCACGATTTCGGCTCCTTTGTCGGGCGCTATTTTTTCGATGTCGCGCTCGATGACGCCGCGACCGAGATGTTCGGCGTCGGCGGCGTGATCCTGCTGCCATTCGTGGTCTTCGCGCACGTCGAGAAAATGGAATTTCTCGCCCGCGTCGAGCTTACGTTTGACTTCCTCGACGGTGATTTCGCGGATGCGCGATTTGGCGTCGTCGCAAAGTTTTTCAAAAGCGGTTGAATGCTTCATCGTCAGTCCCTTTCTCGAATCTTAATCTCGAATCTCAAATCTCAATCTCGAATCTCAAATCTCAAATCTCAAATTCAACGGGAGAACTCGAATGAACCACCAGATCACTCGCTCCATCGTCGCCATCTCGTTATTGCTGTTTTCCCCCGCGATCCTTGTAGCGCAAACAAACCAGCCTGACAAGCCTTTGGCGCCATCGCTGCTGGCGCATACCTACTCCATCGTCGCGCGCGATCCGGAAACGGGCCAGCTCGGCGTCGCCGTCCAATCGAACTGGTTTTCGGTCGGCGCGATCGTGCCCTGGGCCGAAGCCGGAGTTGGCGCCGTCGCCACCCAATCTTTCGTCGAGCCGGCTTACGGCCCGCTCGGACTGGCGCTGATGCGCGCGGGCAAGAGCGCCCCCGACGCCTTGAAATCATTGCTCGCAGGCGACGCTCAAGCCAGCGTGCGCCAGGTGGCGATGGTTGACGCCGAGGGCCGCGTCGCCACTCACACCGGCGAACATTGCATCGTCGCCGCAGGCCATCGCGCCGGAGCGAATTACTCGGCGCAGGCCAACCTGATGCTGAAAGACACCGTGTGGGACGCGATGGCGAAAGCTTTTGAAAACACCAAAGGCGAACTGGTTGATCGTTTGATGGCGGCGTTGGATGCGGCGCAAGCGGAAGGCGGGGACATTCGCGGCAAGCAATCCGCCGCGCTCGTCGTCGTCAGCGGGAAACCGACCGGGCGCTCGTGGACCGACCGGTTGTTCGATCTGCGCGTCGAAGATCACCCGGAGCCGGTCGTGGAGTTGAAGCGCCTGGTCAAGTTGCAGCGCGCTTACAATCATATGAACGCGGGCGACGAATTCTTCGGCAAAGGCGATGTCCCCTCGGCGCTCAGCGAATACGCTTCGGCTGAACGGCTCGTGCCGGAGAACATCGAGATGGTCTTCTGGCACGCCGTCACGTTGGTCAACGCGAAGCGGATCGAGGAGTCGCTGCCGTTGTTCAAACGGGTCTTCGCCGCCGACCGCAACTGGGCCACGCTCACGCCACGATTGCCGAAGTCGAAGTTGTTGCCCGACGACCCGAAGATCATCCAGCAAATCCTCTCGGTCGCTCCGGCGCGGTGACGGATCGGTACCGCGAGCGGTAGCGAGCGCTGCATCCTGAATTTGTCCGTTGATTGAGCCACGCTCGCTACCGCTCGCGGTACTGACTCGAATATCGTGATTGTCTGAGGGAATTCAGCCCCGGATTCCGTTAGCTTAAGTGGAGGGAGATTCGGCGCGCGATCAGCCCGATGAGGGCGCAGGTAGCGCAAAAAATTGCTGAACCATAAGGCTTCTGCTAGACTCCGCACAGTTTACCTTCGGTTCAATTTCGACCCCGGTAAGATTATTCATTCGGACAGGGAGCGGTTGCGGAGAAGATGGCTGAAAGCATCACTCAAATGCTCCTGCGCTGGAGCGGTGGAGACCAGGCGGCGCTCGATCAGCTCCTGCCGCTGGTTTACGACGAATTGCGGCGGCTGGCCCACAGCTTTCTGCGGCGCCAACCGTTCCATCACACTCTGCAACCGACGGCGCTGGTCCACGAGGCGTACCTGCGGATGGTTGATCAACAGCGCGTCAGTTGGGAAAACCGCGCGCAATTCTTCGGATTGGCTGCAACCTTGATGCGACGGATTCTGGTGGATCACACCCGGGAGCAGTTGGCGGCGAAGCGCGGAGGCGGCGAGACCAGGGTGTCGCTGTCGGAAGCTGATCGTCTCGGCTCCGAACCCGACATCAACCTGATCGCGCTCGACGAAGCGTTGAACGAACTGGCCGCGCTCAATCCGCAGCACAGCCGCATCGTCGAACTACGTTACTTCGGCGGTTTGACCATCGAAGAGACCGCCATCGCGTTGGACGTTTCGCACGCGACGGTCGAACGGGGATGGAATATGGCCAGGGCGTGGTTGCGCCGCGAGATGAGCCGATAGCGCGCCAAACTCCATCAGTCAGGAATGGTTATTTCATGAAGACACCTGATCGTTATCAGCAAGCGGAGGAGATGTTTAACGCGGCCCTGGCGTTCGCGCCGGAACGCCGCGCCGCTTTTCTGGGCGCGGCTTGCGCTGCGGATAACGAGCTGCGCGCCGAGGTCGAATCACTCCTCGCCGCCCACGCGCAGGTTAATCATTACCTGGATGCGTCCCCGCTCAAAGCCGCGACTGAATTGCTGTTGGAGTCTGAGACCGAGGCCGGGGCGGAGCGGGTGATCGGGCATTACCGGATTCTGCGTCTGCTCGGCAAAGGCGGAATGGGCGAGGTCTGGCTGGCGCACGACACCAAGCTCGACCGGCAGGTGGCCATCAAGCTCCTGCCCGCCCGGTTCACCGGCGACGCAGGTCTCGTTCGCCGCTTCATCCAGGAGGCCAAAGCCGCTTCGTCGCTCAACCATCCCAACATCCTGACCATTCACGAAATCGGGCAGCAGGAAGGCACGCATTTCATCGCCACCGAATATGTCGAGGGCCGGACGTTGCGCCAGAAGATTCGAGAGGCGCGGTTGAGCCTGAACGAGTCGCTGAGCGTCATCTCGCAGATCGCCAGCGCCCTGGCCACGGCTCACGACGCCGGGATCGTCCACCGCGACATCAAGCCGGAAAACGTGATGGTGCGACCCGACGGTCTGGTCAAAGTCCTCGATTTCGGCCTGGCCAAACTGACGCCGCCGGTGACCGATATGATTGATTCCGAAGCCCGGACATTGCAGGCCGGGCTTACCACGCCGGGAATGATCCTGGGAACCGTCCGTTACATGTCGCCGGAGCAGGCGCGCGGTCTGACGGTGGATAACCGCACGGATATTTTCAGCCTCGGCGTGATGCTCTACGAACTGGCCGCCCACAAAGCGCCGTTCAGCGGCGACACGCCCACCGACGTGATCGCGGCGATTATCGAACGGGAGCCGCCGCCGCTCGCCGGCCTGGTTCAAGACGTCCCTGACAGCCTGGAACAGATCGTCGGCAAGGCGCTGCGCAAAAACAGGGACGAGCGGTATCGAACGGCCAGGGATTTGATCAAAGACCTGCAGGCTTTGCAGCGGGAGATCGAGACCGGAGTCTCGCAATCGGAGTTTTTCACGACGGAGCGGCGGAAGATAGCGGTCACGCCTTCAATCGCCGTGCTGCCTTTCGCGGACATGAGTCCGGAGAAAGATCAGGAGTATTTTTGCGAAGGGATGGCAGAGGAAGTGATCAACGCGCTGGGGCAAATCGAAGGCTTACGCGTCGTTTCGCGCAGTTCCGCGTTTCAGTTCCGGGGCAAGGATCACGACATCCGCGAAGTCGGCGAGAAACTCCGGGTCACCTCCGTACTCGAAGGCAGCGTCCGTCGCGCCGGCTCCCGCCTGCGCGTCGCGGCGCATTTGATCAACGTGACCGACGGCTTCCAGGTTTGGTCGGAGCGTTACGATTGCGAGATGAAGGATGTCTTCGACATCCAGGACGAAATCTCGCGCGCCATCGTCCAGGCGCTCAAGCTCAAGCTCATCGGCGAACAGCAGCAGCAACTGGTCAAGCGCTACACGGACAACATCGAGGCCTACCAGCTTTACCTGAAAGGCCGCTATCACTGGAACCGCCGCGTGCCCGGCTCGGTCACGAAGGCGACGGAGTTTTTCAAACAGGCGCTGGACGAAGACCCGAATTACGCGCCGGCTTACGCGGGGCTGGCCGATTGTTACATCCTGCCGGGGTATTACGCGCTGGCGGCGCCGAAGGACGTGATGCCGCTGGGCAAAGCCGCCGCGCTCAAAGCTCTGGAGATTGATCCGAACTTGGCCGAAGCGCACGCGTCGCTGGGCGCCGTCGCCGCGCTTTACGAATTCAACTGGACAGAAGCCGAGCGGTATTTCCGCCGCGCGCTGGAGGAGAATCCGAGCTACTCAATCGCTCATTACTGGTACGCCATCTTCGCGCTGGCGCCGCAGGGACGGCTCGACGAAGCGTTGCGGGAAGCGATAAAAGGGCGCGAGCTTGATCCGCTCAGCCCCGCGCCGAGTTCGGCGGTCGGAATGATGACCTGTTATCAGCGCGATTACGACCGCGCGATCAAGGAGTTGCAGAAGACCCTGGACCTCGACCCGAACTTCGCGGTCGGCAACCTCTACCTGGGGAAGATTTATTGCGAGCAGGGGAGAACCGCAGAAGGCATCGCGGCGTTGCAGAGCGCGCGTAACGTGATGGGCGACAGCCCGTTCCTCATCGGCATGATCGGCTACTACCTGGCGGCCAGCGGGGATAGAGAAGGGGCGCTGAAACTGCTCGATCATTTGAAGAACCTGGCAACGCAAAAATACGTCCCGGCGCAGCCCTTCGCGCTGATTTACAGCGGCCTGGGCGAGAACGACCTGGCGTTCGAGTGGCTCGACAAAGCTTATGAAGAACAATCGAGCCTGCTCATTTGGCTCAAGGTTGATCCGACATTCGATAAGTTACGTTCCGATCCCAGGTTCAGTCTTCTGTTGCGGAAGATGGGTTTGGAGAATTGATTCAGGTTTGCTGAATCGGAACACACGAGATTGGAACAGAAGCAACCACGGATTGTCGCGGATGCGACAGATCAGCACAGATTATCCGTGAGAATCCGTCGCAACCGTAACAATCCGTGGTGAATTGGCTGTCCCAATGTGTTCTGATTCAGTTGAAGTTTTAGGTATCGCTCAGCAGTAGCTAGTCCGTCTTTTTAGCTTAGCAGTAAGGAAGTTGTTAGTTGTTGTTTCCGATCTGCCAGTTCGGTTGGCAGAGAATAGGTTGACAACAACACAGGGAAACCTATCGCCGATTGCGCGGTTAAACCGGAGGTTATTATGGAAGAACAACGTCTGAATGAACAAAAAGCGGAAGGACAATCCAGGAAGGGAAAGCTGATCAAGATATTATCCATTGATGGTGGAGGCATACGCGGCGTGATCCCGGCTATGATCCTGCATCGGATCGAGGAGAAGCTCAAAAAACCGATCGCGCACGTGTTCGACTACATCGCCGGCACATCCACTGGCGGAGTCATTTCGCTGCTGCTGGCCAAGCCCAAACCCGGATCAACGACCGAGCCGATGTATTCAGCGGAGGATATCATTGAGCTATACACCGATCACGGGCGAGACATGTTCCGCCGTTCACGCGGTTACCAGATGCAGACGTTGAATGGCTGGCTACGGAACAAGTATCCTGAACAATCGGTGCTCTCCACGCTTCAGGGCTATCTGGACAGGGGCGAGCGGCACACAATGAAGGAGGCGCTGACCAAGGTCTTCCTCACCAGTTACGACATCGAGCGGCGCCGTCACGTTTATCTGCGCAGTTACGGCAGCGTGGACTTTTATATGTCGGACGCCGCCCGGGCCACCGCCGCCGCTCCGACTTATTTTCCCTCGGTCGAGATCACCAACACGAAACGCGATCTGACTTACCATTTGATAGACGGCGGCATGGTGGCCAACAACCCGTCATTGATGGTGCTCGCGGATGCGATCAGGATGAATGAACCGGGTAATAAATATCTGGTAGTGTCGCTGGGCACGGGCAGCTATGAAGAGCCGATCCGCCACCAGAAAGCCAGACGGCGTGGCCTTTTCGGCTGGGCGCCGGGGATCATCGACGTAATGTTCGATGGGGTGAACGGTTCGGTCGAAGAGGCGACCTCGTACATTCTCGACGGCGTCAACGATTTCGGCGACGACGATTTCAAGCGCGATCGCAGTCTGTTTTTCCGCTTCCAGGTCCAGCTCGGTAAAACGGAAGGCGTGATGATGGATGAAGAGAAGCGGTTGTTCATGTACCAGATGTGTGATGAGCTTGAACGGATTGATGACCAAAAGGTCAGGCGGGCATTGAGGCTTCTCCGCGAAGACCTGGAGAAGGAGGTCGTTGTGGGTGAGACGAAGAAGTATGCGGACGACAAACTGGATAACTACGACCCCAAAAACATCAAGACATTGCAGAAGCTGACCGACGATATGCTGAAAGAAAATCAGAGTGACTTCAACGACTTGTTGAGGCGGCTTGGCAGGAGCGATGGCTCGATAGGTTATGAGCGCGTTGGAAACGGAGTGAGAACTTTCGAGGCAAATGCTTGACGACGCGATCGCGGAGCTTGTCAACCAGAAGGAGCGACCGATTGCTCCTTCAAAGAGGAGATGAACGTGGAAGAGCAACAAGCTGAAGAAAAATCCAAGAACCTAAAGATAGTAAAGATTCTATCAATTGACGGCGGCGGCATTCGTGGCGTGATCCCCGCGATGGTCCTCCAGCGCCTCGAAGAGATGACCGGGCGTCCGATCGTGAAGATGTTCGACCTGATCTCCGGGACTTCGACTGGCGGCGTGATGACGTTGTTGCTCACCAAGCCCAAGCCAGGATCGGACAGCGAACCGATGTATTTGGCGAAAGACATCGTCAATCTCTACGTCGAACGCGGCAAGGAGATGTTCCGCCGCTCGCTCTGGTACAAGCTCACCTCGCTGAACGGATGGTTGCTGCCGAAGTATCCTGAAAAATCTGTGCTCTCGACGCTTCGGGGTTACCTGGACAAAGGCGAACGCGCGCAGTTGAAGGACGCGTTGGCCGACGTTCTAGTCACCAGCTACGACATCGAGCGGCGCGCCGCGTTCTTTTTCCGCAGATGCGACGCTAGAGAGAAACCGCATTTGAACTTCTACCTGAGCGACGCTGCGCTCGGCACGTCCGCTGCCCCGACTTTCTTCCCGACGGTGAAGATCTCGAGCGTAGACGGCTCGGCGAATTACGTTTTGATTGACGGCGGTTTGGTGGCCAACAATCCGTCGAACCTCGCTCTGGCTGAAGCTATTTGGCAACACGGAAATTACACTTACCCGTTGGTGGTCTCGCTGGGCACAGGCAGTTACGAAGCGCCCATCTCTTTCAGCAAAGCCAGGCGCTGGGGACTGTTCGGCTGGGCGCCTGGTATTCTGGATGTGATGTTCGACGGAGTGAGCGGCGCGGTTGACGCGATTGCGGAAGAAGTGGTCCCGGCCTTGAGCGCGCCCAGTTTCTATTTCCGCTTCCAGATTCCGCTCTCGGAAGGTGATGATGCGATGGACAACTCCGACCCTGAAAATATCGAAGTTCTTCAGTCATTGACCCTCAAAATGATGGATGAGAAAGAAGCGGATTTACAGAGATTGGCCAAGGCGCTGATGGGAGAATACGACCACGTTCCGGGAGAACAGCAAGTGAGGAAGACAGGTTATGAGTTTTAGGTTTTGGGTTGGCAGGTGTTGATTTTGATTTTGATTCAAATGACAACGAAGACTGCGGCGCCTGCTCGTTTGCAGCGCGTGTCAACAAAGAGCGGATGGCAGAGGCTGATCTCTGCCGCAGGCATCTCCCTGTTCCACCTGCCGCCTCTCACGCTGCCATTCATCGAAACGTCGTGGAAGGATTGGATCGCGTTCGGCGTGTTCTACCTGCTCGTGCTGTTCGCGCTCGGCGTGGGATTGCATCGTTACTTCGCGCACCGGGCGTTCAGGACCAGCCGCGCATTCCAGTTCGCGCTCGCTTTGCTCGGCGGAGCTTGCTTCGGCGATCCGATAGGTTTCGGCGGCAGACACCGGCTGCATCACCGGCACTCCGATACCGAGAGAGACTATCACGGCCCGCAGCACGGCTTGTGGTTCGCCTGGTTCGGGCATCTGCTTGAAGACGGGTATGAAGAGCGGGAGATACTCGACGCGACGAGAGATTTGGCCAAATACCCAGAGTTGGTCTGGTTGCATCGTTACTCGTGGTTGTTGGGAGCCGCGGCTGCGGCGCTGATCTTCCTGTTCGGCGGTTATTCGGTCTTCGCGGTTTACTGTTTAGCCTGGTGTTTGGTCGCCATCCACGGTTCGTTCGCCGTGAACTACTTCTGTCATCTTGGCGGCAGGCGCAGGTACGAGACTGAAGACAATTCGAGTAACAGCGTGTTTGTCGCAATCATGCTTTTGGGCGAAGGGTGGCACAACAATCATCATCACTATCCGGGCGCAGCGCGCGCTGGTTTTTTCTGGTACGAGTTTGATGGGCTGTATTACTTGTTGAAGTTCTTGTCCTGGTTCGGAATGGTTTGGGACTTACGCGAAGTTCCCGATGCGATTAAACACAGTGGCGCAAGGGGGATTGTCAGCGGGGGAGGAAGGTCATGCGGGTCGCTATAATTGTCGTGTGGAGGCCAAAGAATTTTCCTGAATGGAACGGGCGTAATTCCGAGGTGGCGAAGCGAATCCCTCGCGCTTTGGCCGACGACGCTGCGACACCGCCTTTCACGGGAGTTCACCTGGCCGCGCTCTTCCCGCGCGATTGGGAGGTGACGGTCGTCCATGAGATGGTCCGCGACGTTGATCTCGACCTGGATGTCCACGCGGTCTTCCTTTCGACGATGGATTTCTGCGCGCCGCACGCGCGGCAATTGGCCAGAGAGTTTCGCCTGCGCGGCGTCAAGGTAATCGTCGGCGGGCTGTTTCCCACGCTCAATCCCGAATACTTTTTCGACGTGGCGGACACAGTGGTCATGGGCGAAGCGGAGCCGGTGATCCACCGGTTGATCGATGATTTGAAAAGTAACCGCCTCGAAAAAATCTATCGCGCCGAACAGCCAGCCGATCTGAGCGACCTGCCGGTTCCACGCTACGACCTGATGGAGACGACCTTTCGGTCGCCGATGTCGTATGAAGCCACGCGCGGCTGCCCATTCACCTGTTCTTACTGCGTGCTCTCCACGATTCGATTGCCTTACCGGCGACGCCCGATTCCCAACGTCATCCGCGACGTTCAGGCGATCCCGCCCGGATGGAGTTGGTCGCAGCGAAAGTACATCGCTTTCTGGGATAACAACCTGGGCGCTGACCGGCGTTATTTCCGCGAACTGTGCGAGGCGATGGCGCCGCTGAAGCGCATCTGGGGGACTCAAACTTCGATTGACACGATCACTCCCGAATCGGCGAAGCTGATGGGCAAGGCCGGCTGCCGCTTCGTCTACATCGGTCTTGAAAGCCTGGCTCAGGAGAGCCTGCAAGGTTCCAACAAGCGTCACAACAAGGTCAGCGAATACCGCGAGCGCATACGGCTGTTGCATGACAACGGCGTACTGATCATGAGCATTTTTCTCGTCGGGCTTGATGGAGACACGATGGAGTACCTGCGCGATCTGCCAGACCTGGTGGCTGACCTCGGCGTGGATTTGCCGGTCTTCTCGTTTGCGGCGCCGATTGAAGGCACGCCGTTCCACCGCGAGCTTCGTGAGTCCGGGCGATTGTTGCCTGGCGACATCAACTTCGGTTTGGACGGAGTGCATCTGGTTTATGAGCCGAAGAATCTTTCAGCGGATGAATTGGAGATGGCATTGTTCGATTGTATGCGGCGAGCGAACACTCCGTGGCGTGTGCTGCGCCGCGTTGCGCGAGGGATGAGGGCGGGTCTCTGGCCCGGCGTCACCAACGCGAGCGCGAATATTTTTTACCGGCCACACCAACTGGCGCTAGCCGAGACTGGGTTGGATAGGATCAGTAAACGCGGCCCGTGGCCGGGAAACAGTTACAGCAACGCAGAAAAGGCTGCCGTCGAATGCGTTGCCTGACAGCCACTGACGCTGACCCAGCCTGCGAACAGAGACTGATGCGAGTTTATTGCCTTCCACCACAAGGCCAGTTTCCGGCGACAGAATTGCCACAACGACCGGCCCCACCACTCTTTATGAACAGATCGAACAGGATGTCGGCGAGGTTCGATCGCATTCTTACAAAAAAGACGTTCCGCGGAGCCGTAAGAGACGCTCAAGAGACGCTCAAGAGACAGTCAATAGACGCCGATCTTGTAGAGTCTTGATTCTGTATTCCTTAAGCCAGTCATATCGAGTGGTTTAGAGTTTGATGAACTTGCCAAAAAGTGTGCGGGACGTAAGTAACAAAAGGAGAATATCGATGAACACTCAGCTTGGAAACGTAATTTCGAACCCAGAAGGGTCTTTTCCGCCTTTGCCGGACTCCCTTCCACCATTTCCAGAGCCTCCACTTCCGGGGCCTCCATTTCCGCAACCATTGCCACAACCGCTTCCACTACCACAACCGCTTCCACAGCCGATTCCAGTGCCGTGGCCGCCATTCACATTCAGAAGCGTGCGCTGTGGGTGCTATCTGATCAACTACAAGCCTAATGGGAGTCTATTAGTGACGTATGATGGTACCTTGCGCGTCGAGTGTCACAACAATGGCCGGACTGCCAGCGGCGACCTATATCAACGTCCAATCATCTTTCTACCACCGATACCCGGGTTACCACCCAGGCCGATTCTTCTGGCGGGGCCGAATCCGGCGGCGGGTATCCCCGTACTCGGCCGTGGCAATTACCGTTACTATCTTCGAGTGACACAGATCCTCGAGTACATCACGATTGGAAATAGCTTCACGCTTGGCCTTGAGATGCATCGCTTTACTAAGGCCAGCGGGGGCTGGAGCACGGGAGGGACATGGGCTAACGAAGGCGCGTTTACCGCCTTGATGACCTGGCAAGCAGCGCCAGCAGGATATCCGTCAAGCGGAGATTACCTGGCGGGTGATGTGAAGAATAGCAGCGGCACAGTGGTCGGCAGGCTAACGATGGGCTGGGTGTCGCGGTACTTGCGCAAGGCGACCATCGAGATCGACCGCGTAAGCCAGTCAGAGACAGCGTTAAACAATGGAGCAGGGGTGGACTGGCGAACGATTGGTGATGGGGTCGGCTGGGATATCACTGTGGACGAGAGCGACACAAACATTACAGAACCAAGCGGCCCATCGTGGTCCGATGCAGAGTGTCACGCTGAGATGCTGGCTCGACGCGATGCGTCCAATCTCGACGCTGAATGGCGTTATCACATCCTGTGCATTCGCCATCATGATAACCCGCTTGCGGCCCGGGGGATTATGTATGACGCTTTTGGGTCCGACTCTAACAACGTTCCAAGAGAAGGATGCGCTATTGCTTCCCATTGGACGATCCCGAACACGGCACAATGGGGGCTTGTCCAGGGCAGGCGCTTTGGAACCGCTACAGGGCCCTATTTTCGCACAGCGGTGCATGAAACCGGACACGCGATGGGGCTTTACCACAATACGGCGGATAAT
>Ga0187894_10000943_pt1 | contig 38626 bp, 35 predicted proteins | sample GBC1701081metaG_FD_136650 | JGI IMG/M metagenome (GOLD analysis project Ga0187894, IMG submission 136650) | White microbial mat communities from a lava cave in the Kipuka Kanohina Cave System on the Island of Hawaii, USA - GBC170108-1 metaG ... | reverse complement strand
GGCTCGGCGTGAACGGCGGCGTGGGCTTCGCGTACGAGTACGCGGGCCCAGTAATCGAGGCCTTCTCGATGGAGGAGCGGCTCACGCTCTGCAACATGTCGATCGAGGGCGGCGCGCGCGTCGGCTACGTGAGCCCGGACGAGATCGCGATCGACTACCTGCGCGGGCGCGAGTTCGCGCCGAGAGGCGCCGCGTGGGACCGCGCCGTCGCCTACTGGCGCAGCATCGCGAGCGACGCCGGCGCGCCCTGCGACGACCGCGCCCTGCTCTCCGGCCGCGAGATCGCGCCGACCATCACCTGGGGCATCAACCCGGGCCAGGCACTAGGGGTGGACGAAGCGCTGCCGCTGCTCTCACAGGTGCCGGACAGCGAGCGCGCCGGCTTCGCGGAAGCCTGCGAGTTCATGGGCTTCGCGCCGGGCCAGAAGATCGCCGGCACGAAGATCGACGTCGCGTTCATCGGCTCGTGCACGAACGGCCGCATCAGCGATCTGCGCGAAGCGGCGCGCGTCGCGCGCGGCGGCAACGTGGCGCCGGGCGTGCGCGCGCTGGTCGTGCCCGGCTCCCAACAAGTCGCGAAGCAAGCCGAGGCCGAGGGCCTGCACGAGATCTTCCGCAGCGCCGGCTTCCAGTGGCGCGAGGCCGGCTGCTCGATGTGCCTCGCGATGAATCCCGACAAGCTGCAGGGCCGCGAGCTGTGCGCGTCGTCCAGCAATCGCAACTTCAAGGGCCGGCAGGGCTCGCCGACCGGTCGCACGCTGCTGATGTCGCCAGTGATGGTCGCAGCCGCCGCGCTCGCGGGCCGCGTCGTCGATGTAAGAGAGAAGCTCTAATGGCAGCGGTAGTGGAGAAGGTGACGGGCACCGGCTGCGTGCTGCGCGGCGACGACATCGACACCGACCGCATCATCCCCGCGCGCTACCTGCGCTGCGTCACGTTCGACGGCATCGGGCAGTACGCGTTCGAGGACGATCGCAAGCAGGCGAAGGGCAACCACGCGCTCGACGACGCGCGCTTCCATGGCGCCGGCATCCTGATCGTCGGACGCAACTTCGGCTGCGGCTCCTCGCGCGAGCACGCGCCCCAGGCGCTGATGCGCTTCGGGTTCAACGCGTTCGTCGGCGCGTCGTTCGCCGAGATCTTCCACGGCAACTGCACCGCGCTCGGCCTGCCCTGCGTGACGCTCGGCGAGCGCGATCTCGCGCTGCTGATGGACAGCGTCGAGCTCGACCCCACGCAGCGAGTGGTCGTCGACCTCGCCGCGCGCAGCGTGAGCTCACGCGCCGGCGTGATGCCGGCGACGATTCGCGACGGCACGCGCAAGGCGCTGCTCGAGGGCAGCTGGAACGCGACCGCCGTGCTGATCGACGCGGGCGCCGCGATCGAGCGCACTGCGAACGCGCTGCCGTACGTCACGGGCTTCGAGTCGCGCTGAGCGACGCGCGAGTCGTGCGCGCCGAAGGCAGCTCCGGCGAGTGAGAGAGCGCGCGTGTGAGCCGCGTGAGCGCTAGTCGACGCGCACGTCCTTCGCCCACTCGCGATTCGCTTCGTACCACGCGACCGTGCGCGCGACGCCCTCGCGCAGCGGCACGCGCGGCTCCCAGCCGAGCAGCCGGCGCGCCTTCTCGATGCTCGCCGCGGTGCGCGGCACGTCGGCGGGATGCGCGGGCGCGTGCTCGACGCGCGCCCGGCGGCCGAGCGCGCGCTCGACCTCCGCGATCAGCTCGCTGACCGCGTACGGGTGGTCGCCGCCGAGGTTGATCGCCTCGAAGCCGAGCGGCCGCAGCGCGCCGATCGTGCCGCGCGCGACGTCGTCGACGTACGTGAAGTCGCGCGACATCGAGCCGTCGCCGTACACCGTGATCACTCGCTGCTCGCGGATGCGCTGCACGAAGCGGAACATCGCCATGTCGGGTCGCCCCGCTGGCCCGTAGACGGTGAAGTACCGCAGCACCGAGACGTCGAGGCCGTGCAGCGCATGCGCGGTGTGCGCGAGCGCCTCGGCCGCCTGCTTGGTCGCGGCGTACGGCGAGAGCGGACGGCTCGAGTCGTCGTCCTCGCGGAACTGCGCGGCGCGCGAGGCGCCGTAGACGCTCGAGGTCGACGCGAGCACGAGCTTCGCGATCGCGCGCGCGCGGCACAGCGCGAGCAAGTTCAGCGTCCCCGTCACGTTCGTCTCGACGTAGATCCACGGGTCGTCGACGCTGGTGCGCACGCCGACGCGCGCGGCGAGGTTGATCACCGCGTCGAAGCCGCCCGCCGGCAGCGCCGCCTCGAGCGCCGCGCGCTGCGCGATGTCGACGTGCACGTACGAGAAGCCCGCGCGCCCTTCGAGCTGCGCGAGCCGGTGGCGCTTCAGGCGCGGGTCGTTCGCGTCGTTCAAGTCGTCGACGCCGACCACCTCGCGCCCTTCGTCCAACAACAATGCGACCGTGCGCGAGCCGATCATGCCTGCGCAGCCGGTGACGAGGAGGCGCCCCACTCGCCGGCGCCCCTAACGTCCTGAGAACTTTGCCGCGCGCTTCGTCAGGAACGCATCCATGCCTTCGGCGCGATCCTCGGTCGCAAAGATCGCACCGAACGCGATCTGCTCGAGCGCGTGCGCGACGCGCACATCGGCGTCCTGGGCCTCCTGCATCACGCGCTTCGCGGCCGCGACCGCGACCGGCCCTTTCTTCGCGATCGACTCGCCCGCAGCGAGCGCGGCGGCGAGCAGCAGCTCGGTCTCGTCGAACACGCGGTTCACGAGCCCGATCCGCTGCGCGGTCTCCGCGTCGACCGGCTCGCCGGTGAGGATCAGCTCCTTCGCCCACGCCGGCCCGACGCGCCGCACGAGCCGGCTCGTTCCGCCGAAGCCGGGAAGCAGGCCGAGATTCACCTCGGGCTGGCCGAAGCGCGCCTTGCGGCTCGCGTAGATCCAGTCGCACGCGAGCGCGAGCTCGCAGCCGCCGCCGAGCGCAAAGCCGTTCACCGCGGCGATCGTCGGAATCGCGAGCGCTTCGAGCTTCGCGAACGTCGCGTGCCCGAGCCGGCTGAACGCCTCGCCTTCGAGCGCGCTCATGCCGCGCATCTGCGCGATGTCGGCGCCCGCGGCGAACGCACGGCCGGCGCCGGTGATCACCAGCGCCCGCACGCTCGCATCCGCGGCGACCGCGTCGACGCGTGCGCCGAGCGCTTCGAGCAGCTCGCGCGAGAGCGCGTTCAGCGCGCCCTCGCGATTCAGCGTGAGCAGCGCGACGGCGCCGCGGCGCTCGGCGAGCACGAGATCGGCCACGCATCCTCCCGGAAGGGGACGCAACGTATCGACTCGCCGCCGCGTTTGCCCCGCGGCGCGCGGGCTCGCGGTGATAGGATGCGCGCCCGCCCAGTTCTCAGGCGAAGGAGAAGCCATGCCCCGCTCCAAGCTCGCGCTCGTCGCGGGCATCTTCGGCGCCGTCGGCCTGTTCGATCCCGCGCTCGGCGCCGCGCTCGCGCACTTCGGCGTGCTCCAGCCGCTGGGCGGCTTCCTGCTGTTCGCGCTCGGCCTGCTCACCGCGTTGATCGCCGGCCTGCTCGGCCTCGGCGCGCTCTACACGACGCGCGCAGGCTCGAACCGCAGCGGACGCGCGCTCGCGTTCGTGGGCGTGCTCGCGGCAGTCGTCGCGATCGGCATCGTCGCCATCGCGCGCCAGCCGGGCGCGGGCCTGCCGTCGATCAACGACATCAGCACCGATCTCAGCGATCCGCCCGCATTCCCGAGCGATCCGGCCGGCGGCGACCGCGACATGTCCTATCCCGCCGGCTTCGCAGAGCAGGTGAAGGCGACGCCCGCTTATCAGGATCTCCAGCCGATCCGCTTCCCGCGTCCGCCGGCTGACGTGTTCGCCGACGCCGAGGACACGGTGCGGCGGCTCGATTGGGAGCTCGCCAGCACCGATCCCGCGACCGGCACGATCGTCGCGAGCGAGACGACGAAGCTGTTCCGCTTCGTCGACGACGTCGCGATCCGCGTGCGCGACGACGGCGCCGGCGGCTCGGTGGTCGACGTGCGCAGCAAATCGCGCGACGGCCAGGGCGACATCGGCGCGAACGCCGCGCGCATCCGGAGATTCTTCGCGGCGCTGCCGAAGTAGTCGGCATGTTCGCGGCCGTGCTCGCCGTCGCGGCCATCGCGCTCGTTTGGCTCTCGATCACGCGCGGCCTCGCGTCGCGAGCGGTCGACCCGGAAACGAGGCTGCTACGCGCTTGTCATGGCGATCGCGAGCAGGCGGAGCGCCTGATCGCCGGCGAGATCTCACGCGTTCCCGGCATCTCCCGTCCGGACGCCGCTCGGCGCGCGCTCCAGATCCGCAGGCGCGACAACCGCTGATCGCGTTCACTTGACGCAGATGCGGAAGCGCAGCTGCGCGCTCGGATCGGGCGTCGCGGTGTCGGCGACGAAGACTCCCTTCGGATTGATTCTCAGGTGCGTGACGGCGGGGTCGCAGCCGTCCGCGCCCGCGGTCGGCGTGTACGCGAACGTCGCGCCGCCGTCGTTCGAGAACACGATGTCGTCGGTCGTCGAGCCGAGTGACGTGAACACGTACGTGAGGCCGCTCGCCGTGGCGCCTTGCGCGAACGCGACCGGACCCGAGCCCGCGACGCCGATGTCGGCGACCCGCAGCTCGCCCTCGCCAGGCACCGGGCTCGAGACGAAGAACGAGTCGTTGTCGGCCGCGCCGCCCGCGTTGCTCGCGATCACTTGATACTCGACGATCGCGCCGGGGATGCGCTTCTGAGAGCCGGCTGGCGAGCACGAAGCCGAGCTGCCCGGCACCGTGCAGCTCACGGGGTCGCTGACCGCGCTCGAGAGCTTCGTCACCGTGAAGCTCGGGTTCCCGAGCACCGCGAGGAACGCGCTGAACTCCGAGGTGTTGCCCGCGAGCCGCGCGGTCGCCGTGAGCGGCGTGCCGCTGCTGACACCGCCCGGTGTCGGGACCGTGAAGCGAAAGCGGTTGGTCGAGTCGCTGCCCTGCACCACGCCGTTGACGGCGCCCGGGCCATAGCTGCCCGTCGTCGCGTCGCCGTCGGCCGCGCTGCCTTCGGTCGCCGTGAACAGGTAGGTCTGCCCTTCCCCGAAGCCGCTCGGATCGGACGCGGCGACGAAGAACTCGATCAGCGCGCCCGGCCGTGCCCAGCCCTGCACCGTGAGATTCCCGCCAGCGAGCGTCGCGCTCTGGATCACCGGGAAGTTCAGCAGGCCGTTCGGACCCGTGTCGCCGTCACCGGAGTCGTTCAACGAAACGCCCTGCGCGGGCATCGACGTGTTCGGGTCGAGGCCGCGCGTGTCGAGGTCGATGCCGAGCCCCGCGCTGACGCCGTTCGCGAAGATGCTGTTCTGTGAGATCACGATGCCGGACGCCGACACCACCGAGACGCCCGGGCCGCCGTTTCCGGTCACGATGTTGTGGAGGAACGTCATCGAGGTCGCCGCGCCGAGGCTGTAGAACGCGACGCCGACGCCTTCCGTGCTCGCGACGCCGGCCGAATTCAGACCATTCGAGCTCATCGTGTTGTCGTAGACCGTGCCGGTGACGGAGCCGGCGCCGAAGCCGAACTCGAGGCCGCCGCCGCGCTGGTTCTTCGACAGGTTGAAGCGCACCGTCACGTTCGCCGCGGAGTTGATGAAGAGAATGCCGTCGAACGTGTTCGTGTGACCGCCGCCGGGCGCGCCGGTGATCGAGTCGACCTCGTTGTACTCGACGATCGCGTTCGCGCCGGCTGCGTCGCCGCGGATGCCGCTGTTGTTGACGCGCACGACGTTGTGCGAGACCAGGATTCCCGCGCCTGCGCCGAGCGTGATGCCGTACGCGCCGGAGTACGTCGTGCCCACGGTTCCATCCGCACGCGCGCCGGCGAAGCAGTCGCGCACCTCGGAGCTCGCGCCCGCGGCGCTGATCGCGCCGTTCTCGACCGCGAAGCCGCGCAGGATCACGCTGCTGCCCGTCGCGGTGACGACGCGGGCTCCGGCGTTCACGACGACCTCGGGCCGATCGAAGCGCGGCAGCGCGACCGCGTTGGTTCCGACGCTGCCGCCGGTCCCGATCTGCCCGGGGTTCGTCTCCGCTCCGCCGGCCGTCGCGCGCACGTTCGCCGTCTGCGTGCGCGCGTCGAGCGACGTGCTCGCTCCCGAGATCGCCGGCAGCGCGCTCGCGAGCGTGATGCGGGCCGCGCCCGCGTTCGCGCCGGCGCTCGTCAGCTGGTTCGCGTAGCCGGTGTTCTGGCCCGGGTTCGCGACGCCGTTCGGAATCATGAAGATGCTGGTCTCGCGGCCCGCGGTCTGGCCGACCTGTGCGAGCGAACCCTCGCCGGTGATCGCGTTGGCATTCACGATGAACTGCCGCAGCGAGCCTTGGTCCGTGTCGTTGACGTTGACGATCGTGTCGAAGTTGAAGCCGAAGTCCACGCCGTTCACGACGCTGCCGTTCGTCGCGAGCACGACCGTGGTGATCGACTGGGAGGCGGCCGGCAGACCGGTCGCGTTGGTGCCGTTGCCCGCGTCCGCGGCCTGCGGCGCCTCGCCGCCGACGCGGTCGGTGACGGAGACCGCGACGCCCGTGCTCGCGTTCGTGCGGAACGTCTGAACGGGTATGCAGGTGCCGGCGGCGCAGCCGCCAGTGCGCGTCGACGCGACCGTGCGGTTCGCGACGCGCACGATGTACGTGCCGGCGTTGCTCGCGAACGAGTAGGCACCCGATGCGTTCGTCGTCGTGCTCGAGATGAATGCCCCCGCATTCGTGTAGAGCTCGACGCGCGCGTTCTGCACGAGCGCGCCGCCCGCGGCGGCGCGCGTCCGGCCCGCGCCGCCGCCGTAGCTCACGTCCTCGAACACCGTCCCGGCGATCGTGCCCGCAGCGGCCGCGCTCGCGACGAGCCACGCGAGCGCGCACGCCCAGCGCAACGCGCCGGCGCAAACGCGCAATCGAGCAGTCGAAGGGCGAGCCCTACCCATGGCCACGGCTCGTTCTCGACCAGCCCCGGACCGAACTTCACGCCGGACCGCACGGCGCCGCACCGAACGAGCGCCGCAGACGAGAGCAAGCGCTCGCGCAAGCAACACCGAAGAGTGACGCGGACGCGCCTCGACGGCGCGGCCGCGTCACCCTCCTCCTCCCAGACCGGCGCCGGCGACGCAGGGCAAGGAGCCGCGCGGGACGGCGGGGGTCGCGGAGCGAACGTCCAGGCGTGACCGCCCATCGCGGTCACGCGGCCGAGCGCAGCGAGCTCCCGCCGGACCGCGCGGCGGCGCCCCGAAAGAAGAGCGCCCACGATCAGCCGCGCGCGGCGAACTCCTCCTCGAACCACTCATTCGCCCGCTTCACGCTCACGTCCCGCCTCGCCTCGCTCGCGCGCAGCTCCACCCGCCGAATCTTCCCGCTGATCGTCTTCGGCAGCTCCGCGAACTCGAGCCGCCGGATGCGCTGATAGGGCGCGAGCTTGTTACGAAGAAACCCGAAAACGTCCTGCGCGAGCTCGCGGCTCGGCGCGAAGCCGGCGCGCGTCACCACGAACGCTTTGGGGACCGCGAGCCGCAGCGCGTCCGGGCTCGGCACGACGGCCGCCTCCGCGATCGCCGGGTGCTCGATCAGCACGCTCTCGAGCTCGAACGGCGAGATGCGGTAGTCGCTCGCCTTGAACACGTCGTCGGCGCGCCCGACGTAGGTGACGTAACCGTCCGCATCCACGCTCGCGGTGTCGCCGGTGTGGTAGTGCGCGTGCCGCAGCGCCTCGGCGTTCTTCGTCGCGTCGTCCGTGTAGCCGACCATCAAGCCGAGTGGACGCGGCTCGAGCGCGAGGCAGATCTCGCCCTCGCTCTGCGGCGTACCGTCCGCGTCGAGCAGCCGCACCTGATAACCCGGCAGCGGACGCCCCATCGAGCCCGGCTTCAGCCGCTGGCCGGGCGTGTTGCCGATCTGGGCCGTCGTCTCGGTCTGCCCGAAGCCGTCGCGAATCGTCAGCCCCCACGCGCGGCGCACGCGCTCGATCACCTCGGGGTTCAGCGGCTCGCCCGCGCCGCACAGCTCGCGCAGCGAGGTTCGCGTGCTCGCCAGCTCCGGCGACTGAATCAGCATGCGCCACACCGTCGGCGGTGCGCACAGCGTGGTGACGCGGTGCTTCACGAGCACGCCGAGCATCGCTCTCGCGTCGAAGCGCGCGTAGTTGTAGAGGAACACGGTCGCGCCGGCGTTCCACGGCGCGAAGAAGCAGCTCCACGCGTGCTTCGCCCAGCCGGGCGACGAGATGTTGAGGTGCACGTCGCCGGGCTGGAGCCCGAGCCAGTACATCGTCGAGAGATGGCCGACCGGGTAGCTCGCGTGGGTGTGCAGCACGAGCTTCGGCTTCGAGGTCGTGCCCGACGTGAAGTAGAGCAGCAGCGGATCGCTCGCGCGCGTCAGGCCGTCGGGCACGAATGTGATTGGGGATTTCTCGCTCTCGGCAAAATTGCGCCAGCCCGCGACGCCGGCTCCGACTGCGATGCGCGTGTAGTCGCCCGGTGCATCCGCGAACTTCGGCGCGTGCACCGAGCCGGCGATCACGTGCTTCACCTGCCCCCGCTCGAGCCGATCGCGCAGATCGTCCGCCGCGAGCAGCGTCGTCGCGGGAATCATCACCGCGCCGAGCTTCATGCACGCGAGCATCGCCTCCCAGAGCGCGATCTCGTTGCCGAGCATCAAGAGCACACGGTCGCCGCGCGCAACGCCGAGCCCGCGCAGAAGGTTCGCCGCCTGATTGCTGCGCTGCGCGAGCTCTGCGAACGAGCGCTTCGCTTCCGCGCCCGTCTCTTCGACGACGTGAAGACCGATCCGCGCGTCGCCGTGCGCCATCGGGTCGAAGTAATCGAGTGCCCAGTTGAAGCGGTCGAGCGCGGGCCAGCGGAAGCCGCGCACGGCCTCGGCATAGTCGGTGCGCTGCGCGAGCAGGAGGTCGCGCGCGGCCAGGAACTTCGCGAGCTCGCTCATCGCCCCTCCTCGGCGCGCGGAGCGTGCGTCACACGAGGCGTTCCCCGCCACGAAACACCTCGAGCGCGAAGTTCGGACACGCGCGCGCGGCGTCGAGGATGGCTTCGTCCGCGTCGTCCAGCGCGGGCGCGACGATGACGCGGCGCTGCGCGTCGAGCGAGAATGTCCCGGGCGCGCGCCGGACGCAGGCACGCGCGCCCTTGCAGGCGGCGCGGTCGGCGTGGATGCGAAGGGGTTCGGTCACCGGGCTCGCTACGCGCTGATGAACTTCTCGAGCAGCGCGTGGAAGTGGCGCGGCTTGGTTTCCTGATAACCGGCCAGCGTCACGTGGCTGTGCGCCGCCGCGCGGAGCCCGGCCTGCACGCGGAACAGGTTGCCGGTGTCCTGATTGAACACCTTCGCGAGAAAGCCCAGCTCGGGCGCGTTCGTCCAGTCCTGATCGGGGCCCAACAAGTGAAACTTCGCGGGCGCCGGGCGTTTGCCGCGGAACGCGGAGAGAAAGAACACCTCCATCAAGCAGCTATTGGGGTCGTTGCCGTCGGGTCGGAAGCGATACGTGATGCGATTGTGCGCGCCCCACGGATGGAAGTTCGGGAACAGCGTGTAGTAGAAGGAATCGTTCAGCTCCGCGTCGGTGAGGTCTGAGGCGCCGGGCACGCTCGCCTTCAGCTGCATGCGAGCCATTTGCGCCATCAGCTGGCGCGCAGTGACGCCGTCCGGCACGCGCACCTGCGGCTCGCTGTCGACGTCGCGCGTGAGCATCGCGTCGAGCTGATCCTGCTCGCTCGGCTGCCAGCCGAGATGCGGGCTCGGCGTCATGTTCGGCGTGATCGCGCGCGAGAAGCTGTCCCACGCGTCGTACTGCGAGTTGCAGTCGCCGATGCCCGGCAACATCTGCGGGTGGGTCAGGATCACGTGATAGGCCTCCATGAAGGCCTCCTGACACACCTTCCAGTTGCACTGCATGCGCTTGCCGACCCACGCCTCGATGTACTTCTTCTCGTGCGGCCAGCGCGTGAAGTGCTTGGGCAGATCGCCGAGCCAGGTCTCGAGCGAGACGCCGTCGGGATCGAGGTTCACGAACACGTAGCCACCCCAGGTTCCGACGCGCGCCTCGGGCAGGTGGTACTCGCCGCGATTCACGTGCGGGAAGTCCCAGCGCGCCGGGACCGTCTTCAGGCTGCCGTCGAGGTTCCAGCTCCAGCCGTGGAACGGACAGCGCAGCTCCTGCGAGCGCCCGTCGCAGTCCTTGATCGCGCGGCCGCGGTGAAGGCAGGTGTTACGGAACGCCCTGATCTCGTTCGGCGCCGCGCGCACGATCACGAGCTCGAGGTCGGCGATCTGGTAGAGCGTGTGGTCGCCGACCTCGGGGATCTGCTCCTCGCGGCACGCGAACTGCCACACCTTCTTCCACAGCTTCTCGACCTCGAGCGCGTGGAACTCGTGCGACGTGTACCGCGCGATCGGCACGCGCGCGGGCGGCAGCTCGCGCGCACTCTGCCAGCGCAGCACCTCCGGAACCGCGCGCGAGTCGGAATCCAGCAGCTGCTGGTACGTGATGCCCTCGGAGCGCGGGCCCTGGTTCGGCTTGCGGAACGGAAGCAGCGGGTCGGTCGTCATCCAAGCTCTCCTCGAACGGGTCGCGGCGGCGCGTGCGCGGTGACTAGAAGTGGTGGCCCTTCGTGAAGCCGCCGTCGCAGACGAGATTCGCGCCGGTGATCAGGCTCGCAGCCGGGCTCGCCAGGAACACGACCGCGCGCGCGACCTCCTCGGGCGTGCCCATGCGGCCGATCGCGCATTGCGCGAGCGCGCCCTGATAAATCGCCGGCATCGCGTTCTTGATCGTCTCCCAGTTGCCGCCCTCGAAGTAGATCGGGCCCGGCGAGACCGTGTTCACGCGAATGCCCTGCTTCGCGAGCGCCTGCGCGAGATCGCCGGCGTGCGCGATCAGCGCGGCCTTCATCGCGTTGTACGGCTGCGGCACGCCGAGGTACTCGAGCGCGGCCGTCGAGCCGATGAACACGATGCTGCCGGACTCGGACTTCGCGAGGAACGGCAGCGCCGCCTCGACGCCGCGCGCGGCGCTCATCACGTCGACCTCGAAGCTCGCCTGCCACGCGGGCTCACCGATGCCGCCGCCCGCGCTCGCGTTCGAGACGAACACGTCGAGCCCGCCGAGCGCGCCGGCCGCGTCCGCGATGAACGCCTTCAGCGCCGCGCCGTCGGACACGTCGACCGCGCGCGCGAACACGCGCACGCCGCGCTGCTCGAGATCTTTCTGCGCGGTCTCGAGGCCGCCCTCGCTGCGCGCGCAGATCGCGACGTCGGCCCCGTCGTCCGCGAGCTGGCGCGCGATCGCGAGCCCGATGCCGCGGCTCGCCGCGGTGACGAGCGCCCTCTTTCCAGACAGCCCGAGATCCATCCCTTTGCCCTTTCGTGCTCCGCTCGCGAAGCGCGGCTGGAATGCGGGAACGCTGGTGCCGACGCGAGCCGGCCCCGCTGGAAGCGCGGCGGGCTGCAGCTCGAGCTGCGGCCCTGCGACCCAGTTGATGAAGTGCAGATCCGCTTCGCGCAGCTCGCCGGAGATCCAGCGGCCGGAGTCCGTGAAAAGGCCGCAGCGCCCGTCGGGCTCGGTGATTTTGCAGCGCCCGCCTTCGATGCGCTGGTAGATCGCGCCCGAGATCGGGTGCCGCAGCTTCACGACGAGGATTCCCTCGCGAGCGCGGCCTCGGCTTCCGGATCGGACGGGGCGACTGGACGCGCGGCCTGCGCGCGGCGCGCGACCTGCTCGAGCAGCGCGCGCGCGTGCCCCGAGCAGACGCCCAGCAGCAGCAGCGCCGTCGCGTACGTCGACGACACGCGCATCTCCTCGTCGCTGATGCCGCCGGTCGCCCAGCGCAGCGAGGCCACCTGCGCGAGCGACTCGATCTGGTTCGCGAGCGCTTGCGGGCTCGCCCACTCCGCGAGCTCGCCCGCGGCGGCGAGCTCCTCGAGCGCGCGCGCGAGCGGCTGCTGCACCTCGCGCGAGGTGCGCACGCGCAGCGACGCCGCTGCGGGCGACGCGTAGATCAGCCCGAGCATCGCGCGGTAGTAGTTCGGGACGTCGAGGAATTCGTCGGAGACCGCATCGACGATCGCGAGCACGCGCTCGCACGGCGGCAGCGCGACGGAGGCCGTGAGGCGCGCCACGTAGTGCTGCGTGCGATCTGCGACCGCGGCGACCAGCACCTCCTCCTTCGACCCGATCAGGTTGTAGATCGTCGGCACCGTCACGCGACTCGCGCGTGCGAGGTCGCGCATCGTCAGGGCCGCGTAGCCGCGCTCGCCGATGATCTCCTGCGCCGCGGCGACGATCCGGGCCCGCCGCTCTGCCATCTGCTTCTCCAGGAACTCCACCCTCACATGCGCTCCTTCGCGTGGTTCATTTTAACACGCTCAACGTCGTGAAAGCACAAAGGAATCTTCAGTGGCGCCGGGGAGCCCTGCCTCATCCAGGCGCGCGCCGCGCGAGCGCGACCTGGCGGGCCCAGCGGTAGTCCGCCTTCCCGCTCGGCGCCCGCACCACCTCGTCCACGAACACGAACACGCGCGGCAGCTTGTAGCGAGCGAGCTGCGCCTCGCAGGCCGCGCGGAGGTCGGCTTCGCTCGCGCTCGCCCCGGCGCGCAGCGCGACGACCGCGGTCACCTGCTGGCCGAAGCGCTCGTGCGGCGTGCCGGTGACGACCGCGTCCCAGACCGCGGGATGGTGCTTCAGCGCGTGCTCGATCTCCTCGGCGAAGATCTTCTCGCCGCCCGAATTGATCGTCACCGAATCGCGGCCGAGCAGCTTGAGGCCGCCGCCGGCGAGCGCGATCGCGCGGTCGCCGGGGACCGAGTAGCGCACGCCGTCGATCACCGGGAACGTGCGCGCTGTCTTCTCGGCGTCCTTGTAGTACCCGAGCGGCACCGGCCCACTGCGCGCGAGCCAGCCCACCTCGTCGGAGCCCATCGCGACGACGCGCGTCAGATCCTCGGAGAGCACGACGTTGCTCGCGGCGAGCTCGAAGTCTCCGGTCGTCGCCTTCTTGCCGGAGCGCGAGACCTGCGTCGCCTGCTGGCCGCTCTCGGAGGAGCCGAGCACGTCGAGGATCCGCGCGCGAGGAATGCGCGCGAGCAGCTCGTCCTTGACGGACGCGGTCAAGATCGCGCCGCCCGACGTGATCGTCTGGAGCGAGGCGAGGTCGTATGCGCGCTCGCGCAGCGCATCGAGCAGCGGGCGCGCGAACGCGTCGCCGACTATCGTCAGCGCGTTCACGCGCTCGCGCTCGACGGTCGCGAGCACGTCGCGCGCGTCGAAGCCGCGCACCGCGTTCTGCACACACACGGTCGCACCGGTGTGCCACATCGTGAACGCGCCCCAGTGCGCGGCGCCGTGCATGAACGGCGCAGTCGGCAGGCCGCGCACGCGGCCGGCACCGCGGCGCGCGCGCTCGACGATCGCTTCGAGCGTGGGCTCGGTGCCGGCGGGCACGAGCGCGGCGCGCAGAATCTCGTCTTGCCGCCAGAGCACGCCCTTCGGCATCCCGGTCGTGCCGCCGGTGTAGAGGATGTAGAGGTCGTCGTCGCTGAGCCGCTCGGGCGGGTCGGCCGCAGACGCGGCGAGCGCCTGCTCGTAGTCGAGCGCGCCGTCGAGGCGCTCGCCTGAGCCGTCGTCGACCGAAATCCAGAGCCGCAGCTGCGGCAGCCGCTCGCGGATCTTCGCGAGCACGGGCGCGAAGCTCGCGTGGAAGATCACGGCCTTCGCGTCCGCGTTGTCGAACAGGTAGACGAGCTCGTCCTCGACGTAGCGGTAGTTCACGTTGAACGGCGCGCAGCGCGCCTTCAGCGCGCCGAGCATGCCCTCGAGATACTCGTTGCCGTTGTAGAGGTAGAGCGCGACGTGATCCTGCCCGGACTCGTGGTTCGCGAGGCCAGCGCGCTCGCGGCGGCAGCCGAGGCCGGCGGCGCGCAGCAGCGACGCGAGCCGGCGCGTGCGGTCCGTGAGCTGGCGCCACGTGAGGCGGCGCTTCCCGTACACCAAGCACTCGGCGTCGGGCACCGCAGCGGCGATGGCTTCGTGGATCGCAGCGAGGTTGGGCACGCGGGGGCTCCTCGGCGAGAGCGAGTCGGTGAGAAGAAGAGATTGGGGCGCTCGGAAAGGACCCCGCCCGCGCATCTTCGCGCGTCGCGCGGCGAAAGGCAGCCGGAGCAGACGGCCGCGGGCCCGCGTGTTACGGCGGGCTCGACCGTCCGCCTGCCTATGCTGCGCCGTCATGGAAACTCAAGACCTTCGCTTCGAGCTCGACGAGCTCGGTGTGGCCACTCTCACGCTCGACCGCCCGGCGGCGCTGAATGCGTTCTCCGGGCCCATGGGACGCTCGCTCGCGCAGGCCTACCGGCGCTGCGACGAGGACGACGCGGTGCGCGCCGTCGTCGTGACGGGCGCCGGCCGCGCGTTCTGCGCGGGCGCCGACATGAGCGACGCGGCGAGCACGTTCCGAGTCGACGACGCTGCGGCGTTCAGCGCGGCGGCGGTCTCGTTCCCCGCGTTCCGCGTGCGCAAGCTCGTGGTCGCGGCGGTGAACGGCCACGCGATCGGGCTCGGCCTGACGCTCGCGCTGCAGTGCGACCTGCGCTTCTTCGCGCGCGAAGGCAAGTACGGCGTCGTGCAGGTACGCCGCGGCGCGATGCCGGACGCGTACGCGCACTGGACGGCGACGCGCGCGCTCGGCCTCGCGCGCGCCGCGGAGCTGCTGCTCACCGGGCGCACGTATCGCGGCGACGAGCTCGAGCCGCTCGGCATCGCGACGCGCGTGCTGCCCGCTGCCGAGGTGCTGCCCGCCGCGCTCGCGCTCGCGCGCGACGTCGCCGCGAACACCGCACCCGTCTCCGTTGCGCTGAGTAAGCAGCTGCTCTGGGACGCGTCCGCGCTCGCGCCCGATGAGGTCGAGCGCCGCGAGACCGCGCTGCACCGCAAGCTGTTCGCGCTCCCCGACTGCGTCGAGGGCCCGGTCGCATTCGCCGAGAAGCGCGCGCCGCGCTGGCGCGGCAGCGTCAGCCGCGACGCGTAGCGTCACGAGAGGCGCAGCAGCGCCTCGACGGCTTCGAGCGTCGCGTCGACGCGGTCGCCGCTCGCGGCGGCGGGCCAGCCGCCGTCGCTCGCCTGCGCGGCGAGCAGCGAGAGCACCACTTCGCTCGCCTCGATCTGTGCTCCGGGCAGCGCCTTCGCGCTAGCGCGGAGCAGCGCGCGCGCGATCTGCCCGGTCGTGAAGCGCCCGCTGCGCCAGCCCTTCTCGAGCTCGCGCCCGCACCACACCAGCGCTTCGTCGGCGAGCTCGCTGTCGACGCTCGCGAGCGCGTGCGCATACGCGAGCAGCGGCGCGTACTCGCCGCTCTGCAGCAACGCCGGCGAATAGCAGCGCGCGAGGAACGCCTCCGCGCGCCGCAGCTGCGACTCGCGCGCGAACGGCGTGCGCGCGAGCAGCCCGGCGGTCTCGCCGGTGATCGCGATGCGCGTTTCGGGCGGCAGCACGGGCGAACCCCAGCCGCCGTCTGGCGCTTGCTGCGCAGCGAGGAAGCCGACCGCCGCTTCCGGGAACGCATGGTCCGTGAGCCCGAGCGCGCCGAGCCAAGCGAGCGCGCGGCGCGTGGCGGCCTCGGGCGTCGCGTCCGCCGGGCGCCACGGCTCCAGCGAGCCGTCGTCGCGCTGGCGGGCGGCGAGCGCATCCAGCAGCGCGCGCGCCGGCAGCTCGCGCAGCAGCGCCTCGCAGAAGACGCGCTCGAGCTCGCCGCCGTGGACGGCGACGAAGCGCGCGGCGCGCGTCAGCGGCGCATCGAGCAGCTCGCCCTTCACCCGCGCAGCTCCAAGAGCAATCCGGTCAGATAGCGGCCTTCGGGATGGAACAGCGAGACGGGATGATCCGCGGGCGCGCCCAGCTCGGCCGTCACGCGCGCGTCGCGGCCGGCGTCGAGCGCCGCGCCGAACGCGATCTTGCGGAACAGCTCGGGGCCGATGTGATGGGAGCACGAGAAGGCGAGCACGCTCGCGGCGGGCGGCGCTTCCCGAAACAGGTGCAGCAGCAAATCCTTGTGCGCGCGCGCGGCGCGCGGCACGTCCGCCTTGCGGCGCGCGAGCGGCGGTGGATCCGCGATCGCGAGCTCGAAGCCGCGCGCGTGCTTGCGCGCGTACTCGAAGCCGTCGGTCTCGGTGAGCTCGGCACGCGCTTCGGCCGCGCCCCCGAGGCCCTGCAGATTGCGGCGCGCGAGCGCGAGCGCATCGCGCGAGGAGTCCACGAGCGTCACGTGCGCTGCCCCGCCCGCGAGCGCCGCCAGCGCGAATCCGCCGGTGTAGGAGAACAGGTCGAGCACGCGCCGCCCGGCCGCGATGCGCTGCACGAGATCGCGCGCATCGCGCTGATCGAGATAGAAGCCGGTCTTCTGGCCGTGCGCGACGTCGGCGAGGTAGCGGCGGCCGCGCTCGTCCAGCGCGACCGGCTCGGACGGCGGCTCGCCCCACAGCGTGCGCGGCTCGGCGTGCGCGCCTTCGCGCCGCAGCGCCGCGGCGTCCGGGCGCGCGAGTGCAGCGCGCGCGCCGGTCGCTTCGCGCAATACGTCCGCAACCGCGGAACTCCGCTCGAGCCATGCCGCGCTGCCCGCCCGCACGACGATCACATCGGCGAACCGGTCGACGACCAGGCCCGGCAGGCCGTCGCCCTCGGCATTCACGAGCCGCAGCGCGTTCGTGTCCGCGAGCAACGGATGCGCGGCGCGCGCTGCGATCGCGCTGCGCAGCCGCTCCGCGATCACGGCCTCGCTGCACGCTTCGTCGCCGAACGCGAGCATCCGCACGCGCAGCTGCGACTGCGGCGCGTAATGACCGTGGCCGAGCGTCGTGCCGTCGGCCGCGAGCACGCGCACGAGGTCGCCCGCCGCCGCGTCTCCGTCGACGCGCGAGACCGCGCCCGACATCACCCATGGATGGCGCCGCAGCACGGACGCCTCGCGGCCGGGCAGCAGAACGATGCGCGCGCCAGACGTCGACATGGCCGCACGGTAGGCGCCCGCGCCCGAATCCTCCCGAGCCGGCGCATCGCGCGGGCGAGAGCTGCCTAGACTGCCGCCCATGTCCGACCGCAGCCGAAAGCCGAATCGCCTCGCGCGCGAGACCAGCGCCTACCTCCGCCAGCACATGCACAACCCGGTCGACTGGTATGCGTGGGGTGACGAGGCGCTCGCGAAGGCGCGCCGCGACGACAAGCCGCTGCTCGTCTCGATCGGCTACAGCGCGTGCCACTGGTGCCATGTGATGGAGCGCGAGTCGTTCGAGGACCCCGAGATCGCCGCGTTGATGAACGAGCGTTTCGTGCCGATCAAGGTCGACCGCGAAGAGCGTCCCGACGTCGACCAGATCTACATGGACGCGGTGACGCGGCTGCAGGGACACGGCGGCTGGCCGCTGACCGCCTTCTGCCGGCCCGACGGCTCCCCGTTCTTTTGCGGCACCTACTACCCGCCCGAGCCGCGCCACGGGCTGCCGAGCTTTCGCCAGCTGCTCGACGGGATCGGCCGTGCGTGGCGCGAGCAGCGCGAGCAGGTCGACGAGACCGCGCGCCAGGTGCTCGCCGCGCTGCGCGAGCGCCCGCGCGGCATGGCGAGCGCACCGCCCGGCGTCGGCCAGCTGTTAGGGGCGGCGCGGCGCGTGATGCAGAGCGCCGATCCCGAGCACGGCGGCTTCGGCGGCGCACCCAAGTTCCCGACGCCCGCGAATCTCGATCTGCTGCTCGCGGCCGCGCCGTTGCTACCCGCCGGCGAGCACGACGCGGTGCTCGCACACCTGCGCCACAGCGCCGCCGAGATGTCGCGGCGCGGGCTCTACGACCAGCTCGCCGGCGGCTTCCACCGCTACTGCGTCGACGATCACTGGGGCGTGCCGCACTTCGAGAAGATGCTCTACGACCAGGGCCAGCTGCTGCGCTTCTACGCCGATCTCTGGCGGCAGACAGGCGCGCGCCACGACGATCTCTGGTGGCCGATCGCCGAGACCGCTGCGTGGCTCCGCCGCGAGCTGCGCGCGGCCGACGGCGGTTGTTACGCGAGCCAGGACGCCGACAGCGAAGGCGTCGAGGGCAAGTACTACGTCTGGACTCCGAGCGACGTGCGGGCGGCGCTCGGCCCGGAGCGAGCGGCGGCCTTCTGCGAGGCGTATGCCGTCAGCGAGCGCGGGAACTTCGAGCACGCGAACGTGCTCTGGGACGTGCTGCGCGGGCCGCGCGAGACGTTCGCGCCCGAGCGCGCCGAGCTGCTCGCCGCGCGCGCGAAGCGCGTGCCGCCCGGCACCGACACGAAGCGCCTGCTCGGCTGGAACGCGCTGACGATCTCCGGCCTCGCGTACGCGGGCAGCTTGGTCGACGACGAGGCACTGCTCGGCGATGCGAGCGCGCTCGCCGAGTTCTGTGCCACGCGCCTGCGCGACCCCGCGAGCGGCCGCTGGCTGCGCGTCTACGCCGAGGGCGCGGCGAAAGTGCCCGCGTTCCTCGACGACCTCGCGCCGTGGCTCGCGGCGCTGCTCGATCTGCACCGCGCGGGCTGCGGCGAGCGCTGGCTCGCGCTGGCGCTCGACGTCGCGGAGGAGATTCGCGGGCGCTTCTTCGACGCGGACGAGAGCGACCTCTTCTTCACGCCCGCCGACGGCGAGCCGCTCGTGCACCGGCCGCGCTCGGATCACGACGGCGCGACTCCGCACTCCGCCGGGCTCGCCGTGGTCGGGTTGTTACGGGCGGCGACGCTGTCGGGCCGTGCGCCGCTGCGCGACGTCGCGCTGCGCGTGCTGCGCACGCACGCGTTCGCGCTCGAGCGCGCGCCATTCGCGCTGCCGACGCTCGCGCGCGCCGGCGCGTGGGCGGAGCGCGAGCTGTCGGTCGCGGTGGTCGTCGGCGACACGGCCGACCCGCGCTGCGCCGCGCTCGCGCAAGCGGCGCGGCGCGCGCTCGGTCCGGAGGAGCCCGTGCTCGTCGTGGCTCCGGGCGAGACGAGCGCACTGCTCGACGCGGGCTGGCTCGCCGGGAAGGCGCTGCTCGCCGGCGCGCCCGCCGCGTACGTCTGCCGCGGCACGACCTGCTCGCTGCCGATCGGCGATGCGAGCGCGCTCGCCGCGCCCGCGCCCAGCACCTGAATCGCCGCGGCCCGCGGCACGGGCCGCGCGGATCGCTCAGCGTTGCGTGCCTTTCGCGCGCCCCTTTTTCGCGCTCGCACGCTCGCGGCGCGGCGCCGCGCTCGCGAGCGCGCCGGCCAGTGCCGCGAGGTCGCTCGAGATCGCGTCGTTCGCCGCGCGCTCCATCGTGCGGAAGCGCGCGACCAGCTCGCGTCCGATCGGGGTGAGCCGCGCGCCGCCGCCCGCCGGTCCGCCGGTTCCGGTGATCACGACTCCGCCGCGGAAGCAGCGATTCAGGTCGTCGACGAGATCCCACGCGTGGCGGTAGGCCATGTCCATCGCGCGAGCGGCAGCGGAGATCGAGCCCTCGGCGTCGATCGCCTCGAGCAGGCCGATCTTGCCGGGGCCGAGCGAGTGACCCGGGTCGACGTGGATGTGGAGACGCATGCGGAACGACAACGTCTTGCTGGCTCCCTAGCAAGTGGCGCGCAGCGACGCGCGCAGCGAGGCGGAGGCTTCCCAGCCGAGCGAAGTCGAACCGGAGCCTCGCGGCGGAAGACGCCCCGCTGTGCGGTGCTCGCGCATCCTCGTCGACTCCTAATGCTTCCGACTACCGTAATCGCCGAACGGGTCGTCGCGCTCGCGCACCGCGGCGCGGAAGCCGATCGCCTGCGCGCGCGCGACGAAGTCGAGCCCTTCTTGCGTGTGGCGCGCGACGCCGTCGAACAGCGTGCCGAGCAGCCGCGAGCTCGCGAGGCCCATGTTCTCGGCGGTCTGATTGCAGAGCAGCTTCAGCATCACGAGCTGACTGGTCGGCACGAGCGCCATGCGTTCGGCGAGCGCTGTCGCGTGCGCGAGCAAGCGCTGCGCGGGGACGGTCTCGAGAATCATTCCGATCTCGGCGGCCTTCACGGCCGGGATCTCGTCGCCGGTCAGCATCCAGCGCTTCGCCTGCTCGAGGCCCATTCGATAGACCCACATCGCGGTCGTCGGCGTGCCCCAGACGCGCGCCGGCGGATAGCCGAAGCGCGCGTCGTCCGCGGCGACGACCAAGTCGGCGCACATCACGAGATCGGTGCCGCCCCCGATGCACCAGCCCTGCACCGCCGCGAGGGTCGGCTTCTTCGCGTACCAGAGCTTCAGGTAAGTCGCGACGTAGTCGCCCATCATGCGCAGGTCCGCGACGCTGTCCCACTGCTTCATGCGGGCGATTCGAGTCGCGTTGTCGGGTTGCCAAGGCGACGGCCCCAACTCCTCGATGCGGGGCGCGCGCTTCTCACGCGCCTGCGCGCGCGTCGACCAGTCGAGGCCGTAGCCGGCGCAGAACGCGGGGCCTTCGGCGCGCAGCAAGATCACGCGCACGTCGCGATCGGCGTCGGCGGCGTCGACCGCGCGCGCGAGCTCGTCGCGCAGGCGCGGCGTGATCGTGTTGTACTCGTCGGCGCGCGAGAGGACGATGTGGCGCACGCCGTTCGCGGTGTCGACCCGCAGTGTTCGAAACGCGCGGCGCGGCGCGCTCGCGGCTTTCGCGGAGCGCGCGGGTTTCCGCTTCCCGCGCGCGGCGCGCGCGATGCCTCGCTTGCGCGCGCTCATCCCAGGAACCGGCCGGGATCGCGCGCGATGTCCTTCGTCATGTTCTTGTGATGCGCCTCGAGCGTGCCGCCGCCGATCTCGAGCAGCTTCGCGTCGCGCCAGAGGCGCTCGACGACGTTCTCGCCCATGTAGCCGTATCCGCCTAACACCTGGATCGCGGCGTCGGCCGCGCGCTTCGCGGCCTGCACGGTGAACAGCTTCGCGGCGTCGGCGGCGACGCGCTGGCCGGTCGCCGTGAGATCGATGCGACGCGCGACGTCGTAGGTGAGCGCGCGCGCGGCGCTCCACTCCGCGAACGACTCGGCGATGTAGCGTTGGATCTGGCCGTGCTCGCGGATCGGCGCGCCGAAGCTCGTGCGCTGATTCGCCCAGTCGACCATCGCGCGCAGCGAACGGCGCGCGATGCCGAGCGACATCGCCGCGATCGTCAGCCGCTCGACCTCGAGATTGCGCATCATCTGCAGCGTGCCCTCGCCTTCCTCCCCGAGTCGATTCGCGAGCGGCACGCGCACGCCGTCGAACACGAGCTCGGCGGTGAACGACGCGCGCATGCCGAGCTTGTCCTTCCATTTCTGGCCGAGCCGGAAGCCGCGCATGCCCTTCTCGACCAGGAACGAGGTCAGCGAGCGCTCGCCGGTCGCGGCGTAGACGACGAACGCGTCGCCGAGCGTCTGCTCGTCGCGACCGCCGTTCGTGATGAACGTCTTCGTGCCATCGAGCACGTAAGCATCGCCGTCGCGGCGCGCGCGCGTCTTCATCGCGAGCACGTCGGTGCCGGCCGACGGCTCGGTCATGCACAGGCCGCACACGAATTCGCCGGTCGCGGCCTTCGGCAGGATGCGGCGCTTCTGCTCGTCGTTGCCGTTCACCGCGAGGTTCTGCGCGAACAGCACCGCGTGCGCGAGCACCGCGAGACCGAAGCCGGGGTCGGAGCTGCACAGCTCCTCGTAGAGCTGCACCGCGGCCGTCGCGTCGAGGCCGGAGCCGCCGTACTCGGCCGGCAGCGTGACGCCGAGCAGACCGAGCTCGCCGGCGCGGCGGAACAGCGCCTGGTTGAACTTCTCCTCGCGGTCGTGCGCGGCCGCCTGCGGCTCCACTTCGCGCTGCACGAACTCGCGGAGCGTCTCGCGCAGGAGCGCGTGCTCCTGAGTCGGGTCGAACAGATCGAACGTGCGCCAGTCGAGGTCGCTCATGCCGCGCAGCGTACTTCGTGCGAGCGTCCTCGTCCGCGCAGGGTCAGACCCTGCAAACTTGCGTTTTCAGGCGGCGGCGAGGTGCTCTTCGACGAAGTGGCGGATCGCGTTGCGAGCGGCGGCGGGCGTCGACTGGAACACGAGGCCGAAGTCGGGGATCAGCTGGTAGGAGGCTTCGGCGCGCGTCTCGATGCGGCCCGAACGCGGCAGCTCGAACGAGATCTCGAGCGCGGTGCCGAGCAGCAGCGGGTCCGGCGTGCGCAGCAGGCAGCCGTTCTCGGACAGCGAGAGCACCGAGCCGTTCCACTCGCGGCCGGTCGCGCGCATCCGCGCCGGCAGATTCGTCGGCACGCGCAGCGAGCCGCGCGGGAGCGGCTCGAGCAGCTGCTGGAGCAGGCGAAAGAGCTCGTGCAGGCCCGCGGGCTGTGAGATCGCGCCGAGCACACGCCGATCGTCGATGCGGGCCGGATCCCGGCCCGTGAGCAGCAGGATCGGCAGGCGATCGAACGGCGCGCTCGCGGGCAGCGCGGAGAACAGCCGGTCGTCGACGAGGCACAGCGCCGGCTCGTGCTTCGCCTGCGGCGCGTAGGCCTGCCACTCGTCGAGCGGCACGATCGCGTAGCCCATGCGGCCGAGGATCGCGCGCGAGAGCGGGACGAACGCGCTGGGACGGGCGATCGAGACGATCAGACGGCGCTTCTCGGCGGCAACCTCGGCACCGGGTTCCATGCGGCCTGCATCGGCGGATGCGACGATGTCATTGAGCTGGAAGGCGGGAAGCCGGCGCGCGGGCGGCGCAGGTTGCGTGCATCTCGCGACAGAACCGCCGAGATCGGAAGGCTGCCGTGCCTCATCGCTCCAGCAAGCGATCCAGCGCCGCCAAGCGGCGCAGATCGCGCGCAGTGAGCCGAAGGCGGACGGAGAGATCGGACTAGACTCGCGCGCGTGGAACCGGCGCTCGCGCAATGGCTCGCGCAGCAGCGGATCGCGATCGACCGCGAGGCGGCGCGCGCGGCCGGGGCGCTCGATCCGGCGAGCGCCGAAGCCGAGGCGCTGCGGCGCTTCCGCTCGTTCGCGCTGCTCTCGCTCGCGCGCGGCAGCGCGTCGCCCTCGCTCGAGGGGCTGCGCGTCTCGGTGCGGCGGACGTCGCGCGCGGTCGACGCGTGGGTCGACGCCGCGTGCGCGCTCGCCGGGCCCGATGTCGAGAAGGTGCGCACGCCGCTCGCCGCGCTGCGCGCGCAGTTCGTCGCGGCGCTGAGCGCAGGCGCGCACGCGCGCCAGAGCGCCGCTCGAGCGACTCCGAGCGCGCGCCGCGCGGTTTCCGCGGCGATCGACCGGGTCGCCGACGTGTTCCTCGCGGCGGACGCCGACAGCGGCGCGATCGTCGACGCGAACCCGGCCGCGTGCGCGCTGCTCGGCCTCAGCCGCCCCGAGCTGCTCGCGCGCGATCTCGATGCGCTGGCGGCGCCGGCCGACCTCGCGGCGTGGCGGCAATTGCTGGATGCGGTCGCCGAAGGCGGCGAGCCGCAGCGCGCGCGCGCCGCACTGCGCGACGCGGGCGGCGCGGCGTCGCCGCTCGACGTGCGCGTCACGCGCTACGTCGCGCGCGGGCGCACGCTGGCGCTGCTGTTAGGGCGGCCCGCGTCGCTCTGAGACCGCGCGCGCAGCCGCGAGCGTCAAGCGAGCGCGCGCTGGAGGAACGGCACGAGCCGGCTCCACGCGTCGGCTGCCGCCTGCGGTCGATACGCCTCGGGCCGCGTGTCGTTCAGGAACGCGTGGCCCGCGCCCGGGTAGATGCGCACCTCGTGCGCGTGCTTCGTGCGGGCGAGCCGCCGCTTCAGCTCCTCGACGTCCGCGACCGGAATCAGCGCATCCTCGGCGCCGTACAGCCCTAACAGCGGACACGTGAGATCGACGATCGCGTCGAGCGGCTGGCGCGGCTTCTTCGCGGGATCGAGCCCCGCCTCGTAGCGCACCATCCCATAGAACGGCGCGCACGCGGAGAGACCCTTGCACGTGCACGCGGCGAGCAGCGCGAACTGGCCGCCCATGCAAAAGCCGATCAGGCCGAGCTTGCGGCCGCGCACTGCGGAGCTCGCAGACAGCGCGTCGATCGCTTCCTGCACCGCGCGCAGCACGCCGCGGTCGTCGAGCTGCGCGAGGAACGGCATCACGGTCGCCGGCGAGAGGCCGTCACGGCCGGTGTAGCGGTAGGGGTCGACGACCAGCGCCGCGAAGCCCTCGCCGACGAGGCGCGCCGCGACGCGGCGGTAGAGATCGGAGACGCCCCAGACGTCGGGGATCACGACGACGCCGGGATGCGGGCCGCCCTCGGGCGCGGCCCAATGGCCGAGCGCGTCGTCGCGCGTGATCACGGCGCCGCGGGCGAGCCGGCCTCGATCGCGAGCAGCTCCACTTTGAACGTGAGCGTCGCGTTCGCCGGGATCGTGCCCGGCACGCCGTTCGGGCCGTACGCCATGTCGGGCGGGCACACGAGCGTCGCCGCGCCGCCGACCTTCATCTGCGCGACGCCCTGCGTCCAGCACGAGATCACGCCGCTCAGCGGGAACGTCGCCGGCTCGTTGCGCGCGTACGAGCTGTCGAACACGGTGCCGTCGGCGAGCTTGCCCTCGTAGTTCACGCGCACCACGTCGTTCGCGGTCGGCATCGCGCCGGAGCCTTCGCTGATGTGCGTGACCGAGAACGGCGTGCCGTCTGCCGCGCCAGGGGTTACCGGCGGAGTCGCCGAAGACGCGCCCTCGGACGCGGCGGCCGCAGCGTCGCCGGCGGCGGAGGTCGCGGCCTTCTCCCCCTCGGAGCAGGCGAGCGCGAGCGCGGCCAACGAAGCGAGCGCGAGAATGCGAAGCGACACGGCGACCTCCATGCGCGCGGCGCTCAGGCGCCCGCGCGCTCCTTGACGGCGGCGTTCGTGATCTGGCCCTGGTGGGTCAGCAGCGTGCCGCGCGTGATCTCGTCCTCGAGATCGAGCGCGAGCTTGCCGTCCTTCACGAGATGGCTGACGAGCGCGCCGACGTTGCGGCTGAACAGGCGGCTCGCGTCGCCGGGGATCTCGCTCGGCAGGTTCAGCGGCCCGAGCAGCGTGACGCCGTCGACGTCGCGCTCCTCGCCGGGCTGCGTCAGCGCGACGTTGCCTCCGTTCGGCGCCGCGAGGTCGACGATCACCGCGCCGCGCTTCATGCCGCGCACCCCGGCTTCGTCGAGCAGCAGCGGCGCGCGCTGGCCCGGCACGAGCGCGGTCGTGATCAAGACGTCGCTCTTCGCCGCGGTCGCCGCCATCAGCGCGCGCTGCTTCGCGTAGAACGCCTCGCTCTGCGCCTTCGCGTAGCCGCCGGCGTCCTGTGCGTCGCCCGCCTCGAGCTCGAGCTTCACGAAGCGCGCGCCGAGCGATTCGATCTGCTCGGCCGCGGCGGCGCGCGTGTCGTACGCCTCGACCACACCGCCGAGCCGCTTCGCGGTGGCGATGGCCTGCAGGCCCGCGACGCCGGCGCCGATCACGAACACGCGCGCCGACGTGATCGTGCCGGCGGCCGTGACGAGCATCGGGAACAGCTTCGGCAGCCGCAGCGCGGCGAGCAGCACCGCGCGGTAGCCCGCGATCGTCGCCTGCGAGGACAGCACGTCCATCGACTGCGCGCGCGTGATGCGCGGCAGCAGCTCGAGCGCGAACGCGCTGACGCCTTGGCGCGCGAGCGCGGCGGCGCGCTGCGGGTCGTCGAGCGGGCGCATCAGCGCGATCAGCGCGGCGCCGCCCTTGATGCGCGCGATCTCCGCGTCGCTCGGCGCCTGCACCTTCAGCACGAGATCGGCCGCCGCGAGCACGCCGGCTTCGAGCTTCGCGCCGGCGGCGGCGAAGCTCGCGTCGTCGAAGCCGGCCGCGAGGCCCGCGCCGGGCTCGACGCGCACGTCCAGCCCGAGCTTCGCGAGCGCCTTCACGCCGTCCGGCGCGAGCGCGACCCGGCGCTCGCCTGCGGCAGTTTCTTTCGGGACGGCGACGATCATGCGGGCGCGCAGCCTATCGAATGCATTTCGGGCTTTGAAGAGCGCGCGGCGTTGATCGGCCGCTTTCCTTCGCGAGAATCCGCCGCTTTCGCAGGCTTCGTTCTGTGAGGAGAGTCACCGTGCCGTCCCCCCGCGTGATCCACAAGAAGACTGGGAACTTCCTGGAGGACTTCCGGCCGGGACAGATCTTCCGCCACAAGCTGGGCAAGACCGTCACCGAGGGGCTGTTCACGACCTTCACCGAGTTCGCGATGACGACGAGCCCGCTCGCGAAGAACGCCCGCTACGCGCGGGCGTACGGCTTCGAAGGGCTCGTCGTGCCGCCCGGCCTCGCGATGCTCGTCGCGTTCTCGCAGACCGTCGAGGACATCAGCGAGAACGCGCGCGCGAACCTCGAGTACATCGACATGCGCTTCGGCGCGCCGGTCTACCTCGGCGACACGCTCGAAGTGACGACGAAGGTGCTCGGGATCAAGACCAGCGCGTCGCGCCCGAACCTCGGCGTCGTGCACGTGCAGAGCACCGCGCGCAAGAACGCCGGCGAGCGCGGCGAGGCGGTCGTGATGACCTGGCAGCGCAAGGTGCAGGTCTACAAGCAGGACGACGCGGCCAACGTGAGCGAGGGCGACGTCGCGCCCGACACGATCGCGTGCGAGCTCTGGCTGCCGCCGTACGAGCCGTCGAAGCGCGACTACAAGGCGCTCGCGCACCTCTCGAACGCGGACACCTATTGGGAAGACTTCGAGCCGGGCACGCGCATCGAGCACTCGCGCGGCCGCACGCTGACGAGCGAGCACATCCACCTGACCGCGATCCTCGACAACACGAGCCAGGTGCACTGCAACCAGCACATGATCGACCTGAAGCCCGAGCAGTACGTCGGCGGCCAGCTGATCATCTTCGGCGGCATCCCGTTCGTGCTCTGCCTCGGCCTCTCGTGCCCCGACGTCGCCGACAACGCGCTCGGCGATCTCGTCTACGAGACCGGCAAACACACCGCGCCGCTGTTTGCCGGCGACACCGTGTTCGCCGCGACCGAGATTCTCGGCAAGCGCGACCTACCGGGCCGCCCGGATCTCGGCGTGATCGAGACGCGCCTGTTCGGCTACAAGCCGAAGGCGAAGCAGAGCGCGGAGCGCGTGCAGATCTTCGAGCTGGACCGCGAGATCGTCGTGAAGAGGCGGAGCCACTACGCCTGATCAGAGGCTTCGCTGCCGGAGCGGCGCGATCCCGGCCTTCCGGGCTGCGATGCGCATCAGGCGATTCCCTTCACGGCCTCCGGCAGCGCGTCCGCGACGCGCACGATCGGGATGCCCGTCTGCGTGTTCTCGTGCATCTCCTGATGCGCGCGCGGGAGGTCCTTCCACGCATAGATCTCTTTGTGCACGGTCGGCTTGAACACGCGGCCGTAGAGCGCGGTCGCGGCGGCGCAGCCTTCGACCGTTTCGTAGTGCGTGTGGTCGATCGTCACCTGCTTCACGCTCATCAGGGTCGAGTTGTATTCGACCCCCTGCGAGAGCTGCCAGCCGGCGCTGACGTTCACACCCTGGCGCGCGGCGACGGCGAGGCCCGCTGGGAAGACGGGGCCGCGCAGCATGTCGCACACGAGGTGCATCTGCTCGCCGCCGGTGAGCTTGCGGCAGTGCGCGGCGAACGCCTTCACGTCGTCCTTGCCCTTGAAGCGATTGAACTGCTTCTGGTCGATGCCGGTGATGCCCTGCTTCTCGAGCGCTTCGCGCCGCTCCGGGCTGCCCGAGCAGAAGAACGCGCGGTGTCCCTCGGCCTTCGCGAGCTGGAGAAACAGCTCGGAGACGCCACCGCCGAAGCCGAGCACGTTCACGAGCGCGCGCCGCTCGTACGGAACCTTCAGGCGGTAGATCCCGAGCGCGCGGCGCCAGAGGTGATACGCGGTCGGCGCGCGCAGCGGCAGCGCAGCGATCTCCCAGAGCGAGAGCCCGCAGTCGAGCGGCGCGCGGATCAGCTGCCAGTCGCCAACGACGGCTTCCTTCGCGTACCAGCCGATCGAGCTCTCGGCGTCGTAGGCCCAGATCCGCAGCGGGAAGCCGTACTCGTCGGGGGCGCCGTTGCAGTGTGTGATCACGACGTCGCCGGGCTTGAAGCGCGTCACGTTCGGGCCCACCGCGAGCACTTCGCCCGTCGCGCTGTTGCCCGGCACGATCTTTCCGCCGCGCGCCTCGGAGATGTTGTTGGTGTCGGCCGTCGACGCGTGATCGATGTTGTGCTCGGCCGAGACCGCGAGGATGCGCACGTGCACGTCGCTCGCGCCGAGCGGCCGCAGCTCGACCGAGTCGAGCGCGAGCACGCGCGAGACGTCCATCTTCGCAGGGTCGCCGGCCGCGCGCGCCTTCTCGGCGGCGACGGCGGCGGCGGTGATCGAATACGCAGGCACGGACGGCATCGCGGCTCCTCGAGTGAAAGGGGCGCAGCTTAACCCGAGGCGGACGGGCGATCCCGTAGCGCGCACCCCCACCCGCCCGCGAGCCGCGCGCGCGTTGCGCTCCGCGCGCCACTCCATACCGTGTGCGCCTTTCCGGCGAGGGGCGATGCGCTTCTACGAGTACGAGTCGAAGGCGCTGTTTCGGAAGCGCGGGATGCCGCTCGGGCGCGGCAAGGTCGTCCGGAGTCCGAGCGAAGCGAGGGCTGCGGCCCAAGAGATCGGCGGCCCCGTCGTCGTGAAGAGCCAGGTGCTCTCGGGCGGGCGGATGAAGGCGGGCGCGGTGCAGTTCGCCGACACGCCGGAAGAGGCCGCCGCGAAGTACGAGCACGTGCTGCCGATCGTCGTGAAAGGCGAGCGCGCGCGCTGCGTGCTGGTCGAGGAGAAGTCGCCGGTCGCGCAGGAGTTCTTCGCATCGGTCACCTGGGATGGGCGCGCGAAGAAGCCGGTGCTGCTGTTCTCCGACATGGGCGGCATCGACATCGAGGAAGTCGCGGAGAAGCACCCGGAGCATCTCTCGCGCACGCACTTTTCGTCGATCCTGCCGCTCAGCGAGCGCGTCGCGAAGGAGGCGATCAGCGCGGTAGGTGTTACGGGCGACGATCTCAATGCGCTGATCCCGATCGTCTTCCGGCTGATGCAGCTGTTCCTCGATTTCGATCTGACGCTCGCCGAGATCAACCCGCTCGCGAAGCTGAAGAGCGGCAAGTTCATCGTGCTCGACGGCCACGTCGACCTGGAGGCCGAGGCGCGCGGCGCGCACAAGGCGCTGCTCCAGGAGCTAGGGATCGGCGACGACGAGACCCGCCTCGCGCGGCCGCCGACGAGGTTCGAGCTCGAAGGCGCGCGTGTGAACGCGGCGGATCACCGCGGCGTCGCCGGCAACGTGGTCGAGTTCGACGGCAACCTCGGCCTGATCATCGGAGCGGGCGGCGGCTCGCTGACGCTGTTCGACGCGGTCCGCAAGCACGGCGGCAAGCCCGCCAATTACTGCGAGATCGGCGGCAACCCGAGCGTCGCGAAGGCGAAGAATCTCACGAAGCTGATCCTCTCGAAGCCCGGCGTCGAGAGGATCGCGGTGATGATGAACGTGGTCTCGAACACGCGCGTCGACATCGTCGCGCGCGGCGTGATCAAGGGCTGCCTCGAGGCTGGCAAGAAGCCGAGCGACGTGATCGCGATTTTCCGCATCCCCGGCTCGTGGGAAGAGGAAGGCTTCAAGATCTTGAAGAAGTACGGCGTCGATTACTGCGATCGCAGTGTGTCGATGTACGAAGCCGCCGGGCGAGCGGTCGCGAAGATGACGGCGGCCCGCTGATGTCCATCCTGATCACGAGAGACACGACCTTCATCATCCAGGGCATTACGGGCCGCGAGGCGGTGAATCTCACGCGCGAGAACCTCGCGTACGGCGCAAAGATCATCGGCGGTGTGACGCCGGGCCGCGCCGGCCGCGACATCTACGGCGTGCCCGTCTACGACACCGTGCGCGAGATCGTCGTGAAGCACGGGCAGCCGGACGGCTCGATCGTCTCGGTGCCGCCGCGCTTCACGCGCGACGCGGTGTTCGAGGCGCTCGAGAACGGCATCGAGCTCGTCGTCGTCGTCACGGAGAACATCCCGCGCAAGGAGGTCGCGCAGATGGTCGAGCTCGCCGCGCTGCGCGGCGCGCGCATCATCGGCCCCAACTGCTTGGGGATGATCTCGCCGGGCGAAGCGAAGATGGGCGGCGTCGGCGGGCCGGCCGCGAACACGCGCCAGGCCTACACGAAAGGCCCGATCGGCGTGATGTCGCGCAGCGGCGGCATGACCACCGAGATCGCTTCCACGTTGACTGCCGCCGGGCTCGGCCAGAGCACCTGCGTCTCGATCGGCGGCGACGCGATCGTCGGCACGACCTACGCCGAGCTGATGCCGCTGTTCGAGGCGGACCGAGAGACGAAGGCGATCGCGATCTACTCGGAGCCAGGCGGCCGCATGGAGGCCGAGCTCGCGGAGTGGGTGACCCGCAACAAGTCGCGCCTGCCGATCGTCGCGTTCATGGCGGGCCGCTTCATGGACGAGATGAAGGGCATGCGCTTCGGCCACGCCGGCACGATCGTCGAAGGCAAGGAAGACACGACCGCAGAGAAGATCGCGCGCATGGAAGCCGCGGGAATCTCGGTCGCCGAACGCATCGAAGAGATCCCCGGCCTCTTGCGCAAGCGGCTCGCGGCGATCGGAGTCGCCGTCTAATGCCTGGTTTGTTCATCGACGTGCGCGTGGACGCGAGCGTCGCCGAGGACGCCGCGCTCGCGAAGAAGCTCTCCGACGTCTGCGCGGTCGACATCTTCGACCAGAATGCCGACGGCTCGCTGAAGATCGTCGAGGAGAACCTCGACGAGTGCGTGCTGTGCGACCTGTGCATCCAGGCCGCGCCGCCGGGCACGGTTCGCGTCATCAAGCTGTACGAGTAGAGCTCGCCGGCCCTCCGCGTCACGCGGAGGACGTGGCCGATCGCCCCGTGGCGCAACGGCGCTTCCCGCGCTCGCGACTCTGGACGAGGCCCCGCCTCAGGTGTCAGGGTGGAAGGCCACCAACCCATCGGAGGAGGTCATGTCGAGAATCGCGCGAGAGCTCGCGTGTGCGGCGCTCGCGATCTGCCTCTCCGGATCCGCGCTGGGGGCCGAGCTGCTCGTCGAGTGGGGCCGACTCGACGTCGAGGTCGACGCTTATCAGGTCGAGCGCCGGCTCGACATCGCGAACGAGCCGTTCACGCCGATCGCGCGCGTCGACGAGCTCGAGACGCGCTTCCGCGATCGCGACGTGAAGATCGGCGTTCGATACTGCTACCGCGTGCGCGGCGTGCGGGGGGCGCAGGTGTCGCCGCCGTCGCCGGAGCTGTGCAGCGTCGCGCGCGAGGCCGCGGCGAAGCCCGAACCGGCGCCCGCACCGGCTCCGGCCCCCCCGCGGCGCGGCGAGGACCGCGAGGTGAGGGCGCTGCGCCGGCCGCCGCCGATCTATCCGCGCGAGGCGCAGCTACGCGGGCTGTCCGGCTGGGTGCGGCTCGGCTTCACCGTGACGGCCGAGGGCACGACTCGCGACGTGCGCGTGCTGGGCTCGCACCCGCCTGGCGTCTTCGATCGGGCGGCGATCGATGCCGCGCTGCGATTCGTCTACTTGCCGCGCCTAGAGAACGGCATCCCGGTCGACCGGGCGAACGTCGAGACCGAGGTCACGTTCACGTGGATCGACCGCGGCGGCGAGCTCGTCAATTCGCCTCGTCGGCGGGACTGACGCGGATCATCGTCGGCGCGCCCCACGAGGGCTCGACCGTGGGAGTCGAATCGCGCTGGGGCTCCGGCGCGGGCGCAGGCGCGGCTGCGGCCGTGCGAGCATCGCGCTTCGGCAGATCGGGCGGCACGACGGTCTCGCTCGATTCGGTACGCAGCGGCGTGGCCTCCGAGGCTGCGACCGGCGCTGAAGACTCGGCGAGTGGCTGCGCGCTGCGCGACGGCTCCTCGGACTGAGGCTCACGCGCTGGAGGTTCGGCGCGCGCCGCTTCGGACTTCGCGGCCGCCGCGACGCGCGCAGGTGAGGCCGCCTGCTCGCCGACGACAGCGCCGCGCGCGGGAGCTTCGGCCGCGAAGCCGCTGCGCGCGCTCGCATCGGGTGCTTCGAGCGCGTTCTGGGCCGCGCTCGGCGCGGGGGCCGGCGGCTGCGGCGGAGGCGCGGACACCTCCGGTACCGGCTGCGATACGCGCGCGAGCTCCGCTGCCCGCTCTCCTCCGCGCCCCAACAAGAAGCCCGCGAAGAACGCAGCGGGCAGCACGAACGCGATCGCGCAGAGCGCGAGCGCGACCGAGAGCGGAACCGCGCGCGTGGCGCGCGCCGGCCGTAGCGGTGCTGCGAGAACGCCGATCGCTGGCCGGGGGATCGGCTTCGCGCCGTCGGCGTGCGCCGCGCTCGGCTCCGAGGACGAGGCCGCGAGCGCCGCGCGCCGCGCCGCGCCCGCGGTCGCAGCCCGCGCGGGCGCCGCGCGTCTCGGAGCATGCGCCGCCGCCGCGGCTGCGGCGGGCTCCTCGAACATGCCGCGCACCTCGCGCGCGGTCCGCTCGAACGCGCCGGCGGCGATCTCGAACGAACGCTGCGGCGGGCCGAGCGCGACGATCGGCGCGCTGTCCGTGCGATCGCTGCCGCACGCCGCCGCGATCGCGACGCCGCCGTTCGCATCGCGCTCGAGCTGGCGCAGCGCGAGCGCGACGTCGAGCGCGAGGCGATCCGCGTCGTCGACGAGCAGCAGCACGCGCGAGCGCTCGGCGGTCGTGCGCAGCGCGGCTGGCGGATCGGGCGTCACCGGCGCGCCGAGGCAGTCGAGGCACCAGCGCGCGATCCCTGAGAAGTCGAGCGTCGGGACCGGCACGTAGGCGGCGCGCAGCCCAGCGGGCGGCGATTCCTCGAGCGCCCGCAGAGCGGCGGATTTGCCCGAGCCATAGTCGCCGTGGATCAGCAGCACCGCGCGCTCCCCCGAGTTCTCGAGCGCGCGGAGCTTCTCTCGTGCGCGGGCCCGCATTCAACTCGCTTCGCGCAGCGCCGAGCTGCGCGCGCGGTGCGCACGGGTTGCGCGCTCACCCGCGGCCCGCCGGTGCCGGGCCCGGCGCGAGCCCGCGCGAGAGCTCGAGCATGCGCTGGATCGGAACGAGCGCTCTCACGCGAATCGGCTCCGGCACCGTGACTTCCGGTGTTAGGTCGCGCAGGCACAGGTAGAGCTTCTCGAGCGTGTTGAGGCGCATGTACGGGCAGCGGTTGCACGCGCAGCTCGCGTCGAGCCCGGGCGCTTGGATCAGCGTCTTGTGCTCGCCCGCCTTCGCGAGCTGCTTCTCGATCTCGTGGAACACGCCGTCCTCGGTCGCGATGATCAGCGTGTCCTTCGCCGACGTGACGGCGCGCTGGATGATGCCGGTCGTCGACGCGACGAAGTCGGCCTGCGCGAGCACCGCGCTCTCGCATTCCGGATGCGCGAGCACCTCCGCTTCCGCGTGCCTCACCTTCAGCGCTGCGAGCTCCTTCGCGCTGAACTGCTCGTGCACGATGCACGCGCCCGGCCAGACGATCAGGTCGTCGCGGCCGAGCTGCTGCGCCATCCACTTCGCGAGATGCCGGTCCGGCGCGAGGATCAGCTTCTCGCCGGCGAAGTGACGGCCCATCGCGACCGCGTTCGACGAAGTGCAGATGAGGTCGCTCATCGCCTTCACTTCCGCGGAGCAGTTGATGTACGTCAGCAGCTTCGCACCGGAGTGCTGCGCCTTGAACTTCGCGAGCTCCGCCGGAGGGCAGCCGTCGGCGAGCGAGCAGCCGGCCTCGAGATCGGGGACGACCACTCTGCGTGTCGGGTTCAGGATCTTCGCGGTCTCGGCCATGAAGTGAACGCCGCAGAACACGATCACGTCGCTGTCGACGCGGCTCGCTGCCTGCGCGAGCGCGAGCGAATCGCCGACGAAGTCCGCGAGATCCTGGATCTCGCCCTCCTGGTAGTAGTGCGCGAGCAGAACGGCGTTCTGCTCGCGCTTCAGCCGGCGGATCTCTTGCTCGAGATTCGCCGGGAGCTGGGGGCTCACGCGGAGGGCGGCGGCCATCGCGACTCCTTGGCGCGCGAAATTCGGAAGACGCGAACTCTAGCCCTCGAGCAAGCGGCGCCGGGCATCGCGCGCAGTGAGCCCAGGCGAGGCTTCGCCTCGCGTGAGGCGAGCGAAGCCGAACAGCCGCCTCCGAGCAGCGCGGCGCCTCGCTGTGCGTGCTCGCGCATCCTGGTCGTTAGCCGTCGGCTCGTGGCGCTACGGATGGCTGCAGGATCAGCGTCGCGACGCCGTGCGTTCCGCCGTTCACCGAGAACACGAACGTCCCCGGCTTGCGGCCCGCCTTGACCGGCGTGAGGTCGAAGCCCTCGGCGGAAAGGCGCGCGTGCGCGGCCGCGGCATTCGCGACTCGATAGGAAACGCCCCAGAAACGGTCGGGTGCGGCGCGCTTCGCCTCTTCGCCGAGGCGCGAGACCACTTCGAGCGTCAGGTGTCCGAGCCGAAAGAACAGCATCCGCGAGCCCCACTGCGGGAAGCTGCGATCGAGCCCGAGGCGGATGCCGAGCGCGTCGCCGTAGAGCGCCTTCGCCCGCTCGGCGTCCGCGGTCTGGATGACGACGTGGTCGACGGAATCGACCGTCGCCGCGGCGTCCTCGTGCGTCGGCGGCGAGAGAGCGAGCAGATCCGGCGGCGAGAGGTGCTCGATCGCGAACAGCTGCACGCCGTGGGTGGCTTCGCGGTCGAGCAGCACGTTGCGCCATTTGCGGAACGCGCCGGAATCGGAGTCGCGCCCGAGGCCGTCCTGAACGGGTCCCGGACGCAGACCGCGAGCCTCTGCGTGCGCGTGAAACGCACCGGCATCTGGCGTCGCAAGTGCGAGCGCGAACGGCCCTTCTCCTGCGGCGTCGAGCCAGTCCCGCAGCCAGCGCCCGGCGCCAGCCGCCGGTGCCAACACCTCGATGTAGGTGTTGTCGAGCCGAAACAGCGCGTTCTCCGTACCGAGGATCGGATGCTCGCCGCGCCACGTCGCCGCCCGCCCCAGCAGATGCGAGTACGTGCGGGTTGCAACCAACACATCCGTGACGGCCACCACTAGATGGTCGAGGGCTCTGATCATCTCGCGAAGATGGCACGGTGCTTTGGCCAGACCCACAAACCCGACTCCCCGTCGCTGGAGAAGCTCGCAATGAAGGCCCTTCGAGACCTCGGCTTGACGCTCGGCCTCGCGCTGGCGACGGCTCCCGCGCTCGCGGCTCCGCTCCAGTACGCGCCGCTGGAGGGCAGCCAGATCAACGTGTCGCTCTGGCTGAACGGCGAGGCGATCGCCTACGGGCAGGCCGCGTTGGACGGCTCGGTCGTGTTCGACGCCGAGACCGGCGCGCTCTTGGACGTGTCGCTCGCGAGCGAGAGCGTGGCGGTCTACGCGTCGGCTCTGCCGGGCGCCTACAACTTCGTCGATCTCGCGGTGTCGATCCTCTCCGGCGAGGACGGCTCGCTGACGGCCGCTTTCCGCGGATTCCTCACGGATGTGAACGAGCCGAGCACAGCCGAGCCTCAGCTGCTCGAGGGTGACGCCCTCACCGAGGAAGTGGTCGTCGAGTACGAGGTCGCGGGCGACGGCTCGCTCCGTCTCGCGCTGCGTGGCGTGAAGCTCGCCGAGTGGACCGTCGGCAACGACGTCTTCGTCCTCCGCGGCGACGTCAAGGTGATCGGCACGCCGGTCCCGGAGCCCGGGGCGACCGCGATGCTGCTCTCCGGACTCATGGGCCTCGCGGCAATCGGGACGCGCCGGCGCTGAGCCGGTTCCTCCAGCGGAAACGGTTTGCCCAAGAGCGGAACGGAGTTCCATTCCCGTCGCGGCAACTCGATGGCGAACCCGCTCAGATCCGCACCAGTTCGACGACGATTGCGCGTGGCACTGATCTTGCTCAACTCTCCCGCGCTTTAGCGGGAGAAGCAGACGTGGGACGTGTACGCGCGGGTGTGATCGGGCGAGCTCGGGAGATCGCGCTGGCTGGACTGATGTTGCTGCCGCCTGTCGGCGCTCTCGCGACGCCCGTCAACTACGGGCTGGACGCCGGCCTCCTCAACGTGCAGCTGCTCCAGAACGGCGCGGTGATCGCGATTACCGAGGGCCCGCTCACCGGCGGGCAGCTCGTATTCGATCCGGCAAACGGCCAGATCAGCGCGTTGACTCTCTCCGGAGAGGCGCGGATCGTGGCCACCGCTCTTCCGGGCGCGTACAACGCGCTCGACTTCTCGGCGTCGATCGCGATCGGAGACGGCTTCTCTGCATCTGGCGGGGGCACGCGGCCGTACGTAGTCGAGCTGGGTCCGCTGAACGTCTCGTTCGCGGGCGTTCTGCTCGACATCAATCCTCCGGTGACCGCGGCGCCGCTCCAAGTCGCGGGCGCGGCGACGACGGATTCGGTCGCTGGGGTCGCGTACCTCGCGGATCCGACCAGCCTCCGACTCGTCCTTCGAGCTGTGCGTCTCGGCGAGATCCGCTCGGGCGACGACCTCTTCGAGCTGCGCGCCGACGTGAAGTTCTTCGGCTCTCCGGCGGTGCCCGAGCCGTCGCTCGCACTGCTGCTCGCCGCGTCGCTCGCCGGGCTGAGCCTCGCGCGCCGGCGCTGAGCACCGGCGCGACTCGCCCTTCGTTTCGGGCCTCCGCTCACTCCGGTAGCTTGGTCGATCGTCCGAGGCGATCCCAGCGAGCGGAGGCGTGATGTCGGGCGGCGAGCGAGCCGAGCGCGAGAGGCCGTGGGTCTTCCGGACCTACTCGGGCCACTCGTCCGCGGAAGCCAGCAACGCTCTCTACCGCTCGAATCTCGCGAAGGGGCAGACGGGCCTGTCGGTCGCGTTCGATCTGCCGACGCAGACCGGCTACGACAGCGACCACCCGCTCGCGCGCGGCGAGGTCGGCAAGGTCGGCGTGCCGATCGGCCACGTCGAGGACATGGAGACGCTGTTCCGCGGCATCCCGCTCGACCGCATGAACACGTCCATGACGATCAACGCGACCGCGGCATGGCTGCTCGCGCTCTACGTCGCCGCCGCCGAGCGCCAGGGCGTGCCGGCGAAGAAGCTCGCCGGCACCACGCAGAACGACATCGTGAAGGAGTACCTCTCGCGCGGGACGTACGTGTTCCCGCCGGAGCCTTCGATCCGCCTGATCAGCGACATGATCGCGTTCAGCGTCGACGCGATCCCGAAGTGGAACCCGGTCAACATCTGCTCCTACCACCTACAGGAGGCCGGCGCGACGCCGGTGCAGGAGATCGCGTACTCGTTCGCGAACGCGATCGCGGTGCTCGACGCGGTGAAGGCGCGCCGCGATCTGCCGGCGGACGCGCTGCCGCGCGTGTTCGGGCGCATCTCGTTCTTCCTGAACGCCGGCATTCGCTTCATCGAGGAGACCTGCAAGGGCCGCGCGATGACCGAGCTGTGGGACCGCCTCGGCCGCGACCGGTACGGCGTCGCCGACGAGGAGCTGCGCCGCTTCCGCTACGGCGTGCAGGTGAACAGCCTCGGTCTCACCGAGGCGCAGCCCGAGAACAACGTGATCCGCATCGTGCTCGAGGCGCTCGGCGTCACGCTCTCGAAGAACGCGCGTTGCCGCGCGCTGCAGCTGCCGGCCTGGAACGAGGCATTGGGGCTACCGCGGCCGTGGGATCAGCAGTGGTCCCTGCGCATCCAGCAGATCCTCGCGTACGAGACCGACCTGCTCGAGTACGGCGACCTGTTCGACGGCTCGCCGGTGATCGCGGCGAAGGTGAAGGAGCTCGTGGACGGCGCGCAGGCCGAGCTCGACAAGGTGCTCGCGATGGGCGGCGCGATCGCGGCGGTCGAGAACGCGTACATGAAGCAGCGCCTCGTCGAGTCGCAGACGCGCCGGCTCGCGGCGATCGAGAGCGGCGAGCACACCGTCGTCGGCGTGAACGCGTACCGCGAGGCAGAGCCGAGCCCGCTCGTCGCCGGCGGCAGCGGCGCGGTGCTGAAGGTGGACGAGAGTGCGGAGCGCGCGGCGATCGAACGTCTGCGCGGATTCCGTAACAAGCGAAATGCGGCCGAAGCGCGAGCTGCGCTCGCCGGGCTGCGCGACGCCGCGCAGAGCGGCGCGAACGTGATGCCCGCATCGATCCGCTGCGCGCAGGCCGGCGCGACGACCGGCGAGTGGGCCGACGCGCTGCGCGCGGTGTTCGGCGAGTACCGCGCGCCGACCGGCGTCGTCGTCCGCGAAGTGCGCGGGACCGACCCCGAGGCGGAAAAGATTCGCGCGCGTGTGCGCGGGCTCGGCACGAAGCTCGGCCGCCCGCTGAAGCTGCTGGTCGGCAAGCCCGGCCTCGACGGCCACAGCAATGGCGCGGAGCAGATCGCGGTGCGCGCGCGCGACCTCGGCATGGAGGTCGTGTACGAGGGCATTCGCGTGACGCCCGCCGAGATCGTGCAGTCCGCGCGCGACGAGGGCGTGCACGTGATCGGGCTGTCGATCCTCTCGGGCTCGCACGGCGTGCTCGTGCTCGACGTGCTCGGGCGCCTGCGCGACGCCGGCGTGCGCGTGCCCGTCGTCGTGGGCGGCATCATCCCCGAGGACGACGCTGCACAGCTGCGCGCCGCCTGCGTCGAGCGCGTCTACACGCCGAAGGACTTCGACTTGACGC
>Ga0187894_10000942_pt1 | contig 38648 bp, 35 predicted proteins | sample GBC1701081metaG_FD_136650 | JGI IMG/M metagenome (GOLD analysis project Ga0187894, IMG submission 136650) | White microbial mat communities from a lava cave in the Kipuka Kanohina Cave System on the Island of Hawaii, USA - GBC170108-1 metaG ... | reverse complement strand
GGCGCCGGCGGCCGCCGCTGCACGCGCTAGCGAGCCGGGAGCAGCGCATCCGCCCGCGCTGCCGCCCCGCCCGGGGCTCGCGCATCACCGCGCCGGCCCCGGGGCTCGCGAAGCGGCCGTTCACGCCGTACCCGCGGTTCGCGAGCTCGCGAAACGGCTCGGCGTCGAGCTGGAGCAGATCCGCGGGACCGGCCCGGGCGGCCGTATCATGCGCCGAGACGTCGAGGCCGCCGCTGCCACCCCAGCGGAGCAGCGCGCTGCGATTCCCCAACAAGCTCCGCCGCCCGCAGCGAGCGCGCCGAAGAGCGAAGAGCCGGCGAAGCCCACGGTCGCGGATCCGCCGGATTGGCGCCGCGTCCCGCTGCGCGGATTGCGCCGCGCGATCGCGCGCCACATGCGCGAGGCGCGCCAGCACGCCGCGCATTTCACTTATGTCGAGGAGCTCGACCTGACGGCGCTGCTCGAAAAGGCCGACGCGCTCGGCGGCCAGCGGCTCTCGCCGCTCGCGTTCATCGCGCGCGCGGTCGTGCGCGCGCTGCCCGATCACCCGGCGTTGAACGCGAGCCTCGACGAGGCGCGCGACGAGGTCGTCTACAAACAGAAGCTCCACCTCGGCGTCGCGGTCGCCGCGCCCGACGGATTGGTCGTGCCGGTGATCCGAGACGCGGCTGCGCTCACCACCCGCGACCTCGCGCTGGCGACCGACGCGCTCGCGCGCCGCGCGCGCGAGGGCAAGCTCACGCCGGACGAGCTGCGCGGCGGGACTTTCACGATCAGCTCGCTTGGCAAGCTCGGCGGCATCGTCTCGACGCCGATCGTCAACTACCCGGAGGTCGCGATCCTCGGCGTGAACGCGATCCGCAAGCTGCCGCGCTACGTCGGCGACCAGGTCGTCGCGCGCCGCCTGATGAATCTCTCGATCAGCGTCGACCACCGCGTCGCCGACGGCGCGCACGCCGCGCAGTTCATCGCGGACGTGAAGGCGATTCTCGAGAGCGCGGATTTCCCGGACGTGTTCGAGGCGAGAGCAAAAACGGAGCCGCCGAGCGTGTGAGGTCTCGGCTGCCGAATCGCAGAACAAAGGCAGAACCTCCGAGCTCGTGAGCCCGGGGGTCAGACGTTCCAGCAAGCGGTCCAACGCCGCGAAGGGGTGTAGGCCGCGCGCAGTGAGCCAAAGGCGAACGGAGCTCGAAAAATGACGGACGATTTCCTGAAGCTCGACGTCGGCGGCAAGCTGCGCCGCTTGCGCGAAGACAACGGCCTCTCGCTCGCAGACCTCGCGCGGCGCACCGCACTGAAGGAGAGCGCGCTGCGCAGCTTCGAGGACGGGGGCAGCGTCCCGGCGGTCGGGGAGCTGCTGAAGATCGCGAATGTGTTAGGCGTCGCGATCGGGAGCTTCTTCCAGACGCGCATCCCTGATAAGCGCGTCGAGGTCGTGCGCGTCGCCGAGCGCTGGACGGTAAAGGCGCGCAGCGAGGCGGGCGGCGCGCTGAACTACCGATACCAGTCGCTCTCGCACGGCCTCACCGAGAAGCTGATGCAGCCGTTCATCGTCGAGGTGCCGCCGGGCGAGGCTTCCGCGCTGAACCGCTCGCAGCACGAAGGTGAAGAGTTCTTGTTCGTGCTCGCGGGCGTGCTCGAAGTGGAAGTCGGCGGCGACCGCCACCGCCTCGAGCCTGGCGATTCGATCTACTACGACTCGCGCCAGCCCCACACGCTGCGCGCGCTCGAGGGCGTCACCGCGCGGCTGATTGCGTGCATCGCGCAGCACGCGAATGTGACGCAGCGCAGCCACATCGATCGCGCCTACCGCTGACCGCTCGATGCTGGCGAGCGACGCACCACGCGACGCAGGCAGCCGCGGGCGTTAGAAAGACACCACCGCCGAGCGCGTGAAGCCTCGCGGAGAGATGTTCCAGCGAGCGGCCCAGAGCCGGAAGCGGCGCAGGCCGCGCGCAGCGAGGCGAAGCCGAGCGGAGCTCGAAAAGAAGAGGAGAAGGCGATGGCGAAGCAGGACAAGCGCTTCCTGGGCGGGCGCAAGCTGCGGCCCGAATCGCTGATGATGAGCTTCGGCTACGAGCCGCGGCTCAGCGAAGGCGCGCTGAAGAGCCCGATCTTCCAGACTTCGACGTTCGTGTTCGAAAGCGCCGAGGCGGGCAAGAGCTTCTTCGAGGTGGCCTACGGGCTGCGCGCGGCGCGCGAAGGCGAAGAGCAGGGTCTGATCTACAGCCGCATCAACAACCCGGATCTCGAGATCCTCGAAGACCGCCTGACGTTGTGGGACGAGGCGGAGGCGGCGTGCGTGTTCGTCAGCGGCATGGCCGCGATCGCGACCAGCCTGCTCGCCTACTGCCGCCCCGGCGATGTGGTCGTGCACAGCGAGCCGCTCTACGGCGGCACCGATCACATGCTGCGCGCAGTGCTGCCGCAGTTCGGGATTCGCGCGGTCGGCTTTCCGGCCGGCGTGCCAGTCGAGCAGATCGCGCCGCGCCTGCGGGCCGAGCTCGCTGACGCGCACATCGCCTGCGTGCTGATCGAGACGCCCGCGAACCCGACCAACGCGCTCGTCGACATCGCCGGCATCTCCGCGCTGATCAAGGAGATCGACGCCGGCGAGCGCAAGCCGGTCGTGATGGTCGACAACACCTTCCTCGGCCCGCTCTGGCAGCAGCCGCTCGCGCACGGCGCCGACCTCGTGCTCTACTCCGCGACGAAGTTCTTGGGCGGTCACAGCGATCTCGTCGCCGGCGCGTGCCTCGGCAGCGAAGCCGTGCTGAAGCCGATCCGCACGCTGCGCACGTTTCTCGGCACGCTCGCCGATCCGTGGATCGGCTGGTTGTTATTGCGCTCGCTCGAGACCCTCGCGCTGCGCATGAACTCGCAGATGCGCAGCGCGCGCGACGTCGCCGCCTTCCTCGCGCAGCACCCGAAGGTGCGCCGCGTGCATTACCTCGACCACATCGAGCGCGGCGATCCGATGTACGACGTCTATCGCCGCCAATGCAGCGCCCCCGGCTCTGTGATCGCGTTCGACGTCGACGGCGGCGAAGGCGAAGCATTCCGCTTCCTGAACGCGCTGAAGCTCGTGAAGCTCGCCGTGTCATTAGGGGGCACGGAGTCGCTCGCCGAGCACCCCGCCACGATGACGCACGCGGACGTGCCGCTCGATCACCAGAAGCGCTTCGGCATCACGCCGGCGATGGTGCGGCTCAGCGTCGGCATCGAGCACACCGAGGACGTGATCGCGGACCTCGAGCAGGCGCTCGCGCAGGTCTGAGCTCCATGTCCGCCGCGCGCCAGCTGGTCGTGCTCGCGCGCTTCCGAGACGCGCTCTCGGCCGACGCGCTCGTCGCGTTCCTCGGCGCGCACGACATCGCCGCGCACGTCGAGGGCGCCGACCCGCTCTCGATCGGCCTCGGCGGCCGCGTGCGCGTCGTGCTCGCCGAAGAGGATCTGCGCCGCGCGCGCTGGGTGATCGAGAACGCGGATACGCCGGCATCGGACGGTGAGGCCTGGTTCCTTGCGACCGGCGAGCTCGATCCGGCGTCCGCGAGGAGGGCATATGCGAAGGGCGAGCGAGCGATCGCGCCGAAGATGCGCGCAGCGGTGAGGAACGCGGCGATCGCGCTGATCGTGCTGCTCGCGATCGCGGCGTTGTTGTCGCGGTGAGCGCAATCGCGATTAACCTGCGCCCCGCATGATCGGCATCTTCGACTCCGGCCTCGGCGGCCTCACCGTGCTGCGCGCGCTCAGCGCGCGTTTCCCGCAGCACTCGTTCCTCTACCTCGGCGATCACGCAAATGCGCCCTACGGCGATCGCAGCTCGGCGGAGATCGTCGAGCTGACGCAGGCGGGCGTCGCGAAGCTGTTCGGGCTCGGCGCGAAGCTCGTCTTGCTCGGCTGCAATACCGCTACTTGCGTCGCGCTGCGCACGCTGCAGAAGAAGTGGCTGCCGAGCGCTGGCTTATCAGGTGCCCGCAACGTGCTCGGGATCGTCGCGCCGACCGTGGAGGCGGCGACGCAGACGCCGTGGGCCGTTGCGAAGCCGCAGTATCCGCAGAAGAACAATCGCGATGTGATCGCGGTGTTTGGGACTACGCTGACGATCTCGTCGGGCGTGTACGCGGAGGAGATCTTCAAGCGCTGCCCGCGCGTGCGCGTCGTGCTGCAGCCGTGCACGCAGCTCGCGGCGGCGATCGAGAACGCGGCGCCGCTCGCGGAGCTGGACGCGATCGTCGCGGACGCGGTCGCGTCGATGCTGGTGCAGCTGCACGGCAAGGCGCCCGACCGCGCGATCCTCGGCTGCACGCACTTCTCGCTGGTCGAGAAGCTGTTCGCGGAGAACTTGCAGCCGGGCGTGCGGATTCTCTCTCAGCCCGAGGTCGTCGCGGACAGCTTCGAGGACTATCTCGCGCGCCATCCCGAGTACGCGGCGGACGGTGAAGCGGCAGGCGTGCGGCTGCTCACGACGGGTGACCCCGATCGCGTCTCGAAGGCGGCTGGGATCTTCTGGGAGGGCGCGCCGCGCTTCGAGCGCCCTTAGCATTTCCAGAGGGGCCCGAGCGCGCGGAGGTGTAGGAGCAAGCATGCTCGAAGGGTCGTGTGCGTGCGGACGGGTGCGATACGAGATTCGCGGCGAGCTGTTAGGCCCGATCACGTATTGCCACTGTTGGCGCTGTCGGAAGCATTCGGGCTCGAGCTTTGGAACTACCGCCGGCGTGAAGGCGCGAGATCTCATCTTCCTCACGGGCGAGGACCGCCTCTCGAGCTGGGAGTCGAGCCCGGGCGTGCGACGCTTCTTCGCGGGTTGTTGCGGGTCGCCGATCTACAAGCGATCCGAAACTTCACCGGAGTTGTTGGGGTTCCGGCTCGGAACGCTCGACAGCGACCCCGGGCGGACGGCCGACATGCACTTCATGGTCGCGTCGAAGGCGCCGTGGGTGGTTTTGGGCGACGCACTTCCGCGAGAAGGAGAGGGGCCGCCCTTCGGGATGCGCGATTAGTCGCACCGCCCAGGTCGCGTCCAGCGTTCAGCGCTACGTGTCCTCCCGCTCGCCAGTCGTCGGCCGGCGACGGATCTCGCTGGGGTCGAGGAGCACCCCGATCCCCTCGAGGATCGCGCGCAGCATCTCGGCTCCACGCCGCGAGCACCTCACAGCACGTACTCGCTCATCGGATGCGATTCGACGCGCTCCTGCGCGAGGAATCCCTGACAAGTGTCGATCATTCGCTTCAGGTTGCGCTTCAGCTTCGCAGGGTCGCCGACGGCGTCGTAGAACGCGGCGGCATCAGTCAGCGCCGCGAGCGGGAAGTTCTCCTCGACGATCGCGGCCCATGGCGGCGCGTTCGGCGTCAACGCGCGCACGATCTCGTTGCGCACGTAGCCGAACGTGTTCTGCGTCTCGATCGCGCAGGCGCGCTGCTGCTCGTGCCAGATGCGGATGAACTCGGCGTACGGGAGGCCATCCGCGGGCTCGATGCAGGTGACGAGCGCGAAGCCCGGCGTGCGTGCGCCCGGCTGCGCGCTGCGATTCACGAGCGGGCGTGACTCGACGACGAGATACCGGCGAGCGCACCGCAGGTCCCTGATAACACGCGCTCGACGCCACCCCGATCCTGCGACTGCTCGATCCAACAGGTGAGCAGCGCGCCCTTCGGCGGCGACATCCGGCCGAGGCGCAGCTTCTCGCCGGCGGCGACATCGTCGTCGACGACCGAGATGCGCACGCGCTCGATCTCGAGCGCGTGCAGACGTGGCGCAGTCTCGTCGAGCAGCCGGCGCTTGAACGCCTCGTTCGGCTCATCGCCGCGCTTCCACAACACATAGGCGAGCTTTTCCACGGACGTCCCCTACGCGAGCTTCGGCCGCCGCAGCGCCGCGAGCGCTCGCGCCGCAGCGCTCTTCAGCCGCGCACTCGCACCATCGATCAGCGCGTAGAACACCGGTACCACCATCAGCGTCAGCGCCGTCGAGGTCGCGAGGCCGCCGATCACGATCACAGCGAGCGGCGCGCGGAACTCGGCGCCGGTCGCGTTCGAGAGCGCCATCGGCAAGAGGCCTAACACGAGCGCCGCCGAAGTCATCAGGACTGGCCGCATGCGCACCGGCCCCGCGCGCAGGATCGCTTCGTCTCGCGCGAGGCCCTGCTCGCGCAGCTGGTTCGTCTAGTCGACGAGCAGGATGCCGTTCTTCATCACCAGGCCCATCAGCACGAGCAGGCCCATCGCGCCCATGATGTCGAACGACATCCCGAACAGCTTCAAAGCGAAAAAGCCGCCGACGAACGAGAGCGGCGCCGAGGTCATGATCGTCAGCGGGTGCGTCAGCGAGTTGAACAGCGACGCGAGGATCATGTAGATCGAGACCATCGCGAGCCCGAGCGCGAAGCCGAGATCCGCGGCGGATTCGGCCTCGGATTCGGCGGCGCCGCCGGCATCGAGCACGTACGGCGGCGCGATGCCGACCTCCGCGCCGAAGCGCTCCAGCTTTTCGCGCGCATCCTGCATCGATGTATCAGGCGCCTTGCTCGCGTAGAGGCGGACCATGCGCGCGCGGTTGTGGCGGCGCACTTCGACGGCGCCGCTCTCGTTACGGATCGCGACCGCGCTGGTGATCGGGACCAACTCGCCGCGCAGCGAGCGCACGCGAATCAGGTCGAGCTCGCTCGGATCGTCGCGGTACTCCGGCAGTACCTGCACGCGCACGTCGTAGCGCTCGCCGCGATCTTCGAAGGAGCCGACCTTCTCGCCGGCGAGCAACGTGCGCAGCGTGCGGCCGAGCGCGACCGAGGAGACGCCGACTTCGGCCGCGCGCCCGCGGTCGACGTCGAGCGTCAGCTGCGGGCGCCCGCTCTCGTGCGACCAGCGCACGTCGAGGAAGTTCGGGTCGGCCTCCATCTTCGCGCGGATCTGCGCGGCGTAGCGAGCGATGCGTTCGAGATCGGGGCCCTGCACGCTGTAGGCGATGTCGTTGTAGCCCTCTCCGCTCGAGCTCGCGTAAACGGGGTGGCCGACGGAGATCTCGGTGTCCGGTGGGAGCACGCTCGCGACGCGCTCGCGGATCTCCTCGAACGTCACGTGGATGTCCGCGTCGCGCTCGTCCTTCGAGATCAGTAACAAGTTGAGGCGCGCCTTGTGTGGCTGGTGCTGGCGCTCGTCGCCGGCGGTCGCGAACACGGTCGCGACGTAGGGGTGCTCGCGCACCGCAGCCTCCATCGCGCGCAGCGTCTGGTCGGTGACCGCGAGCGGCGTGCCGATCGGGTTCTTCGCGCTGACGAACACCTCCGAGAGATCGTCCTGCGTGAAGTAGTTGGTCGGCAGCGTGCTGAACACGCCGCAGCCGGAAGCCACCGTGACGAGCGCGAGCGCGACCGTCGCGAGCTTGTGCTGCAGCGACCAGCCGAGCAGGCGCGCGTAGCCGGCCTCGAGCCTTTGCAGCATGCGCTCGCAGAAACGGAAGAACGCACTCTCCTTCGGCGTCTGCCGCAGCACTTTGCTCGCCAGCATCGGCGTCAGCGTCAGCGCGACCAGCGCGGACATCAGCACCGCCACCGTCACCGAGACGCCGAACTCGAAGAAGTAGCGGCCCATCGTGCTGGTCATGAAGCGGATCGGCACGAACACGCCGCAGACCGCGAGCGTCGTCGAGATCACCGCGAGCGCGACCTCGCGCGTGCCGGCGATCGCCGCGGGCTTCGAATCCTCGCCGCGCTCGACGCGGCGGAAGATGCTCTCGAGCACGACGATCGCGTCGTCGATCACGAGCCCGACCGCGAGCGAGAGCGCCATCAGCGTCATGTTGTTGAGCGAGAGCCCCGACGCGAAGAGCACGGTGAAGCTCGCGATCACGCTGGCGGGGATCGCGAGCGACGCGATCAGCGTCGAGCGCCAGTTACGCATGAAGACGAGCACGACCGCGACGACCAGCGCCGCCGCGAGCAGCATGTCGAACAGCACCGACGAGATCTGCTCCTCGATGATGCGCGCGTAGTCGCGCAGCACCGAAACCTCGACGCCGGGCGGCGCCTGCTGCTCGATCTTCGCGAGCTCCTCGCGGATCAGCCGAGCGGCCGCGACCAAGTCCGACCCGCTTTGCTGCTGCACGTCGATCGAGACGCCCGGCTCGCCGTTGACGCGCGCGACGCTGCGCTCCTCCGCCATGCCGTCTTCGACGAGCGCGACGTCGCGCAGCTGGATCGGGCGGCCGTCGCGCTCGGAGACGATCAGTCGCGCCGAACTCCTCGACGCTGCGCGCCTTGCCCTGAGTTGTTACGGACCATTCCTTCGCCGCGCCCTCGATGCGGCCGCTCGCGAGCTCGGCATTCTCGCGGCGCAGCGTGTCGGCGACGTCCTCGATCGCGAGCCCGTAGCCCGCGAGCCGCAGCGGATCGAGCCAGACGCGAACCTCGCGTTCGCGGCCGCCGCGGATGCGCACGCCGCCGACGCCCGGGATGCGCTCGAGCCGATCCTTCACCTCGTGCTCGGCAAAATCCGTCAGCTCGCGCTGTCCGATCGGGCCGCCGAGCACGATCGTCATGAACTCGATCGCGGACAGATCGAACTTCTGGACGATCGGATCCTCGACGTCGAGCGGCAGCTCGCTGCGCGCGAGCGCGACCTTGTCGCGCACCTCCTGCACTTTGGTGTCGATGTCGTAGCCGAGCCGAAACTCGATGTGGATCTGCGAGAGGCCCTGCTCCGAAGTGGAGCTGATCTCCTTGACGCCCTCGATCGCGTTTATCTGCTCTTCGATCAGCTCCGTGACTTCGCGCTCCACGGTCTCGGGCGACGCCCCGCGCAGCTCCGTAATCACCGTCGCGAAAGGGAAGTCGATGTCCGGCTCGAGCTTCAGCTCGAGGCGGCTGAGCGAGATCAGCCCGAGCACGACCAGGCCGAGATTCAGCATCGCGGCGAAGACGGGTCGCTCGATCGAGATGTCCGCGATCTTCACGGCGCGCTCTCGGCGACCAGGGCCGCCTCGCGCGCGCTCTCGGCGAGGTCGACGCGGGCCCCCTCGCCGAGGCGCGCCGCGGCTTCGCCGTGCACGACGACGTCGCCCGCAGCGACGCCGGTGAGCAGCTCGACGCGCGCGTCGGTAGCGATGCCCACGCGCACCGGCACCTCGCGCACGATCCCGCGCTCGACGCGCAGCACATAGGAGCGCCCGTCGCGCGTCACCAGCGCGCTGCGCGGCGCCACCGGCTGCGGCGTCTCGCGCGCCGCAGTGATTTCGGCGCGCGCGTAGGAGCCCGCCTTGACTGCGCCGCTCGCATCTCTGACCGCGCAGCGCACTTCGTAGGTGCGCGTGCTCGGGTCGATGCGCTCCGAGACACGCGTCACCTCCGTAATCAGCGGATCCGCGACGCCTTGCACGAACAGTCGCACCAGCTGTCCCGCGCGCACCGCGATCGGTGTGGTTTCCGGCACGTCGAGGATCGCTTCCAGCGCGCCCGATTCCTGCAGCACGAGAATCGGCGCGTTGCCCGCGAGCGCGCCCTCGTGCGCGCGCCGTTCGACGACGCTGCCGGCGTATGGCGCGCGCACCGTCGTGCGCGCGAGATCGCGCTCGGCACGCGCGACGCGCGCTTCGCCTTGGATGACACGCGCCGCCGCGACCTGCGCCAGCGTGCGCAGCTGGTCCGCGCGCTGGACCGAAGCCGCGTTCTGCTCGACGAGCTTCGCCATGCGCTCGGCTTCGGCCGCCGCGTTCGCGCTCTCCGCGCGCGCGAGCGCGAGGCCTGCGCGCGCCTCCGCCAGCGCCATTTCATAAGGACCGGGATCGATGCGGAACAGCGCGGCGCCGGCCGTGACCTCGCTGCCGACGTCGACGAGCACCGCGTGCAGAGTGCCGGGCACGTCGGCGCCGATCTCCGTCAGCCGTTTGGCTTCGATCGTGCCGGACGCCGCGACGTCGGCCGTCAGCGATTCGTTCGCTACGACGGCAGTCTCGACGCGGGCTGCCGCGGGATTCTTCTCCTTGCCGGAAGCGGCGACGTCGGGCTTCTGGCCGGTGCCAGCGGTCTCGTGCCTTCCGCAGCCCGAGAGCAGCGCGCACGCGATGGCGATCGCGGCCGCCGTCGCTCCGAGCCGAGCGAGCGCAGCGCTCGTGCAGCGAAGTGCCCGCACCGTCATCGCGGGGTCTCCGCGCGCAGACCGCGGCGCAGCACGTCGACGCAGGTGGCGATGAGACGCTCGTCCGAGGCGTCGATCCACTGCGGGAACAGCAGGTGATCGCACAGCGCGATCATCACGAGCCGTAACAAGTCTGCTGCGCGCTCCGGATCGAGCTCGCCGCGCAGCTCGCCGGCGGCGAGCCCGCCGCGCATCGCCGCGACCATGCGCTCGCGCGCCTCGGCCATGCTGCGCTGCACCGCGTTGCTGTTGCCGAGGCCGAGCAGCACGGACGGGTCGAGCTGGAACAGCGAGCGCAGCAGCGGGCTCTTGCGCGCGTAGTCCAGCGAGGAGCGCAGCGAGCGCTCGAAAGCGTCCAGCACGCCCGCGCCGGCGGTCAGGTAAGCGTCGAGGTTCGAAACGCGCGCCCAATCCGTGAGCGTCCGCTCGAGCAGCACCTCGAGCACGGCTTCCTTGCCGCGAAAGTGGTGGTAGACGACCGCCTTCGAGACGCCGGCCGCAGCCGCGATCTGCTCGACCGTGGATTTCGAATAGCCGGCGCTGGCGAAGCATTGCGCCGCCGCGTCGAGCAGCCGCTGGCGGGTGCGCTCCGCGCGATCGACCCGTGCGGGCTGGGGGAGAGAGGCGATCGCTGTCATTGCCGCACGTTAAGACGAACTAGACGAGAATGCTCTAGATCGTTCCAAAACTGACCCGCGGGGATGCTTCGTGAAGTTTTTGGGGTCAGACCCCGGCATCACCAGCGTCACAGCATCAGCGTCGCGATCGCGACGCTTCCTCTGCGCGCGCGGCGAGGGCATCCGCGAGGCCCGGGTGCTCTCCGAGCGGGGCGGCCAGCTTGAACGCGACGCCCGGATGCGTGCGCTCCAGCTCCGCGACGAGCCGCGGGAGGTCCTCGCGCACGTGGCGCCCGGGCGCGAGGAAGCACGGCGCGACGACGACCTCGCGCGCGCCCTCGCGCACGCAGCGCGCCGCCGCTTCCGCGAGCGTCGGCGTCGCGAGCTCCATGTGAGCGACGGCGACGCGCCGCCCGGGCAAGCGCGCCGCCACGAGCGCCGCGAGCGCATCGAGCTGCGCGTTCGCAGCGGGCTCGCGGCTGCCGTGATCGAGCAGCACGACCGCGCGCGCCGAGACTTCGCGCAGGGAGCTCACCAGTACGCCGCGGTGGCCGTCACCGGCCCATGCACTCCCGCTCGGCAGGCGAGACGCTGCTGCGCGGGGATGCGGTTGCGTTCTTTCTGCACGCGCTCGTCCGGAAGCTCCGGATCGAGCGCCTCCGCGCCGGCGAGAATCTCGAGACCGCAGCGCGCGCAGAGCGCGGCGCCCGAGCACGCGCTCGCGATCGGCAGCCTCGCCGCGCGCGCCGCATCGAGCAGCGTCACGCCATCGGCGACGCGCGCTTCGAGCGCGACTCGAGCGCCGCCCGCGCGCCGCACGAAGGTGACGGTGTGCTCCATGCAAGCAGCTTAGGGCGAGTTCGCGCGCGGCTCGCGCGGCCGCGATCCCGCGACAAGCGCAATGGGGTGAGACCCGAGCGCTTGCGCCTGCACGGCGCTGCTGCGGCGCATTAAGATCGGGCGATGCCCACTGCGGCGATTCTCGTAATCGGCAACGAGGTGCTGTCCGGAAAAATCACGGACACGAACTCGCCGTATTTGTGCCGCGAGCTGCGCATCCTCGGTGTCGACGTGTGCCGCATCCTGACGATTCCCGACGACGTCGATCTGATCGCGCGGGAGGTGCGCGCGCTCTCGTCGGCGTATGACCTCGTGTTCACGTCCGGCGGCATCGGGCCGACGCACGACGACATGACGATGGACGGCATCGCGCTCGCGTTCGGCACGCCGCTCGAGCGCAACGAATCGATGGTGGCGCGCATGGAGCGCCATCAGAACAAGCCCGCGAACGAGAGCCAGCTGAAGATGGCGATGGTGCCGTCCGGCGCGCAGCTCGTGGACGCGGGCGATCTCTGGTTCCCGGTCGTGATCGTGAAGAACGTGCACGTCTTCCCGGGCATCCCGGAGCTGTTACGGAAGAAGTTCGAATCGATCCGCGATCGCTTCCACGGCGTGCCGGTGCTGCTGAAGAACGTGTTCGTCAAGCGGCGCGAGAGCGAGATCGCGCACTCGCTGAACGCTCTGGTCGCGGAGTTCCCGGAGCTGATGCTGGGCTCGTATCCGAAGATCGGCGAGGAGATGTTTCACGTGCTGCTGACGCTCGAATCGCGCGACGCCGGCTATCTGCAGCGCGCGCTCGATTCGCTGCTCGCGCGCCTGCCGGCAGATTCGATCTACAAGGTCGAATAGTGCACGGGCACAGACCTGCCGGCTCCGCCGCCGGCGCGAGCCATTAGGTGGAGAACGATCTCGCGGCACGGGACGGCGCGGCCCGGGTGCTCGCGTACCTACACCCGCTGTTCATGCTCACGTCGCTCGCGCTCGCGCTGCTCGCGCTGCGCGCCGGCCTCGCGCTGCGCAGCGCGCGCCGGCGCGGCGCGCGTCGCGAAGGCCGCGTGTTCGCGCGCCATTTGCGGCTCGCGAAGCTCGCGGTGACGCTGCTTCCGTTCGGCTTCGCGGCAGGCATCGCGTCGGCGGTGCTGCTGCGCGGCTGGGATGCGCTCGGCAGCGCGCACGGCTGGATCAGCAGCGCGACGCTCGCGCTGTTTCTCTCGGCCGCGTTCGTGGGACGCCGGCTCGAGCGCCGGGCTCCCGGCGCCGCGCCGGACACGCACGCGCTGCTCGCGCTGCTGGCTGCGCTGTGCGCCGCGGCGTCGCTGTTCACGGGCTTCGTGCTGCTTCCGTAGCGGCGGCGCGCCGCGGCCGCGCTGGCGTAGCGTCCGCTTCCCAAGCGAAGGAGCTTCCGATGGCCAGTCCTCAGCTCGCTCGAGTGAACACCCATCTCCGCGGCGTCGCGCAGCGGATGGCGCAGGCCGGCGGCGACATATTGAAATCGCGCGATTGGATGATCGAGTACGCGAAGGTGGACCCGTCGACGCAGGAGATCGTCGCGGAGGTGCAGCGCATCGACCTCGCCGGCGTCGCGTGCGAGTGGCTGCTCGCGAAGGGCGCCGATCCGGACCGTCGCCTCCTTTACATCCACGGCGGCGGCTGGACCTCGGGCAATCTCGATTCGCATCGCCCGCTCAGCGCGCGCATCTCTCAGGCTGCCGGCGCCGCGGTGCTCGCCGTGCACTATCGCCTCGCGCCGGAGCATCCGTTCCCGGCCGGCCTCGACGACTGCGTGCACGCCTACCGCTGGCTCCGTAACAACGGGCCGAACGGCGCCGCGCCGGCGCGCTCGACCTTCATCGCGGGCGACTCCGCGGGCGGGAACCTCACGCTCGCGACGCTGCTCGCGTGCAAGGAGCGCGGCCTGCCGCAACCGAACGGCGCGATTCCGCTCTCCGCCGCGACCGATTTCAGCGCGAGCGGCGAGTCGTTCCGCACGCGCGCAGGGGTCGATCCAATCCTCGCCGACGCGGCCGCTGGTATCGGGATGATCGGCGGCGTCTACACGCAGGGCCGTGCCGACCCGCTCTCGCCGCTGTGCTCCCCGCTGAACGGCGATCTGCGCGGTCTCCCGCCGCTGCTGATCCAGGTAGGCGACGCCGAGGTGCTGCTCGACGATTCGACGCGCCTCGCCGCGAAGGCGAAGAGCGCCGGCGTCGACACCACGCTCTCGATCTACCCCGAGATGCCGCACGTTTGGCAGCTGTTCGCGCCGTTCCTGCCCGAGGCCGTGACCGCGATCGAGGAGATCGGGAGCTTCGTGCGCAAGCACGGCTGAGCAGGTGGCCCTTTGGGGTCTGACCCCAAAGGGCCACCTGCGCTCCAGTCGCGCGCCCGCTAAACCGCGCGCCCGCCATGATTCGCATCGACGGCGTCTCGAAGCGCCACGGCCAGCAGATCCTGTTTCTCGAGGCGTCCGCCGCGATCAACCGCGGTGAGAAGGTCGGCCTCGTCGGGCCGAACGGCGCCGGCAAGACGACGATCTTCCGGCTGATCACCGGCGCCGAGGAGCCCGACGACGGCCAGATCGCGGTCGATCGCGGCGTCACCGTCGGATACTTCAGCCAGGACGTCGGTGAGATGAAGGGCGTCAGCGCGCTCGAGGCGACGCTCGACGGCGCGGGGCCGGTCGCGGCCGCAGCGCACGAGCTGCACGAGCTCGAAGCCGCGATGGCCGACCCGGCGCGTGCAGGCGAGCTCGATGCGCTCGTCGACCGCTACGGCGAGGTCCACGCGCGCTTCGAAGCGATGGGCGGCTATGCGCTCGAGGCGCGCGCGCGCGAGGTGCTCGCGGGCCTCGGCTTCGGCGACGAGCAGGTCGGCGGCGACGTAGGCGCGCTCTCGGGCGGCTGGAAGATGCGCGTCGCGCTCGCGCGCATCCTCGTGATGCAGCCCGACGCGTTGTTATTGGACGAGCCGACGAATCACCTCGACCTCGAGTCGATCCTGTGGCTCGAGAGCTGGCTGCGCTCGTTCGCCGGCGCGCTGGTGATGACTTCGCACGATCGGGAATTCCTGAACCGCATGGTCGGCAAGATCGTCGAGATCGATTCCGGCGAGCTCACCAGCTACACGGGCAACTACGACTTCTACGAGCGGCAGCGCGAGATCGCCGAGCGCGAGCAGGCGGCGCAGTTCGCGCGCCAGCAGGCGATGCTCGCGAAGGAGCAGGCCTTCATCGAACGCTTCAAGGCGCGCGCGAGCCACGCGGCGCAAGTGCAATCGCGCATCAAGCGCATCGAGAAGATCGAGAAGGTCGAGCCGCCGAAGAAGCGCGAGGTGATCGAGTTCGAGTTCAAGACGCCGCCGCGCTCGGGCGACGAAGTCGCGCGGCTCGCCGGCGTCGTGAAGGCATACGGCGCGCGGAAGATCTTCGGCGGCCTCGACCTGCTGATCCGCCGCCGCGAACGCTGGTGCGTGATGGGCGCGAACGGCGCGGGCAAGTCGACGCTGCTGAAGCTCGTGGTCGGCGAGAGCGCGCCCGACGCCGGCGCCGTGACGCTCGGCGCCGCAGTGAAGCTCGGCTACTTCGCGCAGCACTCGATGGAGCTGCTCGCGGCCGACGCCTCGGTATGGGAGACGCTGCACGATGCGTATCCGACCGCATCGATTGGCTCGCTGCGCACGCTCGCCGGCTGCTTCGGCTTCTCGGGCGACGACGTCGAGAAGCGGGTGCGCTTGCTGTCGGGCGGCGAGAAGGCGCGGCTGGTGCTCGCGCGCATGCTTTACGACCCGCCGAATTTTCTGGTGCTCGACGAGCCGACCAACCACCTCGACGTCTGGACCAAGCAGATGCTGATTCGCGCGCTCGCGGACTACGAGGGCACGCTGCTGCTCGTCTCGCATGATCGCCACTTCCTGACTGCGCTGACGAATCGCGTGCTCGAGCTCGACGGCGGCAGCGTACGCAGCTACGGCGGCGGATACGCCGAGTACGTCGCCGCGAGCGGACACGAAGCGCCGGGGATGCGCTCGTAGGCTCGCTCTAGCGAGATCTCGAGAGCGCCGTAACTTGCCGCTCTCGCATCCGCAGTGGAGCCGGACCGTGATATCGCTGCGCATCACCCAATAACTGGACGCGTACCAGTCTCCATCGCCAGCGATGCGCGGCCCCGCGGCTCGCCCTGACGAGCCCCGCCGCGCGAGAGGTTCCACATGAGTCAGCTGTTCGACACAGCCAAGCCTTTGCCGCGCGCAGTGATTCTCGCGGTCCACCTGCCCGACGCATCCGACGCCGATTTCGACTCCTCGCTCGAGGAGATCGCGCGGCTCGGCAAGACGCTCGGCCTGCGCGTGATCGGGCGCGTCACGCAGAAGCGATCACGGCTCGCGCCCGGCGTGGTCGTCGGCGAGGGAAAGCTGAAGGAGCTGGCGCGCTGGACCGGCGGCAGCGGCGAGGTCTACGTCGGGCCGCCGCGAACCAAGCGCAGCCTGCGCAATCGCGGCGCTGCCGGCTCCGACGAGGCCGATCCCGAGCGCCAGGAAGTCGCCGACGAATCCGTCGCGCAAGGCGAAGCGGCCGCTGAATCAGGTACGGACGCGGCGCTTCCCCCTAATGAGCGCGCCGGCGTCGTGCTGGTCGATCACGACCTCTCGCCCTCGCAAGCGCGCAACCTCGAGAACGCGACTGGCGCCGAGGTGATCGATCGCAGCGGCGTGATCCTCGCGATCTTCCAGCGCCACGCGCGCAGCCGCGAAGCGCGCTTGCAGGTAGAGATCGCGCGCCTCCAGTACGTCGCGCCGCGGCTGCGCGAAGCGGCGCTCGGCGAGGATCGTCAAGGCGGCGGCATCGGCGGAAAGGGTGCGGGCGAGAGCAGCGCCGAGCTCGACCGCCGCAAGATTCGCGACCGCATCGCCGAGCTGCGCCAGGAGCTCGCCGCGATCGAGCGCGAGAGCACGACGCGCAGGAAGCGCCGCGGCGAGCTCAACAAGTCCGCGCTCGTCGGCTACACGAACGCGGGCAAATCGAGCTGGATGCGCGCGCTGACCGGAAGCGAGGTGCTCGTGCAGGACAAGCTGTTCGCGACGCTCGACACCACGGTCCGCGCGCTACAGCCCGAGACCTCGCCGCGCATCCTCGTCTCTGACACGGTCGGCTTCATCAAGAAGCTCCCGCACGATCTCGTCGCGAGCTTTCGCTCGACGCTCGACGAAGCGCGCGAATGCGACCTGCTGCTCCAGGTGGTCGACGCTTCCGACCCGGCCTTCCCAGCGCAGATCGAGGTCACCCGCTCGGTGCTGCACGAGATCGGCGCGGACGAGAGCCCCTCGCTGCTCGTCCTCAACAAGTCCGACCGCCTGACCGCCGAGCAGCGCGAGCGCCTCGCCACCGAGTATCCGCAGGCGCTGTTGCTCTCGGTGCGCGATCCGGCCGACGTCGCAACGTTGCGAGCGCGCATCGCCGAACACTTCGAGCGCGGCATGCAGGAAGCCGAGCTCGTCGTTCCCTACCAGCTCTCGAAGCTCGTCGCCGAAGCACACGCCACCACGCGCGTGATCAGCGAAGCGCACAAAGAAGACGGCACGCACATCCGCGTCAAAGGCGCGTCCGATCAGCTCGCGAAGCTACGCGCCGCGTTAGCCAAGCACTGACATCGCACTGCAACCAACGAAGAGTGAATTCAGTCGGCGTCGATCGCCGACTGAATTCACCGCGTCCCCTAGAGCTCACTGACGACCGCACGGCAAAAGCGCGGGCCGCGGCCGGGGCGGGCCGGAGCGGCGTCGCAGCGGAGGGCCCGGTCAAAGCCACGAGCACCGCAAACCGCCGACTCACGGAAGACGTTTGGAGCGCGAGAGCACGCCATGCGCGCGCGCACCGCCTCCACCGACAACGCACGCTTCCCGTATAAGGGCCCGAAGTCGCGACCCCTCCGGCCCGCCCCGGCCGCGGCCCGCGCGCTGCCCGCAACAAAAACCAAAGGACCGTCAGCGCAGCGCGTCCACCGCCTTCTGCCGCAGCCAGTGATCCGCGAGCACGAGCAGTGTCATCGCCTCCACCATCGGCACGGCGCGCGGCAGCACGCAGGGATCGTGGCGTCCCGAGGCCGCGAGCGTCACCGGCTGGTTGTTGCGGTCGACCGTCTGCTGCGCGACGCCGATCGTCGCGGTCGGCTTGAAAGCCACGGCCAGCTCGATGCGCTCGCCGTTGCTGATGCCGCCCTGCACGCCGCCCGAGCGGTTCGTCAGGGTGCGCGGCCGGCCGTCGGCGCCAGGCGCGAACGCGTCGTTGTGCTCGCTGCCGGTCAGCAGCGTGCCCGCGAAGCCGCTGCCGATCTCGAAGCCCTTGGCCGCCGGCAGCGAGAGCATCGCCTTCGCGAGATCGGCCTCGAGCTTGTCGAAGACCGGCTCGCCGAGCCCCGCCGGCACGCCGCGCGCGACGCAGCGCACGACGCCTCCGAGTGAATCCTGCGCGCGGCGCGCCGCGTCGATCGCATCTTCGACTCGCTGAGACGCCTCGGCATCGGGGCAGCGCACCGCGCTCGCCTCGACCTGCGCAAGCGTCAGCGCGTCCGCGTCCACCTTCGCCTCGATGTCGCGCACGCGCGCGACCCATCCGAGCACCTCGATGCCCGCCGCCTCCCGTAACAGCTTGCGCGCGATCGCGGCTGCCGCGACGCGCCCGATCGTCTCGCGCGCGCTCGCTCGCCCGCCGCCCTGCCAAGCGCGCACGCCGTACTTCGCCTCGTACGTGTAGTCCGCGTGCGAGGGGCGGAAGAGATCCTTCATGTCCGCATAAGCGGAGGGCCGTGCGTCCTGATTGCGCACGATCAGCGCGATCGGCGAGCCGAGCGTCAGGCCCTCGAACACGCCCGACACGATCTCGACGCGGTCTTCCTCCTGGCGCGGCGTCGTGAAGCGGCTCTGGCCTGGACGACGGCGATCGAGATCGCGCTGCACGTCGGCCGCATCGAGCGCGAGGCGCGGCGGGCAGCCATCGACCACGACACCGACCGCGCCTCCGTGGGACTCGCCGAAGGTCGTAATGCGAAACAGCGCGCCGAACGAGCTGGACATCGTCGCGCAAGATACGCGCTTATCCGATGCGATCACCCGGCAGCGAGCTAGGGGTCGACGGTCGCCGTCTCCGTCTCACAGCTCGGGTCGGGCTGTTCGCGCGCGGCGCAGTAAGACGAGCGTCGCGCCCGCTCCGCCCGATTCTGGGCCGGCGGTCGCGAAGGCGAGCACGTCGTTCGCGAGCGGCGGGCTCGTCAGCCACTCGAGCAGCGCCGCCTTCAGCACCGGGCCCGCCTCGGAGTGGCGCCCGCGACCGTGCACGATGCGCGCGCAGCGCTCGCCCTCGCGCAGCATCTCGGCGAGCGTGTCCGAGACGAGACGGCGCGCCTCTGGAGAGTTGAAGCCGTGCAGGTCGATCTCGACTTCGATCGCGACCTCGCCGCGCAGCAGGCGCTGGAGATGCTTGCGATCGACGCCCGGCGCGAGCGCGCGCACCTGCTCGCCGGAGATCTCGATCGCAAAATCGGACCTAACGGCCACGGAGCTCTGCGCGCGGCGCGGGCACGCAAAGCGCGAGCGCTTTGCGCGCAACGGCGCTCAGGCCGAGCTGCTCGAATGCCGCGCGCGTCAGCCAGCGATGCGCGTCGTAATGGCTGCGAGCGACGCGGCCGGGCTTCGCCTCGCCGCGAAAGACGTGGAGGCGCAGGCTGCGGTGCGTGAACTGATGCCGCACGACGCCGAGCTCCGCCGTGCTTGCGAGCGCGATCCCGAGCCGCTCGCGCAGCGCTCGCTCGAGCCCGCCCAGCGCAGGCTCTTTGCTCGCGAGATCCCCGCCCGGCAGATCCCAGAGCCCGCCGAGCAGCCCGGCCGGCGGGCGCCGCACCGCGAGCAGCTTTCCGGCGCGAGTGATCAGCGCGGCCGTCGCCTCGATCGGCTTCGGCTCTCGCGGCTTCTTCTTCACCGGCAGCGCCTCGGGATCGCCTGCGGCGAGCCCGCGGCACGGCTCGCGCAGCGGGCAGAGCAGACACTTCGGCGCTCGCGGCGTGCAGATCAGCGCGCCCAGCTCCATCAGCGCCTGGTTCAGATCGCCCGGGTGCGGGCCTCGCGCGAGCGCATCCGCCTCTTCCCATAATCGCTGCCGGCCCGAAGGCGACGTCACGTCGTCGCGCAAATCGAGCAGCCGTGCGAGCACGCGCGCGACGTTGCCGTCGACGATCGGCGCCGGCCGGTCGAACGCGATCGAAGCCACCGCACCCGCCGTGTAGCGCCCGACGCCCGGAAGCTCGCGCAGCGCGTCGACCTCGCGCGGCAGCTCGCCGCCGTGCTCGGCGGCGAGCTTGCGCGCCGCAGCGTGGAGGTTCCGCGCGCGCGAGTAATAACCGAGGCCGCTCCAGAGCCGCGTCACTTCGTCGGGCTCCGCGTCGGCGAGCGCGAACACAGTCGGGAAGCGCGCGAGAAAGCGCTCGTAGTACGGAATCACCGTCTCGACGCGGGTCTGTTGCAGCATCGTCTCGGAGAGCAGGATCGCGTACGGGTCGCGCGTGCGGCGCCACGGCAGATCGCGCTTGTGGCGCGCGAACCAGTCGAGCAGCGCGCCGCGCACGCGCTTCACTTTGCGCCCAGCAGCCCGCGCCGTAACGCGCCGCGAATTGTTACTGCGCCGCGGCTGCCGCAGCGGCTACCGGCGCGGTCTGCGCGCTCTCCGCCGGCGGCTCGGGCGCGAAGCCGCCCACTTCGTCGATCTTCTCGCGCACCCACTTCGCGTCCCACCACTCGACCGGGTCGACGTACGTTTCGCCGACCAGAATGGCGAAGTGCAGGTGATCGCCGCCCGCTAGGCCCGTGTGCCCCGAGCGCCCGAGCCGAGCGCCCTTCTCGACCAGCTGTCCCGGCTCCACGTCGATCTGCGCGAGGTGGCCGTACAGCGAGGTCAAGCCGAGGCCGTGGTCGAGGATCACGCAGTTGCCGTAGATGCCGAGATCCTCGGCGAACAGCACCTTGCCCCGGTTGGCGGCCTCGACCGGAGCGCCCTTGGTCACCGCGAGGTCGTACCCGTAATGGATCGCCTCGGAGATCCGCTCGCCCTTGTACGAATAGGTGCGGTGCTCCGCGAAGCGGCTCGTCACCTTCGAGTTGCGCATTTGCGTGAACGGCCCGTCGAACATCCGCTCCGCGCCGGATTCCCGAACGATCTCGCGCACGCGCGCCTCGTTCTGCGCGCGGCCCTCGCTGTTGATGCGCTTGAACGCGGCGACCGGATCGTCGGCGTCGTAGCCGAACGCGCCCGCGAGATCGGGCACGCGCTCGTTCAGAATGCTCGGGATGCCCTCGAGCTCGATCTCTTCTTCGGGGAAGCCGGTGTCCTTCAGCTCCGTCGACCAGCCGATCGCGATGCGGTTCCCGGCCCGGTCTTCGGCGAACACGCGCGGGCCGATCTCGGGACCCTGATCGCGCGCGATCGCGAACAGCGCGACGCGGTCCGTCGGCGCGCCGCCCTTGCGCGGGAAGCCGCGATAGCTGCGGTCTCCGACTTCGACGCCGTCGCGCACCGAATCCTCGGTCACGGAGTAATAAGCAGCGCCGCTGCCGCTGCGCTTCAGGTACGTGATTCCGTTCGAGATCGAGACGCGCGGCGGGCGCAGGTCGACGCGCAGCGGAATCTCGAGCGTCGCTGCGTTGCCGTTCAGCCAATCGCGCAGCGACCAGTCGCGCGCCTCCACGACGACGAACGCGTCGCCTTCCTTCAGGCCGAGCGCCTTCGCGTCGAGCTCGAGCGGCAGAGCGAAAGGGAGACGCGGCTTCGCGCCGCCCCGTAACAATCCGCCGGGCGATTCGGCCGCGCCGAGCTCGCGCTCGCCGTCCGCACTGCGCAGCCTCGCCGCGATCCGGCGCACACCGGAGCCCTCGTCGCTAGCGATCAGCTCGATCGAGCGTGGCACGCGGCCCAGATCGATCGATTCCACAGCGGCGCGTCGATCGGGCGCTCCGACCGCGCCGATCGCGACGACGCCGATCTGCGGCGCATCTCCTTCGCCGCGGAACCAGACGAACACCCCCGCGCCTAGCAGCGCGAGCGCCAACAAAACGAGAATGAATCGGCCCACGGTCTCCCCCCGGCGGCAAGCCGGCGCAACGTACGCGCAGCGCAGCGCGCAGGCGAGGCTTCAGATCGTCTCACCGCGCGTTGGCACATCGGACACCGCAGGGCAGCGGGCCGGTTCGGGCTGCGCGCGTTGACGCTGCGAGCTCGTTTCCCGATGCTGCGCCGCTCTGCGAGGTACTTGCATGTCTCTGCGCAAGCTGATCCTGATTCGTCATGGCGAGACGGATGGGCAATCCAGCATTCGGTATTACGGCGCGACCGACGTCGATCTCTCGGACGCGGGCCGCGTGCAAATGCGCCGCGCCGGCGTCGCACTGCGGAATCACGCGATCGATCTCTGGGTCGCGAGCAGCCTGCAGCGCTCGTGGAAGGGCGCGCAGCTCGTCAGCGGCGGCCAGAAGGTTTTGCTCGAGGCGAGCTTCCGCGAGATCGATTTCGGCCACTGGGAAGGGAAGACCGCCGAGGAGATCAAGGCCAGCGATCCCGTCCGCTACGAGGATTGGCAAGCGGGTGCGGAGGGCTTCGAGTACCCGAACGGCGAGCTGCGCGAGGCTTTCCGCGCGCGCGTTGCCGAAGGGCTCGTGCGGCTGGGAGCGAGCGGCGCCCGCTCCGCTGCCTGTGTTCTGCACAAGGGCGTGATTCGGGAGATCGTCCGAACGCTGACCGGCAGCGCTCCCGACCGCGCGAGGCCCGCGCTCGGCGAGATCCTCGAAGTGACCTGCACGCCGAGTGGCGAATGGCTGCTGGGGAGCCGCGGCAGCAACCCGGCCGGCCTGGAAGCAGCCTGAGCGAGCAAGGCGCGGCGATCCTGTTCGTGCGGAGCCAAGCGGCGGCCGCGCTCCAAGGCGCGGCGCTTCCCTCGCGCGCGTAGCTGGGGGACGCGAGAACGGTCTTCACCGCGCCGCCAGGCAGGACGATGACGCGCGGGGGGAGCCGCGCGGTGCAGAGCGTTCGTCCGCCACTGCGTCACGGCTGGACTCTCGCGGTTCGCCTCGCGGCGATGCTCGCGGGTACCGCGTGCTTCACGGTCACGCTCGCGTGGTTCGTCTACGACCGCGAGCTCTCTCGCGGCCTGCGTGGGAACGCGGAGGCGCGCCTCGAGCGCGCCGCCCAGGCGGCGAACTTGCTCGTCGAGAGCCATCAGGCCGTTGTTGCAGGCCGCTATGGAGCGCTCGGCAGCAGGCCCGAGCTGGTCGCCACTCTGGAGCTGCAGCATCGGCCCACGACGCAGGTCCTGGCGCAAAAGATCCAGCAGCAACACGGCGCCTCGCTCGTCGCGTTCCTCGACGCGCAGGGCGGCGTGCTCGCGCAAAGCGGCGACGACCCCGCGGCAGCAGCCGCTCTCGGCACGGCAAGAGGCGGCGTCGTGATCGCGGGCGAGCACGCGTATGTAGCCGTCTCCATTCAGCTTCCCGCTGGCCCGCGCAAGCTCGTCGAGCTGGTCGCCATCGAGGCGATCGACGCGAAGCTGCGCGCGCATTGGTCGGAGCTTTGCGGCGCGCGCGTGTCGATCGAGCCGCCGCAGGTCGAGGACGCGCTGGTCTCGCGGCTGGATAGCGGCCTCTTCGTCGTGGGCAATCTGGAGCCCGAGCGCGCCGCTCTCGCGACCGCCCGAGCCAAGCTCGCGGTCTCCAGCAGCGCCGCGGTCGCAGCGACTCTGCTCGCGGCGCTCTGGCTCTCGCGCAGCTTGGTCCGGCCAGTCCGCAAGATTGGCGCGGCACTCGGCCAGATCGAGGCGGGCGACTTCTCGGTTCAGCTGCGCAGCGCGCGGTCGGACGAGATCGGCGAGGTCGCGCGTGGCGTCGATTCGATGGCCGAGCGGCTGCGTGCGACGCACGCCGAGCTCGCGGCGCGCATGGAAGAGCTGCGGCGCGACCAAGCGCACCTCGCGCGCGCGCAGCAGATGGCGCGGCTTGGCAGCTTCGAGTTCGACCTCGCGACGCGCGAGCTCAACGGCTCCGACGAATTCTGGGTGCTGTGCGGCGTCTCGGATCGTCGTGAGGCGCTGAAGCCCGACGAGCTGATCGAGCGTGTTGCACCCGAAGACCGCGCTGCGGTCGTCGACGCGCTGCGCGGATGTATCGACGGGGCCGCCGGCGCAATCGTCGAGTTTCGCGTCCAACTGCCCGAGAGCGGCGACGGGCAAGGCCCGCGCCTTGGCGACGGGCAAAGCCCGCGCCTTGGCGAGCGCTGCTTCCAGGCGCAGTGCCAGCTGGCTTCGGTGAACGGATCCGCGCGGCTGCAGGGCACGGTGCAGGATGTGACCGAGCGGCGCCGCGCGGAAGAGCAGGTGCGGTTCCTCGCGTATCACGATCCGCTCACCGGCCTCGGCAATCGCCAGCTGCTCGGCGATCGGCTGAAGCTCGCGACCGAGCAGGCGCGCCGCCGGCGCGACCAGTTCGCGGTGCTCTATCTCGATCTCGACGAGTTCAAGCGCATCAACGACACGCTCGGGCACTCCGTCGGCGACGAGCTGCTGCGCCAGGTTGCGGACCGCTTGGTCGCGAGCGCGCGCGAAGCGACGCTGCGCCCGCGCAGCGCAGAGGAGCCGGCGATCTGCCGGCTCGGCGGCGACGAGTTCGGCCTGCTCGTCGCGCACGTGCTCGACGCGAGCGATCTCGCGCACGTCGCCGAGCACCTGCTGAGCCGCGTGCGCCGGCCCTACCGCGTCGGCGGCCAAGAGCTGGTCGTCAGCGCGAGCCTCGGCATCGCGATCTGGCCGACCGACGGCGCGAGCTTCGAGGACCTGATCACCCACGCCGACGCGGCGATGTATCACGCGAAGGCGAAGGGCCGCAACACCTTCGCGTTCTACGACGCCTCGATGAACGAGGCCGCGATGCGCCGGCTGATGGTCGAAGTGCGGCTGCGCCACGCGCTCGAGCACGGCGGGCTCGATGTCGCGTATCAGCCCAAGCTCGAGCTCGCGAGCGAGCGAGTGGTGGGCTTCGAGGCGCTCGCGCGCTGGACCGATCCCGAGCTCGGCGTGGTGAGCCCGCGGGACTTCATCTTGGTCGCCGAACAAACCGGCCTGATCGCGCCGCTCGGCCGCTGGCTACTCGGCCGCGTCTGCGAAGAAGTCAGGCGCCGCGACCGCCTGCTTGCAGCCGCCGGCGCGCGCGTCTCGTTCAACGTGTCCGTTCAGGAATTCGATCCGCTCTTCGTCGAGAGCGTCGCGCAGACGCTGACCCGCACCGGCGTCGATCCGCGCCGCCTGCAGATCGAAGTGACGGAGTCGTCGGTGATGCGGAACGAGGAGCTGGCGATCGCCGCGCTTCAGGAGCTCGCCGACCTCGGCATCTCGATCGCGCTCGACGACTTCGGCTGCGGTTATTCGTCGCTCGCGTACCTGCAGCGCCTGCCGGTCGACACGCTAAAGCTGGATCGCTCCTTCATCTCCTCGATCACGGAGAACCCCGAGGCCGCCGCGCTCACGCGCTCGATCGTCGCGATGGGGAGCGCACTCGGGCTCTGCGTCGTCGCAGAAGGGGTCGAGACCGAGCGGCAGCGCGCGATGCTCGTTGCCTGCGGTTGCCATTCGATTCAGGGCTTTCTGGTCGGCGAGCCCCAGCCGGCAGAGACGGCCTTCAAGCTGCTGAAGCGGCGCGCGACCTGATGGGTCGCATTCGGCGCGGGCCCATCACTCGCCGCGTGCGGGCACGAGCAGAACGTCTTGCTGCGCTCGCTCGCCCGCGCGCAGCGTGATCTCGCGGGAGACCCCGGCCGCTCCTTCCGCCCAGGCGCCCAGCAAGAAGCGGCCGGCGGGAACTTCGCGGAACGCGAAGTGGCCATCGTGCGAGGGTCGCGCGAGCGGTCCGGGCGCGACGAACAGCGTCGCCGCCTCGCCTTCGTGGATGCGGCAGTAGATGCGGATGACGCCTGGCTCGCTCAGCCGCAGGCCGACGCGAGTGCCCGGCGCATACGCACGAAAGGAAAAGCCGTTGGGCCGCGAGAGCGAGAACGCGGAGTGATAGATCGCGTCGCGATTGACGATCGTGAGCTCGCCGCCGCGCTCAACCGCGCTGAAGCTCGGCACGAGTCGGCCGTTCACGTGCTCTAGCTTCACGCTCGTTGCGTTCCGCGCGCGCTCTGCGTCGACATCCTTCAAGAACACGACGCCGCGGCTCAGCGCATCAGGATCGCCGGCGAACAGCACGCGGCCGGCGAGCGACGCGGTCGCATCGGGCTTCGAGGCGCGCTGGAGCGTCGCCGGCGCGCGCGCCTTCGAGCACGCTCCGAGCGCGATCAGCGCTGCGCAGGCGCAGAGCGCAAGGCGAGCAATTCGTCGGGCCCCCCGCATCGGGGAGTCTTTCGGGCGGATCGCGCCGCAACTTCACGACTCTCTTCTGCGCATCCGGAGGTCGCTGAGGCACGGCTACCAGGCGTCGGCGGCTCTCACGAACCCAGCTGCGATCGCACTTCCGAAGCAGAGGCCCAGCGCGAGAACGGCGACGGTCGCGCCCGACTCGAAGCCCTCGCCGCGAGATAGATCTTTCAGGTCGAAGTAGAGGTCAGCGCTCGTGCTGGCCGCCGCGGCAATCGCAATAGGAAGCAGCGAGCGACCGAGAAGGCTCGCAGCCTGAGCGTCCGAGAACGCTGCGATGCACACACAGCAGCACAAGCCCGAGATGATGCCGACGGCGGACCGCCAGCGTTGGGGCCAGTCGTCCCAGGCGCCAGCCAGAGACCACAGCACTGAGAGCCCGATCCAGAGCCATCCCCACCACGGCATCGGGTGCCAAGTTATCAGGCGCCTCTCGCCATCTCCGCCGCGCGCAGCGCCAGCCCGCTCGCGACGCTCGTCAGCTCCTGGCCGCCGCGCAGCTTCTCGGAACCGAAGCGCTGCGCGAAGAGCGCGCGCACCGCGGGGACGAACGACGAGCCGCCGGTCATGAAGACGCGATCGACCTGCGCGGGCGTCAGCGCTTCACGCGCGAGCAGGCGATCGACACAGCCGGCGATCTTCGCCAGCTCCTCGGCGATCCAGCGCTCGAACTCCGCGCGCGTGATCTCGGCGTCGAGCGTGAGCACGTCGTGCTCGAGGCGCAGTCGCGTCGTCGGCCGCTCGGAGAGCTCGCGCTTCGCGCGCTCGACCGCGCGGTAGAGCATGAAGCCGAGATCCTGCTCGACGATGCGCACGAGCGCGTCGAGCTTCGCGGGCTCGAGCGCCTCGCGGCGCAGATCGAATAACAGCTGCAGCGTGCGCGGCGATTTCAGGAACGAGACGTGGTGCCAGCGCTCGAGGTGCACGTAGATCCAGCCCGGCACCGGCAGGCGGCGGCCGAAGCTCGATTCGAACTCGGCGCCGCGCCCGAGCATCGGCGCCACCTTGTGGCGAACGATCTTGCCGTCGAAGGCGTCGCCGGCGACGTCGACGCCGTCGTGGCCGAGGATCGCCTCGCTGCGCCGTCGCCGGTAGCTCGGCCCGACCCACAACAACGAGAAATCGCTCGTGCCGCCGCCGAAGTCCGCGATCAGGATGCGCTCGTCGCGCTCGAGGCCGCGCTCGTAGTGATAAGCGGCGCCGACCGGCTCGTACTCGAACGCGACCTCCCGGAAGCCGGCGTTGTGCAGCGCGGCCTCGAGCCGACGCTGCGCGAGCGCGTCGTCCTCGTCGTTCGCGGCGCCGACGAAGTGCACCGGCCGCCCGACTACCGCGTGCGCGATCGGCAGGCCCAGCGCGCGCTCGGCGCCCTCGCGCAGCTTGCGCGCGAGCAGCGCGATCAGGTCCTCCAGCCGGTAGGTCTGCTCGAAGATGCGCGTCGCGGAGAACAGCCGGCTCGACAGGAACGATTTCAGCGATTGCACGAGCCGCCCGCCGTGCTCCTCGCGCTCGAGGTAATGCAGCAGCGCGCCTGGCCCCGCGTGGATCTCGATTGGGCCGTGCTCGTCGCGATCGAAGTAGAGGATCGAGCGGAAGGTGGCGACGTCGCCATCGGGTCCTGAGAAGTGCGCGAGCCGCGGCGCGCCGTCGGGCGTGACGACGGCGAGCGCGCAGTTGGTAGTGCCGAAGTCCAGGCCGATTGCAGGATGCATGCAGCGTTCGATCCCGGTGGTCGCGAGCGCCGAGTTGGGAGGCTGCAGCAGGCGACGCTCTGCGTCGCTGCTGAGCCTCCGGCGCTTCGCGGCGTTGGCTTCCGGTGCGGGGCGCGGAGGGTTGCGGCGGATTTCGCGACCGCAACCCGCTCCCGCGCCCCGCGTTTTACGCGCCGTTTACGCGGCAGCGCGCCATTTACCGGCCGTTTACCCAGCTCGCGGGTTTCTCCTCGTAGGTTCGACCCAACAACTCCGAACCGAGGAGAAACACCGATGTCACCCGTTCTCGCGCTCTCTCGCCCCCGCGCCGCGGCGCTCGCCGTGCTCGCCTCTCTCGCCTTGTTCGCGCCCGCCACGGGCGCGCACGAATGGAGCGAGCCCGACGAGCAGCAGCGCGTCGCGCCACATCGCAAGCCCGCCCACATCGAAGTCGCGTTCGTGCTCGACACCACCGGCTCGATGACGGGCTTGATCGAAGGCGCGAAGCGCAAGATCTGGTCGATCGCGAACCAGCTCGTTTCGGCGCAGCAGGAGACCGACGTGCGCTTCGCGCTGATCGGCTACCGGGACCGCGGCGACGCCTACGTCACGAGCGTCACCGACCTGACGAGCGACATCGACGCCGTCTACGCGCGCCTGATGCAATTCCAAGCGGACGGCGGCGGCGACACGCCCGAGTCCGTCAACCAGGCGCTGCACGAAGCGGTCACGCGCCTCGACTGGAGCAGCGACAAAGACGTCTACCGCGTGATCTTCCTGGTCGGCGACGCGCCGCCGCATCTCGATTATCAGGACGACGTCCGTTACGACCGCAGCGTGCGGCTGGCGCGCCAGCGCGACATCACGATCAACGCGATCCAGTGCGGCGGCATCGAGGAGACGGGTCCGATCTGGCGCGAGATCGCGTCGCTGGGCATGGGCACCTACGCGGCGATCGCCCAGGACGGCGGCATGCTCGCCGTTGCGACGCCGATGGACGAGGAGCTCGCGCGGCTGAACCGCGAGCTGGCGGGCACCGTCGTCGCGTTCGGGCGCGAGGACGAGCGGCGCGAAGCCGAGTCGAAGGTCGGCAATGCGCTGCGCGCCTCCGCGCCGGCCGCTGCGGACCGGCTCGCGTATCTCTCGAAGGCAGGCGAGGGCTCAGTTGTTACGGGATCCAAGGATTTGGTCGACGAAGCGGCGGCCGGTCGCGCGGTGGCGTCGATCGCCCCGGAGGCTCTACCGGAGCCTCTGCGCGCGATGCCGGCGGAGGCGCGCCAGGAGTTCGTCGACGAGCAGCTCGCGAAGCGGAAGCAGGTGCAGGCGCGGATCGCGACGGTCACCGAGGAGCGGGATGCGTATTTGGCGAAGGAGGAAGCGCGGCAGCGGGCGGCTGGGAATGGCGATGGGTTCGATCAGAAGGTGAATGAGGCGATCAAGGTGCAGGCCGCGAAGAAGGGGATTCGGTACGAGTGAGTGATGGGGAGCGGAGTCGGTGGTTTCGGGGATCAGCCCGTTGGGAGGCTGGGCCGACCGGGCTGCCGGCCGCGATGAGCGGCCGGCAGGGCTCCGGCTGCGCCGCTGTGGCGCTTCTAGTGTGCGGCGGTTTGGGCGCCACGCTGACTGTTAGGTGCACCTTGCGGTCTGTCGTCAGGATCACCAGCGGCTCCGCCGGACCGGGGACTCCCCAGTCGGCCCGGCGCTGCGCTGCTCTGGCGCGGGCCGCCGCTGGTCTAGGGAGTGGGGTGGTGAGGCGGGCGCGCCATCGAGGCGCGCCCGCCTCACTCTGCGTTCGTGCTCGGCGCGTTCGCTTGGTTCGCGCTCGCTTCATTGTTTGCGGCGACCCCAGCCGGCTGCTGCGATGAAGAGGCTGCCGGCGGTGAGCAGGGCGGCGAGCTCTGGCTCCGGGGCGTAGGTGAGCTGTAGGTAGGCCGGGAAGGCCGGGTAGTTCGCGGTGAGGCCGCGGACTCGCACGCGGGTGAGGCTCACGAGATTCAGGCGCGTAGCTCCGGCTGCCGTCACGGAGGCACCACCGCTCACCATCACGTCTGGCCTCGGTCCGAACTGCACGGTGTTTCCGGTCGCAGTCAGCTGTCCCAGGTGCCAGCCGTCGCCGAAGACCGTCACGACGAATGTGGTGATCGCGCTCGTAGTCGGCCGCATGATCGCGCTCGTTGCGCCGGCGTTGAGCGGGATCGTCTGGGCGCACGACCAAGCCGCCATGAGCGGACTGGGTGTAGACGGCGCTGAGCAATGCGCCGCCGAGCGCGGGCGATCCCGTGACGAGCGTGAGCAACGCGGCGAGCGCCGAGGCTCGAAGTCCGAGCGCTGCGCGCGTCCATGATGAGTCATTGGGCATGGGGCCTCCGTGCGCGAGGGTTCGCGCGGAGAGCAAGGTGCGTGCAAGACGAGGGCCACGCTCGGCGCTGCCGAGGGGCTTCGTTGGGACGCGAGTCGAGCCCGTTCGCGCGCAGTTGTTGGGGAGCCAGGAAGGCGGCTTCCGTTCGCGTGTGTAAAGCGATTCCGCGATCCCTGAGAACCATCCCTCGAACAGGGGGCGCGGAAGATCTTCGAGCAGGGGGCCGGAGGAGGCCAAGCACGTCGCGTGCTATCCGCCCGCGCGTGAGTCGCTTCACGCCGCCGCGCTCGGATCGCCAGCGCCTCGCGCTGTTCACGACGAAGATGGAGGCGGGCGGCATTCAGCGAGTTTTCGCGACCTTGGCGCGGGCTTTCGTCGAGCGAGGCTTCGACGTCGACGTGGTGCTCGTTTCGAAGCGCGGGGAGCTGCTCGGCGAGCTGCCGCCTGAGGCGCGAGTGCTGAGCGTCGGCGCGGCTTGGCCGCTCGCCGCGCGGCCGTTGCTCGCGCTGCCGGGCGCGGCGCGTAGCGTCGCGTGGCGCTGGCTCGCGACGCTGCGCCCGCGGCCGGCCGAGAGCGTGGGGCCGCTCGCGCGTTACTTCGCGGAGGCGAAGCCAGCAGCGCTGCTCGCCTCGCCGACGAGCGCGTCGCTCGCAGCGCTTTGGGCGTCACATGTCGCACGCAGCGACGTGCGCGTGGTGGCGCGCGAAGCGAACACGCTCTCCCGCCAGATCGCGGAGCGCGGCGAGTGGTATCACGCGCAGCTGCCGGCGCTCGCGCGCGAGTGGTATCCGCGTGCCGCCGGCGTGATCGCCGTCTCGGACGGCGTCGCCGACGACTTCGCGTGGCTCGCGAGCTTTCCGCGCGAGCGCATCACGACGATCCACAGCCCAGTCGACGCGGCGCGGCTGCGAGAGCTCGCGGCGCAGCAGCCGGACGAGCCGTGGCTGGCGGCCGGCGAGCCGCCTGTGGTGTTGGGTGTCGGCAGGCTCGTGCCCGCGAAGTCCTTCGCAACGCTGATCCGCGCGTTCGCGCTGCTGCGCGCGCAGCGCTCGGCGCGCCTTCTGCTGCTCGGGGAAGGGCCCGAGCGCGCGCAGCTGCAGGCGCTGGCACGCGAGCTCGGCGTCGAGCGCGACGTGCGCCTGCGCGGCTACGAGGCGAATCCGTTCGCGTTCATGGCGCGCGCGGCGGCGCTGGCTTCGAGCTCGATTCACGAAGGCCTGGCCAACGTGCTGCGCGAGGCGCTCGCGTGCGGCTGCCCGGTGGTGGCCACCGATTGCCCGAGCGGCTCGGCGGAGGCATTAGGGAACGGTGCGCTCGGTCGCCTGGTCCCGGTGGGCGACGCGCGCACGCTCGCGGATGCGCTCGCCGACGCGATCGCGTGCCCGCCCTCCCGCGAGGAGCGCGCACGGCGTGCGGCGTTCGTCACAGCTGACGCGGGCGCGGCTCGGTATCTGGAAGTGATGCTCGGCAGCGACGACGCCGCGAGCTAGCCGGTCCGCGCGCCGAGTAGCCCGCGCAGCCGCTCCGCCAGCGACGGAGCCGGCGCAGCGTGCTCGGGCTCGCAGCGCAGCTCCGCGACGCGGAACGCGTAGCCGAGGCGCTCCGCGAGCGGCCCCACCTCGAGCTCGAACTCGGCGGCCTCCGAGGCGTTCCAGTCGCGCACGCTCGGCGCCGCGCCGCGCGTGCCCGGCTTCTCGGCCGAGATGCGCTCGAATGCCCGCCGCGAGAGCGAAGGCTCGAAGCCGATGAACTCAGCCAGCACGGCGTAACCGTCGAAGTCGAGCCGCTCGAGCTGCTGCACGCGCGTTGCCTCGCGCGGGAGCCGCGCGAAATCCCGCAGCACCGCCTCGTTCAGCTGGCGCCAGAAGTAGGCGAGCTTGCCAATGCGCGAGAGGCGGGCCCAGCGTTCGCCGTCGTCGCCGAATGCTGCCAGCCGCGAGAACGCATGATGAGCGCGTGGCAACCCGGGCTGATGACCGAGCGCGAGACGCGCATCGCGCCGCGCGGGCTCGTCCGCGTACCAACCCTTGTGCAGGAACGAGTTCACGACGCGATCAGGTCTGCGGATCATCAGGATGAAGCGCGCGCGCAGCTCGGCGTGCAGCACGGGCGCGCTGAGAGAGACGAAAGTGCTGGCTTCGAATGAGAGTCGGCCCCGCGCGCGATCGGCCGCGATGCCGGCGGTTTTCGCGGCGAGAAAGCCGGCGTCGTCGACTGGAAGGCGATTCCAGACGCAGTAGCGATGAAAGCTGTCGCCGAGCGGATCCCGCTCGTGATGGGCTGCGACGGAGGGCTCGCGAGCGAGGAGGTGGGCGACGAAGTGCGTGCCGCAGCGGCCGGTGCCGATTGCGAAGGTCGGCGGTGTCAGTGCGGGGTCAGCGAGTTGGTTCATCGCGCGGGGCATCTTCCTCGCGGAGTGCTCGGTTGGCCAGGGGGCGGATTCGGGAGTCACTTGTTGGGAGGCTGGGCCGACCGGGGACCCCGGCTCCGGCTGCGCCGCTGTGGCGCTTTTAGCGTGCAGCGGTTTGGGCACCACGTTGATTGTTAGGCGTTAGGGGCGGGTTGTCGTCAGGATCACCAGCGGCTCCGCCGGACCGGGGAATCCCCGGTCGGCCCGGCGCTCGGCTGCTCTAGGGAGCGGCAGCAGTTGGTCTAGGGGGTTGGGGAGTGAAGCGAGCGCGCCATCGAGGCGCGCTTGCTTCACTTTTCGGTTGGAGTTGATTTCGTCGTCAGTAGTTGGGGGGCGAAGCGCTGGAGGATTTGTTGGGCACGGTCTTGCCAGGTGAAGCGGACGGTTTCGTTGCGGGCGCGTTCGGCGCATGTGGCGGCGGCGGAGGGGTCGTCGAGGGCGCGGGTGATTGCGGCGGCGAAGGCTGGGGGAGAGTCGGGGGTGGAGAGGAAGGCTGTTTGGTTGTCGCGTAGCCAGGTTGTTACGGCGGGAATCGAGGTGGCTACGACTGGAAGGCTTGCCGCGATGTACTCGAGAACTTTGAGTGGCGAGGTGGATTCGGCGAGCGGGTCGCGCGCGGAGTTTGGGAAGAGGCCGAGGTCGGCGGCAGCGAACCAGCTTGCGAGCTGAGCGTTGGGGACGAAGCCGCGGAAGTCGACGTTCGCGGCGGCGTCCTTGCTCCAGTGCGCGACGTCTGCAGCGCTGCCGCCGAGCACGACGAAGCGAACCTGCGGAAGCTGCGCGGCGGCAGCGAGCAGGGTCGGGAGGCCTTTCTCGGCGCTCAGGCTGCCGGCGTAGAGCGCGATGCGGGCAGCCTCGGGGAGGCCGAGCGCGCGCCGCGCTGCGCGCGCGTCTCCGCGCTGCGCCGCGAGCAGCGCCGGCGCGACGCCGTTCGTGAAGGCAGCGAGCTTCTCGCTCGGGATGCCGGCTGCGACGTGCGCCGCGCGCAGCTGCTCGGAGTTCGTCACGAACGCGCGCAGCCCCGGAGCGGCGCCCATCTCGCGAAGCACGCGCGCCCACTTCGCAGGCGAAGCAGAGTGGCGCTCGAAGATCAGCGGCAGCCCGCGCGCGAGGCAGCGCGCCGCGATCGGATACGAGCGCGTCCACACGAGCGCCGGCCTCCGGCGCGCGGCGTAGCGAGGCGCGGCCCAGCTGAAGCGGCGTTCGCGCACGCTCGTGAAGAGCGGCGAGCGGCGCCACAACCAAAGCGGAAGCGTTGTTACGGGAAACGCGCGCTCGACGCCGTACCAGCGCCAGAGGTCCGTGCGCGGCGCGAGCCGGTCTCGGAGCGAGGCCGCGATCACGAGCTCGAAGCGCGGCGTCAGCATCGCGAGCGCCTCACTCATTTTCATCGTCTGCACGGTGTGCGCCCAGCGCGACGGGATGTTGCCGTTCGAGAGATAGAGCAGCCCGCCCGCGCGCATTCCCGCTGCTCGCCTTCAGCGCTTGACGGCGCAGGCGAGCTGGCTCGCGAGGGTCGCGCTCCAGTGCGCGAGCGCGAGCGCAAGCGCCGCGGGCAGCTGCCAGGCGGGCATCCCCACTTCTCGTCGCTTCGCGATGACGCGCACGAGCGCGCGGCTCGCATTCCGCGCGAAATGGCGGAGCGCGTAGCCGGCGCGGGCAGCGCGCGCGTCACCGACCTTTCGGCGCGCAGACCAGTCTTGGTCGGCGCCGGCGTTCCAGCCGCGCAGCACGAACTGTGCGGCGCTGCGATGCGGCGCATGCAGCAGCCGCGCGTTCGGCGCGCGTACCCAGCGCCTTCCGTTCGCGGCGACGTCGCGCAGGAACTGTGCGCCGCCCTTCTTGCCGCCGCGCGGCCAGCTCCACGGATGTGCGCGGAAGTAGTCGCGGCGCAGCGCGAGATTGTTGGTGTGCATCGCGTTCTTCTGCAGCCGAGCGTCGGCCTCGCTCGGCAGGTGGTAGACCCACGCCAGCGCGCACACGCGCGAGACGAAGTCGTCGCAAGCGACCGTCGTGAAGCCCGCGACCGCGACGACTTCGGGATCCGCGAACGGCGCGAGCAGTGCGGCGAGCCAGCCCGGCTGAGGGACGGTGTCGCAATCGACCAGTACCACCAGCTGCGAGCTCGCGCCCAATACGCCAGCGGTCTTCAGCCCGTAATAATCGCCGCCCGGGAGCGCGCGCAGCGCAAGCTGCGCGAGGTCGCCGAGCTTCGCTGCGTGCGCGCCGATCTGCGCCTGGATCGCGGCTTCGGAGACGCGCGCCGAGTCGTACAGATACGTGACGAACGGCGGCGCGGAGAAGCGCGAGCGCTGCAGCTCGGCTTCGAGGGCGGCCAGATGGCGTTCGACCCAAACCGGCGCCACGTCGCGCGCATTGTCCCACTCGATCGCGAGCGTGACCTGCGGCAGCGCGCTCACGCGCTGCGCCAGTGCGCGCGGCTCACCTCGCGCACGATCTTGCGCAGCATGTAGACGACGTCGCCCGCGCTCATCGCGTGAGAATGCTTGCGCAGGAAGCGCAGCCGCGCAGGCAAGATCGTGCGCGCATCGCGGGTGATCCGCGGGCCTTCTTCGCGATGCTCGAGCAGCCGCTCGCCAATTGCCGCGTAGCGCGCGCCGGCGCGCATCGCGCGCAGGATCAGGTCGCGATCCTGCCCGGAGAGCAGCTCGGGATCGAAGCCGCCGATCGCCAGGAAGAGCTCGCGCCGGATCACGGTCGATGAGCCGGTGCCGCCGAGGTTTCGTCGCAGCCATGCGCGCTCGTCGTAGCTAGCGGCCGGGACCTTGCCGGGCCTGCGCGCGCCGCTGCCGTCGAAGTCCCAGCGCCCGACCAGCACGAGGTCGGCTTCCGGCGCTGCCAGCGCGGCGCCCAGATAGCCGGGCAGCCAGCGGTCGTCGTCGTCGAGAAACGCGAGGAACTCCGCGCCTTCCGCGGCGCGCGCCCCGAGGTTGCGAGACGTCGACGGCCCGCGTCCCTCGCGGTGCGCGCGGTAGCACACCGGCACGGAGCTGCCGTGCGCGATCTGCTCGACCACGCGGCGCGTCTCGGCGCAGCCGACGTCGTCCACGACGAACACCGCGCAGGGCAGCAGGGTTTGCTCGAGAGCGCTGTGCACGGCCTCGCCGACCCAGTGCGGCCGGCGATGGGTGGGTATTACGCAAGCGACGCGCGGAGCTCTCAGGCCGTCCAGCTTCGACACGCCGCATTCAATAACACGTCGACCAGCGCGCCATCATCCGTCAGGCAGCCGGCGTTGCCCGCCAGCGCGAGCGCCGCAGTGCACGGGCGATCTTGCGCAGTGCGTAGAGCACGTCGCCCGCACTCATCGCGCGGGCGTGCTTGCGCAGGAAGCGCAGCTGCGAGCCGAGGATCGCGCGCGCGTCCGTCGTCAGGCGCGGCCCGTCGTCGCGGTGCTCGAGCAGGCGCTCTACCACTGCCGCGTAGCGCGCTCCAGCGCGCATCGCGCGAATCACCAAGTCGCGATCTTCTCCCGAATGCAGCTTCGGATCGAAGCCGCCGATCGCGAGGAAGAGCTCGCGGCGAATCAGCATCGATGATCCCGTGCCGCCCAGGTTCTGCCTCAGCCAGTGCCTCTCGTCGTAGCTCGGCTCCGGCGTTTTGCCGGGACGCCGGCCGCCCGCGCTGTCGAAATCCCAGCGCGCGACGAGCACGATGTCCGCTGCCTCGTGCGCGAGCGCGGTGCTCAGGTAATCCGGGAGCCAGCGGTCGTCGTCGTCCAGGAACGCGAGCCACTCGGCGTCCGCAACGCGCGCCCCGAAGTTGCGCGAGGTCGACGGGCCTCGGCCTTCGACATGCGCGCAGTAGTGCACGAGCACGCTGGTCTCGCGCGCAAAGGCTGTGACCGCGGCCCTCGTTTGCTCAGAGCCCTCGTCGTCGACGACGTAAATCGCGGCGGGCAGCAGCGACTGCGCTGCCACGCTTCGTAGCGCTTCTGTGAGCAGCGCAGGCCGGCCGTGCGTGGGAATCACGCACGCGACGGGCGGGCGAGCCGACATGCTGTCTCTCCTGGCTGCGCGAGCTGCGCCCGAGTGTCCCGCACGCGCAGCCGGCACGCCTTCGCTGCGCGGCTCGCGCGCTGGAGAATCAGGGCGTGCGAGCTGGCCCGAAGTCCGAGCCAATGCAACCGTGCGCCGCGCATGCAGCCGCCGACTCCGAGCAAGCGCATCGCGGCGCTCGTCGCGACCCCCAACAAGCAGAACACGGGCATGCGCTTCGTCAACGATGCGCTCGTGCTCTGGCTCGAATCGCTCGGTGCGGCCAAAGACACGGACTTCTTTCAGTTCGAGGCGTCCGACCTCGAGCGCCCACTGCGCGGCGGCGCCCCGGTCCGCTGCGTCCTCGACCTCGATCCTGATCGCTATCAGGTGATTCTGATCTGGGGCGATTTCCTGCTGGATCGCGACTGGCTGCGCCGAGTCTGCGCCCGCGTCGCGCGCGAACGGAGCGTCGCGCCGGCGCATGTGGTGGAGCACGCCGAGCGCGTGATCTTCGGCGCGGCGGGGGCGGACGCTGCGCAGCGCATCGTCGTCGGCCAATGCTTTCTCGTGAGCGACGGGGCCTACGAGGCGGACGTGGCGTATCGCGAGCGCTTCACGCGCCTCGCCGCGCGGGCCCGCTTCTTCCGGATGCGCGATCCGCTCTCGGCGGCGCGCGCGCGCGCGTTTTCCGGGATCAGCGAGGCCGGTGCAATCGGCCTGGACGCTGCCTTGTTATGGCCGGCGCTGCGCGAATCCGATCCGGATGCGGCGCGCGTGCCAGATCGCGAGGGCTTCGGCGTCTTCTTCGGGCGCACATCCGGCGGGTTCCGGACCAAGCTCGCGAGCGTGCTGGCGGCGCGCGCCGCAAAAGGCGCGGGGCGAGGTGTGCCGCTCGCGTGGTTCCCACGGCGCGTGCCGCTGGGCTGGCTGGCGCTCGCGCTCGGAGCCGGCAGTGCGCCGCTCCCGAGCGAGCTCGACGAGATCGCCGCGCGGCTGCGCCGCTTTCGGTTCGTGCTGACCGACACCTATCACCTCGCGCTGGTGTGCTGGTCGATCGGCGTGCCCGCGCTCTGCCTGGGCCGGGGCGCGCAGCGCTTCGCACACCCGATTCACGACAAGAAGAAGGAGATCTTCTTCCAATCGCAGCGTCTCGAGCGCTTTCACTTCTTCGCCGAAGACGGCTTCGCGACCACTTACGCACGCGTCGGCAGTGCGCTGCGCGAGATCCTCGCTGCGAGCCCGGGTCCTTCTGCAGCGCGCCAAATCCGCGCTCAGGCGCGCGAGCTGTTGACGGCGCTGAACGCGGCGTTCGCGCTACCGCGATAACCAGCGCTGCGAGAGCGTGGGAGCCGGGCGCGCTGCCGGTTCTCGCGGCGGGTCGAGCGCATAGCCGAGCGCCGCGAGATCGAGGCCAGTGAGCGCGGCCAACCTGCGATTCGATTCCCAGTAGCGCTGCCGAATCCACGCGACGACGTCATCGCCGAGCAGGCGCTCCGGTGTGACACGCCCGCCAAGCCATCCGCTCTGGCTCAGCCGCTCGAGCAGTCGCTTTCTAGCTCCGTACCAGCGCGGAACGTGAAGCCAATGATGCTTGTCGGTGACGTTGTGCGCCGTGAACAGATTGAGCACGCGCGCCAGCCGGTTCGCAGCGAGGCTGTAGGAGGCGTTGCGCTTCTGCATCGGCACCGATTCGACGTCGAGCTCGAGCTCGAGCTCCTTCGCGTAGCGCGCGAGAAAGCCGCGCCCCTCGCGCAGCAGCGCCTCGTACGCGTACACACGAACGTTGTCGGCGCCGAAAAGCTGCGCATAATGCGAGAGCAGCCGGTCGTACTCGAAGTGATCGAAGCTGAAGCGCGGCGCGGGATTCGGGAACGGCGAGCTCGCGAGCTCGAAGTCCTGCGGCCAGAGGTGCCGACGCGGTGAATGCGTGCCGCCGATGCGCACGTACTGCTGGTAGGCGGCGGCGATCATCTCGGGCTGCGCGCGCACGAACGCGACGATGCGGGCGTCCGGAAGCAGCTCGCGGATTCGACGCGCGATCTCTGCGGCGAGGAATCCGCGGTGCCCGCCCGTCTGGAGATGCCCGCTCAGCGCTTCCTCGCACAGCAGCGGGATCGCGTTCGGCGCGACGCCGAGCTGCTCGCGCGACCACTTGGCGTCGAAG
>Ga0187894_10000941_pt1 | contig 38653 bp, 27 predicted proteins | sample GBC1701081metaG_FD_136650 | JGI IMG/M metagenome (GOLD analysis project Ga0187894, IMG submission 136650) | White microbial mat communities from a lava cave in the Kipuka Kanohina Cave System on the Island of Hawaii, USA - GBC170108-1 metaG ... | reverse complement strand
GCTTCAATGGAGCCACGTTTTTTCAAACGTGGAAATAGCACACTCCCTAAGTATATATCTATGTTCAGTTACAAGTCAAGTTTCGAGCGCCTATCGAAATTTCCGGGAAAGTTGCTGTGCTTTATGATCGGATTCATTTGAAATGTATTGTTTTCAACAGCTTAGGTATTGCGAGCGCTGACCGGCAGATAGCTAATCGGTTACCCACTCGCAGCCTTTAGACAATCACGGCTATTTTATCCAGGTCTTTATTGAGAGCGCGTCCAATAGTTTCAATACAGTCATGCCCGCGCCCGTCCGCCGGTCCTAGATTGATCAACATCACCTGATCTTCTCGTTGATTGATGAGTGGCGTCAAGGCTTCTATTAACATGATGCGCTCGGCTGGCGATAGATCACAAAGGAAGACCGAGTATTGCAATGCCTCGCCATAACCGCGCATTGTGCGATGCACCTGACGCAGGCGTTTTGGGTCGGAGATGTCGTAACTCACGACAAAGCAGATTCTCATTGTCTCTCACCTCCATAAAGGTACACCCGGAAGATCCTCTCTTCCGTAAGCGGAAAGCCGCCATACGGCTTCTCTACAGACTTGCTCTTTATTCGCGCTTTCATCGCGTACAGAATGGCGGATAGAAAGCAATTTCGCCGGTCAGAAAACGTGCCAGCAAGCGAACCTGCACTTCAAAGATGCGACGATAACTGATGGCATAACCAAATTGCGGATGTGTGACCAGCGTATCCAGACGGCGCTCATAGGCTTCAATTACCCGTTTTCTGCCGCTTTCATTCAACGCCGTCGCCCCGGCACGCATCACAAAATCCGCTTGCCTGATTTCATTGTTGTTAATCATCGAAATCGCTACCGAATCAGCAACCAACGGGCGGAACTCTTCCATTACATCGAGCGCCAATGCCGGACGACCATAACGCGGTTTGTGATAGAAGCCCAAATAGGGATCAAAGCCAACGCCGACCAGCGTGACCAGCATATCCTTACTTAACATCGCATAGAGAAACGACAGTAAGGCATTCACCGGGTCACGCGGCGGACGGCGATTGCGTGAGGTAAAATCGAAAGCCGGTTGATTCGTCGTCACCTCTTTTTTGAACATCAAAGCAAAGTTCGAGAAATAGTCGCGTGCCGCCATGCCTTCCAAACCTAAAAGCTCTTCCTGATTGTCCGCCTGCTCCGCCCGTTTGCGCCAATCATCCAAACGATTCAGCGTTGTCGCGGAAAACTCGCGCCCATTGCGCCGCAGCAAGGTGCGCGTATTGCGAATCTTTCCCGAAACGAATTTTCGCGCCAGGTGCAAACAGGTATCGCCTTCCTCGGCGGCTTGAAATTGGCGGCGGCGCAATTCGATATTTTTATGCGGCGGTGGCGTCGTTACTGCCGTCAACCAGCCGCCATACGACAGATGCACGATGGCTATATCGCGTCCTGCCAGTTCGCGCAACGCCTGTGCCGATAGTTGCACATTGCCGAAGAGGTTGAGTTGGGAAATTTCCAGCAACCGCGCCTGACTGACGGCTTTGCCTTTGTCGCGGATTTCCAGAACCTCGCCTTTGAGTCCAATGCTGAAGCCCTGTCCCTGCACATAGACTGCCAGCCGGTCATCCCGCGCCGGCATCAGCCGCCGAGGGTCTTTGAGATGCTGCGATGGCGACCGTTTCGCTGCTACGGCTGGCGCTGCTCCCGCTGTCTCATCCGGCATCGGGGCTTGGTTGTGTGAGGTTTTCAGGTGAATCAACGGCGACAGCGATGGTAACAGCGCAATTGGTTGACTGTCATCAGCGATGGCGCTCAGGAGATTGGTTTCGTCCGGCAGACAGATGCCAGCCAGCGAACAGCGCGGACATTTTGGCGATTGGATAAGCGGCGGCGGTATGACGCCCAAATCGGCTGTCACTCGCGCCGCTTCCAGTAACTCCAGAGTACGGGCAATCAAGGTTTCCGTCAGTGGTACGCGCACTCTCTGTTGCGAAGCGACATAATAGATGGCTCCTTCATCACAGAGATAACCATTATCGCGCAGCAACAAACCCTGTAAACATACCTGAACGCGCTCTGGCTCCCACGCCCCTTCCGGCAAGTCGGGCATTGCCCCGCGTTTGTAATCTACCGGGATGACTTTGCCCGCGTCGCCTTCAATCAAATCAATCCGGGCAATCGCGCCAATGCGGTCTGAACCGACGCTGACGGAACGAGCGTGAAGCTGCACGTCTGCGCTCAACTCTTCCGCCGCCGGAGCGCGACCTTTCTCTTCATCTACGCGGCGATGCGCGAAACGCCCGTCTATAGTATCCACGGAATGCGCCCATTCCTGCTGCACATATTCGAGATAGAAGAGGCGCGGGCAATAAGTATATTCATTGACCATTCGCGCCGGAATTTGCAGACGGGTTCGGCTCTCCATATTCATCATACCTTCAACCTCCTACTCTTATTGCGGGTTGTGAAACCGCAACAATGCAGACAAAAAAATGTGGAAGCAGAACCATCAGACGACGAAACTGCCGCAGTCTGACAGGAAAAGTTGCCGCCTTCAGACGAACAAAACGTAGTTTGTAGTCCGTAGTCAGTAGTCCGTAGTTTGGAACAGAGGACATTCAGATTAACAAAATGCAGAAGCCCAACTATGAAGAATGGCGCAAGGAGCGATGCAGATGCTTGCACTCTCCGCTCAAGCCACCGGCGCAAACAGCCCCAGCCCGAAGTGACAGGCGAAGCCCAACGCCAGAGGTCCTTGCACCGCTTCGGCAAATTCAATTTCAAAACCGGCAAGCCCGTAGCCTTCATCGCCCTTGAAACGGCGCGTCTGAAAATCAAGCCAGCGCACCAACGGACGTTGCCGGCTTTCGTAGCCTTCAGTGCGGGTGATGCGGATAGCTTGAGGAAAACCGCGAGCCGTCAACTCGCGTTGCAATTGCGCTTCCGGTAAATCCCGCGGACGCGGCGGCTTGCCTCCTCCCCGATTGGCAAAACGCGGCAGAGAAAACGGCGTCACCGAACGCCAACGATGTGCCTTTGCAAATATCGGAACGTGCGATTGGAATTGCTCAAGATTGCCGAGTCCGGTCAACACCATTCTCACATCGGGGCGGTTGCCTCTGCGAGTAATGGGCTTCATTGCGCCCAGCGCCTCCGTATCTTCTTTGCTGAATCCACAGGGGGCGTAAATCATTACCTGATCTATGCGCCCGTCGCCGTTCTCATCAACGGCGAAGTAATGCGCGTGTTCATGCCCTTTGAGGGGCGTGCCGTCAGCCATCTTGCCGGTGATGGCTTCCGAATGCGATGTATCAACCCGCCGACTGATAAGCGCCCGCCGCACCTTCTCGGCAAACGGCAAGGCATCTTGCATCAGAGGCAATACGGTCGAATTAAGCGCATAACGCGCCAGAGTTACGTTGACCGGCGAAAAGGTCTTTTTCTGTGACGGGCGAACCCGCAAAGCATCGGCTTTGCGCGTATAGGTCACCCACTGAGCGCCGGGCGGGTTGAGTTGTTTCTGTTTTCGCATAGCTGAAGTTTCAATCATCAATGCCTCAAGTAAATGATCTGCCTTGGCATCCGGCATCATTACGCGCACCGGCTCTAAGCCTTTGAGCGATTGTCCGTCTTCAATCGGCGCGCTGTTGGTTTTTACAGATGCTTCTTCATCTAGTAAACGCGCTTCGCACCAGGACTCAGCGCGTCCGAAAGTTCCTAATGAAGTAAGCAACAAGGAAAGCGCAAAGCGATCTTCGTCAGAAAGCTCCGCATCTGACCATTGAAAAAGCACAACACTTGCCGGATCAAGAGCAACAAAGGTATCGAAGAATTTGACTCCATCATTCTCCCTGTCATAGTGCCGGGTGTGCGCGGTTGTCGCCGCAGGCAGATGGAAAGCAGGTGGCTGCGACAAAGCAACAAGGATGCGGCGCAGGTGTTCTTCGCTGACTCCCGCAGGTTGCGCTCTGTAAAAGGTCGCTATGAGCGCACGCAGAAATCGCCAGACCGAAGGGGGCCATTCAACTACACCTTCGTTGACATGATAGCCCCAAGGCGTAGCGTGAAACCGTCCGGCAAGAAACCGCATTTCAATTGCAATCATGATTCACCTCCTTCATCGCCTTTACTCTTTTCGGTTTCTTTGACTTTCTTTTTTGCCGGCATCTTGCCTTTGAGTCGGGTCACCGAATCTTCACTGAATCCGCACGCCGTGATGAGGTCAGGCAGGAGAGCGGCGATACCGGCAGAAGTCAAGCCTTCTAAACTCATTCCTTGCGGGCGAGTAACCGTGAGAGAATGAAGATCTAAATCGCAAGCCGTTCGCAAACGTAAGCCCTCTTCAAGAAGTTTGAAAATCTTGAATAGTGATAAAGCGATGAGCAAACGATTGGCAGCATCGCCGAGTCCATAGCCGCGCATCGTCGCTAAATCAAGGTTGAAGTAAGCAGTAATTTTTTGGGCTACGAATTCTGTGCGTCCGAAAGGCACATTGCCAAAACCTTCTTTCGCGCCGCCTTCTACAGACGGTTGTAGATGATCAAGTTTCACCCCGCCCGAGGTCACAGGTGAGACGCCTTCTGCTTCAATAAAACTTGAGAGCAAGCGTTGTAGCCGCAATCTGCCGGCAATCTTTTCAAGAAATACCCCATGCAAAATGGCTCCAATGTCGCGTTTCAATACCGACTGCGCCAGTTTGTGAATATCAAGAGAACCGTTTTCCGGGTCGCCAATTTCCGCAATTATCGCCTTCTTCAAACTGTCATTGTCCTTGATGATATAGGCAGAGTTGAGGCGGTGGGCTTCCTGTATGGAACTCGTGAGTCTGCCGTCGCCAAAATCAACAACGATGTGCGGCAATCCTTCCAGCATCGGTACGATTTTGTTATTCGCATCGTCCCAGCAAACGGCTTCCAAACGGTTTGCCATAGATTGCGCCGACTCGACCAGAATCATGGGAACGTAATCAAAATTCCCGTTCTCATTTTTTTTAGGGGCTTTATATGTTGCCGCGCCTAAATCGGGAAAACCTGTCGGTTGAAAGCGGTCACCTTGAACGGGACTTAATTCTGCTTCAAGCAATAGTCGCGGGGCATTTTTTACTGCGTCGAAAATGTTTTCTAAGTTGTCTGTCATAACGATTCTCCTTGTTCTGTAATTCAAAGTTAGAGGTTGTTTTGTTACGGCTCTGTTGGCGGGCGCAGGATAAGCGCGTCCAGCGCCTTGACTGCGCGTTGGTCAATCGGGATGAGGAGGGCGGCAGCGAGCCGCGTGCCTTCTTCATCCGAAACGTAAAAGTTATTGGTGAACGGAACTACACCTGATGAACGCAAGCGCCGGTAAGCAATTTCAAGCGCGTCATTGATGCGTCCCGCTCTGAGTAAGGGAACAATAGAAGGTTCGTGTTTGATTGGTTCGCTCAATCGTTCAAACTTGCCTTCAGGAAGAAACAGCAATTTCAATAACGCATAAGCGCGTAACAGGGTTGGCGGAACCTTGCCCGAATGATAAACCTCGCGTTCTTTAGCATTGCGCCAGTTGATGAGCGCAAGCCCGCGAAGCAACGATTCAATTTCCTCGTCATCCGTGTCGCCGCGCAGGAAAGCGTCTATCGCCCATAGCGAAGCGAAGCGTTTGCTTGCTAACAGCGGATGAGCAAGCCCTTGCGAACGCGCATCAATCGAACGGCGATGCAGAACGGCTGCCAAATTTTCTTCGAGCGCACCCGCTCCCCAGACATTTCCCGCATCATTATTGGTCCATTCAATGCTTTTGCCAGAAACCTCTACGGGTTCAAGATTCGTGCGAAAGAGTCCGCGTTTGCCTTCGCCAACGATGGAAGCGAGAGCCACAGCAATTTCAAACTCGGAAGATCGGTCATCGCATTCATACGCCCAACGAGTTTTCAAATTTGCCAGCGGGCGCATTGCAACATTGCCTTTATCGTCTTTCTTGAGATTTGCTGTACGTGCAATTTCGGCTTCCGCCATGCCTAATGCCGCAAGCGTCGCTCGCAGATGTTCCGGTTCGCCACTGGCGCACAAATTGAATATCGCCTCTTCGATTTGTGAAACCGCACGAATCAATCTCTCAGGCGTTCGCTTCGCATCGCGTGTGGCGCGACGTAATGAATCAAACCAGCGGTCAACATCATAGATGAGGGCAGCGCGTGGGCGTTCCTGCACTTCAAACCGTCCGAGTGAGGCGGCAAGGTTGGCTTGCCCGTTGCGCTCAATAAATCCAAAGCGTTGAAAAGCCTCTATGCCGCGATCAACACCGAGTTCGGCAACAGCGCGAGCAAAATCAAAGCCTGTGCGAACGGTGCGCCGTTGCGTTTTGCCGAACTGTACGCGCCCTTCGCCGAATATATGTGCAACTTCCGCGAAACTTGCTGGACGCGACCAAAGCGGCAACCATATCTCGGCACGCATTTTTTCATTGTCTGTCGCTGTGCCATAGCCGACGGTTGAATTCTGAGCCGTGAAAGGGAAGGAGGCTTTTGAACGCGCTCCTGCCGCGAGTTGACGAACAGTTGCGCTTGCCAAAACCAATGTGCCTTCGATTGCGAAAATAAAATCCCATGGATTGACCAATGCTTCACCGCTAACGCCTTGTGAAGCATTTGCGCCGCCTGCACCTGCCGGATGAAACTGCCCAACTGCTGCTTTTTCTAATGCCGCCGAATTATCAACAAAGAGTGCGGCACGAAGTTGCGTTTCACTGTGCTTGAGTTGTTGAGCAATCTTACGTTCATTAGTCTGTTGTTTGATGATTTCAGGCAATACAGAAAGCAAACGAGCTACAAAATTGATAGTGAAATCAAGTCGCCCGTCATTGCCGCCTGAGCCGAGTAAGGGAGGATAGTCGAGCTTTGCTTCTCCCAGCACATACGCCGCGTCCAGCCATTTCAATGCCGCATCAGAAAAGCAACAGCGAGCCTGTCGCAGCATCGCGGCTTTCTCTTCATCTTTTGGTTGCTCTTTACGATCACCGACAAGCGCACGAGCTATAGAAACAATCGTTCTGTAATCTTCTGCTCGTGATGAATCAATCCTGCATAGAGCATCAACCATAGCTCGTTGATTCTTGTCTTGAGGATAAAAACCACTGCCGCCGTTCCAAGGCGCAACAATCGGCGTGGGGCTGTAATGGTTGAGGAAGAAATCTACTAATTCATCTACCGTTCTTTCGCTCTCTAAAATGAAGGTGTCGCCACGCCAAAAGGCGCGTGCGGTTGTGTCAAACTCTTGCTCGCCTATCAGACGAAATATGCCGAGAGCCTTCAGATAATGAATCAATGGTTCAGGCGCACAACCTCGCAAAACGATTTTGTCTCTCATTGCTCTTTCCCCTCATTTTTGTCATTCTTCTTGTAATCTTGTGGGTTTTGACTGGCGCGAACATCGGCGGCGCGAATCAAACATTCAAGATAAGCCAAGCGAAAAACTCCCAAACGCTCGCGCAAATTCAGCATTCGCTCTAACCACGAAGGCTTGCCGTCTTCACTTGCGCCAAGCAGCATTGGTTCAAGGTCGAGTTTGATTGCCGTCTTCTGTACGCCATCGCCTAAATCTGTTGCTGGCAACATCTCATCCTGCCAGATGCCTCTAGCAAATCTTCTATCCTTTTCGTCAGGCTTATTTTCATCGGGCAAAGCGCGAATGCTGAGTCGGACTTTGCCGTGATGACAAGCAGCCAGATAAACCACCAAATCGCTTGCATCGGTTTGCAGTAATGCTAGTGCGCTGGCGAGTTCGTGGCGAAAGCGTTTGCGCGAATGGCGTTGATGGCTCTCTAATTTGGCAAGCCAAGGCGTATGTGGCGCGTCTTCCTGAGACAAGGCTTGTAGCGTTGCCTGAAAGATAGGGTGTGCTTTGCCCCAGTCATGGTGATGTGTGGCATAAATCAAATCATCGCGCCACTGCTCAAGCTGCAAATCCTCAAGTGCGTTAATAATGGTTTCAGCAGCCGCTTTTGCTTCGCGTGAGTGTGCCGCAAGCGATTGCGTATATTTTATGTATGTGAGCGGATCATCAGCATTCGCTTCGTTTGCTTTATCGTTTTCGTGAACATCTAGGACAACTTCTTTGCTGCTGATGTCCCAACCTCTTCGCAAGTCATAGCCGCCTGCGCTTGTGTCCAAGAGCAGCGATAATCCGGGTCGCCAATCGCTATCACCGACTTTTTGCCAATCACCATCAAGCGCGTTCCATAGCCACGCCTGCCGAGATTTATCTTTGTTGAGGAATTCTTTGAACTCGCCAATTCCAACCGCGCATAACTCGTGGCGCTGCAAACGCGGGGCATCTTTTGGTGGTTGTTTGCCGTTCAACTTGCGCCACGCTACCGAAACATCGCGTTCATCGCCGCCACGCACAAAGCGTGAAACGTCCAGATCATACCCCGATAAATCGGGCGTTGTATCGAACAAATCAATTACGTCGCGGCGGCGGAGAACGTGCGAAGCGTTGTAAGGATCGTGATGTATAGGCAAGTCGGCAGGAGCGGCGGACACCATTCCTTGCAGTACAGCTTGCGCTGTTGCCAAATCCTGCCAATCGTAAGGCGCGGCGATTTTCTCCTGCTCTTTATCGTCAAGCGTTTCTTTGTTTGCCAACTTCTCGCCGTCTTTATCATCGAGCGGGCGGTCAATCCAATATATATAGGCTTCGCTTTCTTCGCCGGTTCGATTGCAGCGCCCGAATCGTTGAACCAGACTGGCATACGGCGCGAGGTCTGTAACAAGCAGGCGCGAAGATAGATCAACACCGGCTTCGACAACCTGCGTTGCAATAATGATTTTACCGTTGTTATCTGGTGTCGACTTGAGTTTTTCCATCCACTCCTTGCGCTCATTCGGGCGAAAGCGCGAATGAATCAACATCAATTCGGGAGCTTTCGGGTCTGGCGGCGTGGCAACTTCACCCTTTTTCAGTTTCTTCGGTTTCAGGTGATAACTATCTTCGAGTGCGGCAAATGTCTCACGGGCACGCGCTACACGATTGACAACAACAAGAGTTTGCGAGCCTTGTGTATGATGCTCTTTGATAAATTCAGCCAATCCTTTTGGTGTGCGGCATGGTGAGGGAGCCAGTTTAAGAATTTTCGTTGCGGTTAATCGTTGTTCTAAAATTGGAGTGCTGCGGTCTATGTCTGAAAGTTCCAGCTTTTGCAAATCCGCGAGACGTAGCGCGAAATCTACTGTCTGCAACCAGTTTTCATCGAGAGTGGCAGACATCCAGACCGATTGATGCTTGCCAAAGGTTGTAAACTTGTCACGAAATGCTGCGAGTTGCGCTGATGTTGCCAGCCCGTTGCTCATTAACTGGATTTCGTCAAAGACCCAGAGGCAATCATTGTTGAGCAGTCCGAAATGCAGGGGCCAGCGAAAGCGGCTCATCGCATAGCCGCGATTGAGCGCCCGCGACAGCAACATATCTTGTGTGCCAATCAAAATGCACTCGTTTTCGGGTTTTGAGTCCCATTCGTTATCTACATCGCCGCCCATTAGGGCGTGAACAGAGAACGCTTTACTCAACGCGAATTTCTCTTGGAGATTTTCGAGCGCCTGTTCCGCTACTCGCTTTGTCTGTTCGACAAGCGTTCGCATCGGCAAACAATAGACCAGTCGCCTGCCGACGGTTGAGGGATGGTGCAATCTGCGCCACAACCACGCGCCTAGAACAGCATTGGTTTTGCCTGCTCCGGTTGGCACATTGACCAGAGAGTAGAGCGATTCATCAAGAGCAAGACGACGCTGATACTCGAATGGCGGATTGTCGAAAATGGCTGTAAAAAAATCATCGTAATTATTTGGTATTTCAATCATTAATGCCTCCCATAGAGCAGATTCTAATTTGGACTTGACAAATTGTCCAACCCATTAGAAACTACCATCTATAACTCAGTTTCAATCTGACCATATGTGGCTATGCCAAGGTCAACGCTGGTTGATGAGAGTTTGGGTAGTCTGGCGGTTGGTGGCCACCACCGCCGGAAAACTTTGTGGCTGGGGCCCTATTGAAGATAGATTGTAGTCTGTGTAGATTATTCAATCTCAAATGACTCCCCAGCCACTTAGCTCTAACAGAGCGTTTAACCCAAAAGCTTTCCTCAACTTCTGCTATGAAATCCGAGACGCAGCATCATGACACACAAATTGAAAATTCCGCCTTTCGGCAATCTTGCTGTACCTCACTCATAAAGTTCCAACGCTTGTTGCAAATGCTCGCGCATGATTTCACGTAGCTTTGCAGGCTGCAAGGCTACGGCGTGTTCGCCGTATTGCAGGAGCCAGCGGGCGATTTGTCCGAGGGCGGCTTCGGTCGCTTTGAAAGTGATTCGCAAGCGTCCGTCGCTTATCTCCCGGCTTTGTTGCGTCGGGTGATAGCTGCGCTCGCGGGCGTATCGCGCCTGATAAGCGTCAAATTCAATCTCCACTTCTATCGCTTTGCCGCCGCGAAACATCCCGAAACCGCTCTCGATATATTCTTTTGCATTCCACTCCGACGGCACACGAAAAGGACGGCGCGTGTTGCTCAACTCAGAGATACGTCCGGCGTGAAAATCTTTTACCTGAGAACTCGCGTGGTCGTAACAGACGGCGTACCATTCGCCCAAGTGATTGTGTACCAGCAAAACATCTACTTCGCGTTCGGTGTGTTGATTACGGTGCTGCGAATAATAGCGCATATAGAGGGTCTGGCGTTTGGCGGCGGCGCTGGCGAGTTTTCGCAGCACGTCCGGCGAGGTGTCTAATGCCGGTTCCGGCGCGAAACTGATAGCTTCTTCCAATGCCCCTAAATCTATGACCACTTCTTTCGGCAAATGCGCCGCCAGACTTCGCACCGCATTTCGCGCCAGCATCACTTCCGCCGATGTGCCGCCCAGTCGGCGTAGCAGGCGTTCTGCCGCAAAGAAACTGATTAGCTCGCCTTCGGTCAGCGCAATCGGCGGCAATTTCCAGTCCGGGTCGGTGAAGTAAAAGCCATTTCTGGCTTTATCAAATGCCAACGGCGCACCGAAGCGATGTTTCAAGGCATCAAGGTCGCGCTGGATCGTACGCGGATGCCTCTCAATGTCGTGCAGTTCGGCAAGGGCTTTCTTCGTGGGATAGTTGCCGTTTTGAATCTCGGCACAAATCCGCAGAATGCGCTCATAGGCATGGATATGGACTCGTTGCGGTTTTGATGGTAGCGCTGCTCGTTGTTGCATAATTGCTTTATAGCTCCTGCCAGGAGACATGGAATGTCTTTGTGAAATATAATTATTCTCAAACAACCTACTACAACATCACTTTGATTTTGATGGAAAAGATTATTGCAATAATTGAGTTTAGCCCGATTCTTTCCATCATCTTTATCGTAGTATTGTACTACTTTGTACCTATGGCAATATCTGTTATTGCTTAAGCCATAACTTTCAAGTCTATTCGTTTTGAATAGACTTGAACTTAACGAATAAGGAGCTATTGATTAGCTCTTTATGTTACAATGGAGCATAAAGCTACTTGAATTGAGGAGGATAAGCAAGATCAATGTTTCTTTTTGGTAGCGCTAAAAAAGTAATGCTGGTCTTTGAAAACCGAAGACAGTGAACGCACCAACAGCGTAGAGCGCTTTAATTGTAGTTTGCGGCAGCGGGTGTCGCGCTTGGTGCGCGATGCCAGGTCATTTTCCAGGAAACTGGCGAATCACCTTGGGGCGATTAAATACTTCATCTGTCATTGCCATCAGGAGATGCAGCGCCAGGCAGCAGCCTTACTTTTTTAGCGCTACCCCTCGTTGGTTAGGTTGCTTGGATGTAGTTTTTCATTCATTTACTTGCAGCAGTTTATCATTCGGTCTTAGGCGAGGCGGATTTCAGCCTCTTCAATACTGGCGAATCGGGTGGCGGTAAGTCAGAACTAGCGGCGCTGGCGCAACAGCGCTTTGGGCGTAAGTTTACGGCTAAATCGCTTCCGGCAGCGTGGAGCAGCACAGCGAATGCGCTGGAAGCAGAAGCCTTCACGATTAAAGACGCTATCTTCACGGTTGATGATTATGTGCCGCGTGGCAGTTCTCTTGAGATTCAGCGACTACAGGATAAAGCCGAACGACTCTTTCGCGGGCAGGGGAACCACTCTGGTCGCGGGCGATTATGGGCGGACGGTACAAACCGCCCGGAAAAGTACCCGCGTGGCATCGTCGTTTCGACAGGTGAAGATTTACCGAAAGGGCAATCCTTACGCGCTCGCTTGCTGGCAACGGAAATCGGCAGAACGGCGAACGATGGCAATGTGATGGACTGGCGAAAGCTGACACAGGCACAAGCGGATGCCGGAGCGGGACTCTATGCCGAAGCGATGGCGGCTTTTCTGCAATGGCTGGCGAGTAGACTGAATGAAGTACAGAAGGAGCGAGCCGCGCTCTTGCCACAACTGCGCGACCTTGCCGCGACACAGGAGCAGCATAAGCGATTGCCAGAACTCGTTGCTAATCTGACCATCGGCTTGGGCTTCTTTCTGCGCTTTGCCGTAGCCGTTGAAGCCATTTCACAGAATGAAGCAGCTACGTTGCTTGCTGAGGCGTGGGAAGTGTTCGGGCGGGCGGCAACCGCACAACGACGGTATCAGAGCGAGAGCGAACAGACGACGCTCTACCGAGAAATGATTGGCGCGGCGTTGGCGGGTGGTCTGGCTCACGTCGCTCTGGAAGATGGCAATGCGCCATTGATTGAAGCGGAAGAGACGATAGTAACAGAACCGCAGGCGTGGGGCTGGCGCAAAGACCACACTGGCGAATGGCGAGCGCAGGGGCAAAGGATAGGCTGGCTGCGCGTCCAATATGCGGAAACGTATCGAACGGCAATGATAAACGGTGATTACTCGTTTCGACAGATTGAGTTCGCAGACAAGATGCTCACGCAAGCCCAAAATCGTTTCTTTCGCGCCCTTGAATCACTTGAAAAAGTGCGGAAGTTGCAAGCGCGAAAATCAGTCAAAGCTTTGAAGACGATCAAAGTAATTGACCTTCCGGCAGAGCCGTCAACAGTCAAATGAGGAAAAAATGACAACAAAGAAAATGTTGCCGATTCAGCAACAGCAAAAGCCCATCAAGTACCTTGCGGACTATCAATTGAAATGGGGGTCGTTCATTCCTGCCCTGAGAAAGTACGAACTTGAGCGGGTAGATTTCCTCTCCATCACCGGCGATGCGCCAAAAGATTTCATTACCGATAGCGAATACCGCGAAGGGCATCGCAGTCGCCGCCAGCGCCGCGAAAGCTATATCGCAAAGGTCGGCTCGAAGTTTTATCCGAACGAATCCATCACTGAGCATCTGATTACCCGCATCGGGCAAACCTATGGTTTGAAAATTGCTGAATCAAAGTTGCGGATGGTAGCCGGACAGGTGCGCTTTATGAGCAAGTATTTTCTGGATCGGCAAAAAGAATCGCTGACACACGGCGCAGAAATCTTTGAGCTTTCTTTAGGCAAAGCAAACTATGCCAAACTTGCCGAAGAGAAAAAGAGAAGGAGTTTTTCACCTTTCAAATGACCATAGCAGCAATTAAAGAAGCCTTTCCGGGCTATGAAACAAAAATCATCCCCGACTTTGTAGAGATGTTGACTTTCGACGCTCTCATCGGTCACAACGACCGTCACCCCTACAACTGGGGCGTTATTGTGCCGCTTCGCAAGAGCAGTCCGCCGCGCTTTTCGCCTGTCTATGATACGGCACGCGCTCTGTACTGTACCAATCCCGAAAAGCGAATCGGGCAGATGCTGACCAATGCGGTGCAATTTGAAAGATACATCAAAGATTGTGCGCCGCCTGTCGGCTGGGACAGTCTGCCCGGAGTTGATTTTTTTACCCTCATCGCGCTAATCTGGCAGGACTTCGCCGTTTATCGAAGCAACATTGAGAGGTTTCTTGACGACGGAGCCTTGCGCGGTTCTGTTATAATACTGAGGAAAGAGTTTTCTCAATTGATGAGCGCCGAAAGCTGCGAACTGCTTGAGCAGTGTTTGCGTTTAAGGCAGCAGCGCTTGAAAGAAGTCGTTAGACTATAAGAAAGGAGGAACTGATATGGCAATCAAGAAGTTTTTAGAAGCCGCGAAAGAGTGGTTGGGAATGCGGCAGCCGGTTCACGCGCCGCCCGACGCACAGGCAAAGTTTCTCCTCAAGTACGGCGATTTGTTAATCGGTACGCTGTCGGTGCAGGATGGCATCTGGAAGTTTACGTATTCGGAGAAATTCAAAGAGGAAGAGGAACTGCGCCCGCTTGTCGAGTTTCCTGATATAAACCGGACGTATGAACGCGATGAACTCTGGCAGTTCTTCGCGTCGCGGATTCCCAGCACGGAACAGGCGGAAATTGAGGAGATTTTGAAGCGCGAACATATCGCCGAAGATGATGCGGTCGGCTTGCTGAAACGCTTCGGCAAACGGACGATTGCCAACCCGTTTCTGCTCGAAGCAGCTTGATACAAACAATTGAAACAAGCCTAATGCAAAGCCCGCAACTTTTCACGCGGGCTTTTGCTTTAGGATAATGAGCATTGTATAAGAAGCTGAAATCTATCTCTTTGCGATAGTTTCGTACACTTGAAATATGAGTGAAGACGAGCGAGAAGGCATATCTCTTCTATCATTTAAATAAATAAAACGGTGCATTTTGCGCGATATTCGTTTTTTGACAACATGGAAAACCTCAGAACGCTTGGTTTTCAAACCCTTTATCAAGTATTCTTCGATCTTTCCGATGTTGAACTTTGTTGTTAAATTCACGACTTCCAGTAATGCTTAGTGGAACGAGAAAAACACCATGCTTTTGGCGCAAGCTAGGGTTGGCGGCGGTTACGTTATTATACGTGAGCATCGTTTCAACAAACGGGCAGAATCGCCCGTTGAGTGAACAAATTCAATCCCTTCTCGTGCAAGCTGACACTTTGAAATCGAGCGCCAATTACTCGGAAGCTATTCGCCTTTATACTTTGGTAATCAAAGAAGCGGAAACGGTCAACAACGCTTCAGCAATGGCTCAGGCATTGAACGGCATCGGACAGGTGCATTTTTTTCAGGGCAAATATATTCAGGCGCTGGAAACCTACAAACAAAGCCTGGCGCTCAGTCAACAGGCAAATGATGAGCGCCAAATCGCCTATGCACAAGCCCTGCTTGGGCAAGTCTACTGGCGGCTGTACAAATACGAAGATTCGATTGCTTTTTGCCAGAAAGCCATCGCTCAATTCGAGACACTGAATGATAAACGCGGGCTGGCGCTGGCATTGAGAATCTTGGGTAGGCTATGTAATGGCTATCAAGTCGGCAGTTATAACAATGAAAAAGCTATCGCCTGTCACCAACGTAGTCTGGAATTAAGTCGAGAGATTGGCGACGTGGAGGGTACGGCTTACGCGCTCAAAGAGCTTGGGGTTGTTTACATGACCATGCGCCCGAAACAGCCGGAGCAGGCGCTGGACTACTTCCAACAGGTACTCAAACTCGTCGAAAAGTCGCCTTATCGCCGCTTGCTTGGCGTCACCTTATTGAATATCGGCACTTGCCAGGAGCAGTTGCTCGGACGAAAGTATTATCCTCATTCTGGGCAGGTGACAGTGGCTGAAGTTGAGCCGATTATTGCCCTTGAAGAACGGGCGGCAGCAATTTTCGAGGAGATAGACGAACCGGATGAACTGCACGAAATCTACGACTTCATCGCCAGAATTTACGGGTTTATGGGGCACCTCTCTGAGATTGTAAGAATGAAGTCACTGGCAATGCATGACAAAGCCATTGCTGTAACCAGAAGGTTAATGCGCCAAAATGCCAGTAATGTATATGATGTGCAGAAGCTATTCACTGGCTATGTAGATCGCTATGTCAACAAGTTCACATACCTATATGGGATTAAGCGACCAAACGAAGCCTTCTCTACTTTTGAACAGATGCGGGCGCAAACCTTGCTTGAGATGCTCAACACCAGCCGTCACCCAAACCCGGCATTACTGACGGAACAGGAACGCCAACAGGAAGCACACTTACGACAGGAGATCATTCTTCTCAACCAACAGATTGAGCGTCAGGGCCGACGCAAGAACAATGATGAAGCGAACTCGCTTGAGTTGGGCGAGAAGTTACAACAAGCGCGGCTGGCTTACGAAGATTTCCAAACCCGCTTGTATGCCGAGCATCCCGAATGGCAACTGGCGCAAACCGAAGTAAAGCCTATCAGCGTTGAAGAAGCTGTGCTATTGCTGCCCGACGATAAGACTGCCTTTTTGTTGTATTGCACAGTCTGGGACGATACGGTTTGGTATAGCCTCGTCTTAACCCGCGACCGCGAAGGTGAGCCGGAAACCAAAGGAGAAGAGGCCTTTTCCCAAAAGGTTACCGTCCGAAGTCCGCAAGGTAATACAGTAACCGCTACCTTGAAAGGCTATTATTGGGGAACTGATAGAGATAGCCATGATTTACAATCCTGCATCCTGAAGTTCCGCGACCAACTGACCTCCGAAAGCAGTGATTTTCGCCCGTTGGCTAGAGAACTCTACGACAGGCTACTCAGCCCAGCACGACAGCAACTCAGCGGACGAACCAACCTGATTATTGTCCCAGATGGTCCTCTCTGGGAGTTACCCTTTCAGGCGCTTATTACTGAAGATGATCATTACCTTGTTGAAGATGCGGCTATCTCTTATGTACCATCGCTCACCGCTTTGCGCGAGATGAGCCGCGAAGAACGCGCCAGCCGTGTAACCCAATTATCAAATAGAACGCTGTTCGCTCTCGGCAATCCGGCGCTTGCCACAACAACCGTCAATCGCGTCCGTCATCTCTACCGCAGCGGACGTTTAGACCCTTTGCCAGATGCGGAGACAGAAATCCGCGACTTGCAAACCCTCTACGGCAGAGCGCGGAGCAAAACCTATAAAGGCGAACAGGCAAGCGAAGCGATTTTCAAAGCCGAAGCCGATAAGTACCGCATTATCCATCTGGCGACCCATGGCAGGGTCAACGAAATGCGCCCCATCTATTCGCATCTTGTTCTGGCGCAAGGCGGACAAAGCAGCAGCGAAGACGGGCTGTTAGAAGCGTGGGAAATTATGAAGTTGAAGTTGAACGCCGAGATGGTAGTCTTATCAGCGTGTGAAACCGGACGCGGCAAGGTCAGCAGCGGTGAAGGCATGATCGGCTTGTCGTGGGCGTTCTTTCTGGCAGGCGTGCCGACCACCGTAGTCAGCCAGTGGAAAGTAGATTCCGCGGCAACGGCAACCTTGATGGTCGAATTTCATCGCCAATGGCAGCAACGAAAGCAAACGAAAGCCGAAGCCTTGCGACAGGCGGCGCTCAGAATGCTGAAAGACCCGCTGCGGCAGCGCCGTCATCCCTTCTATTGGGCAGGCTTCATCGTCGCCGGCAACGGGCAGTAATACTTGAAGAACATATAAAAGTGAGACGGTAATTGAGACTTTTTTCAGCCCGGCAATTGATCTTGTATATCTTTTGTACTTTTTTGTCCTTTGTGGTACATTTTGTTACTTTCATCAAGTTAGCGGTTTGCACACAACCTCGCCTTCATCGCCATTCGCCCTGTAAGGAAAACGCCGCCCAGTAAAAAGGTTCCGGGTGTTGCCGCATCATCTCCATCTGTGCCGCTCTGAGCGCCGCCGCCGGTCGCTGATTGCGGCGCATCACCTTTTCGTAAAAACGGCGCATCAGGTCGGCAGTCACCGCGTCATCCACTTTCCATAAACTGGCGATGACGCGCTTGGCTCCGGCATAGATAAAGCCGCGTGTCAGCCCAATCAAGCCTTCGCCTTTCATCTCCCTGCCGAGCGCCGTTTGACAGGCGCTGAGGACAATCAATTCGGCGGGCAACTGTAAATTGTAAATATCGGTAAGCCCCAGGAATCCTTCCTGCGCCGCGCCCTGACGATTCACCATCGAGAGCGCCACGCCGCTCAGTTCCGGGCGCTGGGCGTTCAACAAGCCGTGCGTGGCAAAATGAATGTAGCGATAATCGGCAAGCGCCTTACTGGTCGCCTGTTGCAAGTTGGCGGCAAAGCCTAGGGCAAGCAGCGAGCTTTTCATAGGCGCGAGTTGAACAATCTTCTCTGCCTCAATCCTGGTCGCCGGCAGGCGCGTCAAGACGCCCTCTGCAGCCATCTCGCGCAAGGCTTTTTGCCGTTGCGTCGCTAGTAACGGGGTTCGCGGCGGCAGGGTCTTGCCAACGTTTTTGACACGCTCGTCCTTAGCATCAAATACCGGATCAGCCAACACGGCAATGGCTTTGCACGGCGTTTGGTGACGGGTGAGCGGCTGTCGCAATAGCGTTAGCAGCGAAGCCGAAGGCAGATTGATAATTTCGTGCCGGTACAATAAGGGCAGCCATCGCTCTGCCGAATTGACTGTAGCATCACTCTTGCCAGTCGGCTCAGGCAGAGCGGCAAACGGAATATAATGCAACGCTCCTTCCGCCACGATGAGCAAGCGTTTATCGCCAAGTTTATCTTTTATAGGCGCGAGAATCATCTGACTCAGTTGGCGGGCGGCGGCTTCAACCTCACGGTCTGCCTTTGCCAGCCGGCTGTACTCTTCGCTGTAAGATTCCTTCTTGCGCTGTTGCCGCGCCGTCAAAGCGTCATACAGTCGTCCGGCAATCTCTTCAATCTTGCTTTTAGCAGGCAACTCAGTTACGGCTAATGAATTTTGCGTCACCATCCAGACAAAGCTGCGCTCATCGCCAAGCGCATATTCCAGCAGGAGAGTTTGAGCATCGAATTGCTTTTGCATCTCTGTCAGGGTGACGGCTTGCGGCTCCATCAATGCCGCGTACTGCGGATGTTGTGCGCGAATTTGCCCGAGCGTCTGCGCGTAAGCGGTTTCGAGGTCGCGCAACTCTCGTTCGATGGTCGTCTTTTGCTGTGCCGTTGCTGCCGTCGAGCGAATCTGCAAGTCCGTCTTTGAGCGAATTTGTTTAAGAAGAGTAGCCTGACGTTCCTGTAATTGCGCCGTCACGCCTTGCCGCTGATTCAAGCCCGCCTCTTTCAATAGTTCCAACAAGGTTCGCGCCCGTGAGCGTTCCAAAATCTCGAATGCCTGCTGGTCAAATCCTGCGCCGGGATGTTGGGCGTTTTGTTGCATCAGCAGGTCAACATAGAGACGATAATAGTCTTGCAGGGTTGCCGAGTAAGCAGCTCGCCAGTTGGGATTACTCAACTTGCCGCGATTGGCTTCCGCCAGTTGCACAGCCGCTTCAATGTGAGCGCATGCTTGTGCGAAGTTGCCGCCATCGCGTTCAAGCCGCGCCAGCCGGTACAGCGCGAAGGCTTCGCTGCTGCGTATGCCAATGGCGCGAAATTGCGGCGCTAACTGTGCGAAGGACTCTGCTGCTTCGATCTTTTTGCCAAGCGCCTCATACGCCGACGCCATCCGCATCTGGATCAAAAATGTTTCCTCGACCGACTCGCTCTTCCGCATCAATGGCAAGGCTTGTTGATGAGATGCTAAGGCTTTTGCATAATCACCTGTCATCCCATAAACATTTCCTAGGTGCGAGAGCATGAGTGCTTGTCCATAACTATCGTGGCGCGATTCCATTAGCGCCAGAGCGCGTTGGTAAAAGTCTACTGCTTGTGTTAGGTCGCTGGTAGCCTGATGCGCTTGTCCGATGAGGTCAAGCGTATATGCCTGCATCGCGGTATCGCTGAAGAACTGAAATTGTTGCAGCGATTCCGACAAATAGCCATGCGCCTTTTGTGGCTCGCCAATGGCAATATAGAGCGCCCCAATAAAATTGAGCAGGCTGACCATCTGGCGAAAATTGTTGAGTGTGCGGGCAAGTTCAAGCCCCTTAACGGCATATTCCAGAGCTTTTTCAAACTCATCAAGAACGCCATACATAAATGTCAAGCGGTTGTAGGCATCGCACTGCCACCACAAGTCGCCTGCCGTCTGCGCCAGTGTTAAAGCCTGTTGATAGGCAAGCAACGCCTGTTGATTATCGCCTTGGGTCTGCGAGGCTCGCCCTATGCCGATCCACGCGCCCGCTTGTTTGCGTTGGTCATGCAGCGTTTGATAAAGCTGCAACGCCTTCTGGTATTGCTGTTTGGCTTTCGCGGTAGCTTCCGCCTGCATAGCTTCAATGAGCATTTCGGCGGTTTCCATCGCCGCATCGGCTGCGACCCGCGCTTGATCCGCTTCTGTAGCAAGGCGGATTTCCTCAAGAGCAATAGCGTAATCGGCAAGTGCCGGTTCAGCACTGGTGCGCTGAATTACGACGCGGTACATACCGCTTGTTGTCGCAACCATAACAACCGGCTCTTTCGGGGAAAAATAGTACCGTTGCAGTTCCAACATGGTCGTGCCGTCAGGAGCATAGATTTGAATGTGCAGATTGGCGCGTTCTGTCGTCACCAGCAGCCGCGCATAGTGATTGGTGTTGAGGGGAATTTGACAGCGGTGCGTCTCTTTGAAGATAATCTCTCGCCGCCGAGTTTCGCCCGCTTGTAAAGTATAGGCTTGGTCATTGCCGGTAGTTTGTCGCCGCGCCAACGCATTGAAGGCGGCAATCGCGCCTTGTGAGTGCGACGCAAAACCAGGCAACCTCTTTTGCTCTTCTCTGCGCTGTCCCGGCGTTCTCTGCACCACGGCGGTGAAAGAACTTGCAACCATACTTACTTGGTGTTGCACAAGCAGCAGCAATAAGATAAACGCCGAAGTGTAAGACCGGAGTAAAACAAGCATGGAGATAACCTTCGCGCCAACTATTGCAGTTTTCTGGCAAGGCGCACTTTTTCAAGCAGTTTTTTAACCATTGGCGAATCGGGATTTTCCTTCGCCAGTGCCATAAATTCTCGTTCGGCGTCGTCCAGCAGCCCGGCTTTCGCATAAGCCAGCCCGCGCCGCAGATGCGAAGTTGGTGCGGTTCGCTCAACCCTTTGCACCGCCTCCAGCGCCTTTTCGTCAATTAACTTGAAGAGCGGCTTGGGCTGTTCGGTCGTCGGAAACTTCTCGGTGGCATCGTTGCGATATACCTGCAACTCCCACAAATAGACAACGCCGCGTTGCAGCTTGCCGTCGTGTTTCCATTGAGTCGCTTGCTGCAACGGGCTTCTCGCAACCTCGCGGTACTTTTTCTCCGTGTCTAAAATAATCACTTTGTAGCCCGTTGCCCCTGTCACCGGCTGCCAGCGAAAGGTAACGTCACGTTGACGGACGAAAATTCCAACTGGCGAGAGTAGCGGCGATGGCAACGGCTCCGGCGGCGGTTTCTCTCCGTCTCTGGTCGGTCCTCTGACGGTTCTTTCTGTAGAGCGGACGGCGGCAAGTTCAGGCGGCAATTGTAAATCCCGGTAAATCAGCGCCGGGTCAACGGCAGTCGTGCGCCCGTTATCGGTCAGCGTGGCAACGACGGGCGACAATGGCGCTTTCTCATCCGGTGGTTTACTGATGTCCGGCGCGGGCACGGCGGCATTCGGCGGCTGACGATCCGGCTGTTGCGTTGCATTATTCGGCGGTGGCGGCTCGTCGGGCTGCTCGACCTGCGGCTGCTTGGTCATCTCTCCCGTCTTTTGATAAGCTCGCAGATAAAGCAGCAAGCCAACAGCCAGAGCCAGCAAAATCGCAGCCGCAATCGCCAACCGTCGCCAGACGAAAAAGCGCGGCGGCGCAATGGCAGCAGGTGGTTCAGGCTTTTTTCCCGGTTGCTTACCGGCAAAGCGGTCGCCTGCCAGTACAACCGAGGCGCTGGCTAACGCCGGAGAAGATTGTTTCGGCGGTTCTTTGAGATATAACAGCGCCTGTAACTCGGCGTCGCAAACCTTGCAGTTTTCGATGTGGCTTTCAACACTGTCGCGCCCGGCGACGTTCAGCGTATTGTCAACATACGGTTCCAGATAGTCATCGTAGGAGAGATGAAAGTCGTCATCGTCTGCCTCAGCCGCCGCCGCAATCGCCGCCAGTTCTTCCCTGTACGACCCGGCGAGTTCGCAAAATCGCTCATAACACAAATCACATTCGTCAAGATGGCGACTGACCGCCAATCGGTCTGCAAGCGTCAACCGGCGCTCTTTGTAGTTCACTAATTCTTCTGTTGTTGCGTGGTCGAGCATAGTATCACTTTATTTTCAATAGACGCTAAAACTGCGGCGATGCGACTGCCTATGCCTATCAGCGATTAAAAATTTCGGCGGCATTGCTGTGACTTCGCAGATGCTTACGCGCTAGTTTCCGTAAATCGCTGACCTGTTTAGCGGTGGTGCCGCAGGAGTTAGTACGCGCATCAATAATCGGCGCAATCGCTTCATCCAGTAACGGTAAATGATCCCACAGGGCATCGAGTTCGGCGCTGGTCATCTCAAAAGCGTCGGCGATTTCCTCTCTGGTCGCCGTTCCGGTATCAATGAACTGATTAATATCGGCGTCGCCTTGTTTATTTTTGAAGCCGAGCAAAAAAGCTAGTCGCTGGCGGTACAGCAGTTTGCAAATTGCCTCCCAGACGCAACCTAAGGTCTCGCGATGGACGAGTTGCGACAATGGCTGAGGATGCTGAGAAGGCAATTGTAAGCCATCTTCGAGCGGCGCTTTGATGATTTCTTCAATCTGCAAAACGTCGGCAGTGAAGCCTACCAGTCGCTCATTTTCAACTGGCTGTCCGGTTTCCTGAAAAAGCGCGTGTAAGAAGGTTTCCACAATCGGACTGAGGTGTTTTTCATCGCGGACAGCGCCGAATGTCCGTTTGGCGAGCGTCTCCCGATGGCTTTCTAATGCATCAGCGCCAATCTCATTCCCCTGACCTTTCCAGACGGCGAAGCCGCCAAGCCAGCCTTTACTAGCTTCCCACAGGCTGAACGCCGCCCGGTGGGTCAACAGGTAACGCAGCACGCTTTTCAATTTTTTTCGTTGCGGATATTTTTCCCTGAGCCAGTCGTTCCAGACATTTCGCGCTACGGTTGTGACATACTTATCAAACTCACGAATGGCATTGGCGTTGCCTTGTTGTTTCAGTTTATAAAGGCGGCAAAAGAGTTTGATTTTGAGGCGTGTGCAGAGGTCTTCCAACTCTTCTTCGCTGTAGCGATTGAAGCTACAGCTAAGTTTGTTGCTAAAAATTCTTTCGCCAATCAGGCGAGCGTCAATACAGAGTAATTGGTAGAGACAGCAATCTTCTTCCTCAGCGGACGTTGCCGCAAAGAATCGTCGTACCCACTCGTCCGCCTTGTTTTGCTTTCTGTTCGTCACGCCCCTCCCACTCGCGGACGTTTGATAAGCCGCTGGCGCGAATCATAGCACGAGACCAATTACAAGAGAAGTACAAAGACAGCGCAACCAAACCAAGCGCCAGAATTTATGAAAAAGTTTACAAAAAATTTTCCTGCCGTAGTCGCCTCGCCGGTTTTTCCGCGTCATCTGTTGATAACAGTGTTGTGATGAAGAGCTGGCTTACAAAAAGGATAGCGTTGGGGTTAATGAAGGGGTTTCGTCAGGCTGTCATAACAAAATAAAAGGCGCGTAGGTATGGAGACTATCAATATTTTGCTGACTATTAAATACAAGCTGTGGAGGGACTGCCTGCGAACTCTTCTGGAAAGCTATCCGCATCTGCGAATCAGCGCTGAAATTGATAATCAAGGCGCGGTGCTGTCGGCAGTCAAGGGAACAACGCCGGACGTGATTTTACTTGATACAGATTTAGTACCGGAAACAGACTTATGTCTACTGAATCAATTGGCAAGCGAAATGCCTGAAGCGCGGGTAATTGTGGTCAGCGACGGGCAAAGCGCCAAAATGCAGCAGAACTTTTTGCGCCATGGCGCAAAAGGCATTGTCTTCAAACAGGAGCCGGTTCAGCAGATGATTCGGGCAATCGAGACAGTATCGAGAGGCGAATTGTGGATGAGGAGAAGCCTGACCGATACGGTCTTACAAAATTTGTTGACAAAGAAAAGTAATGGGCAAAGGCAGGCAATTGACCGCTTAACCGAACGCGAACGGGAGATTGTGCCATTAGTCGTGAAAGCTTTTGGCAACAAGCAGATCGCCGATGCTTTAGGCATTAAAGAGTCAACGGTGCGCCATCATCTGACTTCGATTTACGGGAAATGTGGCGTTTCAGACCGCGTTGGATTGGTGGTCTTCGCCTTCCGCAGTCGTCTGGTGGCGCTCGATGAAGAACCTTGAAAAGCCGATTGTTATAGGCGGATACGCCCATAAAAGCATAGGACAACTGTTGGTTACGGACAGTGAGAAACCTGTGTACCATAGAGACGAAGCAATTGGGGTCTCTTCCGTAAGGTTCACAACGGCGTCGGTTCACAGAGCCAGCAATTCTTTATCAATCGCACTTTCTCTGTAGTGAGCAGACAAGGCAAGCAGTAAGAGGGTCAGCAATCGAGAATCTGAAAGGTTTTCGCTGTCTTGTCATATTGGATTGAAGAGAAGAAACGATTGTCATTGTGATGGCTTACGACAAACGCGCCTGCTGAAATTTTGTTTCAGCAGGCGGGCGAAAAATTAGCTGCATGACGACAATGAAATCAACAACAGGGAGTACAGAATATGTATAAAAGTGACCTGAAAATCTTTGGGATGATGTTCTTGAGCTTCTTTGTCCTTTTTGGCAGTGCAGTTGCAGCAAACGCACAGCCATTGGCATATGTGATTAATGAAAACTCAGATACCATGACGATAATAGATACTTCTACAGGTACAAAAATAAGAGATAGTATACCTTGTGGCGATGCGCCTGTAGCCATTGCCGTTACGCCTGATGGCAGGTTCGCTTTTATAGTCAATGATGGCGTCACTTTTCACGGCGTTACGATTCTGAATTTAATTACCTACCAGATTGAGCAGCAGATTGCGGGATTTTCCATGCCCAAAGGTATTGCCATTTCGCCCAATGGCAGATTGGCTTATGTGACCGATTCTCTGACTAATGGGGTCGTCCGCATTATAGACATAGCAAATAAAGTGCTGACTAATGTTGCTATCAATGTAGGTGTGCGACCTGCTTCTATAGCCATCACGCCGAATGGCGCTTACCTTTGTGTTGTCAGCCCAGCCTCAGGTAACAGCAGCGCCAACACGATTCGCACGTCGGACAATCAGGTTTCTCCGCGTATTGATATCCCCTCTGAGGCTGTGGGAATCGCCATCAGCCCTGACAGCGTTTTCGCGTATGTGGCAACTGCAAATTTTTTTTCAGGAGCAGGACCGATTCAAAAGATCAATATCATTACTAGAGTTGTTACGCCGATCCCCGCGCAAAACCCCGGCTATCTTGCCATCAGTCCTGACGGCAGAACTCTCTATGTTGCAAAAAAAACCAACCTTAACGAAGTGAGCGACCTGCGATTCGTTGACGCGGATTCAGGAACAATTAATGGCTCATTACTCACCATCGGCAAAGGTTCATCGGGGGTAGCCATCACTCCCGATGGGAGGCGTGTTTATGTAACGAATAGTGGAACTAATGATGTTACGGAGGTTGATACCGTAACTCGACTTACAAGAACCATCGCCGTTGGTTCTCGCCCTTCAGGCATCGCTATTGGACCGAACCCGAATCAGAGTCAATGTTCTTATACGGTCACGCCGTCCTCAGCCTCTTTTTCAGCTAATGGCGGCAACGGGAGTTTGCAAATTACCACCAACCCAGTATCTGGCTGCAACTGGATGGCAAGCAGCAATGTCACTTGGGTTCGCATTACGTCGCCGCCGCAGGGCAGCGGCAACCAAACGCTACCCTATCAGGTTGACGCCAATAGCAGCGCCAATAGTCGCACCGGCGCGATTACCGTTTCGGGGCAAACTCACACCATTACACAAGCGGGTACTACGCCGAATTGCGCTTATCAGGTTTCCGCGACTTCAAGCCAAAACTTCAACGCCGCGGGCGGCAATGGCAGCGCCAGTGTCAACACCGCGAACGGCTGCGCGTGGACGGCAAGCAGCAATGTCGGTTGGCTGACTATTACCGCCGGGGCAAATGGCAATGGCAACGGCACGGTCAATTATGCTGTTGCTGCAAATAATGGTACGAGTGACCGCAATGGTACATTGACCATCGCCGGACAGACCTTCACGGTAGCGCAGGCAGCCGCGAACGATACGCGCCCCGTCGTCACAGGCGTTCGCGTCGCTGGCAAAAAACTCTTCGTCTTCGGGCGCAATTTCGCCGACGGCGCACTGCTCTTCCTCAACGGGCAGAAGCAGAAAAAGGTTTCTAATGATGAAGCTAACCCAACGACGACGTTACTAGCCAAAAAGTCAGGTAATCTCATTGCTCCGGGCGCAACGGTGGAAATCATTGTACAGAACCCCGATGGTTCGCGCTCCTCAGCGTACTTCTTCACGAATTTAGGGGAGCAATTCGCACTTATCGAGATTGATCCGTCGCAATATGATGAACGCGCTTCACAATGGAGCGATTCTGGACCGGCTTACGAGGGCAACTTTGACATCGGTCAAGCTGGCGCGACTCACACGCACGCCTACGGCGCAGGCACGGGGATGCTGACCTATCAATTCAATGTCAATGCAGCAGGAATCGGCAGCGCCGATGTTATCGCCCGCCTGTCGTCGGAGTTTCCGGGTTATGCCGGACCGGCAGACGGGCTTTCGGATGTCACGGTCTTTATCAACGGCAATCGCGGCGGTTCGTGGCGCGTGATTAGCGATAACGGTTCCGGGCAAGTTTACTCCTTACGCCTTCCCGGCAACTTCCTGCGACCCGGACAAAATACGGTAAGTTTCACTGTTGAAAGCAACGCGCAGTATCGTAACGGCATTTGCATTTATCATCGCAGCGTTGTGCCAACACAACGAGACGCGCTCATTCAAATCGCACTCAATCGCTAAAGAGCAACGGTTTGAAGGCTTGCAAAGGCGTTTTACCAAATTGCTGGTAGAAATTAGTGAGGTAGCGGCGATGCTCTTGCGGTAAAGCAAGGAAATATTTTCAGGGTATTGAAAATGCGGTAGGTATCAGATGTTTTGTGTTCGCCAGGTTAGTTCCAGCGGCTGCGTAAGACGCACCGTGAGTGGGAGAGAAGATTATGGAAATTATGGTCATTGCCATCACGATAGCGACGCTGGCAGGCATCGGCTACGGCTTATATCGCGCCTATGAATGGGTGAACAACACCGCGGAGAGCGAGTATGGCTATGCACCGCTGACGCTCTGGACAATTACGCCGTTTGCCGTTGCTTATGTACTGTTGATTGTTTCTTGTTGCCTGAAAGAGCCGAAAAATAATGTTATCGGTGCGGTGGTTGTCTTGGTTATTGTGACCATCGTGGTCGCCCTCTACATTCAATCGAAAAGTTCGTTGCGCTTCGCCACCTATGCCGTGCCATTGCTCCATATTGGCGGTGTTTTATCGGTTATTGTGCTGGTTGGGTTCATCGCTGCATTTCTACTGAAGGATCGAAGAAGGGGCAACTGGTGAGATTGTAATGCCAACGGCTGCGGAAGGGTATGGTTGAGAGGCTAGCGTCTGAACAACCTCTTTTGGCAGCCGGATAAAAGACATTGGGTATCAATACAAGAAAAGCGATGTAAAAAAGGCGGATAAGAATTATTAATGACAACGATACTCAATCATCGCTATCTCCTTCTCAATCCACTTGGGAGTGGCGGTTGTGGGCAGACCTTTTTAGCAGAAGATAAATACTTGTTTAGTGCTAAATGCGTGGTGAAACAGTTTAAACCCACAACGACAGAGCCGCAGGCGTATCAAATTATTCAAGAACGCTTTGAGCGGGAGGCACAAATTCTCAAAACGGTTGGAGAAGACCATAAACAGATTCCGAAATTGTACGCCTACTTCACAGAAAATCAGGATTTTTATCTTGTGCAGGAATGGATTGAAGGCTTGAATCTTTGGCAGCGCGTGAAAGCGCAGGGAAGATTTAGCGAAGCGCAGACCAGGACATTACTGCGCGAGATGTTGCCGGTACTGGGCTACCTTCATTCACAGCGAATTATCCACCGCGACATCAAGCCGGAAAACGTTATGCTGCGTGCTGGCGACGACAAGCCTGTATTGATTGATTTCGGCGCTGTCAAAGAGATTGTCACCACCATTGTCAACAGCTACGGCGTACCAACGAGTTCCGTAGTGATTGGTTCGCCCGGATATATGTCTCTGGAACAATCCGCCGGACAGCCGGTATTCGCCAGCGATCTTTATAGTTTGGGATTAACAGCAATTTATCTGCTGACTGGCAGAAGTCCGCAAGACCTGAGAGACCTCAAGACCGGAACTCTCAACTGGCAGGAATATGCTCCCGAAGTCAGCCGGGATTTCGCCGCTTTCTTGAATAAAGCGACACAACGAATGCCGGAAAATCGTTATCAAACGGCAGAAGAGATGAATGGGGCATTAACGCCCCTGAGCGAGCAAGAACTCAATTCTGAAAAAATTGATTCTGAAGCAACTTGGATTAGACCATATCTTCCTATTGAGCCGCAACCATTGATGCCTGAGCCAGTGCCGTCAACGCCCCACCCACCTCCTCAACTCGAAGCCCTCAAAAGTAAGGGGCTGCAACGTCTGGCCGCGGGGATTGCCGTTTTTCTTCTTGTGATTTTCCTGATCTGGTTTTTTCGCAATCCTTTCTTTCGATCAGCCGCACAAGCTGGCAACAAAGATACGGCCGCATTCTTTCTCTCTTTGGGAGCCGATGTGAATGCCAAGGATAGCGAAGGAAAGACAGCTTTGCACTACGCTGCTTCCGGTAATGGAGAGTGCGGCTGGCTGTTGAACCGGGGAGCGAACATCAATGCTAGAGATGACAATGGGAATACTCCGTTGCTGCTAACCAGCAGCCTCTCCGTGATGACCATGCTGTTAAATCAGGGAGCAGATGCGAATGCTAAAAATAATGAGGGCGACACCCCCCTCATCAAAGCAGCACGGGAAATGCAGACAGAGACAGTAAAGTTGCTGTTGGAAAAGGGTGCTGATGTCAATGCCAAAAACAATGCCGGAGAGACCGCTTTACTAAAAGTTGCACAATGCTCCAGCGATTGCCTTGCGTATACAGATGAAAAGCAAGTGACGCATGATGGAGCAGGGACAACGCTTTTGAAACTGCTTGTTGATAAAGGGGCAAATGTTAATGTTGCCGATAAGGCTGGTAAAACGGCTCTTCTTTATGTCAGTGAAAAGTACACTGGAGCAATGAATCTGTTGATTCAAAGCGGAGCAAATGTTAATGCGCGAAACAAAGATGGCAAGACGATTTTCGCCTTGCTCAAACAAAGCGCCAAAAATCGTTCTACAGAAAGCAAAAAATTTTATGACCATGCGATGCAGATTTTGCAGGACGCAGGAGCAGTCGAGTGAAGCAGCGAACGACTTTGCAGGACAAGAAAAACAATAGACCTCTCGCAAAAGTCAGTTTCTAGCTTTTTGCCAAATTGAAGAATCAACAACTTACGTGCTGTTCAATAGGACTTTTGCAAGCAGTCTATTAAAGAAATTCGAGAAAGGAGATTTTATGATTAATTCGACTTTAGCGGGGGATTTATTTTTACTCTGGCAATCACCTGATAGCGGTGGCGCAACTATTGGTGCGCTGCTGTGTGTTGGCGTGGTTTTCTTGATCTGCTATTTGGCGCAACGAAGCATCAAACAGAAACGCCAAGCGGACATTCAACAAGTTATGGAGGAATCGGATAAGCAGGAGATAGTGCGTCAGTGGGAGCAGGGGTTTGCTAAAGGATTTCAGAAATCTTTGGATGCGTATACCCATAAAGAAATAGCCGAGGCGCAGGCAAGAGGAGAGCAATTAACGCCTGACCAGAAAAAGGAGCTACAGGCTAAAGCTGAACAATTAAGAGATACAGTAATCTCCGAGTATAAAAAAGGCGTTCAGTCCGCCTTGGATGACGATTCCAACAAGAAAAAGTCATAGAGATAAAAAGATGAAGACCGACTGAGCTATTATCGGCATCTGTAAAGAGAAAGCTATAACGACAAGGAAAGCAAGTCATTATACTTGCCGGCACTCTGCTCTTGCCGGGGTAACAGATGCATGGGATTTTCCGCTATATCCGCCAAAGACAACAGTATTCAAATATAAGGAGAAGTATGAAACAGTGTCCATTATGTCGGCAAATCTTTAGGGATCAGTTTTTAATGTACTGTATGAATGACGGACAGCCTTTAACGGCAGTCTTGGACCCACATATCACCAGCAGACCGGGCGATCCATTTTCTCCTCCTAGCACAAATGCTGTCTTAGTGAAGCCCCCTGCAACCAAATCCCGTAAAGTCGGTTTCATTGTCGTTGCTGCATTGACATTCCTTAGTTTGGCAGTCTGGCTGATATGGAAACCGCCCCCCAAACCAGTTCCTAATGTAGAGGACTACAAACAGGAATTGATTCAGGCAATTCGTCGCGCTGATAATGCGGAAAGCGAAGCGGGGCGTACACTTGATACTGCGGGACTTTCGCGTTGGTATAAAGGCGATGCCTTGAAAAGCGAAGAGGAAAGTATTGCTTTGCTGATTCGTGAAGGCATTTACGTTGAAGCTACATTGGAGAATCAGCAAATTGATTCCTATAAGTTATTACAGGATGGGAAACGAGCCGAAGTGCGCCTTACCGAAACATGGAGCAGCGTCTACTATCGAAAAAGCGATAATCGTTGTTTGTGGAAAGCACCCAGCCATGCCGCCCCCCAGACCATCACGTTGGAGCGCAACGGCGATAGCTGGATTGTGGTCGCCATCGTTCACGAGCTGAATCAACCGGAACCAGCGCGTGAATATTGTTCCGAACCGCCACCCAGCCGCACTCATTACAATGATGATGATGCTGGCATTAGCTACGAGTTGCCGCAAAACTGGACAGTAAACAGTAAGGAAAATGGCAAACTTTTTACCTCTCCTGACGGTACTATGCTCGTTGCTATTCTGACCTCAAGAGATCGTTCTTTGGGGTCAGATTTTGTAAAAATGCTGTCATTAGTTGCTGAATTTGTTGACGATCCGAAACTCAAAAACGGACCGGTAGAGGGAAAAATTGGCGGTATGCAGGAAATCAAATTCTCTGGCGAAGGTTATCGCAAAGGAGAAAGATTCAAATGGGGATTTAATATTATCGAAGCCCGAAAGCCCCTGATTATTCTCTCTCTAGTAGATGCCGAGCATTATCAAAGTTCGGTGGATGAATACAAAGCATTTTTCAGCAGCATCCGCGCTTTGGATTGAGGCAAAACGAAAATACAATTCCTGACAGAATCCGCTCTTCCTGCGGAAGCATAGCAGTCTTCGTTGTGATCTTGAGACCAGTTAGCGCAAGGCAATATCCTTACGCTAAGGTGCTTACAGACCAATACAAATCAATGTCAGGCAACGGCATTATACACCGAAGATTGGTTTTATTCGTAAGGTGTTCAGGCGCTGCATACTCTTGAAGCGAATCAAGAGTTGAAAGCAGTAATGCAGAATCAATGGCTTACAGTCAACAACTGAGCAAAACCCTACAAGTTGCCGGAATAAGTCTTTTGTTTTCAACAGCGACAAGAACGAAGTCGCTACTTGGAACAACAACGACAAGAGCAGCAACGACGCTATCAGGAACAACAACGGCAGGAACAGCAACGACGACAGTGGGAACAATCTCGCCGCCGACCCTAGTTGCGGGGCTAATCTGGTGGCGGGCAGTCAAGAGAGGATATATTTATGCGAATCAGTAGTTGAAATCAGAGGTGAAAAATCAATGATTTACGGGCGATATTTAAGCAAGTATGCAAAATCTAAAGTTTGTAAGTCCTTTGTTTGCAACACGGATTATTTTTCAACTACTGATTCGCATATTTGCTTAAAACCTTGATGACCCCGCTGCCTTATTAGTCCAAAGTAGGCAAGCAACTTAGAACGGAATATAGTGAAGCAAATATAGTGAAGCAAGCGAAAGCGTATCACTGAGAAGCAAGCGAAAGCGTATCACTGAAAAGACTGAAAGCGCCGCATTGCTGCATCAGCGATTTTAGGGAAGCCGACAGAGGAAACTGATGAAATGACAAACAAAATAAAAATCGTTGCCTCAATGCTACTTATCGTCCAGACCTTCGCTCAACTGTCTGTTCATGGACAGACAAGAATCACTGCGCCGAAAAATAATTTTCCGCTCAGTGAAGACGTAAAGATCGGACGGGAGGGCGCTGACGAACAGGAGAGAAAATCTCCAATGATTTCGGATCAGGTTATCTCACGATACATCCAATCGGTTTATGACAGATTGGTTGCCTCTGTGCCTGCCGAATTTCAGCGTCGGGATTTTCATTATACCGTTAAACTCGTCAACAGCGCCGGACTCAATGCCTTTGCTCTTCCGGGCGGTTCCATATTTGTCAATCGCGGGTTGATCGAAGCTGCCGCTAATGAAGATGAACTGGCAGGCGTAATGGCTCATGAACTCAGCCATGCGGTTTTACGGCACGGCACGGCACAACTTACCCGCTATCAGGAAATGCAACCCGAAGCCATTTTCAGAGTTTTTAATGAGGCAACCGTGCGCCGCGTTTTAGGCAGCTTGTTTATCCTGCTCAATGAAAGCACGAATGCTGGGGTTCTGTCTTACATCAGACGTGATAATCGTGAAGATGAAATTCAGGCAGATCAACTTGGCGCTCAGATCATGGCACGCGCTAGTTACAATCCTCGTAGTTTGGCAAGTATGTTTCGCACCTTAAAAAGACGGGAGAATAACCGCCGCGTCCCCTTCTGGATAGCCGATCACCCAGATACGACACAGCGCATTGCGCTGGTAGAACATGAAGCCAGCTTACTGGGGACTGCAAAGAAATCAAACTTACGTGAGTTTGAAACCATTAAAGCAACTTTGCGAAATATCCCATACCCCGTAGCTGAAGATGGAGGCGCGGAGACGCCCTCCAAAACAGGCAGTTACCAAGCTCGCATTGAACGCCCTTCCGGCACGTATAAACCGATTACTGAAAAAGGCTTCAAAATCAGTTTTCCTGACAACTGGAATCGCGCTGTTGAAGACACCACCATCATTTTTTCTCCTGCTGGCGCTTATGGCGAGCAGGGTATCACACACGGCGTTATGTTGGGTCATTTCAAAACACAGAGCGCCAATCTGCAAACCGCTTCGCAAAGCTATGTCGTAGCAATGCTAAAGGCGAACTCTTATCTACGACAGGAGGGGGATTTCAGCCACAGTACATTGAATCGGCAGTCCGCCTTGTTAGCGGTTCTGTCGGGAATCTCGCCAGTCACGAAACGTCGGGAAATTGTTACTATTCGCACTCTGCAATTTGACTCTAAGCATTTGTTGTATCTCGTTTCTGTAGTGCCGCAGGATGAAGTCCTTTTCTACAAAGGGGCTTTTCAAAACGTCGCCGATTCATTGCAAATTACCAGGCAATAGTCTGCCTGAGTCAACGCTGTTGTATGCGTTTGGAGAGAACTCAATGACCATTTTAGCAACCGGCAACAAATTACTTTATCGAAATACGAATCCTTTTCTGTTCCTCAAGGAACGGTATAGCTGTCCAGATTTTGCTATACGGCTCATCAAAAAGCCTTATTGCAGAATGATTCAGGTCTTTAGCTTAATGGCTTTATTGATGCTTGACTCATCAGCCAACGCCCTGCCGTTAATGAAGATTAATGGGTTATTTGCTGCCGAAGCAGTAAACAGCGAGGCGGCGACTTATGAGAGCGAAGTTCAGACTAGGGATGATGACAAAATAGATTGTCGGCTGACGATTGCGGTTGGCATAACCAAAGCGAAAGGCGCATCAGCCGATGCCTCAGCGGAAAGCATAGCTTCAGCCCTGAGTAACGAAAAGGTTAAAGCCATACCAATCAAGGAGGTTTCCTCAGTAAGCGAAATTCGAGAGATCGCCAACCGGCGGGAAGCGGATTATCTTCTGCTTGCTGAAATCCAACTCGGTGGACCCAGCTACTTGGATCAACTCGCCTGTCAACAAACCCGCTATCGTTGCTATACAGAAAAATTCAATATGAAATACAGTTTGGAGGAAGTGAAAAGTGGGCGAAAAGCATGGCAAAATCGGGAAATTGGTAAAGGCAGCAGACATAGCGGAGCCGCCGTACAGGAAGTTCTGGCTGAGGTCAGAAAAGAGGTTCTCAGTACAGTTAAACCCTGGTCGCTGACATCTTCCCAACTTCCGTCATTCAGGCAATTACAGGTGAGAAACGCCTGCTTTTGTGGCACACCGCCGTCAATTAACAGCTTGACGCTAAAATTTGATGTAAAGACCAAATATCAAAGAATCTCTTATGGCTATGACATTAAAGGCTTGATGTGGCGTATGGATATGCGGTCTTCCAGCGAGCAGAGCGACAAACAAACCGGCAAAAAGACTGAGCCTCTGGTTCTCGGCTTCAACGGGGAAAAACGCTGGAAGTTGAATAGCAACGGCGAAATGGAAGTAGTGGATTATGATATTCAAAATGTTCTGCTTTCCGCTCTGGTAAAATTCGTCTTCAACCCTTCCGGCAAGGCTCTGGAAGAAGAAGAAATTCCTTCCAAGATCAATGTATTAGGCATGGCATTGGCGGACGGGCGTTCCTCTTATCTGGTCGAAGCCGGAACCCGCGCCGAAACCTATCTCCAGTCTTATTACGATATTGACAATGGCGCGTTGTTGAAAAAAGTTCTTCTTGATGGAAAGAAGAATATCAAACTGGCAGTAACTTTCGGTGATTATCGAGAGATCATTCAAGGCGTTCATTTTCCTTACCTTATTCGTCTTGCCGGGGCAGACGGGGAAACCACCATTGAATTTGTTGAAGTCTCACTGAACCCTGAATTACCTGACCACCTGTTTTTTAAGTTGAAATCGTCTTAACAATTGCAGAACTAGATGAAGAAATAAGCTATAGCAAGTCTTTGTCTATCAATAAGTCGCGGCAAAGATATACATAGCGAACAGAAGAGAATATTGAGCGAGAGGAAGATATGAAAACTGATAAAGTGATGAATACGGCAGTGACGCCACTTCGTACCTTATAGAGACTATTTTGATACATAGTCTGGGTTATGCAGGATGACATTCTCATTTTTCAACGATCAATAAAGCTTTACGTATGCAAATTTGCCACGAGGTTTCTAATGAAAGTAGCTGCTGGAAATTCGATGGAAGTCTATCAAATGATAAGACTTTTTACCCGTATTATCTTAGTGGGAATAGCAGTGTTTTTCACTTCTTGCGCGAACAACACCCAAAAACCCAGTCCCCCACCAACAGTAAATGCGGCGGCAACCACAGAATCAACTGCCAATCTTGAGCAGGAAGTGAGAAAGGCAGATGAGGCATACGAAAAAGCATGGGTGCAACAGGACGCCGCCGCTTTTGACCAACTGTTAGCCGATGACTACATCTATACCAATGGCGAGGGGACGTTGACAACCAAAGCCGATGTTCTCAAAGACGCCCGTGCCGGCGACTATAAGTTTGAATATGGTCGCAGCGAAGAAAAGAAAATCCGCGTCTATGGCAACACCGCTGTCTTAAATGGCATATGGGTAGACAAAGGCATAAACAAAGGCAAAGCGTTCAGCGATAGACAACGCTATACAACCGTCTATGTCAAAAAGAATGGCAATTGGCAGGTAGTTTCCGATCAGGTGACCAACAGCCTGCCGCCAAAACCGTAGCTCTGTGTTGTGCCGTCTGATAAGCAACAGCGACATCCGGCACTGCTTTAGGCAAGTGTTAAAGACCTCTTACCTAAATAATTTGACGCGCTGATTTCTTTCAGTAATATTTGCGGGACTCTACGTGCCTCGCTTTGACAGCAACCCTGACAGCAGAGCCAGTAGAATGCAGTAGTAAACAAAAGACAGTAATTCTCAGTTTGAGATTTAAGTATCATTGTTCTCTGATGCCGCTTTGAAAAATGCGCGGTAATTAGCAGTCGCGCCCCTGCTTTTGATTAGCTAAGCCCTGCGCTCCATCCGGCATTGGCATAGTGCATCAGGTAGTACCGTCTGGCTTCATCATAGCGCGGATGCGTTTTGACGTTGTTCAAGTAAAACGCCCAATGCTTCTTTGCTGCTGGTTTCTTACCCCACGCGCTGAAATCGCCTTGCTTGCGGTGATGCTCCCGATGGCATCGCTTATGCGTCGGGGCGGTTTGAGCGCCGCCCTTGCTCTTGTAAACCGGATGATGAAATTCTATCCGTTGTTTTGCAGTAATGGCTTTCTGGCACAGGTAACAAATCATTTCTCACCGTCCTTTCTTGAATAAAGGACAGACTGTTGACGGTCTGCCCTTTGGTTCATCCTAGACAGCGATAGAGCCGTAGAAAGCGCCAGCAGCTTTATTGGAGTAGCCATTGAACCAAGCCTTGCGCTGTGCTTCTTTACGCTCCAATGCAGCTTGTGCAAGGTGAGCGGCTCGCTCTGTAGATTCGAGCGAATCAAGCCATTCGGTGAAGCCTTGTTGTGCTTGGCTTTCTTTTGCCAGTTCGCACATTACATCGTCGTATTCGTCTGGCTCAACGGTGTAGAGTTCTTCACAGTTGATTTTGCAATCGAAAGAATCGTAGTATGTCATTGGTTAATTACCTTTCTGCGAGTGTTACAGCACTCGTGGTTATTCAAGGGTTAGGGGTTACAGCCTCTAGCCCTTTACGCTTTTTGCCTGTTGTTTCATTTGCATCGAACGCCACCTGTTTTCTAGTCGGTCACGTTGCGTTATTCATCTACTCAGCACAGCAGTAAGGCTTTCATCGGGCTTTTCGACCTTCAGCTTGGTTGTCAAACAGCATCAACTTCAAGGCTGATAGAATGCTATAATCTGTTGTGTTCGTCAATAGATTATAAAAATAAATTTATTGCGATTGACAATAGATTTTTGAAGCGTATAATCGCAGATATAGGAAAGAAGATAGACATTGAAAATCTGATAAGTTTGACCAGTGCAGCAAAGCGGCGCGGAGTTAGTCGTCAATTTATCGAATCATTAGTCAAGCGAGAGAAGTTAAAGGCAGTGGTAATAGACGGGCATCCGTTCGTCTATATTCAAGATGTAGAGGCTTATGAGCCTGAATCAGGGGGAAGACCGCGCAAAGAGAAAGTCGAAAACAAACCTAAGAAAAAGCAGTAAACAAGGTGAAAGTTTATCGTTTGTGTGACTATATGTGTAGATAAAGGAAAAGGCGGTTTCGGAAACCGCCTGGAAGTGTTTGATACTAAAGATGAGCCGTGTTGGACTCGAACCAACGACCCTTTGGTTAAAAGTTCGACACTCCCCTTACACATCAGGCACAATGCCCGTAAAACGCTGAAAATTTCATCCTCTTCTCTGCAATTTTTCCCGCTTTGACCCATTCCACACATAAGAATTTTGTCATTGTATACCTAAAGTGTACCTGCGCTTAGTTTCGAGAAGACCTGATTACTGAGCGCCTGCGTTGCGGCGCTTTGAATGTTCGGCAGAACATGGCTATAGGTATCAAGGGTGAGCGTTACCGAAGCATGACCAAGACGCTCTGAAACAATCTTAGGATTGACATTGGCTTCCAGCAGCAGGGTTGCCATCGTGTGCCGTAGATCGTAAAGTCTGAAAATTAGCGGCAGTTTCGCCGCTTCCAAAACGCGGATGAAATAACGATTCCGAAGATTGTTAATCGAGACCGGATTTCCTGTTTTGGTCGTAAAAATTAACCCTTGATCATGCCATTTCGCCCCGGCTTTTAGTCGTTGTTTATGTTGCTCAATTCTATGTTGCTTGAGCATTGCAAGGGTGCGCTCATCAAGCGGAATGGTGCGTCTGGATTGCGGGGTTTTCAGTTCGTCGAAATAAAATCCACCGCTCCCCGGATAAAACACCAAGGCGCGTTGCAAGACTGCCGCGCCGTTTTTTATGTCACTCCACCTGAGCGCCAGATATTCTTCCGGGCGCATTCCACTGTCGAGCGCCAGAAACCAGAGCGAAGCGTAGCGATCCTTTTCGGCAGCTTGCAAAAACCCGATTGCCTGTTCGCTTGACATGGCGTGCATCTCCTTTTTGACGAGCTTAGGCGGTGTTACCTCGTCCATCGGATTATCGGCAAGTAAATCCCAGCCAACGGCTTTTTTGAACGATCTTTTTAAGACGGTATGGATGTGGCGCACCGTTTTGAGAGAGTACCTTTGATCGCGCAGTTCGGAGTAATAGCGTTGAATATCAAGCGTCTTTAGCTTCGAGAGTTTGATTTTGCCAAACTTGGGCTTCAAATGCTTGGTAATCAAAAACTTATAATTGAAATAGGTCTTTCTTGTGACCGTGCCTTCGAGGTCGTCTCTGAGCCAGAGGTCAAAGAATTCTTCGACCGTCAGATTCGGATTAGATGAGAGCTTGCGCTTATCGAATTTCGTTACCAGTTTGGCAAGTCGAGTTTCGGCGGCGCGGGGACCGCCGTAGAAGGTTTCAATATGGTACTTTTTTTTGCGGTTCTGGTCACGCCCTAAAAAAATGCGGAGCGTATGCACCTTGTCGCTGCGAGAAATGATTTCGCCTTTCATATTGTTTGGTTCATCTTTCTCTTGACACTCCCCTCCATAAATGAAGGGGATTCTTGGCTTCAGCGGGCGTCACGTCGCCCTAACCAATGGGTCACATTTTTGCAGATAAACGGGAACTGGTTTCACCCAAAAACATGCTCAAGT
>Ga0187894_10000940_pt1 | contig 38665 bp, 30 predicted proteins | sample GBC1701081metaG_FD_136650 | JGI IMG/M metagenome (GOLD analysis project Ga0187894, IMG submission 136650) | White microbial mat communities from a lava cave in the Kipuka Kanohina Cave System on the Island of Hawaii, USA - GBC170108-1 metaG ... | reverse complement strand
GCACGTCGTGCTGTACGCGCCTGATGAGCGGAAGGTGTTTGTCGGCGACGTGCTTTTTGCCGGCTCGATCGGCCGCACGGATCTGCCTGGCGGATCGACCGAACAGTTGCTCGATTCGATCAAGAGCAAACTGCTTTCGCTTGACGATGATGTGACGGTTTACTCAGGACACGGACCGTTAACGACGATCGGCGAGGAGCGCCTCACGAATCCATTTCTTACTGGTCGTTATTATTAACCTGGCGGCCCGAGGGTTTGCGCAGCAGGGGATCAGCGAAGACGCTTCGCTTTCATTTCTTCCCACCGGTCCTTCTGATCGTCGTCTAACTGGCTCGGCAAGGTGTCGACCGGGATGTCGTATTCAGCGCAGAATTGGCGCCACAAGACAAACCGCAGATCGTATTGGCCGGTCGAATCCGAGACCGAATTGTCGACCGGTGGCGGCTGTTTCCTTCGCTGTCCCCTGTTCATCACTTCCCTTAACCTACCTCAATCAGTTGCAGGAAGTGTAGCAGCTTTTCGCGATTATTTCTCTACGATGTCTTTCTTCAAACTCGTGACGAACGCGAGAATCTCGCCTTTTTCCTTCTCCGGCACCTTGAACTTATCGAGCGACGCGGCGAGATGTTTGGCGGCCGCGTCCCACTCGGCGTTGGTGATCCCCAGGCCCGCGTGCGACGTCTTCATATCGCGTCCGGTGTAAATGCATGGTCCACCTGTGGCCGCGCAGAACTGATCGAGAATGTGCTGGCGGATTCGTTTCTTCGAATCGTTGCTGGCGCCGGCGAAGAACTTCTCAAACTGCTTGTCGGTAACGAGCCGGACGATGAAATCGTCGACGACTGCGGCGAGCGCATCGTAGCCACCGACGCGTTGGTAGAGTGACTTCTCCTGCGCCGCGGCTGGCATCGCGATGCCGATCGTCAACAGCAGGGAAAAGACCAGTCCGAAAAACATGGTTCGCTGAAAACGTGAGCTGGTTTGCATACTTGTTGAATCTCCTCTTTGGCGATGTTGTCCGTAACCGGGTGAAGTTACGGGACTGAGGCAGCGATCGGATTTTACAGTTCGCTGCGGAGATAGATCGCGCCGGTGGGAACGCTGACGCCACCGGCAGGTTCGAGCGTGATTGCGAAAATAGCGGAACTACGTGCGGCTTCGGGCACCTGGTCGTTTAATGTGCCTTGGCCTTTGCTGTCGGGGGCGAATGTCTTGCCCGGGATTGGTTTGTTATCGACGATGAACCAGAGTTGATATTCCTTGCCTTCGGGTGCGCGTGGCAGGCCGCTGGCGATCAGGAGGGCGCGACCGGTTTGATCATAGGCGAGTTTTGCGCTGGCGCCTGATGCTTCGGTCGTGCCGGAAAGTTCGGCGATACGCGAACCGGGCGCAGTTATTAGTTTATAGAACGCGTTTTCATGGCTCAGTTTGCGGTTCTGTTGATAGAGAACGACCACCGAGACGATTAACACTGCAAATAGAATTACCGCAGCGATTGAACCGAGCGAGCCTAGTGAGTTCCAGACGGTTCGGGGCGGACGGCTAAAGGGCAGAACATTTGCAGCAGATTTTTCCGAACGGATCTGTGTTAAGAGTCGTCGGCGTACTTCTGGTGATGGTTCCATTGGTTTAGCATTCAACGCGAGACTTGCAGCCGTTGCTTCCCATTCAGCCAGATCACGGCGACACTCGGCACAGCCGGCGAGATGTTCGTTCAGCGCGCGTGCTTCGCCGGCGTCGAGCGCAGACAGCGCGTGAACCGGAATCAACTCTTTGTAGTCGTCGTGCCCCATCGCCAAGCTAAAAATCGCCTAGAAACCGAAACTCGCGGCCTTACCGGCCAGCATCTCGCGCAACTTCGTCATGCCCGTTCGCATGCGAGTCTTCACCGTCCCCAGCGGCGCTCCCAGGCGCGCGGCAATCTCTGTTTGAGTGAGTCCGTCAAAATAGGCGAGCATCAATGGATGCTGTTGCTCGTCGGGGAGTTGGGCCAACGCGTTTGTTACCAAACCACGCTGTTCTGACCGGAACGCATCATTGGCGGCGTCAGAAACCGCTTCCGCCTCATCTCTTGCGCCGGCAACCGCCACGCGCTCGCGTGCGGCGAGCGCTCGCAGCCGATCAATGCCGCGGCTGCGCGCCAGCGTTACCAGCCAGGTAAACGGCCGCCCGCGAGTCTCGTCGAAGTCGGACGCACGCCGCCAAACCTGCAAAAACACTTCCTGGAGCACGTCCTCCGCTTCCTCGCGGTTGTTCAATATACGCACCAGCAACCCAAACAGGATTACCCGATAGCGGTCGTAGAGCTGGGCGAGGGCCGCTTCGTCCTGCGCGGCGACGGCTCTCAGCAGCTCAACATCGTTGTCTTGTACTTGTTCGGATCGCAAGGCCTCAAGAAATACGGGTGAGGAGGTCCCATCGGATTGGAGCCCAAAGAGACACAAGCAGCACAAAAAAGTCTGCTACACATTTGTGCCTTTGGTGCTTCTTTGTGGCTATCAAGCCTCTACGCCACGGTAATCTCTTCCGCCAGATAGACGTCCTGAATCGAGTTCAACAACTGCACGCCTTCGTTCATCGGGCGTTGGAAAGCTTTGCGGCCCGAGATCAGTCCCATGCCGCCACCGCGTTTGTTGATGACCGCGGTACGCACGGCTTCAGCGAGATCGCTGGCGCCCTTCGACTCGCCTCCGGAGTTAATCAAACCGCAACGGCCCATGTAGCAGTTCGCGACCTGGTAACGAACCAGATCGATCGGGTTGTCGGTGGTCAGCTTCTCGTAAACGAGCTTGCTGGTTTTTCCGTAGGAACCGCCAAGTTCCTTCTCGACGGCTTTGTAACCGCCGTTTCGCTCCGGCAGTTTCTGCTTGATGATGTCGGCCTGAATCGTCACGCCGAGGTGGTTTGCCTGGGCAGTGAGATCGGCTGAGGAATGCATGTCGCCTTCGGGAGTTTTGAATTTCGGATTACGCAGGTAGCACCAAAGAATGCAGGCCATGCCCAGCTCGTGGGCCTCGGCAAACTTTTCGCTAATCTCAACGATCTGGCGCGTGGATTCGTCGGAGCCGAAATAGATAGTGGCCCCGACGGCGACCGCACCGAGGTTGTGTGCTTCTTTAACAGTTCCGAACAGCACCTGATCGAACTTGTTCGGCAGCGTGAGCAACTCGTTGTGATTGATTTTCACGATGAATGGGATCTTATGTGCGTACTTCCGCCCCACTGAGCCGAGCACGCCGAAAGTCGAGGCGACCGCGTTGCAGCCACCTTCAATCGCGAGTTTGACGATGTTCTCGGGATCAAAATACTTCGGATTCGGAGCAAACGAAGCGCCGGCCGAGTGCTCAATTCCCTGGTCTACCGGCAGAATCGAGAGGTAACCAGTGCCTTTGAGCCGGCCATTGTCAAACAACGTCTGGATCGAACGGAGCACGCCGGGTGAACGGTCCGAAATGCCCCACACACGATCGACGAAATCAGGTCCCGGCAGTTGTAAATCGTCCTTCGAAATCGTTTCCGACTTGTGGTCCAGAAGTTTCGCGGCATCCGGACCGAGGAGTTCGGCGATTCGTTCCATCGTGTCTGAGCGTTTAAGTTCGGTAGCCATTCGGTTTGCCTCCTGAGCAATGCACTGAATTATACGATTCGGTTGAAGAGCGAGCAAATTTTCGGGTAATATGCGTCTCCGCTACCAGCGGTAACCTCGGTCTCCCGCTCGCTTGACAACAGTGAGATCAACCAGCGAAGTTTAGAAAGGTAAGCACATGAAAATTCCTCCCTCGTACTTTCCCCCGATCGCCCTTGTAGTGTGCCTGCTCTGCGTTATGGCCCTGGCCGTCGCAACACCGGCAACCGCAGCTGCTGAAGACTGGAAGCCGGTCGACCCGGCTGAATTGGCCCTAAAAACTCCAACGGTCGAGAAAGAGGCCGATGCCGAAGGGCTGTTTTGGGAAGTCAGAATTGACGACAGCCCGGACGGTGACCTGATTTTCAACCACTACCTGCGTGTCAAAGTCTTCACCGAGCGGGGACGAGAATCGCAAAGCAAGATCGACCTGCCGTTCGGTAATCTTTACGGCGGCGAAGTAAAGATCAGAGACATCGCGGCCCGGACCATCAAGCCCGATGGTTCAATCGTCGAACTAAAAAAAGAGGATATTTTCGAACGGACCATCGTGAAAGTGAGTGGTCTGAAAGTGAAGGCCCGTTCGTTTGCAATGCCGTCGGTCGAGCCGGGTTGCATTATTGAGTATCGCTGGCGCGAAGTGCGCGTGAAAGACACCGCGCATTACCTGCGGCTGCAATTCCAGCGCGACATTCCCGTGCGGCGCGTTCAGTATCTCATCAAACCGTACGATTACGTGGGCTTGAGCTTCAATTCGGTCACGATGCATGGGCAGTCGGCGCCGTGGGTGAAGGAGAAGAACGGTTTCTACAGCACCACGATGACAAACATGCCGGCCATGCAGGAAGAAGCGCGTATGCCGCCTGAAGATCAGGTAAAGACCTGGATGCTTGTCTATTACGCCAGCGGCGATTCACGACCGGATCCAAACAAGTACTGGATCGACGTCGGCAAGAAGTTTTACGAGGACAACAAGTCGTTGATCAAACCAAACGACGAGGTCAAAAAGATGGCTGCGTCACTCATCGCCGAAGCCAAAACGGATGATGAGAAGCTACAGCGCTTGTTTGAGTTTTGCCGGACCAAGATCAAGAACTGGAACAACGACGCGTCTGGTCTAACGGCTGAAGAGAGAGAAAAAGCGAAAGAGAACAAAAACCCCGGCGACACGCTAAAACGAGGGATAGGCAGCGGCAGAGACATCGATACGCTCTTCGCAGCGCTGGCAAACGCCGCCGGCTTTGACGCCCGCATCGCGCTCTCGCCCGATCGCGGAGACCTCTTTTTCGACAAGGCGCTGCCCAACGCCTACTTCATCGATCCGAGAAATATCGCCGTTAACGTCGGTGGCACGTGGAAGTTTTTCAATCCCGGCTACAACTACATTCCTTACGGCATGTTGATCTGGCGTGAAGAAGGCGAACAGGCGCTGATTACGGATCCGAAGCAGCCAATCTGGGTGGAGACGCCAATGTCGCCGCCGGAGAAGTCGCAAATCAAGCGTCGCGCCAAACTGAAGCTCACTGACGACGGCACAGTCGAAGGCGACATCAGCGTTGAATACTCCGGCCACTTCGCGATCGAACGCAAAGAGGAGATCGACGAAGAGTCAGAAACCGAACGCGTAGATCGTCTGAAGACCGAAATCAAGGAGCTGATGAGCGCGGCGGAGCTTTCAGACATCAAGATCGAGAACGTCACTGACCACGAAAAACCGCTGACCTACATGTTTCACATACGTGTTACGGGTTACGCGCAACGCACCGGCAAGCGAATATTCATTCAGCCGGCGTTCTTTCAGCACGGAGTGAATCCGCTCTTCGCCACCGCCGGTCGCAAGCATCCGATCTACTTCGCGTTCCCGTGGTCCGAAGACGATCACGTGCAGATCGAACTTCCGCCGGGTTACGCGCTCGACAACGCGGACGCGCCGGCGCCGTTTGGCAGTGGCAAGATCTCGGAGTACAGGCCGACGTTATCCGTCACTTCCGACGGCAAGATGCTCGTTTACAAACGCACCTTCTTCTTTGGCGGCAATAACTCGGTGCTGTTTCCGGTTGAGACGTATCCTGCGATTAAGGGGTACTTCGATCAACTGCACAAGCAGGACAACCACAGCCTTGCCTTAAAGCAAGCGGCGGCGTCCAACTAACCACGGACAAACACGATGAGGAACGATATGAAGTCATTGCTTATAACTGTTCTCGGTCTGTTGCTTCTTGCCGTGCCCGCGAAAGGAGCGGTCACAGGCGACGAAGCTCCTGTTTGGGTGCAACAAGCAGCCACACTCAAAGTGCCGTCGTATGAAAAAGACGTCCCCGCGGTTGTCCTGGTGAACGAACGAATAACCACGATTGATTCCGACGGCCGCATCACCGAAGTCTACAACTACGCCGTTCGCGTCTTGCAACGTGAAGGACGTGAGTATGCTTCAGGACACGTCGTTTATGTTCCTGACAGCGGCAAGGTGAAGGAACTGCGGGCGTGGCTCATTCGTCCCGGCAGCGAGACGAAGCGTTACGGCAAAGACGAAACCGTCGATATTGCCGGCGCTCTCAACGACGTCTACAACGAGTATCGCGTCAGAAGTATTTCCGCTACGAACGAAGCGGACGTCGGGGCGGTCTTTGCTTACAGCTACACGCGTGAAGAGCGATCGGTTTTTAGTCAGGACGACTGGTCGTTTCAGGATGAGCTGCCCGTGATCAGTTCGCGTTACACGCTCAACCTGCCGGCCGGTTGGCGCGCTGATGCTGTCACGTTCAATCATCCCAACGTCGAACCGCGCGTAACTGGCACGAGTTACACGTGGGAGCTTTCCAATCTGGCAGCGGTTCCGGACGAGCCGATGAGTCCGCGAATTACTAACCTGGTGCCGCGGCTGGCGGTCAGTTATTACCCGCCCGCAAACACGCAGCAGTTGAACATCAAAACATTTGCGAACTGGTCCGACGTAGCCGCCTGGATGGCCGAACTCGAGGACCCGCAGGTGCTGGTCGACGATGCGTTGGCGCGAAAAGCTTACGAATTAACGGCACTCGCGAAGACCGAATACGACAAGATTCGCGCGATTGCCACCTACGTGCAGAACATTCAATACATCTCGATTCAAACCGGTATCGGCCGCGGCGGTGGTTATCGCCCGCATTCGTCGACTGAAGTTTTTGCAAAGTCGTACGGCGACTGCAAAGACAAAGCGAACCTGATGCGCGCGATGCTCAAAGTGGTCGGCATCGACGCGATTCCGGTCAGCATTTACTCGGGCGATCCAAATTACGTCCAGCCTGGCTGGCCTTCACCACAGCAGTTCAACCACTGCATCATCGCCGTGAAAGTGAGCGACCAAACACAGGCGAGCACAATCATCGAGCACCCGAAACTCGGACGCTTGCTGATCTTCGATCCGACAGACAGTGAAACTCCGATCGGTGACCTGCCTTACCACATGCAGGGCAGTCTAGCGCTGCTCGATACAAAGATCGCGACTGAGCTCGTGAAGATGCCGATCACGCCGCCTGAGATGAACCAGCTCGAACGCGTCGCGACGTTGCAACTGCAAGCCGACGGCGCGATTGCCGGCCAGATTCAGGAACAGGCGAAGGGCCAAACGGCCGCGCGGTTTCGCTCCGAATTCAAGCAGCTTTCGAAACCGGATTACCACGGCATGATCGAACGTTGGTTGACAGCGGGTGCGACGTCAGCGCGTCTGGACAAGATCGAGCCGAGCGACAACGCTGGAGATGGGAAGTTCACGTTGAACGTTCAATTCAGTGCGAAGGCGTATGGCCAGTTGATGCAGGACCGGCTGCTGGTTTTCAAACCGGCGGTTGTGTCGCGGCGCGAGAGTTTGTCGTTGACCGCGCCACAGCGGAAACATCCGGTCGTGTTGCGTGCGAATGCGTATTCGGAGACGGTGAAAGTTCAACTGCCGGCGGGTTTCGCGGTTGATGAAGTGCCGGACGCGGTGAAGCTCGAAACGGCGTTTGGTTCTTACACGACGAGTTATGAAGTGGTGAATGGCGAGCTCGTGTTCAAGCGCCAGTTGTCGCAGAAGGCGACGACCATTCCGGCGGCTCAATACGATATGGTTCGTAAGTTTTACGAGAGCATCCGCGCTGCCGAAAACGCACCCGTAGTGCTGGCGCGAAAATAGTTCAGCAGCCACAAAGAAGCACAAAAGCACAAGGTTTGTCAGAACTTCAGGGCTCAGTACACCCCCTTGTGCCTTTTGTGCTTCTTTGTGGCTGCTGGAAGCTAGCCGCCGATCAGGCGCGCGATGGCGAAGGCAGCGCTGGCGGCGACGCTGCCGATGAAGGCTGTTTGCAGCGCGCTGCGAATCGGGCGCGTGCCCGTAAATCTTCCCTTTACAAAGCCGAAGATCAGCAGTGCTATCAGTGTGAGCACTACTGAAAGCATCAACGCTTCGGAGGCGTTGTCGTCGAAGATGTAGGGCGAGAGTGGAATCAAACCGCCTGCGATGTACGCGCCGGCAATCGTCAACGCGCTTGTTAATGCGCGACCGGGTTCGGGTTTCTCGAGACCAAGCTCGAAACGCATCATGAAGTCGACCCAGTTGCGCGGCTGTCGTTTGAGCGCCTGTACTATGGGCCACGTCTCTTCTTCATTCAAACCGTAAGCCTGAAACACTTCCGCCACTTCACGCATCTCTTCGTGCGGAATCTCCGCGACTTCACGTTTCTCACGTTCACGTTCTTTCGCGTAATGTTCGGCGTCGCTCTTCGCGGCGAGGTAACCGCCGAGTCCCATGGCGATCGATCCAGCGGCGATCTCCGCGAGTCCGGCAGTAACGATGATTCCGGTTTGTGCTATGGCGCCGGTCAGTCCCGCTGCGAGTGCAAACGGAACGGTCAGACCGTCAGCCATGCCGATCACGATGTCGCGTACGACTTCACTCGAAGTGAAGTGTCGTTCGATGTGGGGAGTCTGGGGCATCTGTGTTATCCGTGACTTAAAACTTTCCGAGAAGTATAAGAATACCGATAACAATGAATGCTACTGCGGCTCCGCGTTTTACCCAATCGAGCGGCACGTACTCCCCGAGCACACTGCCCACGACGACACCCATTGCCGAGACTGCGGCGAGCGCCAGACTCGAGCCGATAAACACGGCCCACGGCCGTTTTGTTTGCGCCGCCATCGTCATCGCGGCGAGCTGTGTTTTGTCGCCCATTTCGGCGAGAAAGATGATGCCAAAGGTCGTCAGTAAAACGCGAAAATCCATTCCCGGCTCCTACTTCGCGCGGTATGTAACGCGCCAGATTTTGTTTGCGCCGTCGTCGGTGATCAGCATCGAACCGTCAGGCAGAAAGAGCAGTCCAACCGGACGGCCCCAAACCTCTTTCGTATCCGGACCGAGCATCCAGCCGACCAGAAAATCCTCGTATCCGCCAACCGGTTTTCCGTTGCGAAACCGAATGCGAATGATCTTGTAACCGGTGCGCTTGTTTCTATTCCAGGAACCATGCAAGGCGACAAACGCATCACCACGATACTCGCGCGGAAACATTCGTCCTTCATTGAACGCCAGACCAAGCACCGCCGAGTGCGACTCGATCAAAACGTTACCGGCTAAGGTTTGCTTAACGAGATCGGGCCGCTCGCCTTTGCGCCGCGGATCTTCAAAGCCCATGTAAGCGTACGGCCAGCCGTAGAAGCCGCCGTCTTTGATCTCTGTGACGAAGTCAGGCACGAGATCGTCGCCGAGTCGATCGCGTTCCTGCACGGCGGCCCACAGTGTTCGCGTGCCCGGCAGCCACGCGAGCCCGATCGGATTGCGCGTGCCGCTCGCGAAGATGCGTTTGCCGGTGCCGTCCGGATTAAACTCGACAATCGCCGCACGCATCGGTTCGGGTTCGACGCTCACGTTTGTTTCCGAACCAACTGTCACATACATCTTCTTCCCATCGCGACTGAAGAGTATGTTTCTGGTCCAATGCTCGCGATAGCCTTTCCCGGGCAGGTCAGCGATCTTTTCCGGCGTGCCTTCAGCTTTGGTTTGTCCGGGTTTGTAAGTGAAACGAAGCACGGCATCGGTGTTGCCAATGTAAAGATAGTTTTTCCAGAACGCCATGCCAAACGGCTGCTTCATTCCTTCAACAAACGTGAAGCGCTGCTCGGCGACCCCGTCCTTGTTGGCATCGCGCAGGACGATGATCTTGCCCGCACGCGCGTCTGACAAGAACACATCGCCATTCGGCGCGAGCGCCAACCAGCGCGGCTGAGCGAAATCGCCTTCGGCAAACGTATCGACAGAAAACCCCGGCGGCATGATCAACTGCGCGTCAGCCGGACGCGGCACTACGCGCGGCGGATTGACCGCGTCTTCAGCCGGATTCGGCGGCGGCAGATCGGAAGGTTTTATGTTGTATTGCCGCAAACTCTGCGCGCTTACACCTGTTGCGCAGATCAAGATAATCGTTAGTAATCCGTGTAGTCTGTGGCTCATTTGGGGTCTCGAATCAACAACACGTGGACTGATGTGGTCCAAAGTGACCGAAATTCTACATTTTTGCTGCCCGTGAGGGAATTCGTGACGAACTTCCGCGTGAGTTCGTCCGTGTAGATCGGTGGCTTGTTGTTTTAAGTCACCATTTCAGAATTTACAGGACTGGATCAACTGGCTTAGACTCGCTCGCGCTTCTGAACTCCTGCGCGCTACCCGGTTCCCGATGAGCACCAGTCCAGTCGCCAAACCAAACCTACGCACCGAAGCAATCGCCGGCATCACCACCTTTTTCACCATGTCTTACATCGTCGTGGTGAATCCCGCGATTCTGTCCACGCCCGGAACGGGCATGGCTTTCAGCGGCGTCCTGACCGCGACGGTCTTGATCTGTTTCACGATGACGTTGCTGATGGGACTTTACGCAAAGCTGCCGTTCGCAGTTGCTCCCGGAATGGGCATCAACGCGTACTTCACTTACACCGTCATCCTCCAGCAAAGAGTTTGGTGGCAAGTCGCACTCGGAATCGTCTTCTGGGCGGGCGTGCTGTTTCTGCTGATCTCGGTGACGCCGGTTCGCGAAACAATCGCGAAAGCAATCCCGCCGGAACTGAGAATCGCAACCGGCGCCGGCATCGGCATTTTTCTGACGTTCATCGGTCTCAAAAACGCCGGATTGATTGCTTCCGATCCGGTGACGTTAGTCAAACTCGGAACGCTTGACCGTCATACGCTGTTTGGCGCCGCTGGAATGCTCGTCACCGTGTTGCTACTGGTTCGCCGCAGCGCTTTCGCCTATCTCTCCGGAATCTTTACGGTGACGGCGATCACGTGGGCGGCCGGTGAGATCAAAGTGCCGGAGCAGATCCTCAGTCCGCCCGACTTCAAGACTGTGTTTCTCAAACTGGACATTCTCGGCGCCCTGAAACTCTCGCTGTTGCCCGCGATCATCGGCATTCTGTTCACCGATCTTTTCGATTCGATTTCCACTTTCATCGGCGTCTCGCATGCCGCCGATCTGCTCGACGAAAACGGCGACCCACGCAATTTGCGACAAGGCTTGATCGTCGATTCGGTGGCGACGTTTGGCGCCGGGCTCGCCGGCACATCGTCAGGCACCGCCTACATCGAAAGCGTCGCGGGAATTAATAGTGGTGGGCGAACGGGACTGACGTCGGTGTTTACGGCACTCTGTTTTCTGCCCTGCTTTTTTCTGGCGCCTCTGGCCGGAATGGTGCCGCTTAACGCGACCGCACCGGTGTTGATTCTGGTCGGAGCGGCGCTGTTCAAGAGTGTCGGCCAAATAAATTTCGCCAAAATTGAAGAAGGCCTGCCCGCGTTTTTGACTATAATTCTCATCCCCCTGACCTTTTCCATAACCCAGGGAATACTCTGGGGCTTCATCTCGCACGTCGGCCTTTATCTCGTGACCGGCAGACGCAAAGACGTGCACCCGGTGATGTATGTGCTGGCCGCGGTGGCGCTGGCGTTGCTGTGGCTGGAACACACTTAGTTTAGAAAGACCTTGCCATGAAGTTATTTTTCTTTTTGCTAATTCTGTTCCTGGCCCATCCTGCTTTCTCGCAATCTCCTTCGCCTTCGCCTCCCGACAAGCGCGGCCTGGGAATACAGAGCGCCAGTCCAACTCCCACACCGCAAACCTCCGAGCAGTCTCGCGAAGCAAAACCGGAACTCGTGCTTCAGACCGGTTACAACAATATCTTCGGCGCGACCCGTCTCGTGTTCAGCCCCGACGGGCGACTTCTCGCAACCGGAACATTTCGCAGCAACACGATCAAACTTTGGGAGACTGCGACCAATCGCAAGTTGCGCGATCTCTCGAGCAGCGGCCAGACCGCGCCAGGTCTCGCACCCTCGATCGCTTTCAGCCGCGACAGTCGTTTGGTTGCCGCATCAGCCGCGGACAATGCAGTCAAAGTCTGGGACGTCAACAGTGGCCGCGAAGTGCTAACGCTGACTGGTCCACAAGGAACCATCAGCGCCGGCTTCGGCGTCTACTTCATCGGCTTCGCGTCAGATAACCGCTTGGTGACGGTCAGCGACGCAGCGCGAGTTTGGGATCTAAACTCGGGCCGCGAACTGCGCACGCTGGAATTGAGTTCACCGGCGAGTTCCGGCTACAGCGGCGGCGACGGCGGCATGGCGATCTCTACCGACGGTTCGCAGTTCGTCATGCTCGACGATGATTCTGAAGCTCACGTACGAGTGATCGAACTGTCGAGTGGACGCGAAGTGCGCCGCGCAAAGTTGTCAGACAAACGTGTCGACACGATCAGCTTTGCGTTTACGCCGGACGGGCGTGTGCTCGCGGCCGGCATCATCGACAAGCATTTGAAGCTTTGGGATGTAACGGCGAAAAAGGATCAGGACCTGGGCCAGACAACGAAAGAATACAGCCAGGTCAAATTCAGCCGCGACGGTCGCTTGCTCGCGTTGTCGGAAAACTACGTGGTGAAGATCTGGGACGCGGCTAGCGGTCGTGAGTTAACGCCGTTAAAGGTTCCAAACAGTGGTGCGTTTGTGTCGCAGGCTGACGCATTCATGGCCTTCAGTGAAGACGGAAAACGAATTGCAACGGGCGGTTTCGACACGGACACGATCATCTGGGAAACCGAGACCGCGAAGCGCGTTTCGAATCTCACCGGCCGCACAAACATGACTTACAACGTTGCGTTCAGCGCGGACGGAACACAGCTTTCGTCCGGCGGCCGGACGCGTTGGGATTTGCGCACCGGCAGCGGCTTGAGAATCATTCCGGCGCCGGCGTCAGCGGAGAAGACGTATGGCGTTCCGAGCCCTGATGGCCGCGTGGTCGCGGTGATGAAGCCAAACAGCAGTGTGCTCTCGCTGGTCGAAACGCCGAGTGGCCGGCAGTTGTTTACGCTCACGCGGTCGGGTGATGCCGGCGTTGTCGAAAAGATGCGTTTCAGTGCCGACGGAACGATGCTGGCGGTGGTTTATGGCTCAGTCGAACTGGGGCAAGCTCCGACAGGTCCGACATCGTACATGCGCGGCAGCCAGGTGAAGATCTGGGAGGTCAAGACCGGACGAGAACTGAGTTCACTGGCAGCGAACGAGTTAGCAAACGAAGCCGCCTTCAGTGCTGACGGGCGCGTGATCGCGACGATCGCATCGATGGGCCAGGTGTCGCTTTGGGACGTGCAGTCGGGAGCCAGGTTACACGAGCTGAGAAGCTCGCCGATGAGCTCATTCACGCCGCCTCAGATCAGGCCGGGCCAGATGCCGACGATGCCGAACATGGCCGACATCGCCGCGATGATGACCAACGTGATGGGCACGATGGCTGCCGGAACGATGGGACGCACCGTGACGTCGCTTGCCTTTAGTCCTGACGGCAAAACTCTGGTTACGGGTGGCGTGGAATCCAAGGCCAACATCGATCTCGCGGCAATGATGAGCGGCGCCCTCGGTGGAGCGAAGGGAGGCAAGCGTCCGAAAGGATCCAGAACGCCTGATCCGCAGGACCTTATGAAGGACCTGAAAGTGGAAGCGGTCGGTCAGGTTCAGATTTGGGACATCACTTCAGGACGCGAGATTGGAAACTTGAAAGGTCATGGGCGCGCTGTCGGCAAGGTCGCGTTTAGTCGTGACGGCAAACTGCTCGCGACCGCCGGGACTGACAACACGATCAAAATCTGGGACCTCGCCGCGAAGCGTGAACTAGCTACATTGACCGGCCACACCGCCAATATTGAATCGATCGATTTCCATCCCGACGGCCGTTTGCTCGCGTCGGCGGGTGAAGACGGCAGCACGTTCTTGTGGGACACGAAGACAGGCGAGCACTTGTTGACGCTCATCTCGCTCGACGATGGCGGCGAGTGGATGGTCGTCACGCCGCAGGGTTTGTTCGATGGCACGCCTGTTTCCTGGAACCAGATCCTCTGGCGCTACAACCAGGAGACGTTCAACGTTGCGCCGATCGAGTGGTTCTTCAACGAGTTTTACTATCCGGGGTTGCTGTCAGACATTTTTGCGGGCAAGCGGCCGCGCGTCTCGCAGGACGTTTCGAAGAAGGATCGACGTCAAGCGATCGTGAAGTTGACTCTTGTAGGCCAACCGGCGCCTGATACAGCGGTCGCGTCGCGCACTATCCGAGTAAAGATCGACATCACCGATGCGCCGGCCGACAAAGACAACCCGCAAGGCACTGGCGCGCGCGACGTACGTCTGTTTCGCAACGGCTCGCTGGTGAAAGTTTGGCATGGCGATGTGTTGAAGGGCCAGCCTTCGACGTCACTCGAGGAAGAGATCACGGTGACCGCGGGGCCGAATCGACTCGTGGCCTATGCGTTCAATCGCGACAACGTCAAGAGCAAGGACGCGCCACTGGTGTTTACGGGCGCGGAGAGTTTGCAGCGCAAAGGCACGGCATACATCATCGCCGTCGGCGTGAATGAATATGAGAACCCGCAATACAACTTGAAATACGCGACTGCGGATGCGCGTGATTTTGGTGATGAAGTACGCCGGCGGCAAACGCAGATCGGCGATTTTGAGCGGGTTGAAGTGGTGCAACTGCTCGACAAAGATGCGACGAAGGCCAACATTCTCGCCGCGATCAAACGTTTGGGAGGTGAGCCTGGGCCGCCGTCGTTGAAAGCTGGATCACTGGATGCGTTGAAGCGAGTGGAGCCGGAAGACACCGTGATCATTTACTACGCGGGACACGGCACCGCGCAGGCCCAACGGTTCTATTTGATTCCGCATGACCTCGGCTACACGGGCGATCGCACGAAGTTGACCGAGGAAGGGTTGAAGACGATGCTGGCGCACAGCATTTCCGATCTCGAGTTGGAAGCTGCTGTTGAAGGACTCGATGCGGGTCACTTGTTGTTGATCATCGACGCGTGTAATTCAGGTCAGGCTTTGGAAGCTGAAGAGAAGCGGCGTGGTCCGATGAATTCCAAGGGCCTGGCCCAACTCGCCTACGAAAAGGGCATGTACATCCTCACGGCGGCGCAGAGTTTTCAGGCCGCGCTGGAAGCCGCGCAACTCGGCCACGGCTATTTGACCTACGCATTAGTTGAAGAGGGGTTGAAGAGTCCGGTTGCTGATGCTGAACCCAAAGACGGCGTACTGATTGCGCGTGAGTGGCTCAACTTCGCGACCGAGCGGGTGCCACAGATGCAGCAGGAGAAAATGACGCAGGGTCGCGGTGTGGGTTTGGGGATCGCGTTCACTGAAGGTGAAGCAAACGTCGCCGATCCGCAGAAGCGCAGCGTGCAACGCCCGCGAGTTTTTTATCGACGAGAGTTGGAGGCTTCTCCGTTAGTGATTGCGAAACCGTGATGCACGATTGCGTTTCTCGTGACGCGTGTTATCATGCGCGCAAGGAAGTAAACCAGAATACTCACAACGGTCTATGAGCATTAAAGTCGAAGCCACAATTGAAGATCTCTACAAGGTCGAGGGCAAGGCTGAGCTCGTCAACGGAGAAATCGTACACATGTCACCGACCGGACTCTTACCTCACTATGCGGCCCGGGAAATCACTAGATCTTTATCGTTGTATGAAGAGGCTACAAGACGGGGCTACGCAATCGGAGACAACGCCGCTTTTGTGGTCAACTTGCCTCATCGCAAGTCGTTTAGTCCTGACGCGGGCTTCTACACGGGTAAACTTACGATGAAATTTGGTGAAGGAGCACCGATCTTCGCGGTGGAGGTTCGCAGCGAAGGCGACTATGGCCCACGTGCTGAGCGACAGATGGCGCTAAAGCGTTCTGATTATTTCGCTGCCGGAACACTGATTGTTTGGGATGTGGACCTGGATAGCAAAGACGTGGTGCGCGTTTACCGAGCTACCGCTCCGAATGATCCTACAGTTTACAAACGGGGCGAACTCGCGGAAGCAGAACCGGCGTTACCGGGCTGGACCATGCCGGTCGAGGACTTCTTTCTAAAAGAGCGAGAAAGCTAAAATTCTATATCTCGTGTAATCCGGTCTAGGTTTATACTGCGGCGGCCTTCACCGCCGGGTACTGCGCCTCGTCGATCTCTTTCACCGCCCGCAAGCCTGACGACAGCGCGCCCTGCATCCACGAAAACCACGGCGAGAGATGCTCACCTGCAAAATGAATCCGTCCTTCGGGCACGACCGCCGTCGCGAAATCTGTTAACCCGACAAACGCCCACGCGCCGCGCGACCACTCGTCGTCCATCCAACACTTCGTCGTGCCGCGTTCGAAGCTCGTCCGGAGCCCGGAAAAGATCCCGTCGAGCTGTTTCAGCGTCGTGTCGACTCGCTGATTCTCTTTCAAACTCGTGATACGCTCCGCTTCGCCGGGACGCGCATACGTCATCAAGATTCCACGCGGTCCAGGTTGGCTCCACGTCGGTTGCCAAATCTCGATCGCTCCTCGCGTGAAGGCAAACCCGTTCAATCCGCGTTCTTCCCAAAAGCGATTCTTTGTTTGCAAGTACACGCGCGACACTGCGTCGTAATGCGTGCGGTTGATCGCCGCGAGCTTTCGTGCTGACAACGCGGGCAGATCGATGTTGCGCAACACGGAAAACGGAATCGTGCAAAGCACTGCGTCCGCGGTCAGCGTTTGTGTCGCGCCTGCTTTTGAAAAAACTACGCGCGCCGCCCTTGCGTCCTGGTCGACACGCACGACCGGCGCGCCATAAACGATCTTGCTTTCGAGCCGCTGCGCAAATGCCTTCGGCAACAGGTCGGTTCCGCCTTTGATCTTCTGCCAGCGTTCGGGCCTGCCGCCCAGTTCACCGCCATAGTTCTCAGTCATCGCTTGCGTAAAACCGTCGATCGGAACTTCCTCCCTGTTACCACGATCGAACCGAACCGCATTGAGCCGCGACGGGTAAAACGGTTCGAGCGGAAGCTCAAACTTCTTCACATACTTCAGCGTCAGTTCGTGATTTTCGGGAATGCGTGCGGCGCCCTCTTCTGCGTACAGCCCATCCGAAAACGGTTCGCGCAAGGTGTGAACGCGTCCGCCCGGACGCGTGCGTGCTTCGAGCACGGTCACGTCGTGGCCGAGTTGGGTGAGTTCGTAAGCAGCAACAAGCCCGGCCATTCCAGCGCCCAATACGAGCACCTTCTTAGCCGGGCCTTTCAGTACGATTGCCGCCGCGCTGCGAGCCAGCGGCGTATTAACCAAACCCGCGCCGGCGGCGGCGAGTGCGCTAAGCCTCAAAAACTGACGGCGAGTTAATACCAACGAACCTCCCAAACCGCGGGTTACCTGCCTGCAACCGAAACTCGGTTAGCCTCGACTCATCTAAGCCACCGTTACGCGATCGGAACTGACCAAACGCCGAAGGCGTTGGCTAGTTAGAGCCCGGGGTCGGAACGACCCTGGGTAACAACGAATTTAATGAAAGCAACGCTGAAAGTGTTGGCGAGTTCAGCCCGTCCAAGCTTGCCAACACCTTCGGTGTTGAAATCTCAAACGCCCTTTGAGTTATCGGTTGAATACGGCAACCTTCCGGTGTTCAGTTCGCCCGCGTTGTCGTGCGGCCGGACGATGTATCTCTACGAGTAGGGGTCGGCGAAGGTTGCGCCGATGGTTCCTCCGGCTTCGGCGGCATCTCTGTCTTCGAGAATCGCGGCAGCATCTCGTCGCTCATTGCCAATTGATACACGGCCCACGCCACGACCATCGCATCTTTCTTCACGTCGTCTTCGAGAATACGTTCGTAAGTATCCAGATTCGTGTGCCAGGTGTGACTGTTGTACTCGATCGGATCCTGACCCATGCCGATCCCCGGCAATCCCGCCTGGTTGAACGACGTATTGTCGGAGCCGCCGGTCCTGCGACTGCGCGTTGCGACCGCGCCTACAACGCCGTCACTCGCAAACGGCTCGAGTATCCCGCGCAGGATATTCGCTGTTTCCGGGGGGCCAAAGACCGACGCGCCGCGCACGCGGCCCGTGCCGGAATCGATATTGAAATAACCGCCAAATTTCTCGTAACCCGGCTTCGGATCTTCAAACGATCCGAAGTGTTGCTTCACATACGCGAGCGACCCCAACAAGCCCTGCTCTTCGCCGCTCCACAACGCGACGCGAATCGTGCGTCGCGGTTTGACGCCGATCGTTTTCAAAATGCGCGCGGCTTCCATCATGATCGCGCATCCGATCGCGTTGTCAGTCGCGCCGGTCGCCGCATGCCACGAATCGAGGTGTCCGCCGAGCATGATCACCTCATCCGCTTTATCACTGCCGCGGATCTCCGCGATCGTGTTGTAAGACGTTGCGCCTTCAGGATAGATGCGGTTCACGATATTGAATTCCAGCGTGACGTCAGTGCCGTCGTTGAGAATGCGCGTGATACGGCCGAAGTCTTCGTTGCTCATCACGACGGTGGGAATCACTCTATCAACATCGAACGTGCTGTTGTTGAAAGCACGGATCTGACGAAACTCACGTCCCGCGTCGTTCACGCGAACAAGCGCGCCGTTCTCTTTCAGAAACGCGTCGAGCTGCTCGCCGATCTGTCTATTGGTGAGCGGGCGGGGCGCGTTTGGTACGGGCGTTGGCGTCGGCGACGGTGTCGGAAATGCGAAGGGCCGCGCGTTTGGACCATAACGTTGTTGTGCCTGTTCGTCGCTGTTTCGCTTTGGCGGCGGATTCAGGTTAACCGGAACTACAGCCGCTTTGCCGACGAGCGCGATTCGTCCGCGCACGCGTGACTTGTTGTTGCTAAAGAACGCGGTCAACTGATCCTGTGTCGGACGTTCCGGCAACACTAAATGCATCGCTTTCGCCTGCACTGTACCTTTCGTGCTCGGCGTCCAGGCGAGCACTTCGCACACGAGCGGATCCTTCACCGGCGCGCTGATGTGTGCGCTGAGCCGTTCGTTGAGCCAGCCCGGATGTTTGAAGTCCCACGGTTCGAGGTGCGCGTTCTCGAGTCCCCACGCGGTCATCTGTTTGACGGCCCACTCGGCGGCGGCCTTGTGATTGGGCGAGCCGGTCAGCCGCGGGCCGTAAAGGTCCGTAAACATGTGCATGGTCTTCATTATTTGCGACCGTTCCATTGCTTCCGCGCGGATGCGCGTCAGTACTTCGCCACCGCCGTTTTGCGCGAGAGCGGGCAGCGTCAGGAGTGACAGAGCTAGCAAGAAAGCGACAAACCGTTTCAGCATTTGTGTCTCCGGAAAAGCGGATTAGGTTGGGTCCTAGCGGCGAGATTATACTTTGCGCAAAAGATATTGGATAGGACGCATCTCGTTGGGAGAATTATGAGCGCAGGAACAAAGGCCACACAGATCGACGCGCCGGAAAACAAATCACTACCAAACTCGCGCCGTGTTTACGTTGACGGCAAACTGCCGGGCGTGCGCGTTCCGTTTCGCGAAATCACGCAGAGTCCGTCGCGTGAGCTCGACGGCAATGTAGTGGCGAATCCGCCGGTGCGTGTTTATGACACGAGTGGGCCGTGGGGCGATCCGGAGGTTCGTTGCGAGAGTGTGAAGGGATTGCCGGAGTTGAGGCGCGAATGGATTCGCGCGCGCGGCGATGTTGAGGATTACGAAGGCCGCGAAGTGCAACCGATCGATGATGGTTACTTAACATTCTCGGCGGCCAATCGCGCGCGTGTGAAAGATGTTGGCAGGTTCGAGGAGTTTCCGGTTGGGAAACGGAGGGTGTTGCGCGCCAAGCCGGGTTCATGCGTGACGCAACTGCACTACGCACGCCGCGGAATCATCACGCCCGAGATGGAGTTTATCTCGATCCGCGAGAATCTCGGACGCGAAGCGGCCCGGGACGTTGCATCGCAAGCGGGCGCCGCGCCACGCGATTCTTTGTTGCACCAACATCCCGGCCAATCGTTTGGGGCAGCGATTCCGCAGTATGTGACGCCCGAGTTTGTGCGATCTGAAGTCGCACGCGGGCGAGCGATCATTCCGGCTAACATCAACCATCCAGAGTCGGAGCCGATGATCATCGGGCGCAACTTCCTCGTAAAGATCAACGCAAACATCGGAAACTCTGCCGTTGCGTCTTCAATCGAAGAAGAAGTGGACAAGATGCGCTGGTCCATTCGCTGTGGCTCTGACACGGTGATGGATCTTTCCACCGGCAAGAACATTCACGCCACGCGCGAGTGGATCATTCGCAATTCACCGGTGCCGATCGGTACGGTGCCGATTTACCAGGCGCTGGAGAAAGTCGGTGGTAAAGCCGAAGAACTGACGTGGGAGATCTTCCGCGACACGTTGATCGAACAAGCCGAGCAAGGCGTCGATTACTTCACGATCCACGCCGGCGTGCGGCTCGCTTACATTCCGCTAACCGCACGGAGAACGACCGGAATCGTCAGTCGTGGTGGTTCGATCATGGCGAAGTGGTGTCTGGCGCATCATGAAGAGAGTTTTCTCTACACGCGCTTCCGCGAGATCTGCGAAATCATGGCCGCTTACGACGTTTCGTTTTCACTTGGCGACGGCCTGCGTCCCGGTTCGATTGCCGACGCGAACGACGAAGCGCAGTTTGCCGAGCTCGAAACGCTGGGTGAGTTGACAAAGATCGCGTGGGAACACGATTGCCAGGTGATGATCGAAGGTCCGGGTCACGTGCCGATGCACCTGATCAAAGAAAACATGGACAAGCAACTCGCGACCTGTGATGAAGCGCCGTTCTACACGCTTGGTCCACTGACAACCGACATCGCGCCGGGCTACGATCACATCACTTCGGCGATTGGCGCCGCGATGATCGGCTGGTTCGGCACGGCGATGCTCTGTTACGTGACTCCCAAAGAACATCTCGGCCTCCCAAACAAGAAAGACGTCAAAGATGGCGTCATTGCTTACAAACTCGCGGCTCACGCGGCGGATCTCGCCAAAGGTCATCCGGGTGCGCAGTATCGCGACAATGCGTTGTCGAAAGCACGTTTCGAGTTTCGCTGGGAAGACCAGTTTAACCTCTCACTCGATCCGGAAGTCGCACGCGAGTATCATGATGAAACTTTGCCTCAGGAAGGCGCGAAATTGGCGCATTTCTGTTCCATGTGCGGTCCACACTTCTGTTCAATGAAGATTACCCAAGACGTGCGCGAATACGCCGCCCACAAACACGTCGAGGAGACCGCCGCGCTCAGCATGGGACTGAAAGAAAAGGCCCAGGAGTTTTTAGATGGCGGCGGGGAGATCTACTCGAAATAGATTTGTCTCAGTTGAATCTGACATGATCGTAGCGGTTCGTTACGACGAAGAGTCGCGTCACCTCGACGTGATCTTCACTACCGGCGAGAAGTACCGCTATTTGCGCGTGCCGCCTCTCGAGCACGTAGGCCTGATGAGCGCGAAATCCAAGGGTCAGTACATGCACAAAAGAATCCTGGGACGCTACGATTACGAACGGCTTGATTGAAGATTCGCGTAAAGAAAGCCATCCACAGACTCCACAGATGTCTGAGTAATCTGTGGATGGTTACTCCGTGATTCCCGCGCGGCGTTGCATCTCGCGCAACTGTTCGGGAATGAAAGAAGTGATCTGGTGAGTTTCTTCGCGGCCATCGGCGAAGGTCTGGTAGAGATTAAAGTCAGGCAGCGCAAGACAGCTCAAAGGCGATTGGTGGTTGTAACCCGTATCGAGTCCGACAGCGCTGTGAGAAATGTAGATGCCATGCCGGCCCAGGCGGCCGCGCAAAGGCAGTAGCGGGGTCGGCGTGTGACCAAACACACACGGCTTGCCGCGATAGTTTTTGTAAAAGTCCATGTCGCGCATCCATAAAAGCGACATCGGCGAACTCTCACTCGGATGCTTGCCTTCGTCCAGCCCCGCGTGAACGTAGATTGCGTGCTCGTCCTCGTAATAAAACGGTAAGTCGCGCATAAACTCGAGATGTTGCGGCGGGAACTTCTCCTCAAATACGCGCCGCATCTCTTCCAGATCCGCCTCCGTTTGTACGCGCACCGGCTGCAGGGTGTACTGCTCAAACGTTCGCTCGCCACCTGTCACCGGCGTCAGCCAGATTGAAGTGTGACCGTCGAGAAAGTCCAGCAACATCTGTTCGTGATTGCCACGCAAACAGATGACTCGCTCGGGATTTTCGCGGCAGAGCTTGAGTATGTGGTCCACGCAACCCGGTGCATCGGCGCCGCGATCGATCAGGTCGCCAAGAAAAACCAACGTGTCGGATTGAGGATCTCGCGGCAGCATGTCGAGCAGATTGAGGAGCTGCGCGCATCGACCATGTATGTCGCCAACGACAAAAGTTTTCATGCAGTCTGGTCCCTGGCTGCCGGCTTTTTACTCTTGATTCCCATCATCAATTCCACGAAACGCGGATCTTCGTGCATGTCTGTCCAGTTTGGATCCGACTCGAACCAGCGATAGTTCTCGTTGCCGAGTCGAATCGCCGTTTCCAACCAGCGTAACGCTTCGACCTGGCGGCCCTGCAAAAGATAAGCAGACGCCAGCCAGTAGGCTATATCGTAATCGCCTTCCGCCACCTGACGCACTTTCTGAGTTAGCTGCTCGTTGGCTTTTGTGTGTTGGCCCTGTGCGCTCAGGCAGATCGCGAGAATCGGCCGGATGCCATCCATCTGCGGATGCCGCTCAAGCACATGCTCGAGAACCTGCGTCGCTTCATCGACTTCGCCGCGGTAATAAAGCACCCGCGCGCGAAACACTTTGACCACCGGATGCTCGGGCTCAAGCGCGGCGCCTCTATCGAGCTCGCGCAACGCCTCGTCGTACTGCCGTTGATACATGAAGATGCGGGCACGGTTGTAACTTGCGAGCACGCCTTCTTCCGGATTCAACTTGACCATGCGATCGAAACTGCGCAGTGCGGTGTCGTAATCACCGTCGAGCCGCGCAACCACGCCGCGGACAAACTGCACGCCGGAATCGTTAGGATACTCCTGACGCAGCAGATCGATCTCTTCACGCGCCCTCGTTTTTTGACCATCGGTGAGATAGATAAACACCATGTGCCGGCGCGCTTCGAGCAGTTTCGGATCGAGCGCCAGCGCTTTGCGAAACACCTTCTGCGCCTTCTCGTGATCGCCCGCCTGGCCCAACCCCTTCAACACTCGATTGACGTAGGCACTGCCGAGCGCTGAATAGGCGAGCGCAAACTGCGGATCGATCTCGATCGCACGGCGGAAGTGTTCGATCGCCGCATCGAGATGTTCGCGCTGGATCGTGTGATAGATGAACGTGGCCAGACAGTCGCGCCCGCGCAGGTATTCTTCGGAGGCCGCGGCGTCGGTCGTCGCGCCTTTGGCGAGTTGCACTTTCTCGTCGGGGCTCAGTTCAAGACGCAGTCCTTCAACGATGCGCTGCACGATCGTGTCCTGCACGCCAATGATGTCGCTGGCGTCGGCGTCGATTCGTTCACTCCAAAGAATCTCGCTGGTGCGAACGTCGAGTAGTTGAGCCGTGACGCGCAAACGCTCCCCGGCGCGCAGGAAAGTTGCCGTCAGAATCGCATCGACTCGCAGTTCGTGTCCTGCATCAGCGGGATCGACGGTTTTGTTCTGATACTTCACGATCACCGACGAAGGCCGCACGACCAGCGACCGCACGCGCGCGAGCTCGGTGATCACGGCGTCAGCCAGCGAAAACTGATAGAAGTCGATTTCGCGATCGTTACCGACATTCTTGAAAGGAAGAATCGCAACGCTCTTGCGTTCACGATCCCCCAAACTCGTCAACGGGCTTTCGTGCGGATCGCGTGAACGTACGACCGACTTGCCGGAACCGCCCGACCCACTCTCGGGACTCTTCGCTCCACTCAACCAGCGCAACGCGCGTTTGACGGGATTTCGCGGCGTCATGTGTTTGGGTGCAACGGGCATTGCGCTTTCGTCGATGCCCGGCAGCGAATCGGCGCCGAGTTCGCGAATCACGCTTCGGAGGTCGTCGGCAAATTGCGAGATCTTCTGATAACGATCGCGCGGATCTTTTGCGAGTGCCTTGTCGAGAATGCCTTGCAATTGTGAAGGCACGCGGCCGGGACGCATCTGCGAGATCGGCTTTGGCTGTTCGTGCAAAACAGCATGCCGCACCTCGACGGCAGTTTGTCCCTGAAACGGCCAGGTTCCGGCCAGCATTTCGTAAAGCAAAACGCCGGTAGAAAAGATGTCCGCGCGTGAATCGACGCGATCTCCGCGCGCTTGTTCGGGGGCTGCGTAAGTTGCGGTTCCGTAAGGAACGCCGACCTCAGTTATTTCCGTGTGGTGAATACCGGAAGTGCGAGCGGCGTCTTCGTCGAGCAACTTTGCGAGTCCGAAGTCGAGCACTTTCACCTGGCCCGACGGCGTGACCATCACGTTTCCGGCTTTGATGTCGCGGTGAATGATGCCGCGCGCGTGTGCGGCCGCGAGTGCTTCGGCAGTTTGCAACGCGATCGACAAAGCGCTTTCGAGCGAGAGCGGACGGCCGTTGACCAACTGCCGCACGTTACGGCCCTCGATGTACTGCATCGCGATAAAGTGGATGCCGTTGATCTCGTTGAGATCGAAGATCGTGCAGATGTTTGGGTGATCGAGCGCGGAAGCGAGCCGTGCTTCGCGTTCGAACCGTTTGAGGTTAGCTTCCTTGGAAGTGAGCTCGGCCGGCAGGACTTTGATCACGAGCGTCCGGCCTAACTTCGAATCGACAGCCTTATAGACCGTTCCCTGACCGCCCTCACCGAGCTTCTCGAGGATCTTGTAATTCCCCAGTGTCGAGCCAATCATTTTGGAACGATCTATAAAGCCCTTCTTTTGTCTTACTCAGTGACCCGGTCTCGGCCAGCAATGCCCATTTGCCAGAGCATAAACGCGTAGTCAAACGCGGTTTCCTTCAGGGCGTCGTAGCGGCCAGACGCGCCACCATGGCCGGCGCCGAAGTTTACCTTCAACAGCAGCGGATTGTTGTCGGTTTTCATGGCCCGCAGCTTTGCGACCAGCTTTGCGCCTTCCCAATAAGGCACCTGACTGTCGTTGAGTGAGACTTTGACGAGCGTCGCCGGGTAGTTCTTCTTCTCGATGTTGTCGTAGGGCGAGTACTTCTTCATGTACTCGTACGCCGGCTTCTCGTTTGGATTGCCCCACTCGATGTATTCACTTGTAGTCAGCGGCAACGTCGCGTCGAGCATCGTGTTGAGCACGTCAACAAACGGCACGTGCGACACGACCGCTTTGAACAGATCCGGTCGTAGATTGCTTACCACGCCCATCAACAGGCCACCTGCACTACCACCTTCAATGACGAGTCGATCGCTCGACGTGTACTTCATCTTCACCAACGCGTCGGCGCTGGCGATGAAGTCAGTGAACGTGTTCATCTTGCTCATCATGCGGCCGGCGTAACGCCATTCCTCCCCCATCTCACTGCCACCGCGAATGTGCGCGATCGCAAAGATCACGCCGCGGTCTAGCAGGCTCAGGCGACTTGAAGAGAAGGTCGGCGGAGTCGAGTAGCCGTATGAACCGTAGCCGTAAAGCAGCAACGGTGCGGAACCATCGAGCTTGACGTTCTGTCGATAGACAATCGACATCGGGATCTTTGTTCCATCTGAGGCAGTCGCGAACACGCGTTCCACCTTGTAGTGCGTCCGGTCGAACCCGCCAGGCACTTCCTGTTGCTTCAACAGCGTCGACTTGCCGGTGTTCATGTCGTAATCAAGAATGGAGGTTGGTGTTTTGAGCGAGTTGTAGGAGTAGCGCACAACCGGCGTATTGAACTCGCGGTTCGACGTCAAACCGGTGGAATAAACCGGTTCGGGAAACTCGATGCGGCTGCGCTTGTTGGTTTTGAAGTTGATGACTTCCAGTTGCTCCAGGCCGTTTTCCCATTCGGACAAAACGGCGTGGTCCGCAAACAGATCGACCCCCTCAACCTTCACCGCCGGGCGGTGCGCCACAAACTCTTTCCAGTTCTTCTCAGACGGATCGCTTACCGGCGCCGTAACGACACGGAAGTTTTTCGCACCTTTGTTGGAACGGATGTAGAAGAGGTTACCACGATGATCGACGTCGTACTCATGGTCCGGCTGTCGCGGCAGAATGACTTTCAACGAGGCATTCGGATCGTTTGCCGGCAGATAGCGGGCATCGGTCGACGTCTTGCTGAATGCATGAACGAAGATCACCGCTTTGTCGCGCGAGCGACTGGTGCCGATATCAAACAGTTCGTCCTTCTCTTCGTAAAGCAGATCGGTCTTGTCGGTTCCGAGCACGTGCCGGAAAAACTTGTCGCTGCGTTTAGTGACCGCGTCTTCCGTCACGTAGAAGAACGTCTTGTTGTCAGTGGCCCAGGCGAGATTGTTCACGCGTTCGATGCGTTCGGGAAACAGTTCGCCGGTTTTGAGGTTCTTGATTTGCAGCGTGTACTGCCGGTAGCCGGTGTTATCAGTGCTGTAGGCGAGAAGGTTTCCGTCGTCGCTCGGCACGAACAGACCGATGCTCATGAATTTCTGTCCTTTGGCGAGTTCGTTCTGATCGAGCACGATCTCTTCCGGCGCATCGAGGCTGCCGTGTTTGCGACAGTAGATCGGATACTGTTTACCTTCTTCGGTTCGGTTGTAATAGAAATAATCATTCCAGCGATACGGCACGCTCGTGTCGGTCTGTTTGATGTGACTGAGCATCTCTTTGTAGAGCTTCTCTTGCAGCGCCTGCGTCGGTTTCATCACCTGTTCGGTGTACGCCTCCTCAGCCTGCAAATGCGCCATCACCGCGGGGTTGGTCCTTTCACGGAGCCAGAAATAGTCATCGACCAGGGTGTCGCCGTGAATCTTTGTTGTCTTCGCCTTCTTTTCTGCCATTGGTGCTTTGCTCGGCGCCGATCCTCCGTTTGATTGTGCTCTCAGTGCGCCATTGATTGAAAGCATGGATGATATAAAAAACACGACCGTCAAAAGGTGAATGGATTTGTTGCGCATGATGCCACCTTCCTCATCGAGTCAGATTGTGAGAGGGAGACCAGGTTTTTATTTTCGGAAGCCGGCGCCCGGCCGGCTTAGTCGTGAACAGTTCAACCTCGTGGCGGGTTTCCCCAACCGGAACCTATGTATTTACCGTCTTCCACTATGCACGGGACTGTCGGATCGCCGCCCGAGTAAGAGAACATCTCGGCGCGGCGCGCCTTATCGTTTTGCGCGTCGTAGTCGAGAAAGGGAATTCCTTTCTCGGTGTAATACTCGCGCGCTTGCTGGCAGTAAGGACATCCCGGTTTGGTATAGATGACTAAGGCCAAATAGTTTTCCCCCGGCGTTTTGTTTACGAATTAACGCAGAGGGGGATTATACTGCCGCTGCCTATGAGTGAACAAAGCGCAGCCAGCAGCGGGCTGGACGACTCGGCTGCCGATTTGCTGGACCCTTACGAGAAGCTTGTCGGTATCGAAATCGTGGGCAAGAAAGTCAGTGTGCCGGAGAAAAACCGGTTGCTGCGCTGTTTTCAGTACCTCTCAATCAACACGATCTCCTACGGCGACTTCTGCTGGAACGGCGAATGTACCAACTGCCAGATCTGGTATCACCTCAACGGGCAGACCGAGCAGAGCGATCGGCCCGCGTTATCGTGCCGGCTCGAGTGTGAAGAGGGCATGGTGATCACTAAACTCAGCCGCTTTATCGAGCTCGAAGGAATTACCAAGTAGGACAGGCATTCTTGCCTGTCTGACTTCTTTGACAGACAAGAATGTCTGTCTTACCGCTAGTATTTTGGTACCGTTGGATCGACTTCGTCAGACCAGGCGAGGATTCCACCCTTCAGATTAGCCAGCTTGCCGGTGAAACCGGAGCGTTGCAGCGCGTCGATGGCGCGGGCGCTGCGGCCCCCCATCTTGCAGTGCACGACGGTTTCGCGGTTCGGATCGATCTCCTCCATACGTGACAGCACCTGGCCAAGCGGGATGTGCACCGAGTTTGGAATGCGCGCAAACGCGAATTCGTTGTCTTCGCGCACGTCGATAATTTGAATGTCTTCGCCGTTGTCGAGGCGTTGTTTCAATTGAGTTGCAGTGATCTCTTCCATGACGGAGGGTATCTTACCCGTTTGTGCCTTGCGTGCGCTACACTCTGCGACATGAGATTCGAATTCTATACCGACGCCCTGGAAAACACGCCCAAGTTGTCAGTCGACGGAACCGTTCCCAACAGCATTCATTTCTCGCATTGGGAAGGCAACGAAACACCGGCCGAGTTGAAGGCCGACACATCTACGGAGATCGCCTTAAATCTCGTCGCGTCGCCAAACCGGGATTCGTTCACGAAAGGCATCGATCTGGTGACGAATAATCATTTCGATTGCGACGGCGTGTTGTCGTGCTGGACCGTGTTGAACGGTGAACGCGCGCTGGAGTTTAGAGACTTATTGGTTGCGGCGGCAGAAGCGGGAGACTTTTCCGAGCATTCGAGTGACGACGGCGTGCGGGTCAGCATTGCGATACAGGGCGCGGAGCAGTCGAGTCCGAATAATGATGACGGTTCGCCTTTGGCGCAGATGCTGGCGGGACGCGAAATGGCGAGTCGCATAGCGGAGAACGATGCGCTGGCGTACGAGTTGGTGTTTCCGGAAGTTGAACGATTACTGGCGAACGTCAATGCGTACGAGCCGCTCTGGCGCGACGGTTGGCAGGCTGTAGCAGATGCGTTGGAGAGTTTTGAACGGGGCCGATCGCAAGTGCGTGAGTATACGGATGCGAAGATCTCACTGGTAACACTCGCTCCGGATATTTTCCACGGCGGCGGGTTTAGTCCAACTAGACATTCCGCTCCTTTCACCGCGATCTCGAAGTATGCGCATGGCGAACTGTTTCTGATCGGCATACCTACTGATGGCGGATGGTTCTACCGTCTCGATTATCCGTACTACTCGTGGGCTGAAACGGTGGTGCGGCCGCGCATCGCGCACCGCGATCTTACTGATGTCTTGCACGCACTAAATGAGAAGGAAACGAATCGTAACGGTCAGTGGAAGAAGGATAATCGCGAGATGACCTCAGCAGTGAAGTTTTTGGATCAAGACGGTGGATTGACGCCCTCACGCTTGCAGCTCGATCAGGTGGTCGAAGCTCTGACAACGCTCCAAGCGCAACATGCATGATGTGATCATCATCGGCGCTGGGCCGGCAGGCTTGTCAGCAGCTTTTTGGTGCGATGAGTTGGGCCTGGACACGCTCATGCTCGAGCAAGCCGAAGAGATCGGCGGTCAACTGCATCGCGTTTACAATCCAATTAACAATTATCTCGGTCTGAAAGCGCGTAACGGCGAAGAATTGCTCGAACGTTTTTCCGCGGACGTTGCCGACGCAGGCTTTGATCTGTGGACGCAGACGGAAATCGAATCGATCGATTTGCGCGCCAAACGAATTTCGTTGCGCAGTGGTGAACGGTTGCAGTCGATCGCGATTATTCTGGCGACGGGCGTGCGGCCGCGAACGTTGAACGTTTCGGGCGAGAAAGAGTTTGCTGGAAAAGGAATGATAGAATCCGCGACTCGCGACCGCGAGCTGTTCGCCGGTGAGGACGTTTGCGTTATTGGTGGCGGAGATGCGGCAGTAGAGAATGCGTTACTGCTGGCGGAGGTCTGTCCGACTGTCACGCTGGTCCACCGCGGGCGGAAGTTGCGTGCGCGGCGTGAGTTTGTCGAGCGTTTGCAACCGAATCACGCGGTCACGGTTTTTACGGAATCAGTTGTGACCCGGATCATCGGTGCAGATCGTGTCGAGGCAGTTGAGATCCTGCGTAAAGACGGATTGAAACCGTTTCAGTTGGCCGTGCGTGGCGTGCTGATTCGCATTGGCGTCGAACCGAATACGGATCTGTTTCGCGAACAGTTGGAATTGGACCCGCAGGGTTATGTTGTTGTGAGCAGTGAACAAGAGACGAGTGTGCCGCTGGTGTTCGCTGCCGGTGATGTTTCGAATCCGCTGGCGCCGACGATCAGTGGCGCGACGGGAGCGGGCGCGACGGCGGCGAAAGTGATCGCTGCACGACTGAATGCGCAAAGAATCCATGGCTGAATTGGAGATTGAAGCGCCGTATTCTGACGCGCACATCGCGGCGTATCCGGTGGAATACATTGCGGGCATCGATCTTTACAACGCCGGCGAGTTTCATGCGGCCCACGATGCTTGGGAAGAACGCTGGATGGGCGAGGTTGGGCCACAGGAGAAACTGTTTCTGCAAGCGATGATTCAGTCGGCGGTAGCGTTTCATCATTTGGATATCGGGCGGCCGGGCGCGGCGAGGCAGATGTATTTGCGCGCGAAAGAGAAGTTTGCCCGGTTGGGATGTCCGGTGTTCATGTCGCTGGACCTTGAGAATTATCAGGCGCAACTTGATTCGGCGTTGTCGTGGTTGTTGAGTGCGCCGGATCCGCGAGAGTTGCCGATGCCGGAGATTGTGCCGCCGAAGATTCGACTGTTAGCTGCGGTTGATGGGTTTGATTAGATAGCCACAAAGAAGCACAAAAGGCACAAAGTAAGCTTTAGAGAGGTGGTTAGTTATATTTAATTCTGCGCGAATGGTGTTATTGGCAGTGTGGTTTGGCGCGGCGCTGTTTTTCAGTGTCGTTGCTGCGCCGGCGGCGTTTGGAGTCTTGCGTTCACATGGGCTGCCGAACGCGAGTGAATTGGCGGGCGGGATCGTGACGCGTTCGCTTTCGGTCGTGAACTTCGCCGGGTTTGTGATTGCGCTGTTGTTGTTGGTCACGCTTTTCGTGCGGCGCGGTTCGGTTGGACGAATAAGTTTCATTGCGGAAGGCGTTTGTCTGGTTCTGATCGCGTTAGCCACGGGCGTGGGCCACTGGATCATTGCGGCGCGGATGCGCGCATTGCGAGTGGCGATGGTGTTGCCGATCGATCAGATCGCCGCGGACGATTCGCGGCGCATCGCGTTCAACAGTTTGCACGGGTATTCGGTGAATGCGCTGGGGCTTGCTATGATTGCCGCCCTGGTCGCGCTGGTGTTGATGGCCCGCAGCGTGCGGCGCTAGAAGCATGCGCCAATAGCGGCAAGCGCCAATAAGTAATGTAGGGAGAAGCGAGTAGGTGGAGATCATCGAGGATATCAACGGTTGGCGGCGGCGTTATGCCGACTGGAAACAGAGCGTTGGCGCGGGTCGCGCGGATGACGTTGGCGAGGGTTATCCGTTTGTACGCAATCGCCGCGCGCCGTTCACACCCGCGCGACGTGCACTGCCGATGCTGAATCTTGCATTGATCAGTTCGGCGGGCGCCTACATTGACGGCACGGCGGCGTTTGTTGACGGGTCAGACGCGACTTTCAAAGAGATTCCGGTCGACGTTGAAGGCGAAGATCTTCGTTACGCTGCTCGCGGTTACGATCCGGCCGCGGTCCAGCAGGACATGAATGCCGAGATTCCGATCGAGCGGCTGCGTGAATTTGAAAACAACGGCATCATCGGTCAACTCAATCCGGTCTTCTGGAGCTTTAGTGGTTTTATTACCGATGCGGCGCGGATTGCCGACGAGCTCATGCCGCCGTTGCTGGAAAGAATCAATCGTTATGAAGTGCAGGCGGCGTTGCTGGTGCCGGCGTCAAGGCTGTGTCATCAATCCGTCGGTTTGGTCGCGCGTGGTCTCGAGTTCGCCGGCATTCCGACGATGACGCTCGCTGTCTTGAAAGACATAGCTGAAATGGTGCGCCCGCCGCGTGTCGCGCTTTACGACGGCGAGCTTGGCAGTGTTGCCGGCAAACCAAACTGGCCCGAACATCAACGGCGCATTCTCGACGAAGCATTGCGTTTGATTGAGCCGATAGATCAACCGGGCATCCGCAAGCTGGTCGTCGATCTGGAGAGCCAGGTCGAACGAGAACGCGGCGAACGTTAACTTCACTCCTAAAAATCTTGAAACGAAACATCGCAGCCTTCATTGTCGCACTCCTCGCCGCTACGCTTGTCTACCTGTTTTTTGCGCCCGTGCCGATCGCGCCCGCTGCGTGGACGCCGCCCGCTAATCCAGGTTTGACTGGTCCATACGAACAGAATTCGCGTCTCGCTCCGGTGCAGCGATTGAGTCTTGGCCAGGGGCACGCGCCCGAGGACGTGGCGGTCGACGCGGAGGGAAAGATTTACGGCGGGTTTGAGGACGGACGCATTGTTCAACTGGCGCCGGATGGTACGCAGCCGCGCGTATTTGCCAATACGCAAGGTCGTCCACTCGGACTCGTTTTCGATCGCGAAGGGAATCTAATCGTTACCGATGCGCTCAAAGGATTGTTGTCAATCAACAAAGCGGGTGAGGTGAAGCTGCTGGCCGCTGAAGCCGACGGAGTGAAGTTTGGTTGTTTGAACGATCTCGATGTCGGCGCGGATGGAACGATCTATTTCACCGAAGCGTCGCACAAGTTTCCGATGTCGCAGCACGTCAGCGACCTGCTCGAGCATCAACCAAACGGCCGTTTGCTGGCGTGGGATCCGAAGACGCAACAACCGCGCACGTTGCTGCGCGACATTTACTTCGCCAACGGCGTGGCGGTCAGTCCGGATCAGTCGTTTGTGTTGGTAGCCGAGACCGGGATGTACCGCGTGCGTCGCGTCTGGCTAAATGGACCACAAGCCGGTCAGTCAGACGTTTTCATCGACAATCTTCCCGGCTTTCCCGACGGCATCTCTTCAAACGGCAAAGACAAGTTCTGGCTCGCTCTCGTGACGCCACGACAGGCTCTGTTCGATCGTCTGCTCCCGCATCCATTCCTGCGCAAGGTCGTCTATCGTCTACCGAAGGCTCTCCAACCCGCTCCTAAACGTTACTCCTTCGTCATCGCCCTGAATCACCAGGGCCGTGTTGTCGAAAACCTTCAGAACGGCTCCTCCGACTGCTACGCCCAAATCGCCAACGTCGTCGAGCACAACAATACTCTCTACTTCGGCAGCATCGGCGAAGACACAGTGGGACGCTTTGCACTCCGCTAACCCCTCCAGAATCAGTGAATTCCACTACTTAGTGTGTGAATACACTCTAGCCATGTGTATAGCCGTGTATCAACGCGTTGACGCCACAAGAGTCCGAAAATCCCAGCAATCACCATCAAGTGCAAATTGCTGTTTAGCGCGTATCCAAAACACCTACCTCAGCCCACAGTTTCTATAGCTCCTTCGGCGACTTCTAAATGTCTCAAACAAAGACTTTAGGGTGAACAAGCGCTGACTCCTTCTCCGCGGCACGGGGCTTGTAATCCCAAAAACTGAACTTAGAAATCTAGAACAAGGTCGGTCGGGTGCGGCAACCCCCTCTTGTTGGAGTAGAAAACGACAATGATCAACTTGTTATCAGCAGCGACTTCGGTGCCGAAGAATGTCTTTCGCACATCGGAGTTGGTGGGCAGCCTGATGCACAAGCTCTCCCCGGAGCTTATTAACACTATCGGCGCTCTTGGCGTCGACCAACGTTACTCGGTCCTCGACAACTACCCTGAGTTCCTTTCTGGCAAATCAAAACTAGCAACCAGCTCCACTACCGAACTCGGCGTTGAAGCTACGCGCCGGTGCATTCAAGAGTGGGGCGGCGATCCTAATCGCATCGGTTTGCTGGTGGCAGCAACCAATACACCGGATCAAATGCTGCCTTGCCTGGCTTCAGAAATAATGGGCAAGACACACGGGATACTCTCCCGTTCGTTGCGCACAGTCAGCATGCAGGCGCAAGGCTGTTCTGTGTTGCTAAAGTCAATCGAAGTCGCCCAATGGTATCTCGCGGCGAACCCCGGCAAGCTGGCGATCGTGGTGATGGCCGAAGCGCACACACCTTATGTCGCTCCGCTGCTGCGGAACGAGTACTCGGGCTACCGCGAACTCGTGAGAATGAGGAAAGAACAGAAGCTCGATTCCGAAAACTTCGAGCAACAACGGCTGGATACGACCTTCGTGATCCAATCCATGCTCTTCGGCGACGGCGCGGTGGCTTTGCTCGTCGGCACTGAAGAAGGAAAGCCGGCGTTTGGACCAATTTCTCACCTGACCAACGATCAACCGAACGACATGAACCTGTTGACGATGGTCAGCAACAGTTCGCATCCGTTCCTAAAGGGAAGGCCGCAGTATTTTATGCAGCCGAGCGTGCCTGCGCGCGGCGCACACTACGCAGTGACGACCGTCAAAAACGTGCTGCAACATCCCGACTCCCCGGTGTCCGACATCCAGGAAGTCGACGATTGTTTGATTCACACCGGCAGCAAAAAGATCCTCGACGGCGTTTGTTCCCAACTCGACCTGCACCCTGACTCAGAAAAGGTGCATGGCTCATACAAAGTCCTGCAACGCTACGGAAACCTTTCCAGCGCCTCAACCGGCTTCATGCTGGCGGAAAAAGGTGAATGGTCGGGCCCGGCGATCGTGGTGGGATTTGGAGTTGGCTTTACTGCGAGTGCGGGAATAATGAACTTTAACTAGCCGGCGTCACACGGCAACGTGTTGAAGTTGTCGCGCCAGTGCGTTGAGGGTTGAGCCGACCTGCGCGAAGTCGAATGGTTTACCGATGATCGCGTCGACGAGATCCTCTTCGCCGGCTGGCGGCGCTGTGGTTGGTCCGTAGCCGGTCACGAGAATGATGCGGACAGTGGGCCAATCCTTGCGAATCAAGCGCGCGGTTTCCCACCCGTCCATCTCGGGCATCGCGAGATCTGTAAACACAAGGTCAAACTCGCCCTGTCGCAATTTTTCCACGGCTTCCTGACCGCTGCCGGCTAACTCAACGTGGTGATTTACCGTCACCAGCATTTCCGCGAGTGTTTCTCTAACGGGCGCTTCATCGTCGACGACCAGGATTCGCAGCCGAGTAATTTCATCAGAGGGAACCTCCACTTCCGCAAAAGACGATTCCGGCAGCACGGCCGGAAGGTCGATGGTGAAAGTGGTGCCGTTACCCGGCTGAGACGTCACACTGATCGATCCTTCATGCCGTTCGATAATGCTGTAGCTGACGGACAAACCGAGACCCGTGCCGTGCGCGCCTTTTGTCGTGAAAAACGGCTCGAAGATCTTTTGCCGCACGTCGTCGGGCATTCCCATGCCGTTGTCGCTGAACTGGAGCTGTAGCCGGTCGTCTTTGCGGCGGCACATGATAAAGAGCTTGCCACCACGCGGCATCGCGTCGACCGCATTGACGATCAGATTCACGAACACCTCGCGTAATTCAGACGCACTGCCGTAGGTGTTATGGCCTTCCTCAGCTTCAAGCCGCACCTGGTATTCGAGACCGCGCAGCCGTGCTTCATTTTCCCAACGCGTGCGCGTGATCTCGATCGCATCGTTCACCAGACTGCCGACGTCGAGCAGTTCAAATTCCTTAACGGGCGACTTACGCGCAAATGTCTGGATACGTCGAACCGTTGCTGCCGCGTCTTCGGCGGCGGTTTGAATGATGTCGAGATTGCGAACGAGTGCCGGATCTTGCACCTGGCGACGCAACAGTTGCGCGCGGCCGAGTATGGCCGCGAGCGAGTTGTTGAAATCGTGCGCCACGCCCGACGCGAGTTGGCCCAACGCGCGCAACTTGTCGGCGCGCGCGGCGCGTTCGCGTTCTTCCTTCTGCTCGGTGATGTCGCGTGCGATGCCCAGCACGCCGGTAGTTTTGCCCTCAACAACGAGCGGTGAGTTATCGACGCGCGCGTGCCGCAATCGGCCATCATGCAAGAAGTAGCGCATCTCGTAGGTCTGCGGCACACCGGTCAAAGCCGCAGCGAGTTTTTCGCGCACCAGTTCACGATCGCCTTCGTAAACCATCTCGAGCAGTGGCCGGCCGATAAAATCATGGCGTTGGAAACCGAGGCCCTGCAAAGTCGCCGTGTTGCACCACTTGAAATTCCCTTCGGGGTCGACGGCGTAAATCGATTCACGAGCACTCTCGAGAATATTGTTCAGCAACGACTGATGCTCGCGAGCCACTGCCTGGACCTTGCGCAGTTCGGAAAGATCGCGCGCCGTGCAAACCACGGCCAACGCTTTGCTGGTTTCATCAAGCACCGGCTCAACCGACACAAGCAAAGGACGATTCAAGCGCGCCGGTGTGATCTCGATCGTCACGCTGCGGCCGGTTTCGATCGCCTTTTCGACCACGCATGCCTCATCCTCTTCACTCGTACGCAAGATGTCGCAACACTTCCGCCCAAGCAGCAGCCGCGGATGAACGGCTTCCATTGCGGCGCCCGCGCGGTTCACGCGTTTGAGCTCGCCGGCGCGATCGAAGATGAAAATGCCGTCTGACATCGCGTCAAACGTCGTTTCCCACTCGGTCTTGCCGCGCGCGACCATTTCGAACAACTCCGCCTGCCCGATACCGATCGACAGTCGCTCGGCGAGTGCCTCAACCAGCATCACTTCATCTTCGGTCCAACGGCGGACACGGTCCGTTTGGTGAATGCTCAACACGCCGCGAAACTGTCCTTTAACGATCAGCGGGTAATTGATTTGTGAGCGGATGTCGAGTCTCTCCGCGTGTGCGCGTACGTAATCACTCAAGACAAACGACTCATCGTCGTAGTTCAAGGCATCGTCGATGATTAGTGGCTCGCTGGAAGTAGACAGCCGGCGGCCAATCGGATTATCTGCTCCGATCGGCATCGGCCTGATGCTCTTCACGTCTGCACCGAGATATTCGTGCTCCAGTGGCGAGCCAACTTCTTCACTAACGGAGAGGAAAACATGAACTCGCGACGCAGCAAGCGCGCGGCCCAGTTCACGAGTGGCGGTGCTCAGCACTTCCGGCATTCTCAACGAAGCACGAATCGCCGTCGTCAAACGATTCACCAGTGCCTCACGGATCGAAGTGCTCTCGGCTTTCTGGTAAAGCTCAGCCTGGCGAATGGCGATTCCCGTTTGGTCCGCTACGGCTTTGGCCATCGCGATGTCTGCTTCGGTCCATTCTCTGAGGCGCTTCGTGGTTGACAAAGCAAAAGCAGCCGGAACATCGTCGCCGACTCTAATCGCCACGTACATGATCGACTTCACGTCCGCTTTGGAAAGGATGTTGCGATAGAGATCGGTGATCCGTGGGTCGTTAGCGGCGTCGGAAAAAGGCCACACGCCCGTTTCATCCAGCGCTTTGATAAGCGCCTGGAGATGGGACAGGGCAAAGTCTGACGCCGCCGGTTGCACGCCTTCCGAGTGATACTCGGCGACGTTCAGTGCACACTTCGCGCGGTCGTCCCGCATAAACAGCGAACAACGATCCACGGCGAGATACGAACCAAGCTCGCGCACCGCAGTCTTGTAGATCTCGTGACTGTCGAGCGAGCAACGGATCGCCTGCGAGATGCGGTGAACCATGCCTTCGCGTTGGGCTTGTTGGGCCAACGCTTCTTCCGCGCGCCGGCGCTCAGTGATGTCGACACCTACGCCCGCGACATACTTGTTGCCCGAAGCGTCGATAGTGGGAAACTTGAAGACCAGCCAGTAATGCGGCGTGCCGTCTTCGGTCGGAATAGTTTCAATAATCTGTTCCGGCTGGCCGCTGTTGAGAATCTTCAGATCGTGCTCGTGAGTTTGCGCGGCAGTTGCGGGAGGCAGCCAGTCGAAACTCATGCGGCCTTTGAGGAAGTTGAGATCCTGACCGAATAACCGTTCGAAAGGTTTGTTGACGTAAACGTAACGTCCCGTGTGGTCTTTCATGAAAGCCACGGCGGGACTGTTGTCCATAAAACTGTTGAAGAAAGCCTGCGTCTCGCGCAGCGCCTCTTCGGAATGCTTTCGTTCCGTCAGGTCGCGTGCGATGCCCTGTACGCCTACCGGTTTTCCGTCGCGAAAGATCAGCCGCGTACTAACTTCCAGCCGCACCCGGCGTCCTTTTTTCGAGATGATATCGATCTCGTAAACAGTGGAAACATGCTCGGCGGCTTTGTGCGCGATCATCTCACGGGCGAGGTCGAGATACTCAGGTGCGATCACGTCAGCGACGTTCATCCGCATCGTTTCTTCGCGCGAGTATCCGGTGATTCGTTCGCCGCTACGATTCAGCGAGGTGAAGTTGCCCTCAAGATCGTGCGTGTAGATGATGTCGTTAGCGTTTTCGAAAAGCTCGCGATAACGGGCCTCACTCTCACGAGTCGCTTCGCCGATACGATGACGTTCGACGAGCCGCGCGACTTTAACGAGCAGCTCTTCATTGCGGAAGGGAAGATCGAGATAGTCGTCCGCCCCGGCGTAGAGTCCTTCCATCCCGGCAACGTCCGACTTGCGAATGCCGCTGATCAGAAGCACGGGAACATAGGCCGTCCGCGGGTCTTCCTTCAGCCGGCGGCAAAGCTCCAGTCCACCCACAACCGGCATCACGACGTCGCTGACGACCACATCGGGATCGAATGAATGGGCGAGTTCAAGACCTTCCGCGCCATCAGCCGCGGCGGCGACTTCGTAACCTTCGATCTCGAGGAGCTCAACGAGAAAATCAAGAATCTTCCGATCGTCGTCTACGATCAGTACTCGGCCTCGGTCTGAGGTGCTGGTGGTCATCTATGTCCGTGTTTGCAAACGACTTTTGAGAACTACCTCGGGAGGACCAGTTGTAGTGCGGAAGTTCTGGCGCCAGATCAGACACTCTGGCGGAAAGGAGTATAACAGGTTTAACGAAACCTTGTCACTGCATTAGTTTGCGGGGG
>Ga0187894_10000939_pt1 | contig 38763 bp, 33 predicted proteins | sample GBC1701081metaG_FD_136650 | JGI IMG/M metagenome (GOLD analysis project Ga0187894, IMG submission 136650) | White microbial mat communities from a lava cave in the Kipuka Kanohina Cave System on the Island of Hawaii, USA - GBC170108-1 metaG ... | reverse complement strand
GTGCCGGGGACAGGAGTCGAACCTGCACGCCTTGCGGCAACGGCTTCTAAGGCCGTCGCGTCTGCCAATTCCGCCACCCCGGCGCGAGTGAGCGCGCGCCAGGGTAGCGAATCTCGGCTATCTCGCGGCGCTCGCTGCGGGAACGGGCGGAACCTCGACCACGACCTCGCGCGGCGCGGATGACAGCTGCGCCGGGCGCAGGCGCCGCTTCAGCTCGTCGAGCTCGCGGCGCGCGGCCTCGAGCTTGGCTTCGTCGCGAATGGCGCGCACGCGCTTCTCGAGGCCGGAGTCCATGTCCACGTCGATGCGGCTCTCGGCCTTCATGCGCTCGATCTCGCCGCGCACGCTCTCGAGCGCGCGCATCTCGCCTTCGGTCGAGAGACCGTCGAAGGCTTCCTGGATGCGCTTGCGCGCGCGCGCATTCGCGAGCGCGGCCAGCATGCGGACCTTCTCGCGCTCGAGATTGCGGATCTCGGCGCGGAACTTCACGAGGTTCCCCTTCGCCGACTCACACTCGGCAGACACTTCGTCGAGCTCCTTCTCGGACCGCTCGAGATCCTGGAGCAGTGAGTCCTTCTGCGTGATGAGCACGACCGCGACCTCGTCGTCGTTGCGCTCGACCGCGCGCGCGATGTCCGAGTGCAGGCGCGCCAGCTCGGCGCGGCGGTCGCGAATCTCGCCTTCGATCTTGTTGCGCATGTAGAGGATGCCCGCGACGGCGCGCTTCAGGTCGGCGTACTGGCGTACGCGCTCGTCGATGACTCGCTCGTACACGGCGTCCGGGCTCTGCGCCTCCTGATCGCGGATCCAAACCGAGAAGAGGCCGTTCACGAGATCTCGCAATCGGGCCAGGAAGCCGCGCTGCTGGGCGTGGTAAGTCACTTCATCCTCCTACGAGTCCTCGTTCCAATCCTCGGAACGAAGCTCGAGCTCGCGGATCTTCTGCTGCAGGCTCTGCCGCACCATGCCGATGGCTTCGGCGGTGCGAGACACGTTGCCGCCGTGCTCGCGCAGCGCCTTGATGAGATAGGCGCGCTCGAAGCTCTCGACGGTGTGGCGCTTGGCGTCGCGGAACGGCACGCCGGGCAGCACCAGCGGATCGGTGCTCGCGATCACCGGCTCGCCGTCCAGCGCGAAGTCACTCGCCTCGATCTCGGGGCCCGCGGCCAGCACGGCGGCGCGCTCGATCGCGTTCCGCAGCTCGCGCACGTTGCCGCGCCACGAGTGAGTCACGAGCCGGCCCATGGCTTCCGCCGAGATCGGCTTGCGTTCGCGGCCCAGCCGTTCGGCCACCTGGTCGAGGAAGCGCTGCGACAGGAACGGGACGTCCTCGAGTCTCTCGCGCAGCGGCGGCAGAGTGACTTCGACGACCTTCAGGCGGTAGTAGAGATCCTCGCGGAAGCGGCCGGCCTTCACCTCGGCCTCGAGGTCGCGGTGAGTCGCGGCCACGACCCGCACGTCGACGCTGACCGGGCGATTGCCACCCACCGTCTCGAAGCTGCGCTCCTGCAGCACGCGCAGCACCTTGGCCTGTGTCTCGGGCGCCATGTCGCCGATCTCGTCGAGGAAGATCGTGCCGCCGTTCGCCGCTTCGAACTTGCCGATGCGGCGCGCATCGGCGCCCGTGAACGCGCCCTTCTCGTGGCCGAACAACTCACTCTCGACCAGCTCCTTCGAGATCGCCGCGCAGTTCACCGCGACGAACGGGCGCGCGCGCCGCGCGCTCCGCTGGTGGAGGGCCTGCGCGACCAGCTCCTTGCCGGTGCCACTCTCGCCGCGCACGAGCACCGACAGATCGGTCTCCGCGACCTTCTGGATCATCTCGAAGATCGCGCGCATCGCGCGGCCCTGGCCGATGAGATTCTCGAAGCTGAACTCGCGATCGACGCGCTCGAGCAGCATGCGGTTCTCGCGCTGCAGCTGAGTGCGCTCGAGCGCGTGTCTCACGACGACGCGCAGCTCCTCGTTGTCGAACGGCTTGGGCAGATAGTCCTCGGCGCCCTGCTTCATCGCCTCGACCGCGACTTTCTCGTTGCCGTGCGCGGTGATCATGACCACCGCGGTCTCGGGCCGCGTGTCCTTGGTGACTCGCAGCACGTCCATGCCCGAGAGACCGCGACCGAGCGCAAGATCGGTGATCACCAGGTCGTACGCACACTCGCCCAGCTTGCGCACCGCGTCCTCACCGGTGTCCGCGAGGTCGACGTCGTAGCCGTCGCGCCGCAGCAAGCCGCGCAGCGCGAGCTGAATGGCTTTCTCGTCCTCGACGATCAGAACGCGCGCGCTCATGTCCGCGCCTCCGGCCGCTGGGCCTGCTTGGGGAAATGCAATGTGAACTCGGCGCCCTGACCGGGCACCGAAGTGACTTCGATCGAGCCGCCGTGCGCGTCGATCAGCTTGCGCGTGATCGCGAGGCCGAGGCCGGTACCGTTCGCCTTCGAGGTGAAGAACGGCTTGAAGATCCGCGACTGAGTCTCGACGTCCATGCCGGGACCGTTGTCCTTCACGCGCGCCCAGATCTCGTTCCCGCCGAGGTTCTCGCCGAGCGCGATCACGAGCGACGGGCTTTGCGTCTTTGCGTCGGCGAAGGCGTCGAGCGCGTTCCCGATCAAGTTGATGAACACGCGGCGCAGCTGCTCCGAGTCACCGACGAGCTCGCCCGGGACGTCGAAGTCACGCCGGATCTTCACGCCGCTCGACAGCACGCGTTCGCGAAGTGTCTCGAGCGCGCTCTCGACGGCGTCGACGAGCTTCATCTGGCGCGGGTGCATCTCTTCTTCGCGGGCATAGCGGAGCAAGTGACTGATTGATTTCTCGACGCGGTCGAGCTCCTGCAGCGCGATGTTCGCGTACTCGACGTTCTCGGTGGACGCGGGGTCCTCGCCGAGCTGCTGGACGAGACTCTTCGCGGCGGTGATCGGGTTGCGTATCTCGTGCGCGATCGAAGCCGAGAGCTCCTCGAGCGAGCGGAGCTTCTCGTCCTCGAGCGCGATGCGTTCGCGAGACACCGTGCGCGCGACCTGGCGCTCGACCTCTTCGTGAGTCCACTTGCGCCGCAAGGTCGGCACGACGAACGCCTGGAAATAGTGAGACGCGAGTCCGATGCCCCACGCGAGCGCGACGATCACCGCGGCGCGCGGAGAAACCGTGAACAGGAACCCGACGACGAACACGTACGGCACGAAGTGGCGGAAGAACGCGATCTTCCGCTCTGCCGCCTTGCGAGCCTCGCGGTACGCCTCTTCCTCTGGGGTGAGCTCGCGGCCGCGGCGCTTCTCGCGCCGGCGGGAGCGCGCCTCTTCGCGGTCGGCGCGTATCTCGTCGCGCTGTGCGCGCCAGGCCTCGCGGTGCGCTTCGCGCTCGGCGCGGCGATTCGCGCGGCCCGGCCGACTCCAATCGGTTCGGCCGTGCCGGTGCTTCGCTCGCCACTTCTCCCAGTCGTCCCAGTCACGGGGCATGCGCTTCACTCCGCACGGAGCCAGCGCGCCGAACAGCTTCTCGAGCGCGTCGCTCGCCGGTACACCGTGGATTGTAGATCGCCGCATCGACCGAGCCCGAGAGCAAGGCGCATGCCCGCAAGCCAAGCGCAACTCGGCGTCCGCAAAGGAATCGCCGCTCCGAAGCCTGCCTGACCCGCGAGGCAGTGCAGCGGCGGGGCTGCACGGGTCAGTCGCTCCCGATCACCGGCAACTCGAGTCGCGAGCCCGCGCCGCCGCCGCGTTCCACCCACCAGCGCGATGCCACGCCCGGCGGCGCTTGAAACTGATCCCGGTCGGCGCCCGCGAGCGCGAGTCGGATGCGATGACCCTTCCGGAAGCGATGAGAGATGGGGAGTAGGTCGAAGGTGAGCTCGGCCGACTCACCGGGGACGAGCGCTCGAGCGTCCGCCCGCCTGAAGCTGTGATAGGGAACGCCGAGCGCGTACGGCGCTTCGGTCGCGGGGCGCGGGCGCCGGTGGATCGCGCGGAACTGACCTTCGCCGACGTAGCCGACGCGGCCATCCGGCTCGACGTCCTCGAGATACGCGAACACCACCGCATCGGTTCCGTCCGCGCGCAGCGCGAGATGGAGGACCGGGTGGCCAGTCACTTCGACGTCGTACGGCAACGGCGCGGATTCGTACACGAGATTGTGTTGGTCGGCGGCGGCGCGGTCGCCGTACTCGGTCCAGGTCGGCTCGCCCAGCGCGTGCCAACGGCTCGACGTGCCGGTGGTGCTCTCGTGGTCGACGAGATACTCGTCCGAGCCGCGCGCGTCGGCCGGTGCGCGCGTGAGCTCGCGGTTCTCGGCGAGAAAGAACGGAGTCACCGTCGCGGGAGGCGGCCACGCGCTCGCGTGCTTCCACGCGTTCTCGCCCGTGGTGAACCAAGTCACCGGCGGCTCCGAGTCCCAGCCGTTCGCCGCGCCCTTCAGGTGGAAGTCGAAGAAGCGCAGTAACTCAGCCGCGTCGTCGAACTCGCTGTCGCGCGTGGCTTCGAGCGGATCGGGCCGTTGGTCGCCGCCGTGATTCCACGGCCCGAGCAAGAGCCGTCCCCCACGGTTGGGCAGCGTGCGAAAGCGCTTCACCGCCGCGTGCGCGTAGCCGCCGTCCCACCAGCCACTCACTCCGAGGACCGCCGCCCCGCTCTTCTCGATCGCCGCGCGCCTCGCGCAGCACGGACTCCAGTCGTCGGCGCCGATCCCCATCTCGGGCGGCACGTCGTCGCGGAAGTGGATCTGACTCGACGCGAGCGCCACGTCGAAGTTCGCCTCGTGCGCGCGGTAGGCCGCGGTGACTCCGTGCGCCCCGTCGGGCCCGTCGACGGGACGCGGTGCCGAGATGAAGAACGGCACCCACCACGGGAACGCGGTCCACACGCGGCCTCGATCGATCGCGTCGTTGAAGCGGCCCCAGGCGCGCGCGAACCACTCGAGCCGGACGCCGCCGGGCATGGCGATGTCGGTATAGCCGTCGAACAGCGAGAAGCGCGGCGCTACGGCCTTCACGGCCGGCCGTCCGGTCGAGAGCAGTAACTCGGCCGCGGTGCCGTCGTACGAGTCACCGAGCGCTCCCACCGAGCCGTTCGACCACGGCTGACTCACGACCCAGTCCACGATCTGGCCGCCGTCACTCACTTCGTCGGCCGACCAGAGCGACCGCTGCACGCCGCCCGACGCGCCCGAGCCGCGCACGTCCACGTCCAGCCACGCGTAGCCGCGCGCGAGGAAGCGCCGCGCGAGCGGCTGCGGCACGTCGGCGCCGATCCAGCGCCACGGCACGCGGAAGCGGAAGCCGCGCCAGTAGCGAGTCATTCGCAGGATGGCGGGGAGCTTCGCGCCGGCCGCCGCCTCGGGCGGGAGATACAGATCGACCGCGATCGGCACGCCGTCTCGCATCTCGACGTAGAAGGAGCGCCGGGTCCACTCGGCATCCGCGGGTGACTCGCCGGCGGCGTCTTCGCTTCGCCACGAGCGGTCACTGGCGGAGGCCGCGGGCGCCAGCGCGACCCAGGCGGCCGCGGCCAGCGCCCGCACGACCCTTCCCGGCGAGTCACTCATCTGCGCGCGCTCGCAATCGCTTCCTCGGACGGCAGCCCCGCCTCGCCGAGCACGGCGGCGGCGATCAGCCGCGGCACGTAGTCGCGTGTCTCGTCGGGGAGCAGCCCGCGCTCGGCCAGCACCCAGTACGAGCGCTCCGTGCGCGGGTCGTCGAGCTTGCGCAGCGCGCTGCGAATGCCGTTCTCGCCCTTGTTGTACGAGGCGACGGCGAGCAAGAGCGCCTCGTCGCCGAACTCGAACGCGAGATCGTTGAGATAGTGCGCCGCCGCGCGCGTGGACTTCGCCGGGTCGAGTCTCTCGTCCACGGCGCCAGTCACGGTCAGGCCGTAGCGCTGCGCGGTCGCCGGGATGAACTGCCAGAGACCGCGCGCGCCCGCGCCGCTCATGGCGCGCGGGTTGTAGCCGCTCTCGATCATCGCGAGATACCGCAGCAGCGGTGGCACCTTCGCGGCCTCGAGCTCGCGCACGATCATGGGCTGCAGCTGCGCCCCGCGCGCGAGTGACTGAGACACCCAGCTGCGATTGCTCCCCAGCAAGACGAGCAACTGCTGCTGCACGCTGCGATAGAACGAGTCGGGGACCTTCGTCGGGTCCTGCCAGAGGCCGACCAACACCTGCTCCGCGCGCTCGCGCACGCAGACCGAGAAGTTCTCGACCTCGATCGAGTCGAGGCGGCACGGACCACGCACGGGCGCGACCGCGGCCACCTGGCGCGCGCGCCCGCGCTCGACCGCGGCGCGGTACGCCGCCACGAGATCGACGTCGCCGCCCAACTCCGCGCCGATTCTGCGCAGCCCCTCTTCGCGGACGTGCAGGCGCGGCACGTCGTCGAGCCGGCCCTCGTGGTACAGGCGCGCGACCGCTTCGCCGAGTAAGTCGCGCGCGCGCGCCGCGTCGCCGCGTTCGCTGGCCTCGAGCGCGGCGCGTGCCGCGCCCACCGCCTGGTCCATCACGGGATCGCGATGCAGCGCGAAGAAAACCCCGAGCGCCACCACCAGCACCGCGAGCGTCGCCCCGGCCAGCGCGAGCGCGCGCCGGTCGCGTCCCACTCCCAGCTCGTAGCGCAGAGTGACTGCGCTGCCGAGCTCAATCACGTCGCCGTCGCGCAGAGCGACGGCGTGAGTCACGAGCGCGCCGTTCACGCGCGTGCCGTTGCGGCTCCCCAGGTCTTCGAGCAGGTGCTCGCCCTCTTCGTCCGAGATGCGCGCGTGCTCGCGAGACACTCGTGGATCGTCGACCCACCAGTCACACTCGGGATCGCGGCCCAGCACCAGCTCCCGGCGGCCGAGCCCGCGGCTCGACACCGTGCGCCCGTTCCGCAGCTCGGCGAGTCGCGCGGCCACGGAGCGCTAGGGCTCCGGCCCGCCGTCGCCGCGCGGAGCGGGCGCGACCGGCACCTGGATCTCCGCGACGGTGCGCGGTCCGATCTTCCCAGTCAGTGGACCTTCGACGCGCGCGCGGCTCCCGTCCGGATACACGTCTTGAATCACGATCGAGCCGAGTGACTTCCCGCCGTCGATCAGCTGACCGCGCATGCCCGGCCGGAGCTCGGCGCCCTCGCCCGCGTCGAGCAGCACGAACGCCTGGGCGCCGGCGCGGCCCTCGACTTCCAGTACGGCGGCGCGGCGAGTCTCGAAGCGCGGCTCCGGCGCGCGCGGCGGCGCGGCGCGCTTGAAGGTGGCTCGAATGGAGTATGCGATCTGCGCCTCTGGATCCGTCGCGGCGACGTTCACCAGGGCCGGCCCTTCCTTCACCGTGGCGTGCAGCCGGCGCGTGCGCTCGGACGAGTCGCCGACCGCTTCGTCGAGTGTCTCACCCTGGGGGTCGATCAGCCGCGCCTCGAGCGCCGTGAGCGCGACGCCCTCGGCGCCACGGCCGATCTCGACGGTGAGCTCGCCGTTGCCCGGCACGTCGATCCGCCACCAGTCCGCGCAGTCACCCTGCGCGCAGCCGAGTGAGTCGTCGCGCTTCCGCCCGAGCTCCAGCGCGCCGGCGCCGGCGGAGACTCCGTCCGGATCGGGCGGCGGCGGCTTCGCGCAGCCGGCCAGTAGAAGAGCGGCCAACGCGGCCGCGACGCTGCGACTCACTCGCATGCGAGTCACCCGCCCAGCGACGCCGGCGGCGCCTGGTGAGCGATCTGCAACACGTCGACCCCAGACACGAGCCGGTAGCGCACGCGCACGCTGGCGCCCTCGGGCCCCTCGAGCTGCCACTCGTACACCTCGCCCGAGCCGCGCTTGCCGTCCTGCAGGAAGCGCGGCATGGCGAGCGGACCGTGCCACTCGCGCGCGAGCTCCTGCTCACTCTGACTCGCGCCCGATACGACCACCCGGAGTGACACCTGATCGCAGGTCGAGCGCCAATTGAACGTCATCTCGCCGCTGCCCTCGCGATACAGGAACGATTGCTCGCCCTCGGGACACACGAGCCGCAGGTCGCGCCGAGTGACTCGCAGGCCTTCGCCGCCCTCCACGGTGGACGGCATCCCGCGCAGGCGCACGGCCTGCGCGCCGCCCGACGCCGCGCCGCCGAGATGGCCGCTCATCGACTGCGCGCGCGCGAGCCACGACACGAAGCTCGCGCCCAGCGGCAGGGCGCGGTCGCCGAGTATCTGCCGCGCCTGCCCGTCCTTGTAGAACGGCCCGAGCTCTTCGCTCGCGAACTTCGCGAGCTCGCCCGTGCCCGGCGCGTACAGCTCGGACAGCCGCTGAGGAGTGAGATCGTCGCTGAAGCGAGTCACGATGCGCTCGCTCCAGCGCCGGTCGAGCTCGTCCCGCGCGGTCACGAGCAGAGCCGACAGCGCGTCGAGCACCGGCGCGCTGAGTAACTCGCGCAGCTTCTCGGCGGCCGCAGGGTCGGCGCTCGAGCGCGTGACCTTGCCGATCAGCTCGAGCGCGCTCGCGAACGAGTTGGGCTTGCCCTCGCCCACGTCGCGCGCCAGCGCGAGCGCGCGTTCGCCCTTCGCCTGCGCGCTCTCGACATCGAGTGACACGGTGTCGAGCGCCTTCTCGTACGCCGCCCACGGCGGACCGATCTCCTTCGCCTGCTCGTCGCCACCGGGCAGGAACGCACCGACACCCGCGCTGGTCGACAGGACGTCGTGCACCTGCTCCGCCCATGCCGGCGTCGGCGAGTCACCGGGTAAGTCGACCTGCATGTTGTCGTTGATCGCGGGCAGGAGCTTCAGGTAGGGCGAGGCCTTCGCGTCCGCGGACGCGCGCGGCGTGATCGGAGTGTCCGCGAAGAAGCGCCGCCAGCTGGCGGCGTAGCGCTCGGCGTACTGGCGCCGGAAATTCGCGACCTCGCCGGGCGACACCGAGTCGGTGCGCTCGATCGCGCCGAGCATGCGCCCGATCAGGCGCTCGTTCCCCTTCTTCGTGTAGATCCCGGCGACCGCGCTCTGACTCGGGTCACCCGGCGAAGTGAGTCCGAAGTCCTCGAGGCGAACCGCCGGGAAGCTGCCGTTCGGCGCGAGCGTGATGTCTTCGAGCACGGTGAGTCGCAGCAGGCGGCCCGCGGCGTTCGACAGCATCGTCTGCTCGGCGCGCAGCGCCTCCTCGCGCTCGCGCGGCGAGAGCCAGCGCACGTACGCGGCGTACGCCGCGGAGTAAGACGCGGGATCGTGCGCGGCCGACTGCGGGAGATAGTCGGCGAGCTCGGGCACCTGATCGAGATCGGCCGCGCGAGACACGAGCCAATCCAAGTCGGTGGCCAACGCGATCGCCGCGCGCACCGCGCGCTCGTCCTGACCCGCGAGCCCCGACTCGAGGTTGCGCTTCGTGAGTCGGTCGAAGCTGCGCTCGAACGCGAACGTGTACGAGCGCTGCCCGCGCTCGACCGCGCGCCCGAGCTCGTTGAAGCCCAGGATGCTGATGGCGCTGCCCGAGTCGTGCCTCGCATCCGCGAGCGACGTCCACAGCTCGCCCATGTCGCGCAGCGACGGATCGGCCGAGAGCGCGCGCTCGGCGCGCCGCGCGAGCTCGTGAGTCCCCTGGTAGTTCTGGGCGAACGAGACACCCCAGACCGCGAGCAACCACGCCGCCGCGAGCAGCCCCGCGCCGAAGATCGCGCGCCGTCCGAGCGGGCCGATGCGGCTCTCGGACAGGGCGAGCCCCTCGTCGCCGCGCACCACGTCCAGGAAGAAGTCACGCAGGAAGAGCGGCTCCGCTCCGTCTGCACCCTTCGCGCACGCGAGATACACACCGCGCAGGAACGGCGCGCCCTCGCTGTGCGCGTCGCGTCGGAACGCGACGCCGGCGAAGCGCGCAACCGCGCGCGCGAGGACGGCGAGCTGGTCGGGGAACACGAAGATGCGTCGCTGCCGCGCGGGGTCCGGCTCGCGCAGGAGTAACTCGTGCAGGAACGAATCGATCCGCGTCGCGCAGGCGGTGAGTGCCTCGGACACGCGCGCCTCGGGATCGGCGAGCCGCCGCTGCTCGTTCGTCCAACCCACGACCTGCTCGCGCCACGCGGCGGGCAGCACGCGCACCGTCTCGGCGAAACCCTCGAGCTGGTCGGCCTTGGTCAGCACGAGATAGACGGGCGGGTCGACGCCGAGCTCGACCCGTATCTCGTTCAGCCGCCGGCGCAGCTCGCGCGCGTCCTCGTCCGAGTCACCGCCGCGCGGGCGCAAGAGCGAAGTGACCGGCACGGCGACGATTACGCCGTCGAGCGCGCAGTCGGGCCGCGCCGCGCGCAGCCGCGCGAGCAGGCGCAGCCACTCCTCGCGGTCGCGCTCGGCGCCGCGGAAGAAGCGCCCCGCGGTGTCGAGCGCCACGGCCTCGTTCGCGAGAGTGACTTCGGCGAATCGCGTCGCCTCGAAGCCGCGCCGCGCGCCGCGCGCCGCGAACTCGAGGCCGGAGCCCGCCAACAGCGCGCTCTTCCCGCCGCCGCTCTCGCCGAGCAACAGGAACCACGGCAGGTCGTACAGCGCGGAGCGGCTGGCGAGCTGAGCGCGCACCTCGCCGAGCTCGCCCGCGAAGCGTTCCTCGGGTGACTGAACACCGCCGCCGGCAGTCACTCCGCCCTGCGCACCGACGGCGCGCGCGCCGGCGGCCTGTGACACGCCGAACTGCAGCGCGTCTTCGCGCTCGCGCCGGATCAGCACGCGCACGAGCAGGCCGACCAACACCGCGAGCAACGCGGTCAGCGCGATCAAGAGCGCAACGAGCCAGTTGCGAGTGAGTGCGCCCAGCGCGACGCCGACCACCGCGACGCCGCCCGCGGCCAGCGCCGCCAGGCGGACCCGGCTGTCCGCGAGCCACGCGCGCAAGCTCACGCCCCCTTCGGCAACGGCACGTCGCCGCCGAGCGCGTGCAGCACGAGCCACAAGACGCCGTACAGGGCGACCATGCCCAGCGCGAGCGCCACGAGCCCGAACGCGATCCCGCTGGACGGCCGCGGCGGTAGCTCGATCTCGAGCGCGTAGGCATCGGGAGTGAGTTGGTTCTCGCGCGCCGTCTCAGTGACCCGCTCGGCGGCGCGCAGCGCTTCGTACTCGTTCGCGATCAGTGCCCGCCGCTCCGCGATCTGTCCCTGGTGCTGGCCTTCGAAGCCCAGCGCGAGCGCGAGGAAATACACCTCGCGCGCGGCGCTCTGCTCGGGGCGCAGACTCGCGAGCCGCGTGAAGAACTCGTTGCCCGCGCGGTTGGTGCGGAACAGCTGCATCTGCAGCGGCTCGCGCAGCCACTCGTCGCGGCCGGCCCAGCTCTTCTTCAGCACGACTTCGTCCGCCCACGCGACCAGCGCGAAGCGCGCGTCCTCTATCTCGTCCTGCGGCACGCCCTGCGCGGTGGCGGCGGCCGGCAGCGGCGCGAGCAGCGCGAGTAACTGCGCGCGCAGCGCGGCGGGCGCGGGGAACGCCGCGCCGTCTCCCGCGTGGAGTGACTGCACGTGCGCGACGTAGGCGCCGGCAAGACGAGTCAGTCTGCCCTGCGCCACGGGCTACGCCTCCGCCGACACCACGTAGAGCCGCACGTCCGCGTTCTCGAGCTTGCCGAGTGACAGCGCGAGCGTGCAGTCCTCGCGCACGCGGTTCCACAGCTTCCCGTGCGGCTCGACCTTCCAGTACAGGAAGCCCACGCGCGCCGCGATCTCGGTCGGCGCGGCGGGCATGGGCTCGAGCTTGAGCCCCGCCAGGTTCAGCATCTTGATCGAGCCGAGCTCCTCGCGCGCCGCGAGCTTGCCGATCGACTTCACCATCTCGACCAGCTCCTGCGCGTCGACCGCCGCCTTGATCGCGAGGAAGAAGTGATTCCGCGGCTCCACCAGCTCGCGCGTCAGCTCCTTCGTGGTGTACGCGGTGCGGTCGAACGCGAGCTCGAGCTCCGTGAAGCGGTCCGGGAGCGCGCCTTCCAGCTCGCGTTCGATGAAGCGAAGCAGTGAGTGGAAGCACGCGTAGAGATTCTCGTGGTCGTAGGCCGGCAGCTCGGCGATCTCTTGCTGCGAGAACGCGGCGAGCGCGCCCGCGGTCTCGACCAGCGCGCCGTAGAGCTCGAACGGGCGCGTGGCGCCCGTGGAGAGCAGGTGTCGGAGCACGGGAGTCATGCGCGCGATCGTGTAGCGCATCCACATGCGCGGCAGATCGGCGATCGCGATGGTCGACGTGCGGCCCGCGACCACGCGCATGCGCGCCGCGAGCTGACTCACCACCTTCGCGACTTCCGCGTCGAGCAGCGGCGACGCCTGCAGCGCGAGCAGCGGCGGCGCGTGGTCCTTGGCCAGCCCGAACGGCCGCGACAGCTCGCCCGTAGCAGCGACTCGCGCGATGCGGAAGGCGTCGTGCTGCTCGATCTCGAGTCTCTCGCCGCCCAGGAACAGCCGCGCGTTGGGCACCAGGAACTCGACGGGCGCCTCGTTCGCGCCCCGGTTCAGGTCCGGCACCTCTTCGGCGCGCACGCGGTAGCGCACGTCGCGCGCGTTCGACTCCTCGGGCGCGCTCTGCGGCTCGCCCGTCGTGAGTCGCCGCACCGCGAGATACACGTCGACGGCCTCCGCGGCGGGGTCGAACTCGCGCGTCTCGAGCGTGCAGTTGCCGGGGTAGCGCAGCGTGAGTCCGCCCGGCAGCACGGCCTCGAGCCGGAGTATCTCGAAGCGGTGATCCGACAGCGCCTGCTCGTTCACTTCGAGCGTGCGCACGCCGTAGTGGAACGGGTCGAGCGAGCGCACGGCGTCGCGCAGCCGCGCGTCCTCGAACTCGTCGCGCTGCTGCAGGTGCTGCGGCCGAAGGAACATGCCTTCGAGCCAAGCGACCGGATGCGCGCCGAACGCCTTCACCTCACCTCACTCAGTTCGCGACCTGTAAGTCACTCGCGGACAAGACCACCCCCGGGCTGCCGAACATCCCGCACTTCGCGGGCACCACCGCGCGGCTCGCGCCCGAGAAGAAGTCGGCCACGATCCCCACGCTCGAAGTGTCTCGCGGCAGCTGCTCGGCCAGCTCGAGCTTCTGGCCCGGGAGCACCGTGGCCTCCCATGCGTCGCCCGTCATGCCGGCCGGCTTCTTCCCGTCCACCAGGTCCTGCGCATCCGCCGCTTGGAACGCCGCGGCGTTCTGCAGCGGGTAGAACTTCAGCACCACCACGTGCGGCTCGCCTTCGTAGAGATTCAGCTTCGGGCTCGCGTCGACGCCGAGACACATTTCGGAGGGCTCGGGACCGCTCGCGCAACCGAGCGCGAGCAGCACGACGCACGCGAACCCGAGCCTGGCCGTGCGCTCCACCGGCTGCGCCCTCCCCCTTTTCACTCCGCACGCGCGCGGTCCAGGACGCGCAGGCGATGCGAAACGGGCATGCCCAAAACGGGCCAACTCCGCGCCGAGTATGGATGAATGGCTCGGCCGGGGTCAATCGAAAGAACCGCCGCAAACTCGCCTTGACCCGCGCGCGCACCGAGCGATAGCGTGGCCCGCGGGGGAAAGGACGGCGCGAATGAGCGACGGAGAACGCGCGCTCACGACCGATGATCTGGGCCGGCTGCGGGCAAAGACCGACGGGGTCGCGAAGTGGGTCCGCGAGCGGCTGGCCACGCAGCTCGAAGCGCTGCGCCCAGTGCTCAACCCGCAGCGGCTCTTCGGCCGCCACGTGCGCGGCGGCTCGCGCGAAGACGCGCCGGGTGCGGACCGCGCGATCGCGCGGCTGCGCGAGCGCTACGCGGCCACGTGCGCCCGCCCCTTCGGCCTGCCCAAGGAGCTCGACGACGAGCCGCTCTCGATCGAGCCGCTCCTCGACCTCCACCCCTTCGAGTACCGCCACACGCTCGCCGGCAACGGGCGAGTCATCGCCATCACCAATCCGGTGCGGTGGGTGATCGGCTATCGGGCGAGTTACTCGCTGTCACAGCTCGAAGCCGCGCTCGAGAAGCGTTCGAGCCTGCGCCCCAGCGACGCGCGCCAGTTTCTGTTGAACGCGCTGGCGCTCGAGCAGCTGTTCGTCACGTTCGCCGAGGTGCGCGAGCTGTTCCGCGACCTGCGGTACGAGGTCGAGATCGAGAAGCGCCCCGCGTTGGGTGACTTGCCTCTCGTGACTCTGCGCTCGGCGGTGCCAACCTTCCGGCCGTCCGACGAGCTCATCGCGAAGGCGACTCAGTTCTCGGGCGTACCGGCGTTCATCGAGCTGGTGGATCTCGACGGAGTGAGTCGGCTCGCCGATCCGCTCCGCGAGCGAGTCGAGGCGGTCACTCGCTAGCCCCGCCACGCAAAGAGGAATGCACTCACCGCGGCGAAGATCGCGGCGATGAGGAGCCAGGTGCGCTCTTGAATCGTGAGCGCCCCGCGATGCGCGTACCAGCGCCGCCCGGCCACCAACGCGAAGATCACCGCTATGGCCAACAGGATCTCCCGCGCGCCTAGGACACTCACGGCATCTGCTCGAAGCTCGCGCCGAAGTCGAGTCGGGGCAGCTCGGTAACCGCCTCAAGGACCGCTCGTTGCCGCGCGGCGGCTGCGCGAGTCGGAACGAGCTGAGCGCCGCGCGTGCGAACCGCGAGCTCGAAAGCGAGGGTGTGACGCCGTCGCAGGGAGCCACTGTGCAGGGCGTCGATGACGCACGCATGTGTCATCACTCTGCCAGCGAGGTAGCGGAGATCCGGCGAGAGCTCGGCGCATCTCGCCTCGCAAAGAGCCCGCAGCGCCGCCGCATTGGGGGCGGGGAGCCGGTCCTCGACGGTCGGCGTGAGGTCCGCTTCGAGGTCGTCGTCCGCTAGCGCGGGCAGCTCCGAGCCGGCGGCGACGTCGGCGTCGGGTGACTCGGATGAGACCGGTTTCCAGATCACCGAATCGCTGGTGTCGACTCCAACGATCGCCGCGATCGCCTCAGCGGCGACTCCTGCCAGCTTCTCATCCTCCAAGTAGGGAAGACACAACTCGATCGCATGCCGGCGGCCCGAGAATCCGAGCGCCCAGATTGCAACGCCGCGTGTCTCCGCGCGGTCGAGGGCGCTTGTGAGAAGCGGCCAGTGCCGCCCATCTCCGAGGCTAGCGACCCAGACGAGTGACTCCGGCTCTTCAAGAGGTGACTCCGCGAGACGCGTCGCCAATTCCCAGGCAGGATGAAATCCCCAAACGAGACCAGTGCGGATCGCAGCCCGCCGCACGCGCGAGTCACTCGATCGCATCGCACCTTCGAGCGAAGCGACGTGCACAAGCGGATCCGAGCGGACGACCGCCTCCGCGGCGGTACGCGCGAGAGCCGGGTCTGAGCTGCTCAGCCCGGCGACGACGCCGGGTCCGGTGTCCTCCCCACGCGCAGCCAACATGTTCAGCAGGTAGACCGAACGACCGCCGTCGGCTTCTTCTAGTGCGGCGGCCAGCGAACCCTCGAAGGCGGAGAGTGGTGCGAGCGCGACGACCGCAGTGAGTGCGGAAACTCGCGAATCGGACACGCCTCCTCTGTCGAGACTCTCGAGGACACGCCAGTCGCCACCCATGAGCAGCGCGCCCAGCGCAGCTGCGACTCGGAACGGCGGGGCCTCGGGATCTCCGAGCAACGGCTGCAGCAGTCGCGCCGCGACCTCGGGACCGCCTACCGCGAGCGCATCGAGGTGTGCGATCGCGCGCCGCTCGGGTCCGCGCGCAAGGTCGCGCAGGTCGTAGTGAGGCATGTCGAGGGCGCGGCTCCACACCTCGATCAGAAACTCTGCTTCGTCGAGATGCTCTTCCTCGACGTCCCACAGGATCTCGTCAGCGGACGCTACCCGGAACATTCGCCGAGGTATTATCGACGCGATGTGGTCGCTGGCCAACCACACTCCGTACCTCGCAGAGCGAACCTGGATCCAGGACTCAGAGGGCGCGCGTCACTGGGTCGTCGTGGTGAAGGCGACGTGGTCGATCCTCGAAGACGGCTCGACCAAGCTCGCGGACGAACAAGTCGATCCGCAACACTTGCCCGTGTATAGGGGCGATGACGGCATCTCGAGCTTGATCTACGAGCAAGACCTCATCGCGGGCAAGCCCGGCACCGATGTCTATCTCAACGCGTCGGCATACGCCCCGCGCGGCCGCGCGACGAGTCATGTCGAGGTGTCGCTCAAGGTCGGCAAGAGAATGAAGACCCTCGACGTGTACGGCGAGCGGTACTTCAAGCGCAACCTGTTCGGACGGATCGTCGCTTCGCGACCGGCGAGGTTCGAGTCACTCCCGGTGATCTACGAGTACGCCTACGGCGGCTACGACAAGAGTCACTCGAATCCGAACAAGCACAGGATGTTCGAGCCGAACCCGGTGGGCCGCGGGCACGTGACCCGGCCCTCCAGCCGCATCGACCAACCCGCGCCGAGCGTAGAGTCCAAGCGCGACGCCAACCGCGTCGCCGCGGGCTTCGGCGCCGTCTGCAGCTACTGGCTGCCGCGCCGCGCCTTCGCCGGAACCTACGACGACAAGTGGCTCAACGAGCGCAAGCCGCTCCTCCCGCACGACTTCGATCCGCGGTTCCACATGTGCGCGCCGCCGGATCAGCAGTTCACTCCCCACCTGCGCGGCGGGGAGTTGGTCGAACTCGTGAACCTCTCGCCCCGTCCTTTGATCCGCTTCGAGATTCCGAAGGTGTATCTCCGGTTCACGTCGGCGTTTGGAAGTGAGACACGCGAGCATCGCGCGAAGCTCGACACCGTGATCATCGAGCCCGACCACCCACGGGTAGTCACTGTCTGGCACACCAGTCTGGCGTGTCACCACGACGCCGACTATCTGGACGAGTGCGCGATCGATGAGCTGGAGTACATATGAGCGGCGGAGTCACCATCGTGGGCGTTGGCGCTCGCACGCCCGTGGGCCTGCGAGCGGATACGAGCGCAGCGGCCGTGCGCGCAGGAGTCTCTCGAGTCATGGAGCACCCCTATATGGTCGATCGCGGCGGTGAGCCGATGAGGCTCGCCTTCGATCGTGCCCTCGACCCGGAGCTTCGCGGCGCCGAACGCTTGGCCGCACTCGGGCGGCCCGCGCTCCTCGAGGCCTGCGAGTCACTCCCGCTGGCTCTGAACCCGCGGGTCGACGTGCTGCTCGGCCTGCCCGAGGAGAGACCGGGCTGGAGCGCGACGGACTCCGATGCTCTCGTGGCCACCCTGCTCGCTGGCCTGCCGTTCGAACCTGGGGAGGTCGCGCTCTTCCCGCGCGGCCACGCCGCCTCGCTCCTCGCGATGGAGTTCGCGCTCGAGCGCTTGCAGAAGGGCGCGAGTGACTGGTGCCTCGTTGGCGGTGTCGACAGCTACCTTCACGCCGACACGCTGGAGTGGCTCGATGCCAATCGCCAGCTGAAGTCGAAGCAAAATCGCTCCGCTTTCATTCCGGGAGAGGGAGCTGGCTTCTGTCTGCTGACGGACCCAGCTCGCGCCCCCGAGCTGCCGCCGCTTGCGGACATTCTGTCGGTTGCGAGTGACATGGAAGCCGCGCGCATCAAGACGGAAGCAATCTGCGTGGGAGACTCGCTCTGTCGGGTGATTCGAAGCGCGACGAGTTGTCTCGACCCGAGGAGACAGAAGATCTCTCGCACCTACTGCGACATCAACGGCGAGCGCTACCGGACCGACGAGTTCTTCTACGTGCCGCTGCGTGTCTGGACGCCCTTCGTCGACGCGAACACGTACGAGGCGCCCGCCGGCTCGTGGGGCGACGTCGGCGCGGCGTCGGGGGCGTTGTTCGCGGCGCTCGCGATCGCGTCACGTGCGCGAGGTTACTCGCCGGGAAAGTACGTCTTACTGTGGGCGAGCTCGGAGGCGGGGCTGCGTAGCGCAGCGACGCTGGCGCTTCCGGACTGAGGTGACGCGTGAAGACGGGCGTCAACCCACCGAAGACACCAGTCACCAAGGGCAGTCAGGGGATCGCCACCGCCACCCTCCCGAACATCTGCAAGATGCCAGGGCCGCCCGCGCCCTTCGTCCCCGCGCCCCTCCCCAACATCGGCCGATCGGCCGACTCACTCGATGGTTGCACCAAGGACGTACTGATCGAGGGCAACGAGGTCGCGATCAAAGGCGCCACCTTCAAGAGCAAGGGCGACATGGCCAGTCAGGGCACGGGCGGCGGCCTGGTGTCCTCGACGACTCACGACAAGACGAAGTTCGTCGCTCCAGGCTCGATGGATGTGAAGGCCGAGGGCGAGAACATCCAGCTTCTCAGCGACGCGACGACGAACAACAACAGCAACCCGGCGAACTCGGGAACGATGATGTTGATGCAGGCGACGACGCTGCCTGAAATTCACGCGGCCCTGCAAAAGATCGCCGACGAGTGCAACGAGTCGATCAATCGCAAGAACGGCTTCACGAAGCGGAATCCTCCTTCGGGCGAAGTGTGTCGTCAGCTCGGCACCGACAAACACACTTGCTGTGAGGACGCGATCAACGACGCGAACGAGAAGATGAAGCAGAAGGGGAAGGACTCGAAGGTCAGATCCGAAGTCGCATACGGACCGCGAGGCGGCCAGCTCAATCAAGGCGTTGTGAGTCGCGCGCGCCGCGCGGCCAACGCCGCCTACAACGCCGCGAAGGCGGCGGGCCGAAAGCTCAAGGGACTGTGGATAGCGGTGTTCAGCAGAGCCGGCGGCGCAGGAGCGATTCGCGCCGACGTGATCGTCCTGAAGAACGCCACGGGCGGGCTCGGGAAGGACAACATCAGCAAGGTCTACGACTTCAAGTTCAACTGCAAAGAGGAGGGTGAGATGAGTCAGGACCAGAAGGACAACTACCGCAAAGCTCTAGGTCAGGAGCCCGAGATCATTCACTCGGCATGGCCGGTATGAAGCCGATTCGCTTCAAGGGCAAGTTCGACGGTCCGCGTGTTCGCGACGGATTGATCATCTGCTTCTACAAGCAGGTGGCTTTCGGCCAATGGGCAGAGTCAGTCGCGAAAGGCTTCGAGATCTGGCGTGAGTCCGTGCCCGAGGAGGCGATCGCACATGCGCTCGTGGGTTCGTCGGCGAGCACCGTCGAACCGGTCGGCCCGCGCACCCTCTCCGGCTGTCTCGCTCAGCTCGACAAGAAGCAGGCCGCGAAGCGCAAGATCAGCGGCTTCCGACTCGGTGGGCCGCAGAAGATCAATCCCGACTACATGTTCATGGTGTGGGGGAGCCTCGACGCGAAGCGCTCTAAGGGAAACACCAAGACGTGCGTCGTCGAAATGCGGTTTCCCACGGAGATGCTCGACAAGTCGGGGGACGCGTTCGCCGAGCTGGCGGTCCGGCTCGGAAGAGCGGTGACCTTCGATTCCGGCTACGCCTCACTCGCGCTCCACTGGTCGACTGACTCCGAGCTCGTGCCCGCGGCAGCCGAACAGGTCCCTCTCGCGATGCGGCACCCCGGTTTCGATCTCCACGACTCGGGCAGTACGCGGTACGGCCTGGGGCGACTTTCTCGCGGGGCACGGTGGCTCACGTTTCTGGGCGCGGATCTCGTCGAGGAACTCGGAGGACGCAAGTCACTCGAGAAGAAGGTGGAGAAGCACGCGACCGTGAGTGAGTGCGACGACGGGCTTGCCGTACGAGTCAAGGGGGCACCGGAGCTCGGCGACGTGAACAGGAAGCAGATCCTGCCCGGAGAGCAGGCCGTCGCGAAGGCCATCGAGCCAGTCACTCTCTTCGGAGACGAGGACCTCGGCCGGCGAGTCTTCGCGGATGAGCAAGAGACTCGCGAGCGGTGGGAGCGCCGCTTCCTCGGCTGATGCCGGTCGCCACGCCATACGCACTGCCGTTCGGAGTGCTCGTGCCGGCCGACGGTGAACTCGCTAGCGGCGCGCGCTTCTCTCTCGTCGTGACCATGCAGCAGCCAAGTGCTGACGCGATCGAGGCACTGTCGTCCGTATTGACTTCTTGGGAGGTGCTCGCAAGCGTCGGTGCGATGTCCGGCGCACGGATCCCCGCCTCCGAGAGCTCGATCGCCAACGTCTCGGATCCAATGACCGGCGCGGACAGCATGGCCTGGGTCCTCGACGGAGTTCGGCTGGATGACCGCGCAACGGTGATCCTCGCGAACCTCTTCCTCTCGGAGTGGGAGGAGCATCGCTTCGCGCGCGTGGACCTCTACCGCAGCGATGACCCGACGTCCGCGAACCCGCTGCGTTACGCGGAAGACGAACGCCATCCTTACCCCGACCGCGACCAGCGGATCCTCTTCCACGTCGATCTCAGCAGCGAGGTGATGGAGGACGTCGCGATCGAGATCACGTTCGCGGACGTGCTCACGGACGAGCAGGTCGATTCGATCCGCGAGTCACTCACGACGTGGGCTGGAGTCACTGCCTGCGGAGCCTACGCGATGGCGCCGCTCCCGCCCGAGAAATGTGGGGTCGTGTTCGACTTGGACGACATCGAAGTGATTGACGCGACTCTTACCTGGTCGCTCCGAAAGTTCACGGCTCACAGCGGCGCACTCGATGGGCTCGCAAACACGGTGGCAGCAATCGATCAGACCACGGTACCCGTCCGCGAGCTGCGCGTTCGCTGACTCAGACGATCAGTTGATCAGGACCGTGCCGCCCTTCACGCGATTCACTCCGGTCGAACGCGTCTCGACGTAGGCGCCACGAATCACGACGCGTCCGTTGGCCCGCAGCGTGATCGACGCCTGTCCACACTGCAGGACGACCTCCTGCTCACCCTTGAGCTCGACTCGTTTGCCATCGACGATCGCCTCGACGCTGACGGGGGAGGCATCGGGTGCGAGCGGCTGCAGGAGCCCGAGCAGGATCGGAGCGTCCACGCGATCGCCGTCGAAGGCCAGCACCACCTCTCGTTGCTCCGCCATCGCGCGCCGTGTCCGAGCTTCGTCGAAGGCCGCAAGCGTGCGGACTGGCAGAGGCCCGAGTGAGTTTCCTGAGAAGTCGACGAGCGGCAGGACGTCCCAGCCGACGAGGCATCCGATGCGAATTCCCGCAAACCCCGTCCGGCTCTCCGGCAGTGTCCGGCGTCGCAAATTGGTTCTTTGCTTGCTCATTTGTGACTCGGTCAGTTCTGCAGGATCTTGTCGGCGGTCATCACGATGTTCCCCCCCGATGCCTTCAGTGTGATCTTCTTCCCCTCGAGCGTGATGTCGCCCCCACTCTTCATCACGAGCTTCGAGCTCCCTACCTCGATCTGTAGCTCGTCCGCCGCCGTGATCTTGATCTTCTTGCCGGACTTCAGCGTGTAGTTGCCGTCGGCATCGTCGTGAAGGTCGGCGCCGACCTTCAGCGTGCGATCGCCCGTCACCTTTACACTGTGCTTGCCGCCGACCGTGACTCCCTCGTCCGAAGCCACGTTCACGGAGTGTTTCCCGCCGACCTTGAGCGAGCGATCCGAAGCCACCGACACGTCTTCCTTTCCGCCGACGTTCCGCGTGTTCTTCATGCCGATCGTCGTGCTCTGCGCCCCACCCACGGTCACTGAGCGCATCGCGCCGACGTTCACCTCCTGAGCAGCGCCCACCGAGATCGTCTCGTTTATGCCCACGGAGTGAGTGCGCTGCAGAGCGACGTTGATCGTCTCGCTCCCGCCCACTGAGCGCGTGCGATCAGAGGCGACGGTGAGCTTTTCGTTCGCTCCGATCTTCTCGATCAGGTCTGCGCCAATCGTGTTCTCTTCATTGGTGCCAACCTTCTTTGTCCGCTTGCTGCCAACCGTGACTGACTCGTCCTTTCCGACGCTGCGAGTGCGACTGCCGCCGACACTCGCACTCTCGTCGACCTTCACCTTCTCGTCTTTGTTGTTCCCGGTGGCGACGTTCGTGTTGTACTGCGAGTTGATGAAGAACTCTTCCGCGCCCTTCTTGTCGTCCATGCGGATCTCGTTGAAGCCGCCGCCGCCCGGCGAGCTGCGCGTCCTGAAGCCCGTCTGCGTGTCACTCGAGAACGGAGGCGGCTGCTCCCCGTTGTAGACCATGCCGATCACCATGGGTCGATTCGGGTCGCCGTCGACGAATTCGATCACCACCTCCTGGCCGATGCGTGGGTTGGACATGAGGCCCCAGCCCTTGCCCGCCGAATTCTGAGCCACGCGCACGCGGCACGAGCTGTTCTGGTCGCGCTTGCCTTCGCGGTCCCAGTGAAACTGCACGACGACGCGCCCCTGTGAGTCGATGTCGATCTCCTTCCCCGGCGCGCCAGTCACCGTCGCCGTCTGCACGCCGGGGATGGTCGGCTTCGGCGTGGTGCGCAGCGGCCGGATCGGAATCCGGTGCGGGCGACACACGAAGGCGTTCTCGTACTTCGAGTCCTGCTGGTCCGGAGTGATCGAGTCGGTGATCGAGTGAGTCACTTCGGTGATCACCCACGCTTCGTTCGCGGCCTTGCGGTGGTGACCGCGCAGGTCGAAGCGGTAGCCGGGCAGGAACGAGGCGCAGCTGCTCTCGCCTCGCGCCTCGAGGGAAGCGCTCTCCTCCGCCTCCATGCGCAGCTTGACGCGAGTCTCTCCGTGGCCTGGATCCATGAAGTCGCCGCTGTGCTCGTAGATCTCGAAGCGGTCGTTGCCGCCGATCGCGAGCGAGGTGGGCGTGGTGGTCTGCAGCGAGAGACTCGGTTGTTCGAAGTTGTAGTCGGTGTGCGAGAACTTGCCGGGCCGCAGCTCGCGCTGCACCGAGAATTCGGTCACGTCGGCGCCCACGCCTTCGGCCGACGCGCCGACGTAGATCGCCGTCTCCTGATTGGGACACGGGTGATTTCCGCCCGGCGAGTCGAACAACACCAGGGTGTGTGACTTCGCGTCGTGCGTGAAGTAGTACGAGATGCCGACGTCCTCGAACAGGCGAGACACGAAGTTGAAGTCACTCTCGCGGAACTGAACGCAATACTCGCGCTCCTTGTACGACTTCTGCAGGTCCCACTTCACGTCGGTGACTCCGAGCTCGCCGAACAGCTTCTTGGCGATGTCGGGCACCGACAGGTGCTGGAAGATGCGGCAGTTCACCCGCCGCGTGAGCAGCCACAGCGCGGGCACGAGCTCCGCGCGGTAGCGGCTGAAGCGGCCGCGGCTCTTGCCCTGCGCGAAGCGAGACACGATGCCGTGGAAGTGTCTCTGCTTGCCGTTCTCCAGCCGCACGCTGACCGTGAGCGGCTTCCCCACGATCGGGTCGAAGCCCAGGTCGTCGTCCTCGGACAGGAGCTCGAGCTCGTACAGGAAGAGACTCGAGAGCGCCTCTCGCGCGAACAAGCGCTCGATCAAGAGCGCATCGTCGCCGAACGGCGAAGTCACGCTGCAGATCCGGTTCTTCTGTGTGTAGGCCATGGCGCCTCTCGTCGGCTCAAGTCACTTGGAATCGAAACTCGCCCGCATCGTCGAGGTCCACCTCGACTCGCGAGAACGACTCACCCGCCGCCATGCGCGCGAGGATCTCGCCGGAGATCTGCGGCAGCAGCGAGTGAGTCAAGATGCGGTCCACCGCGCGCGCGCCGCTCTCGGCTTCCTTGCAGCGCGCGATCACCGCTTCGACAACCGAATCGGCGCACGCGAGCTCGGCCGCATGATTCGCGCGGATGCGCTCCTGGATGCGGCCGAGCTGCAGCCGCGTGATCTCGCGCATCATGTCCTGCGAGATCGGGTAGTAGGGAATCACGACGAGCCGGCCGAGCAGCGCCGCGGGAAAGTGTTTGCGCAGCTCTGGGCGGATCGACTCGCCGAGCGCGTCTGGCAGCGGCTTGGTCTCGGGATCCGCCGAGAGACTCGCGATCAGGTCGGAGCCGACGTTCGAAGTCAGCAGGATCACCGTGTTCTTGAAGTCGACCTCGCGGCCCTCGCCGTCTTCGAGCATGCCCTTGTCGAACACCTGGAAGAACAGCTCCATCACGTCGGGGTGCGCCTTCTCGACCTCGTCGAGCAGCACGACGCAGTAAGGCCGGCGGCGCACCGCCTCGGTGAGCACTCCGCCTTCGCCGTAACCCACGTAGCCCGGCGGCGAGCCCTTCAGGCTCGAGACTGTGTGTGACTCCTGGTATTCCGACATGTTGATGATGACGGAGTTGCGCTCGCCGCCGTACAGAGTGTCCGCCAGCGCGAGCGCGGTCTCGGTCTTGCCCACGCCGCTGGGCCCGGCGAGCAGAAACACGCCGACCGGGCGCGAGGGATTGTCGAGCCCGGCGCGCGCCGTGCGGATCCGCTTCGCGATCGACTCCAGCGCGTGGTCCTGGCCGATGACTCGCTCGCCGAGTCTCTTCTCGAGCTGGAGCAGCGTGTGTATCTCGTCGGCGACCATCTTCCCGACGGGGATGCCGGTCCACGCGGAGATCACTTCGGCCACGGCCTGCGCGCCCACCTCCGGCAGCACCAACCCGCGCTCGCCCTGCAGCCGCGCGAGCTGCTCGCGCCTGGCCGCGTACTCGACGCTCTCGTCGACGACCGCCTCCGAGCCGCGAAGTGATTCGTCCTGTGAGTCAGTCTCGATCTTGGCGCGCAACGCCTGGATCTCGCCGACCAGGCGCTTCTCCTCGGCCCAACGCGCCTCGAGCTCCGCGAGCGCGGCCGCGGCCGACGCGCGCGCCTCGGTCACTTCGGCGAGGCGCTCGGCGTGATCTCCGCCCGTCACCGTCTCTCGCTCGAGGATGCGAGTCTCTCGCTCGAGCGCCTCGAGCGTGCGGCGCAGGTCCTCGATCTCGGCCGGCACCGCCTGCTGGCCGATCGCGACCTTCGCGCACGCGGTGTCGAGCACCGACACGGACTTGTCGGGCAGCTGGCGCGCCGGGATGTACCGGCTCGAGAGTCTCACGGCCTCGACCACCGCCTCGTCGAGGATGCGCACGCGGTGATGTGACTCGAGCATCTCGACGAGCCCGCGCATCATCTCGATCGCCGCGCCCTCGGCAGGCTCCTCGACCTTGATCGGCTGGAAACGGCGAGTGAGTGCCGCGTCCTTCTCGAAGTACTTCTTGTACTCGGCCCACGTCGTGGCCGCGATCGTGCGCAGCTTCCCCCGCGCGAGCGCCGGCTTGAGCAAGTTCGCGGCGTCGTTCTGTCCTTCCGCGCCCCCTGCACCAATCAGTGTATGGGCCTCGTCGATGAACAGGATGATCGGCACGGGCGAGCGCTGGACCTCGTCGATCACCTGCTTCAGGCGGTTCTCGAACTCACCCTTCACGCCGGCGCCTGCCTGCAAGAGACCCAGGTCGAGCGTGCGCAGGACCACGGTCGCGAGTGGCTCGGGCACGTCGCCGGCGGCGATGCGCAGGGCGAAGCCCTCGACGACCGCGGTCTTCCCCACGCCCGCCTCGCCGGTCAGGATCGGGTTGTTCTGGCGGCGGCGCAGCAGCACGTCGACGATCTGTCGTATCTCGCGGTCTCTGCCGAGCACCGGGTCGATCTTCCCAGCGCGCGCCGAGGCGGTGAGATCGACGGTGTACTGGTCGAGCGCGGGTGTCTTGCTCGCGAGCGCGGCGCGCGCCGCCTCAGAGTCACTCGCGGGCGCGCCCGGCGCGGCGGCGGTCGCCTCCGCGTCCTCGGACGAGCCGCCGACGATGTCGAGAAACTCGTTCTGCAGGACTTCGGGGCTCACGTTGCGCAGCTCGGCGTGGGCATCGACGAGCCGGCGCCGCAGCCGCAGGTCGGAGAGCGCGGCCAGGAGGATCGCGCCCGAGCGCACGCGGCTCTGCCCGAAGTTGATCGACGACTGGACCCAGCCTTTCAGGGTGAGTGACTCGATGGTGGGCGAGAGATCGGGCCGCCGCCCGTTGCCCGACTTGAAGCCGTCGAGCGCGCGGTTCAGGTCGCGCAGCGCGCGCTCGGGATCGACGCCGAAGTGCCGCAGGATGCGCGGCAGGTCCGACTGGCCGTCCTCGAGGAGCTTCACGAGCCAGTGCTCGAGCTCCACCTCGTAGTGAGTCCGCGAGAGACACAGTCCCGCGGCGCCCTCGAGCGCGCGGCGCGTGGTGGGATCCAGCCGGCCCAGGAGCGAGCGGAGATCGAGACTCATGCCGCCTCCGTGAGTTCGAAGCCGTGAGCGAACGGGGTGAACACCGCGTCTTCGCGCGGTGACTCGGGCGGACGCTCGCGCGCCAGCCACGACGACCAGCCGAGCCGGCCGCGCGCGGCATCGGACGCGCCGAGCCGCACCGCCGGGACTTCCGCCTCCGACAGCACCATCTGCAGATCGAAGTCGAGCTCGCCGCGCGTCGCGAAGCGCACCAGGTCCGCGAGCTTGCGGTGACCCGGCCGATTCGGAAGCAGTGATTCGTAAGTCGTGAGGTCGAGCGGACCGATGCGCACGCGGAAGCGCGACTCGACGAGCACCACCTCTTCGCCCACGAACAGGTCCTCGCCCAGCCGCGAGTTCGCGCGCCCCAGGCGGTTCTGGTCGTCGGGCTCGATCCCGTGCACCGTGGCGCGGAACGACTCGACCTGCGCGGGCACGCCGAACACGCTCGCGAGAAGTGACTCGAGCGCTACCGCGGGCATCGGCCGCAGCCCGAGCAGGCCCGCGCGCGCGAAGAGCGCCTGGTCGTCGAGCGCGAGTCTCTTGGCCAGCCCGGTGGTCGCGATGCCGAGCACGGCCGAGAGAGCGCGCGCGAACGTGCCCTGCGCGCCGCGCTCGAAGTCGACCAGCGGATGGTGTCTCTCGCGCGCGCGCAGAAAGAGCGAGATCAGGCGGTGATTGAACAGGTCGAGGAAGTCGCGCAGCGCGGGCTGGCGCTCGCGGACCAAGAGCCGGATCTCCTCGGCGAAGCGGCGCGGGAGTGAGCCGAAGCTCGACGGCGTGGCCACGCCCATGAAGTTCACGACCAGGCGCGCGGGTGACTCGTCGTCGGCGGGCTGGGCGGCCTGCACCTCGGAGCGCGGAAAGATCGACGAGATGTCTGAAGCGAAGCGCACCACTTCGCGGCTCGGCTCCGAGTCACTCCCGACCGGCTCGCGCTCCGGGTACAGGTGCGCGAGCACGCGCACGGCCTGCACGAAGTCGAACCGCTCCGGATTCTCGAAGAGCTGGTCCTTCAGAGAAGGCGTTTCTCGCCCACCCGGGGGGGCCATCGCTTCAGCACTCCTTCGCGCAGCCGCGTGCGCGCCACCGTCTCGGTGAATGAGTTGATCGCGGCATAGAGCCCGAGGAATGCCTCGAGCACCGATGCGAACAGAAACACGCCCGTGCCCGCGTACAGGTCGGGATCGAACGAGAGCTCCACCTCGGTGCCGCGCGCGAAGCCCGCGTGCCGGCCCAGCGACGTGCGGCGCACGATGCGCCGCGTGCGCAGCCCGACGAGGCCGGCGATGCGCTGGCGGGTCACCGCCGAGTCGGCGAAGTCGTAGAGCTTGAGTATCTCGCGCAGCGCGTCGAGCGCCGCCGACTCACCGCGCTCGCCGCCGCGCGCCTCGTCGGTGAGCGACAGGTGGTTCAGCGCCAGGTGGGAGATCACTCGCCAGCGCGAGCTGCGGCCGACGGGCGCGCGCAGAGGCTCGCCGGGGTTGCGCACGGAAGTCACTCGGGTGACTCCGGGATTGCTCTGGATCTCGAAGTCGCCGCGCGGATCACCGAAGGCGAGCCGCGCGGGCAAGTCGCGATTCGTGCACAGCGCCTCGAGCGACAGGACGTCGCTCGGCGGCACCAGCGGATTCCACTTCTCGTCGATCAGCGAGATGAACACCTCGCTGCCCGCGTCGTCCTTGCGCAGCGAGCTGCGCCGCGCCGCGTACCAGTACGCGCCGCCGCTGCCGGCCTGCGCGCCGTGCCGGACGGTGTAGATCGGCTCGAAGCGAGTGACTCGCCCCGTCCCTCGCTCCACGCTCGCGGCGGAGCGGATCGAGTACACCTCGAACGCGCTCGTGTTCCGCACGTCGGGGATCACCGGGTACTCGATCGCCGTTTGAGTCACGCGGATCGGATCCACGTTCATCTCGAACAGGTTCACGATCGGCGTACAGCCCAGGCGGAGCTCGGTCGGCGCGACGCGCACCTCGAGCTCGGCCGGCGATTCGGAGAGCAGCACCGACACGTCGAGTGACTGGCCGTCGCGCTCGATGGTCAGCTGGTCCAGGTTCGCGAGCTCGACGAACAGGAACTTCTCGGGATACGCGAAATACTCCTGCAGGATGCGATAGCCGACGAACGATTCTTCGGGATAGTCGAGCAGCCCCTCGTCGCGTGCGAAGCCCACGGGCCGCACGCTCGCGGCCGGGAGTAACTGCCCCGGCGCGCCCTTCCCCTTCTGCACGAACACCCCGCGCGGGTCGCGCAGGAGAAGCTCGTACAGCCGGTGCGCGGCCGGGGGCTGTGAGTCGAGAAAGAAGCGCAGGCGCGGGATCGGGAGCTCCGCGAACGAGTGACCCGCGAGCGCGCGCAGGCGGATGCGCAGCGCCGAGCGCGCATCCGCTGGAACCGCTTGGCCCAGCGCGGCGGCGGACACGAGCTCGACCGACTCGACCTCGATCGGCCACAGCTCGACGGGGTACGCGGTGCGGAAGCGGCAGCGCACTCCGCCGACGGGCTTCGTGTACAGGAGACTGTGTCGCGGGACCTGAAGTCCCCCGGGTGGGTAAGTCGCGTCGGGATCCGACGCGAGTGACACGATCCCGAGCGACGGGATCGGGCTCGTGTAGTGCGGATACAGGATCGCGAGCAGCGCGTCGGTGATCTCGGCGAAGTCGTCGTCGAGGCGCATGTGCACACGCGCGGTGAGCATCGAGAACGCCTCGATGAGTCTCTCGACGTGCGGGTCGGGGCTGCCCGTCGGCTCGAGCTGCAGCCGTCCGGCGACCTCGGGGTACTTCTGCGCGAATTCGACCGCGAGCTTGCGGATGAACGACAGCTCGCGCTCGTAGTAGTGGAGTAACTCGTCGCGCATCAGAACTCGCCCCGCACGTGGATGCGGCTGGCATCGAAGTCGACGTCGGTGTCGAACGAGACGGGCATGCGGATCGGCTCGACCTCGAGCGTGGCGTCGATGCGGAAGCGCAGCTTGAAGTCGTCGGCGTCGTTGCCCGGCAGCGGAGTCACCTGGATGCTGCGCTCGCGCAGGCGCGGCTCGAAGCGGCGGATCGTCTCCTCGATCAGGCGCGCGATCGACTGCGCGTCGCCGGGGTTGCGCCAGGAGTAAGTCGACAAGTCGGGGAGCCCATACGTCAGGATCGAGACACTCGCCTCGGGCAGCTCCGTCATGTCGTCCGGCACCCAGCGCTTCGTGTTCAGGAGCCAGTCCAGATCGCGCGCGACCGCCGCCGCCAGCTCGCGCGGCCCCATCTCCTGCAGCTGCGCGCGAGCGGCGGGGCTGACGGGCGCCATGAGTCGGTCCAGCACGCCGGGGCGGAGCGGCGCTTCGGCGCGCGTCGGCTTAGGCATCGCTCGCCTGCATGGCGAGCTCGAGCGTGCGCATCTCCAACAGACCGATCTCGCGCTCGCGCGGGCCGCGGCGGGCGAGCAACACCTTCTGGCCGATGCCGCGGAAGGCGATCCCGAGTGAGTCGTGCCAGTCTGTCATGAGACCGAGCTGCAAGCGCCCGTCCGCGGCCGATTGCGAGCCCGCGTACAGCGCGGGCAGGTGCACGTTCGCTTCGGCGCCCGTGGTGTCTTCGAGCCGCGCGGCGGGCCACAACAGATCGATCCGGCGCGCGGGCGGAGTCACTTCCAGCCGCAGCACCCGCTCGAGCGGCAGCCACAGGTAGTGACCCCCGGCGAAGATCTCGAGCACGGGGCCGAGCACGTCGTCACGGTCTTCGAGTGAGTCGAAGCTCTCGCCGTCGAGCTTCCCTTCTCGCGAAGGGGTCGCCTCGCGCGCGCGCGACAGCGCCTGCTCGGCCCGCTCCGCGTCGCCCTCGCGCAGGAGCCGCAGCGCCTCGAGCCGAGACTCGACGTGACTCGGGCAGTCCGGCGGCAGGAGCGGCGAGCCGCCGCGCTCGTGCACCGCGCGCCGCTCGGACTCGGCCTCGAGCAGCGCGCGGTAGTGACTCGTGCCGACGGCGAGCTCGGGGTTCTGCACCCCGAGCGTGTCGAGCTGCGCCGCCGCGCGATCGAGCTCACCGGCGAAACACAAGAGCACGGTGAGCTCGAAGCGAGCGTCGGCGTCGGCTGGCTTGGCACGCACGGCCACGGTCTGCGCGGCGACCGCGTCGCCGAGCTTTCCCGCCGCGAGAAGCTCCTGCACGGTCATCGCGGACCCGCCGCTCTCTCGGCTAGACGGGCTGGTTCGTCACGTAATCCCAGCCGCCGGTCACGTTGCCCTGCGCGCCAGGATCCGCGCCCGTCGTCTTCGTGTACGTGAACAGGATCGAGCCGTAGTTGAGCGCGATCACGTCCATCGGCATGCCGCCCGAAGAGCCGCTCTGGTTGCAGCTGCTGATGACGGTGTCGGTCATCTTGATCTGCAGATACTCGACCTGCCCGCCGGCGCCATCGGTGCGGTTCACCGAGATCGTGACGTCCTTCAGGTTCTGCCCCTTGACGCACGCCGCGTACAAGAGCGGCGAAGCCGCGTCGACGTTCTTCGTGACCACCAGGTCCTGCGCGTTCGGCGCTCCGTGCGTCGGCGAGCCCGAGGTCGAGCGGTCGGTCACGGCTAGGGCGGCGCCAACCGAGAACGAGGCGATCTCGATCGAGTTCTCGTGCCCCGGCGCGGTGCACTCCCCGGGGATGTCGGCGATCTTCATGTAGTTGTCGGAAGACATGAACCGAGTCTCCTGATTTCAGCGAGAACCGAGAGTCACTCGAACCGACGAGTGACTCGCGAGCTCCGTCGGTTTGGGTTCACTTCGCGGGCGCGGGAAGGTCCGCGACGAGGCGTAGGCTGATGCCGAGCTCGTCGAGCTGGAAGTGCGGTCGCAGATACGCGATCGCCTTGTAACAGCCGGGCCGCGCCTTGTCGTCGACGACGTCGACGCGGGCCTCGCGCAGCGGGCGCTGCGCCTTGGCGTTCTGGGTCGCGTCGTCCTGCAGCAGCACGTACTGAGACAGCCAGCGGTTCAGGAACACCTCGCACTCGGACCGCGACATGAACGACCCGATCTTGTCGCGGCAGATCGACTTCAGGTAGTGAGCGATGCGCGAGGTGGCCATCAAGTATGGCGTCTGACTCGAGAGCTTCGCGTTCGCCGTCGCTTCCTTGGTGTCGTACTTCTTCGGGCGCTGCACCGAGTTACCACCGAAGAACGCGGCGTAATCGGTGTTCTGACAGTGGAGCAGACCGATGAAGCCCAAGTCACTGAGCTCCTTCTCGCGCGTGTCGGGGATGAGGACCTCGGTCGGACACTTCGCGCCGACGTCGCCCTCGCGCGACTTGAACACGTGGATCGGCAGGCCTTCGACGAGACCGCCGCCCTCCGGTCCCCGGATCGCGACGCACCAGTGGTGCTTCGCGAACGCGGCAGTGAGTCGCCCTGCGAACTCGTACGCGGCGTTGCCCCACAGATACTCCTCGTGGATGCTCGACACGTCTTCGTCGTAGCTGAACTCCTCGACCGGGTTCGCCTCGTTCGAGTACGGCAGCCGGCGCAGCACGTGCGGCAGCGCGAGTGACACGAAGCGTGAGTCGTCCGAGTCACGGAACGACAGCCACTTCGTGTTCTCGGGATTGGTCTTGTCGAAGATCTTGGCCAGATCGCGCGGATCGGGCATCTGCGTGAAGCTGTCCATGCCGAACATCTTCGGCGAGACACCCGAGATGAACGGCGCGTGCGACGCCGCCGCCACCTCCGAGATACTCGTGAGCAGCGCGACGTCGAGCGGACCCTTGTCGAACTCGTAGTCGCCCATGAGCGCGCCGAACGGGTCACCGCCGTACAGGCCGAACTGGTACTCGTAGATCTTCTTCCACAGCGCGCTCTCGGTGAACTCCGCGGCGGCCGCGAAGTCCTTCTGCATGTCGCGCTTGCTCGAGTTGAACACCTTGATCTTGAGTGTCTCGGACGTCTCGGTGTCCATCACGAGCTTCTTCAAGCCGCGCCACGTTCCCTCGAGCTTCTGGAAGTCGGGGTGATGCAGGATCGCGTCGACCTGCTTCGACAGCACCTCGTCGATCGCCGCGATGCGCGCGTTGATGGTGCGCACCACGTTCTTGTCGACGACCGTGCCGGGATCGAGCAGCTGATCGACGTAGTTCTTGATCAGATCCTGCGCGCGCTCGCGCGCCGCGTCGTCGCGCGGCCGGACGCCGGTGTCGATCATCTGCTCGAGCAGAGCCGGGGCCTCGAGTGTCTCGAGCTCGGCAACCTTGACTGGCTTCACGCCTTCCTTTGCAGCAGCCATGACTCACGCCTCCCCGGTCTTCTCGCCGTCTTTGGTCAGCACGCCGCGCAGCTTGTCGCGCACCGAGCTGTTGTCACTGATCGCGTTGAGCAGCTCCTCGAGTCTGTCGTTGCCCTCGAGGCGCCCGAGTAAGTCCTTCAGCTGGTTCCGCACCTCTTGCAGCTTCGCGAGCGGCTCGACCTGCCGGACGACGTTCTCGGGCCGGAAGTCGTCGAGCTTCTCGAACTTGAGCTCCATCGAGAGCTCCGTGCCGTCGCCCTTCAACGTGTTGTCCACGCGCAGCGCAAGTCTCGGCTTCGAGCTCTTCAGCACGTCGTCGAAGTTGTCGCGGTCGATCTCGACGAACTTGCGGTCCTTCAGCTTCGGGAGTGGCTCGGCGGGTTGACCCGACAGATCGGCGAGCACGCCCATCACGAACGGGATCTCCTTCAGCACCAGCGCGCCGCCGGTCTCCACTTCGTAAGTGATGTGCACGCGCGGCGGCCGCACGCGGGCTTTGCGATCGAAGATGCTCTCGGGCATGACTCGAGCCTCCTACTTCTTCTTGGCGGCATCGGCGCCGCCTTCGGTCGTGATTCCCAGTGTGTTCCAGACCTTGGCCAGCGCGGCGTCGTCCTGGACGACTTCCCGCAGCACGGCCTCGAACGGCATGCTGCCCCAGCGCACCGCCCGCGAGATGAGCGGCGAGATGGGACTGTGTGGCTCGTGCTTGCGGAAATATTCGCCGGCTTCGGCGAGCGCGCGCAGCGCGTCGGCGCGGCTCGCGATCGGGCCGCGCGCCGCGGGCGCGGCCGCGGGCTGTGACTGACTCGCGGCCGGCGCTGCGGCGGGTGTCTCGGCCGCGGGCGCGGGCGGCGGCGCCACGTGCGGATCGAGCTGCGCGCGGATCTCGCCGAGCAAGTCGGTGAGTGGAATCAGATTCGGCGCGTCGCCGTCCGGGAAGCGCTTGGCCACGAGCTCGCGCAGCGCCGCGACCGCCTTCTGGCACTCGGTGACCTCGGCGTGCAGCGCCGCGAGTGACTCGGAGCCTGCGCTCGTGAGTCGCGCCCGCCACTCCTCGGCGCCGTACAGGCCGCGCGCGACCATCTCCTGGTGCTGGCGCTTGTCGGGCAACACGGCCTTCTCGTCGACCAGGAGCGCGAGCTTGTGATCCTCGAAGCTGAGCGGCCCGCGGCCCTCGACCGCGACCAGCGGGCTCAACGAGACCGAGCGCAGCAGGTTGCGCGAGCTGCCGAGCCAAGTGAGTGGCCGCGCGCGCAGCGCGAGATCGAGCGCGCCATCTTCGAGTCCCGGGTGGAGTGAGTCCCAGAACGCGTCGCACAGGTTGAGAGTGAGTCGCAGCCCGTCGCGCAGGCCGCCGAAGCCGCGCGTGCGCGACCACGCTTCCGCGAGCCACGCCGCGAGCTCGAGGTCCTTGCTCTTCTGCTTCAGCGCGGCTTCGCAGTCACGCGCGACCGCCGCCCAATCCGCGGGCTTGCCGGCGCCCGTGGGATCGACTTCGGGGAGCACCTCCGAGCGGCTCTGCTGAATGCGCTGGAACGTCAGGTCACTCGCGTCGAGGCGCAAGTTCGAACCGGCGGGGGACCCGTCGGCGATCGGGAGCACGAGCGCCTCGAGCTCAGCCATGGGTCGAACAGCGCACTCCGCAGGTAGGGGGAAGCGGTGTGACACAGATCTGTGACAGCCCGCCCTACGAACGCGCGCTAGTAGACCATCGCTGCGCGCGCAGAGTCAAGCCGAAATCCCCTGTGCACCGACTCAAACTCTCCTTGGTTGCACGTGCACTTAGCGACGAACTCGATCAGCGAAAGAAGCGCCCGCGCGCAGTGAGTTGCGCATAGAAATCGGCGACCCGATCACGCGCAGAAGTCGGCTCCAGATGGCGGATCGAAATGGCGAAACCGCGAGTCTCTCCCTGCCGGACACCCACCACGACACCGCATCCCTCCGCATCGAGATCCACCCATAGATCTCCGTGCCGCGGCGGCTCACCCCGCACCTCTTTGCGACCCGCCAACAGATCCTCGCGCTCGAGCACGTGACCCGCGGCGCACGCGGGCCGGCCGGGTCGCGCGCGCGCGCCGAGCTCGTGGGCGAGCCAGTGCGCGGGCGCGCCGCGCGCGAGCGGGAGCCAGCGCTCGGAGCCCGCGTAACTCGCGAAGCACTCGCGCGGGAGCGAGCGCGGCGGGCCTCGTTGCGTGATCTCCGCGAGCGCGGCACGGCACGCCGCGCAGAAATTCTGAAAGCCAAGTCGCGCGACCGCCTGCCGGTCGGAGTGATTCGCGCAGGAGGCATCAGTCACTCGTGACTCACGAATCGTAGAGCAGCTCGACGTCCGCGATCGCGATCCGGTCGCCCGGCCGCAGCGGACTCTCCTGGATCACCTGCCCGTTCACGCGCGTGCCGTTCTTCGAGCGCAGGTCGGCGATGGATGCACGCCGCCCGCGCGTGGTGATCTCGGCGTGGTAGCGAGACACCGAGTTCGAGGCGAGCACGATGTCGTTGTCCTCCAGCGCGCCGATGCGCGTGCGGCCGGGCGCCAGATCGTAGATCGTGCCGGCCTTCGGGCCGGTCATGATCGCGATGCGCCCGCCCGGCCGGCGCGCCCGCACCGCCAACGCGACCGCTACCAACGCGAGGAGCGCGCCCAGGCCTGCGAGCCACGGCCAGAGCGGCCGAGCCACGGAGGGATACACCGCACTGTGTTGCGCGCTCTTCTCGTCGATCTCGACCCGGAGTGAGTGGTCCGCGCCGTCGAGAGACGTCGCAAAGCGCACGACGTAGCTCTCCTGCATCTGAGTCGCGATCGCGTCGAAGAAGTCACGCAGGTGCACCATCGACTCGGCGCGCGCGTAGTCCCCGCCAGCCTCTTCCGCGATCCGCCGCATCTCGTCGAGGCCTTCGCCGCCGAAGCGCGCGTAGCCGAGACAGAAGATCAGGATGTGCGGCTCGTCGCCGGCGCCGCGCGCGCGCGCCACGACCGCTTCGCGCGTCTTGTCACTCCCGCCGTCCTTGCCGTCGCTGAACAACACGACGAACGCCGTGCGCGGAATGCCGCGCGCGGTGCGGATCAGGTCGAGCGCCTTCGCGGCGCCGTCGTACAAGAGAGTGTGTTGACTGCGCTCGGGATCGATCTCGAGGCGCGAGATCGCCTGGCGTGTCTCGGGGCGAGACAGCTCGAAGCCGGCGGGAACGCGCACGTCTTCCGCGAACGCGACCACGGCGACGCGGTCCTCGGGTCGCAAGCGCTCGAGGAACGCGAGCGCGCCCTCCTTCGCTTTCTCGAACGCGTCGCCGCGCATCGTACCCGACGCGTCGATCGCGAGCACCACACTGAGTCCCTGTCCCGTGCGCACGAGTGTCTCGACCGAGAGACTCTCCGTCGGCACGCGCTCGTCGTCCTGCCACAGCGCGATGTCGGCGGGCCGCAGCCCCTTCACGGGAACACCGTTGCGTGTCAGCGCGCGCAGGTGCAGCTCGACGTCGCGCTCGCCGGTCGGCGCGGGAAACACGTCGTCGAGATACAGGCGCTCGACCTTCTTGAACTCGAGCTCCGCGTCGTCGGCCCGAACGCCCGAGGAAGCCAGCGCGAGCGCGCACACGAGCGCGAGCCGCAGCGCGGCCGGCCGACCGCGGGCGCGAGTCACGACTACGCTACCCGGAAGCGGAACGTGCTGCGCCCGATCGTGATTCGATCGCCGTCCGAGAGCGCCGAGCCGCCCTCGACTTGCTCGCCGTTGACCCACGTCGGGTTGTCGTTCTTCAGCGGCTTGATGCCGAACGCGCCGTCGCGGTGGATCAACACGGCGTGCTCGCGCGAGATCGTCTCGTCGCGGTCGTCCACGCGTATCTCGGCCGTGGGCGAGCGGCCGATGCGATTGTCGCCGTCGCGCACTGCGTACACCTCGCCTTCGAGCTTGCCTTCGACGCAGATCAGCACCCCAGTCACTCCGCCCCGCGCGACGTTCGCGAGTGACAGGAGGCGCGTCGCGCTCGGGTCGCTCGGAGGCTTGGCCAGCGGCTGCGGCGCCGGAGACACGCTCGGCGGCGGCGCCACCTGCACCGGTGGCAGCGGCGCGGGCGGGGGCGGCGCAGACACGGGCTGCGGCTGCGGCGGATAGCTGGGCGGGCCGGTGCGCACGAACTCGGTGTCCGTGCGCGAGTCACGCTGGCGCGGTCCCGCGCGACGGACTCCCCGGTTGCGCGAGCGACCGAAGCCAAGACGGTCCAGGATCCGATGGAAATCCAAGTCGGCCTCCGCTCCCGGGCGAGGATATCTCAGGGCCCCGCGGGCGGGCTACTCCCAGTTCCCCGCGAAGCGCAGCGCGCCGCCGCTCGCGCGCACCTTGATCGAGCGCTCTTGCTCACTCCGCTCCACGCCGGTGCGACGCGGAACGGTGTAGACCAGGCGCAGGCGCAGGCCGAGCACGTCGGGCTCGAGCGTTTCTTGAGAGAGCAGCGCGAGCTCGAGCTTCCCGCCGCGGGGAAAGTCGCGCTCGAGTTGCTCGGGTGACAGCTCGAACCCCAGGCTGCGCAGGCGCAGAGAGTCCTGCGCGTTCGCCGCGGCGCTCCATTCGTCGAGGAAGCGCAGCACGTCGGCCTCTGACACCGCGGGCGGGGTGACTTCGATCTCCGGCAAGCCGCCGCCCCCGCGTGTGAGTCCGTACAGGATCGCGCCGAAGAGCCCGAGCGCGACCGCGCCGATCACCGCGAACAGCGACCGGAGCGCACGCCCTTGGAAGATGGGACGCGGCGCGGGCGCAGTGACTCGCGTCGGGGTGAACGCCGCGGGAACGACGGCCAACGAGACGGTCACGTTGTCCGGCCCGCCCCGTTCGTTCGCCATCGCGACCAGCTTCTTCGCCGCCAGCTCCGGCTCTTCGGCGCCGAGCACCGCGCCGATCTCCGGCGCGGGCACCACCGCCGAGAGACCGTCGCTGCACAATAGGAAGCGGTCACCGGCGCGCACTTCGAGCTCGGTGACTTCCGGCTCCACGTCGTCGGCGGCGCCGAGCGCGCGGAGTAACTCGTTGCGGCGCGGGTGCTGCTCGGCCTCTTCGGCGCGCAGGATCCCGATGCGGACCCACTCCGCCACGACCGAGTGATCCGAAGTGAGTGGCGCGAAGTCGTCGCCGCGCGCGCGGTACGCGCGGCTGTCTCCGACCCAGCCGAGCCACGCGCGCCCGTTCGCGCCGAACAGCAGCGCGACTGCGGTCGTGCCCATTCCGGCGAGCTCGGGCTCGCGCTCGGCCGCGTCGCGGATGCGCTCGTTCGCCAGGATCAGCCCGCGGCGCAACCGGTCGTCCGGCGGATCGTCCGAGCCGACGAGCGCTTCGTGGAGCGTCTCGACGCAGATGCGGCTCGCCGTCGCGCCACCTACGTGACCGCCCATGCCGTCGGCGACCACCAACAGCCGCTCGCCCGAGCGACTCTCGAACTCACCGTGTGCGTCCTGATTCTCGTGACGCGTACGCCCCACGTCGCTCTGCGACGCAGTCCGCAAGCCCGCGAGCTCCCCCAGACTCGACACACGGCGACTCTACGGGCGCGGCGAAATGCCGGTCAACCCAGAAGGTCGGCGCGCAGAGTCGGCGCGAACCGCCCGACAGACAGTCACTCGCGGCCCCGCTCACCCGCCGGCAAGTCGCGCGCAGCTCGCGCTCAAGCCCGTTCGGTCAGGCGCCGATGTGCACACCAGGGACGGGAGCGGAAACGCGCGACACGCGCGCAGTCCGGACGGCAGACGGGGGACGGATTTGCAGAAACTCGCGGCGCTCGGCGCGGGCGCGTGGCTCGCGCTGGTCTGTTCACCCGCGGCGGCGGACGGCTTTTCGCGCACGGTCGACGTCTTTCCGAGCCCGATCGAGCTGCGACTCACTTATGCGCCGCCCGCGGCCCTCGGCACGTCCGCCATGGCCGGCGAGGGGAGCCTCGGCACACGCCTCCCCTACGAAGGCCGACTCACTCTCCGCCTGCCGCACGTGGTCGGCGAGTCACCCGCGCTGGGCAACGCGCAGGTCGGAGTGAGTTACGACATAGCACGAGAGGGCCGCCTCTTGCCCAACTTGGCGATCGCCGCTCGCGTCGACCTGCCGACCGCGCACGGCGCGCGCAACGCGCTCCCGGGAGTGAGAGCCACCGTCGGCAAACGCCTCGCCGCCGGCCCGCTCGAGTCACTCCGCCTCGAGACCGAGATGTGGACCAACGGCCCGCAACTCACTCCCTCCTACCGCACCCTGGTCGGCGCCACCTTCCGCCTCCGCGCCGCGACCAGCGGCTCCCTCGACTTCATCGCCATCCGCCCCGCCGCCGGCTTCGGCCCCGAAGAGCGCATGGCGCAGCTCGGCCTGTCTCAGCGATTCGGCGGAGCCTCGACCGTCCGGCTGGGCCTAGCCACCGGCCTGGTCGACGGCGCCAACTCACTCCGCGCCACGATCGGCCTCGACACTCACTTCTGAGTCTGGTTCCAGAGCAGTCACTCGCCACGAAGACAGCCGAGCGAGGGCCGCCCCGAGCGAGGCTCGCAAGCGAAGCAGAGCGGAGCGCGCAGTGAGCCGCAGGCGAACGAAGTAAGTCGGGGACAGCCGAGCGAGGGCCGCCCCGAGCGAGGCT
>Ga0187894_10000938_pt1 | contig 38812 bp, 31 predicted proteins | sample GBC1701081metaG_FD_136650 | JGI IMG/M metagenome (GOLD analysis project Ga0187894, IMG submission 136650) | White microbial mat communities from a lava cave in the Kipuka Kanohina Cave System on the Island of Hawaii, USA - GBC170108-1 metaG ... | reverse complement strand
CAGGAAGAATCAACCACGGGGGACACGGGGATCACGGGGGTGAAACCTGTTGGCCATCCCCGTGATCCCCGTGTCCCCCGTGGTTGATTCTTCCTGCATACTCATTCGAAAACTGCTGTAAAAGGGCGTAAAAAATTACAGCGCTTTGCTCTTGGGCATTTAGGCTTGATAACGATTTTGCGCTTTTCTTCAGCCGCATAGCGGCTTTTGAATTTAGCCGTGGGGTTATGATGTTTGAGAATTAAGTTCGTCTGTGTAGATACCAATGGGTTTCTCCACCGGCTAATATCCGTCGTCCCTCCGGGACTGAGGACGGGCATCCGCCTCCGAACACTCATCTTTACACCATATACCAAGAATTGACTTGCCTATTTGATAGCCCAGCAACGGGTCAATAAACATTGAAAGAGGGACCAATCGCTTATCCCAGAAACTTATCTGCCCGGCGGAAGGCATTGAACTTTGTAAAAACAGCCGGTTTCCAATCGAGGCCAGCATTCCGACACTGTCCAGGTAGCGTAATTTGACGCAGCGAAGGCGCCGAGGAGCGACATTGAGGAGTGACTTTTTGCTGTAACGCCGATAGTGGCCTATTTCCTGGTCGAATGGGGTATAAAGCCACTGATGCGCGGGCGAGAGGACAATCAAGAACCCGGATTCTTTCAAAAGATCGGCGGCCTTTGACAATTCACCCCGATCACTCTCGATATGCTCGAGCACGTCAATGTATACAATCGCATCGAAACGATTCCCATCACCGAAATCCCGTATCGTTCCGTTTCTCGCTTCACAACAACCGGGCAGAGAACCGTCCTCGATCTGCCTCCGAATGACGGCGCTCATCCCGGCGTCCGGCTCAAGGCAGACCCACCGCTCTTGAGAGCCATCACACATGATGCGGGCGCCGGCGCCGAGCCCCGCCCCAACTTCAAGCACATCGCCGGCGAGAAATTTCCTGATCATTCGCCCATAATAGGCCTTCCAGTTAATCGCTTTAGAGAATAAAAGCAGTTCTGAGCCGACATATGAAGTCATTGATATGAATATACCCGGTTGACTGAAAGGACAAACTGCTCGTAATCGCGGCCAGGAATAAAGACGAGATTGCTTCTGTTACTCAATATTATAAAGATAAAGAGCAAAGCCATCATGACCGCCTGCATCAGAAGCACAAAAAACGACAACGTAACAAACGACGCCCAGCCCGGAATCGCGAGATCGGTGAAGAGCCTTAATATAACCACAACCAGGATTCCCACCAGGCTTACTAAAATAAGCGACAGCATAGCGGCCAATGCTCTAACTCCTATGACATCCGAATGAACAGAAATCGCGCCAAGTCCGTGGATGACGAGTGACACAAAATTCATTCGTGAATCCCCCGACAACCTCTTGCCGCGCTTGGTAGGAATTTCAACATAGGGGATCCTGGCCTTCATAACCCCTGCGGCGTAATGGTTCCAGATCTCTGAAACCACAACCAGCTTGAGGAGAAGGTCATATGGAACGACGCTGAAATTACCAAAACGGACTTTCGCCCCGGTAAGCAGGAAATAAATGACCTTATATAAGCTATAGAACATCTTGAATACCCTGCTTTCCGACCGCTCGGCCCTCCGGGCAAAGACGACTCTGCGCCCCTGCTGCGAGCTGAACATCTCAATCAACCTTGGCACATCTTCAGGGCTGTCTTCACCATCAGCATCCATAATAACCACCGCATTACAGCGTCTTTTATGCCGCACATACGCCAAACCGACCGCGATTGCTCTTTGATGACCGAGATTTCTGGATAACTCCAAAATCTCAATATTCCCGATGGCCGGATACGTCCCTCCTGCCCGGCGCCAACGATCATGGCTGCTCGTTGAGCCATCGTCTATAAGAAGGATGTCAGCTTCGAGTTTGCTTTCAGCCAGTTTTGCGTCCAGCGCGCCGATCAGCAACTCCAAGGCTTCCCAGTCGTTATAAACCGGGATCAGGATAATTATAGAACTGCCTGCTAACTGCTTGACATTCAGGTTACTCATTGTCCAACACCTTACCCGGAGCAAATTATTCAAAACGCCTGCGATTTCCGCCGCCAATGCGGCTTTCAGCGATTTGAAACCCTGGTTGTGGGAGTCAGGTGGGAAGCAACGAGAGTTTTGCTAAATCAGATCTTGGTTGGTTTGATTTAGCCTGCTTATTCCGGCCGCAGCCAGAATTATAACAATCGGCTCAGCGGTAAGCCGGAATCTGGGCGATCCGTAAAATATCAGACTTTGAATCAAAACTGACGCCGGCAGCGCCAGCAACACCCATTTCCGTGGTATCGGGTTGCGAAAAATAATCAATGCGCCCAATGCCGCCGGTAATAGAATCAACACATATCCCCAATTGAAGCTCCGAGCCGCGCCAGGCGGGTGAGGAAAAGTTTCCCAGTCAAAAGGGGCCAGAAGTGAAATCAATTTAGAGGGCCACAGCCGGAAAAAATATAAGGGCTCAACCTTCAGACGATTTATCGTCTCCCTCTTCAAATATTCCGACACTGCCATTTCATCGCCTGTCCTGAAGGCGGCGGCGACCGCCGGGTCTTCTTCGCCCGGCAGGTTTCCCCAAATCGGCTTCGAACCGACTCTCGGCGGCCAATAAGAGGCATAAAGCGTAATCCCATCCTGGGCCGTCAGTGGCGCAAGGCGATGAAACACCACGTAGTTGCGGATAACCCACGGGGTTAAAGTAAATACGGTCGCCAGCATTACAGGAAGAACACACCTGAATGCTTTCGCAAACCCTTCAGCTCGCCACTTCGCCAACAGGATCAAGCCGAGCAAGAGAGCCGCCGTTATCAGATTTGCGCCTCGCACCAATGCGGACAGCCCCAGCAATACCCCCAGCAAAACTTGTAGCTTCCAACCGCCAGATCGCATTACCCGGACTGCCGCCAGGGCAGATAACAATAACAGCAATATGGCCAGGTTTTCTGAAAGTAACAATCGAGGCAGGTAAATCAATCCGGGGTACAAAGCCGCTATAACGCCGCTGACTATAGCGACCTTTTGATTCAATACCGCCATTGCCAAACACATCACCGCCAACACCGTGAGGCCGCCCAGGATCGCCTGAATCAGGCAAGCCATAAAAACATTTGCTCCCGCAATGGAATATATGCCTGCTAAAAAGAAAGGGTAGCCTGGTGGCCTCCAGGCGGTGGGGCTGCCATCCGGCGCGATATATCTATGATCTACCGCCAGATTTGTCGCAAGACGGTGGTAATCGGCAGGATCTGCGACCAGTTTTGCCGGGAAATATATAACTGCAAATAAACGCAAAGTTAGCGCTAAAATAAATACGAGGGCGAAAGCAATCCTCTTCTGTCTTACAATCTTGTTTTCTGTAAACTCAGCGAGCGGTGTCTCCGTCATTTTAGACGTAGTTTCCCAAAGCCATTCGGCCACGCGAAAATCCGAGTTTGAACATTAGCCCAAGCCCCATAACTTTTAAGGTATACAGCCTGGTAATATATCTTCGATTCAAGCGAAATACTTTGAGCAATTTCGAAATCGCCTTACGGCTCGAGCCTGACGCTAAAGTTACGGCGGCGTCGGTAAGCAAAAAGCTCGCCTGTGAGTCGCGGAATTTTTGTTGAACTTCGCCGCGTATTTCGAACGGCGCTTCAGCGGCGCGAGGCAACCTCATCCATTTATTCTGATGAGTGTCTACGGCCATGGAAACCAGCTTTGCGACATTCGAGGATCCCTGGCCGGAGCCTGCGGTCCCCCGACGCCAAACTGAAACGGGCATGTCAATCACGGCCACCCGATAAAGCTCCGATATCCGAACCCATAAATCCCAATCATCTATGCCGGGAAGCCTCGCATCCAGGATTCCGACTCTAAGCAGACAGGATTTCCGGAAAACCGCGGTGTGGCAGCAGATAAAATTGGAGACCAGCAAATCCCAGAATACATCCCCTTCGGGGCACCCGGACATACCCGGATACTTACCGGTGACTTCACCTTGCTGGTTGGCAACCAATGCGCGGCCATATACCAGCCCGACCTCAGGGCGCGCGTCGAGAACCGCCGTTTGCGCGTCCAACGATCCCGGCAAACGGCTGTCGTCATCATCGAGGAATGTGATGTATTCCGATGCGCTACTCAATATTCCAATGTTGCGCGCGCCAGCCACCTGTTGATTCCGATCAACCCGCACATAGCGTATGCCGGGGAGCTTACTGCAAACTTCCGCTGTTTCATCCGTCGAGGCGTCATCCACCACTATAACTTCAACATCATCGCCTGCGCGTTGCGCGCTCTCTACCGCCCGAATCAACAAATTGGGGCGGCTGTGAGTCGCAATAATCACACTGACTTTAGCCACTGATCTTTCGCTTTCAGGAAAACGAGCCGCCTGCCGCTCAAACCAAACGCTGAAGGACTTCGAGAATCTTAGGCGCCGCAACTTCAATATCGTGAAGCCGCCGCACCTTATGTGCTGCCTGCCGACCATAGCGCAATCGTAAATCTTCTGAATTTAGGAGCGCTGATACTTTGTCAGCCATGGCGACTAAGTCCAGATAAGGAACGACGAAACCACTATCAGTGTCAACAAACTCACAGGTTCCGCCAGCTTTATCAAAACATACTATAGGAACTCCCATCGAAGCCGCTTCCAAACAGACTAAAGGAAATGGATCCTCCCGAGAAACCATAGCAAATACATCAAAAGCGCCGATGTATTTCAATGCATCATCGCTGGCTCCCAGGAACCTTACTGAGTTTTCAAGACCGAGCAATCTAATGTCATGGAAAAGCTGATTATATATCGTCTCATCGATCTTGCCGCCAAGCCAGACAAACCAAACAGGCCGATCAAGTCGGAGGCGGCTCATCATAGATGCAAGCTGAACAAACAAATCGGGCCCTTTTCGCCATTCAATAGTGCCAGAACCTCCGACGACAAAATCCTCCGATGCCATTCCCAATTCTTGACGAACCTTTCTTCTTACTATGGCTTTTCGATCCGAATCTACCATTTGCACAGGGATAAATTCATAGATCAGATCAATCTTGTTTTCGGAGATCGCATGATTCTCAATCAAATTCCTCCTCACACTTTCAGAAACCGCAATGTAATGCCTAGTACTTTCTCTCATTAACCTAGCTGTCTTAGAATCTAAAACATGTCGTATTACATATTCCAACTCATGAACATGCGTAACGACAGGGCATCTAGCCTCCTCTAACGAAGCAACGATCTGTGCATTAGCTGCCGTATTTGAATAAATCAGGTCAATCCCTTCGTTGATTAACTCTCTTTTGAGACGAGCCAAATATTTACTACTACCATCACGCCGAAATCCGTAATATCGCAGTCCTTTCGTAATAATATTGTCCCTGAAAATCTCTCTTGAGTCTAAAACTAATGTCTGAGCAACCTTAGCAAATTCGGGTTCCAATTCCCCACCCGTCCCTAGAAGCAGGCGACACTCTATACTTGTATTAGCTCTGAGCCATCTCAAGAGATGTAGCAAGACGTAAGGAGCGCCTGTTCGTGTAGCCACGTGCCCGATGAAGAGGATTTTTTTCAATTGACTTTGCTTAGCCACTTAATTCGATTCTACACTCTTTGCCAGACTTCTCCAGCTTTAGGCATTACGGCGCCGCTCTTTGTTCCTCGTTATTGCCGCCAACATAGCCTGCTTAATTACCGCTCCAATACGACGCGGTCGGCAGACGGTCAGCGGCGACAAACCTAACGCCTCATGAAAAATTGGTAGCGCGCGGCCGAACTGCCCGGACCTCACAGCCAGAAAGTATTGATCGAGCGTGGCGTGAGCGGCTAGCCTGCGTAAATATCTCAGCCTCTGCCGATCTTCCTCCGTATGTCGCTGATGCTTTTCGACCACTGCCACTTCAGATCTTAGCATGGCCGCAGTTTGCCGACTCGTCGAGCCACTGTGAACGCGGTAACGGACTAACCACTCTCCCATTCCATAGAATCTATAGCCACGCCGCGCAATTGTGAGCCACAAGTCGTAATCCTCACAGCCATGATAGCGGGGCGACTCGTCGAAACCACCGACTTCTTCCAAAACCCTGCGACGCATCAATACCGACGACATCGGGATCCGGTTTACAGGCATCAAGGTCGCAACCATCTCCGCACCATCGAATCCGCCAACGGGGGTTGAGTGTGTCGAGCTTTCGTCAACGACGTTATTGTCTTGAAAGATGAAACCATCGCTGAAAACCAGGTCGGCAACGTTTTCTTGCAATGCTCTTACCTGTAGTTCCAGCTTCTCTCTCATCCATAAATCATCAGAATCAAGGAAAGCCACTAACTCGCCTTCAGCTTGCTTATTACCCACGTTTCTTGCCTTGGCCTGCCTCTGGTTCATCTGAAAAAGGCACCTTATCCTGCTGTCAGAAGCAGCGAACCATCGCGCGATCTCCGCTGTTCCGTCCGTCGAGCCATCATCAACTATTATTAGCTCCCATCGCTGATAAGTCTGAGCGCTTACAGACTGGATCGATTCAGAAATATACTTCTCAGTGTTAAATGCTGGCATAATTATACTAACGAGTGATTCATTCATCGGCAGCTCACTAACTAAGTTCACTTCCACCAATCTATATCAATGAAGTTTTTGTAGTCATTTTCATTCTTACTATGTATTCGCTTGATCAGCGAAGTTATTGTTCTATCTAGTTTTTTTTCAGCCTTTTCAAGCAAGGTGCCTTCAGAGACCGATGTTTTAAGTCTTTCAACAAAACCAAGCCTCCTAGCCAAGCCATGCTCGCCCCAAAAATAATCATCAATTAGACCTTTGCTAGCCGCCAGTCCGTAGATGAACTTTTTTGCTTCAATTCGATAATCAGAGCTGCAGAGTATGTTATGAACTCTTTCTAGGACCTGTTGCCTGTCTTCACGCCCTGCTCCCCACTCTATAACGCAAAACATTTCCCATCTAATAAGAACATCCATTTTATCCTCTTCACTAAATCTGAATTTACTACTATAAAATGGATCTGATTCACACAATTCAACCATTCTTCGTATGCTCGAATACCAGTTTTCTAAAACTCTAGTTCTTTGGTTAGAATGGAATTGATAAGCGGCCGTATAAACAGGAATGAACTTTGCCTTGAAATGATGTAGCGCCCTATACCAGAAATCAATGTCCGCACAGGTATCTACCTCCTCTCTAAAACCGTTAATTTCAAATACAATATCTTTACGAAAGAACGCCGTGTGCTGCGGGATAACGCGACGTCCCAATAACGAGTGCGGAGTAATAAAGTGCGAGTCTAGCTCTGTAAGAGTAAAAGTTTTTCGATCTGGCTCAACTTGAATATCACATCCGGCTATGATACCAAGAGATCTGCAGTTCATCAGCTCTTGAATAGAGATTTTGAACGCATCTCTGAGATAAAAATCATCGCTGCTCTGGATGGCAAGTATCTCTCCATTAGCAATCGCCGCCGCTTTCATAACTGCATCGGTGTAGCCTTTATCTGGCTCGGACCACCATACTATCTGTGGATATCGTTTCAGAATGTCTACGGTTCCATCATTAGAACCACCATCAGAAACAATAACCTCTAGCCTACCTTCGTACTCTTGCTTTAGAATGCTAAGTATGGTTCTTTCAATATAATCGCCTTGATTATAGGAAGGGATAATTATGGACAAAGAAGGCCATTTCATCTTCAACTCCTCATCTGATTTGTCGGCAAACCTTTGCCCACAGGCTTAGGTTTCCTGCTGTATACTCAATAAACTCTTTTACCTCGGCTGCACACCAAGAAGGAAGATTCCTAATTCCGGTAGACAGTAAGAACTCTGCTAAACATTCAACCTTGTCGCATATGTCTTGCTCGGGTGATTTGAATTCGCTTCGTAATAAATTAAGTAGCCAGTCCGTCAGAATCATCCCCCAAAACTCTTGTCTGAGATCATCAAGGTAATTATGGGGATTTCTTCTATGATCTACCAATGGGCGGCCTATAGCAATATTGTATTTAGTGCTACTCATAACGGACTGTAAGAAGTATCCGCCCCAAATATCTCCATATCTTTGAATCTTTCCTCCAGGAACATCCCACCCCATTGGAACACAGAGATAAGCTGGTATTAGCTCTCTCACAACGCTGGTGTTTTGCGTATTAATAGGGCTCCAAGTGCTTTGATCTAAGACCATCACATCGGGTCCTAAATATCCAGTTCCCTCGACCTTCCCATTAAGCCACGTTGTTGCGTCAATATCCGGCTCGCGCAACCACAAGCCTGCAGTAACGCCAACTGTCACTGCGGAGCTTAGCGGTTTATGTTGAATATTATTCGTAGCCCCTCTCAATAAGAAAGGGTATCCCCTCGGAAATATAGGGCGCGACGGTACAAAATGAATGTACTCGCAAACATTGAGAAAACCTGACTCATCATAAACTACGTGGTCTTTCCATTCTTGCCCGGTTCTCGAGTGCCAAAGAGCAAAGTTATCATCGGTAGGCCAATTATCGTCGTCAATTGAAATCAGCCGACTACATCCCTCTTGTAAAGCCTGTAGAAATCCGATATTTCGCCTCGTCTCGTTGTTATATGGAATCCGGTTATAAAAACTAGGAAAACCTTTCCCCCATTCATCCTGTCTAGCCATGTCTAGATAGATGGTTTCCAGCCCTGAGTTTGTGAGTTCGGCAGCTAGATCATATACGCTAGGAGGAGTTTTCCTATCGCCTACAATCCAGACCTTCGTTGTGTCTAGCTCTCCGCTATTTAACAAGTTTCTTCGATACTCTCTAAGTAGGCTAGGGAAGTTGATAGTTGTAAGTACAATGTGATTTTCCTTCATTTGTTTACCTCGTTTTAAGTGCTGGAGACTATCAAGCTGAGATAGGCTTAGAGTCAATTTAGAAGAAGCTCTGCGACCAGATAGTTTTTCTCATCATAGCGCTCTTTACTGACTACAATAAGCCTTCGTGACCCGGTTCCAGTGAGAAATAATGCTTAATTGAAATAAGTCCAAAGTTATCGTCATCATGAACAGAACCTGTAACAGTGACGGGAAGAATCTCAAAAGAAAGAACATCAGATAACGCATCATAAATGATCTTTCCTGAGCGAGCCCCTACATCTAACATATAATCCCCTGGCTTGAGCTGCGAAGTATCAATTGTCAAATAAACTCTATTTTCGCCTACTTTAATGATCTCGCTATTTAAGTCGGAGTGAAAAGTACAAATCCTCTGCCCAAGCACTGTATTTATTCCCAATCCAAGTCGCAGCCCATCTATAACAGATGCGTGCTGATAGGTGATCTCGATTTGAATAAACTCTCCTATTTTGTAAGAGAATTTACCGCTGCTACCAAGAAGCTTAAGCCCTTTTATACAAAAGCCTGAACCCACAACAAAACTCGGTCTAGTTCTATTTGAAAGAATCATTTCTTTCTCTTCTCTATATTTGCCCGCATTTAAATATTGATTCGACACATCTTTTATGCTACCAAAGGACAAAACGCAGCCCTTCTCCAGGTATACTCCTTTGTCACATAATCCCAAAACTGCTTCCAGGTTATGGCTAACAAACAGAACTGTTCGGCCCTCTTTTGCCACATTGCCCATCTTACCTAAACACTTCTTTTGAAATGCCATATCTCCCACAGCTAACACCTCGTCCAACACCAATATTTCGGGATCCAGGTGCGCAGCAATAGCGAAAGCGAGTCTCATATACATTCCACTCGAATAATGCTTGACCGGGGTATCTATGAACTTATCGATCTCGGCAAAAGCGACGATCTCATCGAACTTCCGGTCTATTTCGATTCGCTTCATGCCCAGAATCGCGCCGTTCAGATAGATGTTTTCGCGTCCGCTCAATTCAACGTGAAAACCCGTGCCGACTTCGAGCAAGCTGGCGACGCGCCCGTAAAGGTCCACCTGGCCGGTGGTCGGTTCGGTGATCCGGGACAGAATTTTGAGCAGCGTGGATTTGCCCGCGCCGTTGCGTCCGATGACGCCCACGACTTCGCCCGGCTTCACTTCGAAGCTGACGTCTTTCAACGCCCAGATTGTGTTGTCCTGGTGATTCCCGTTTCGCCGGAGCCAGCCGAAAGGGGAGCGTAATGTTTCGGCGATTGAATCGCGGAGCGTCGGAAAGGACGCTTGTCGCGCGCCGATGCGGTATTGTTTGCTCAGGTTTTCAACCTTGATGATCGGTCTCATAATTTACGGAACCCAGCGAATCATCTTTCCCAGCGCGGCTCTCACCCTGTTTCTTCTATTCGTCTCAGGCATGTTCAACAACCTTCCGCACATTTCCTTTTGTAGCTTTGAATTGCTACTGAGGGAGGAGACTCGCAGGATGTGGCTGAAGTGCGCATTCATTCTTTCCTTGTAAAAACGGTCAGCCTCATCCCCTTTCAGTTTCGCATATCCGACAACGAGCTTCTCCAGGGAAGTTAACTGGATAAAAAAATCTTCTTTCATCCAGGTTTGATACTGGTGGTTCGCGCTATGCTGCTGGTATTCAATGATCGAAGGGTTTTCAATCAGTAATACCGGGTACAACGAAGCCACTCTCGCAAAATATTCTATATCCGGGGAATAGGGGAAGGATTCATCAAACCCTCCAAGTCTGTGGAAGATTTGCTTGTGGATAACCACGCCGGAGGGTAAAAAGTTCGCTCTCAGAACCGACAAAGGCCCTGGCTCTCTGAAAACATAATGAAGCCCGCCATCTATGACCGGCCCCGCGTTGATGTGCCCGACGAGCCCGGGCTGATTGAGAACATCGCACGCCCGGCGAATAATCTTCAAGGCGTTATCCGATAATAGATCGTCGTCGTGAATGATACATACCCATTCATTTTGCGCCTCTTCCAAACATCTATTCCACGCTCTCACCATCCCCAAATTACTTTGGTTTTCTATGACTCTCAGCTCCGAGCGTGAGGCTAGCGCATCCGGCGTGCCATCCGTCGAACAATCATTAACAACCAACAGCTCAACATCTCGTGTCAATTGCTTCCGGATTTGATCAAGGAGCCGGATCAGCGACCTGGCTCTGTTGTATGTAGGTATGGCAATCGTTAACTTCACCTGGCCACTCATATTGTTCCATCAGGGGCGAAGAGGATTACGGAACAGACGGAAAAAACGGAATAGACGGAAAGTTTCCTGGCCTGTTTCCGTTTGTTCCGTCTTTTCCGTCTGTTCCGTAATCCTCTTGCCTCCCCCACTGAGCAGTCATTGCTAATCAAGTGGACAACCCATGGATCACCGACTGTTGCTCTTCGCGGCTCAGATCAACGTAAAACGGCAACCGCAGCAAACGATCGCTCGCCCATTCCGTCACCGGGTAATCGCCTTCCTTACCGCCGAATTTGCGCCCCATCGGGGCCAGGTGGAGGGGCAGGTAATGAAAGACGCTCAGAATCCCACGCTCGCGCATTCGCCTGATGAGCGCCTGGCGCTGGTCCGGCTCCCGCGCCAGCAGGTAGAACATTTGATAAGTCTGTTCGCAATGATCGGGGATGACGGGCAGCCTGACCCCGTGGTCACCGGCCCAGGCCGGCAACCGCTCGAAATAGGTTTCCCAAATCTGACGGCGGCGTTCTTGAATCTTTTCCCGCTCTTCCAGTTGGGCCAGCAAAAACGCCGCGAGCATGTCGGACGGCAGGAAGCTCGATCCGGTATCAACCCAGGTGTATCTGTCCACCTGGCCGCGAAAGAACCGGGTGCGGTCAGTTCCCTTCTCCCGGATGATCTCGGCCCGTTCGATGTGCGCGGGGTCGTTGATCAGCAACGCGCCGCCTTCGCCGCAGGAGAAGTTCTTGGTTTCGTGAAAGCTCAGCGTGGCGAACGCGCCGAATGCGCCCAGATAACGGCCCTTATATTTTCCGAACAGCCCGTGCGCGTTGTCCTCGATGACGGCGATTCGATTGCGGTTGGCGATCTCCATGACCGCGTCCATCTCACAGGCCACGCCCGCGTAATGAACGACAACGATCGCTTTCGTCTTCGGAGTAATCAGCGGCTCCAGCTTTGTTTCGTCAATGTTCAAGGTATCCGGACGGATGTCGGCGAAGACCGGTCGGGCGCCTCGCAGCGCGAAGGCGTTGACTGATGAAACGAAGGTGAAGGAAGGCGCGATGACCTCGTCGCCCGGTTGAATATCGAGCAGGATCGCGGCCATCTCCAACGCGTGCGTGCAGGAGGTCGTGAGCAGGGCTTTTTTGACGCCGAGCGCGCCTTCGAGCAGCTCATGACACCGGCGGGTGAAATCGCCGTCGCCGGAAATGTGCCCGTTCGCGACGGCCTGCGCCACGTACTCCATCTCTTTGCCGACAAGGCTCGGACGGTTGAACGGGATTTTGATCGCCTGATGGGTCATTTGAACCATCTGTGGTACCACAAACGCATGGAATGTGTTCGGAACCCGTTGGCCTGGTACAAACGCTGCGCGGCGATGTTACGTCCCTGGGTAACGACGAATACCTCTTTCGCGCCTTGATCGAAAAAGTAGCGTTGCGCGGTTTTGATCAACGCGCGCCCGGCGCCGGCGCCTCTCGCGTTTTCGCTGACGCCCACCAGGCCTATTCGCCCCTGCTCGGGCGATTCCCGATGGCAGGTGATGAAGCCCGCTATCAAATCCTGGAGCGGCAAGACAAAGACCGCGTCCGCGGAACCGTCGCAGCTTTTTGTGATCCATTCGCGGTAAAACGCGGAGGCTTGAGTCCGGGTGAACCGGCGGTCGAAATAGAACCTGGATAGCTCGTAGGAGCCGGACGCGATCTGCTGCAACTGCGGCAGGTCGGAGCGCTGACAGAGGCGCGCATCGCCGGCTGAATCATCCTCGACTTTCCGAACGCGCCAGGACAGTTCCATTCTTATATCAACCAGGTGAAATTGGTTCCGCTCCGCGACCCGGACGCTCTCGTCATCATCCGAGGCGCAGAGGAAATATAGACAGGCGGCCTGGTGATCGCTGCGCCATTGCAAGACACGGTCAATCGTCGCATCGGATAAATGGCCGCCTTCGATGCGGGCGATGCGGGCGCCGAAAAACTCGCTGTCCCAATCCATCATTTTGCAGGGCGCATCTTTCATTTTTTACAAGTTAAGTTGAGCGCTTTGCGCTATAAAGTATGAGATGTTTGAGGCCCTTTCACCGCAGAGGCGCAGAGAACGATGAGGCAACGCAGAGGGAAGAGAAAAGAAGAAGGGAGAGGAAGAGATAGGCCTCTCCTCTTCTCCTCTTCTCCTATTCCCTATCACCCTCATTTCCTTTTCTCCTCTTCCCTCTTCTCTCTGCGTTGCCTCATCGTTCTCTGCGCCTCTGCGGTGAAATGGATCTGAATACTGAAAGCTCCGATGGAAGCCCGGATTTCCAGCGATCAGCGCCCAAGCAATGATTGATAGAGTTCGGCGTGACGAGCGGCTGCCAGCGACGGCGCGTGAGTTTTCGCTGACGCTTCGCGCGCGGCGGCTCGCATCGCTTCGAGCGAACCGGAGGTCAGCAGCGCATAAATCCCTCGCGCCAGGTCGTGGGCGTCCGCCGCCGCCGCCAGGTACCCGGTCTTGAAGGTCTCCACCAAATCGGGGGCGCCTGTGCCGTCAAACGCCACCACGGGCGTTCCGCAGAGCATCGCTTCGGGAACCATCATCGGCCCCGCGTCTTCGATTGACGGGCAAACGAAGAGGTCCGCGGCCTGATAGGCCAGCGCCAGCGTGATCTCGTCATTGATGTGGCCGGTGTATTTTCCGGCGAAAGGCAGTTGCGACATCAGCCATTTGCTGTTCAATCCCGCCACGAGCAAAAAGAGATCACCGCGTTTAATTTTGTTTTCGGATTCAACCAGCTCGGCGAGCCGATTGAGGGCTTCAATCAATTGCTTCATGCCCTTGCGGCGGTCTTCCAGGTACGTCGCGCCGAAGAAAAGGATCTTTTTGTCGAATGGGAGATGCAACAGATCGCGCGCCACGCGTTGATCGAAAGGCCGGAAGACGGACGTGTCAATCGGGTAAGGGATCAACTCAACCCTGTGATCGCCGAACAGAGAGCTTTGCAAAACGCGTTTCATCACCCAACCGGTCGGAGCCACAAAACAGATCGGGACGCCGGAAAAGTAACGCCGCTTGCGCAGCCAGGTCTGATGCGAATGATCGTTCAGGTCGTTTGAATCAAGGTGCGGGCAACAACCGCACTCTTTGGTAAAGCCTTCGCAGCCGAAAGAGTAATGGCAACCGCCGGTGAGCGGGTCCTGATCGGCCAGCGTCCAGACAATCGGGCATTGATAATGATCGTAAAGTCTGCGAATCAACCGCGCGTTCAACAAACGGGAAACCCAATGCAGGCAGATGATGTCAATTGAGCCAGGCTCGTTCGCCGGCCCGTCCGCCGGCCCTCTTGTCCGCCCTCTTGTAGGCCCTCTTGTGGGGAGGATGGTAAAAAGCATCCGTTGATTGATGTCGGGTTCAAGATCGAAATTGTACGTGTAATTCGCCCGAGGCGGTTTTTCGCCCAGGACTGGAACGCGCTCTTTCAAGCGGTTCAACATTGTATGCCGCAGGGGCGACGGCAGTGGCGGGACCTGGTAAACGTGGTCGTCATCCGATTTCTTGTTGCGCACCACCATCCACGAATTGCGCCCCTGTTCCCGCAACGCCGAATGCAACCTATAAGCCGCTTTCGCGGCGCCTCCGCTGACGTCCTCGGTTGAAAAGTGCGCGATGTTCATTCAGGGTTTGATCAAGTACCGGCCCTCGCTGTCAATACGATGCAGGTAGGGCCGATGCGGATAGGAACTGAGACCTTCGCGCTTCAGGAATTCGTCAACAGCTTTCTTGCACCCTTCATAACAACCGTAATCGTCAATAATGATGAACCCTCCGCTCACGACCCAGCGCCAGAGCGAATCCAAACAGACCTTGGTCGAAGCGTACCAATCCGCGTCCAACCGCAGGATCGCGATCTCTCCAAACTCGCCGGCCACGCGCGGCAGCGTGTCCTGAAACCAGCCCTGGTGGTAATGCAAGTAAGCCGGGTCATAGCCGATGATGTTTTCGAGCAGGTCGCGGTTTGTTTGCAATGCGCCAGGCGATTCGTAGAAGTTTGTGAGCGGGACCAACCGTCCCCGCGTTCCGGCGCCTGCCGCGCGAGCTTGATTGACAGCCTTTGCGCCATCAATGGCCTCGTCCGGTTCGGGGATTCCTTCGAATGAATCGAACAGGTGAAGATGCCTGGGAGTTTTGCCGTAAGCCAGGTTGGCCAGGGCCATCAGGCCGGCAGCTCCGCCCTTCCAGGTCCCGCATTCGACGAAGCTGCCGGCGATGCCCGCCGTCTCGCAGTAAACCGCCTGATCATAGAGCGAGTAGAGCCGCGCGTAAGGCAGCATCGTGTGTTGGCGCACGACCCGGATCTTTTCAAGCGCTTCGCGGTCGAAATCGGAAACATCCTCATCGCCCTGCGCGCTCTTTTCAGCCCTTTTGAGCTTCAGGCTTATCTCGTAACCCAGGCTGTTGACTAAAGGGTTGATCAGACTCTTCATTTCAACCGATCCACTCGGCAATGGGCCTTCGGCGACAGGCTCCTGATCCTTCCGGCGATCCTGTCTCCCAAGCCTCCGGGCTGTCCCGCGGCGATCCGGGGCGGACAGAACAAATCCTGTATAAGATTATCGGCCTCAACACTGCGAACCGTGATCGGAGGATGTTTCAGGGGGAATGAGACCGGCGAGGCCGGCATATTGGCGAACGGGCTTTCGCCAAACGTGTGAGTGGCGTCGTCGCGAAACCCGATGTTGGTGACCAGGTTGACTTCGGGAAAGATTCGGTAGCCGCTGTTCATCCAGCAAGCCAACAGCCATTGGTAATCCCAGGTGCTCTTCTCCCGCTCGTCGTAAAGTTTCCGGAAAATCTCTTTCCAATAGGCCGCGTGGCTTGGGTTAGGGAACATGTTTTCCAGCGCGCGAGTCTCCAGAACCGTTGGCCAAACCTTCATCCGGTGATCGTTGAGCCGCCAGGCGCGACGCCACGACGCCCATCCCCACGTGCCGCCGAAATAGGAGAAGTAGTAGCTCTGATGCGGCGTCTTCCACTCGCCCAGGAAGTTGACCCCGCCGATCATCATGACGCGCTCGTCATCCCGGTAACGTTCGAGCAGCTCTTCGCAGAAGGGGAAGAACGACGGATCAGGCAGACAATCATCTTCCAGGATGATCGCCCGCTCGACCTGTTCAAAAATCCAATCGATGCCCGTGACCAGGCGCGTACCACAACCCAGGTTCGGACTCGAGAAATCCGTCAGGACTTCGCAATCCCAATCCACTCTTTCAACCACGGCGCGCGACGCGGCGCACTTTTCAACATCATCCGGCCTGCCGGGGCGCGGGCCGTCGGCGATGACGAAGAGTTTTTCCGGCTTCGATCGGGCGATCTCTTCAAACACACGGTTGGCGCAATCGGGACGATTGAAGATGATCAGCGCGACCGGCGTTTTCATTACCAATCTTTTTTCAACACAAAGGGGCAAAGGGGCAAAGGGGCAAAGAAAACAAAACAGATCAAGCCTTTGCCCCCCTTTGATCCTTCGTCCCTTTGTCCCTTTGTGTTGAAACTGTTATCTACTTTCGAGCGCATGAGCTTTTAAACAATATCGGCGAATGTGCGCTCCATGCGGCGGAAATAGAAGGCCGCATAAACCAGAAGAGCTAAAGTAATCGCGGCGGAGATCGCCAGCATCGGCCAGTTGAAAGGCCGCCCGAAAAACGTCGCCCGGTATCCTTCGATAATTCCCGTCAGCGGGTTGAGGTTAAGCAGCCAGCGCCAGCGCTCGGGAATGAGGCTGACCGGATAGATGATCGGCGTGGCGAACATCAACAACTGGATCGCGAACGGGAGAGCGTACCGGATATCGCGGTATTTCACGTTGAGCGCCGATGTCCACATCCCCACGCCGATTGCCAGCAGCGTGGTCAAGCCGATCAGCGCGGGCAGCATCAACAGGTTCCAGGTGGCGCCGACTCCGTAATAGCTCATCAGAATGACCAGGATGCCGAAGGCGACCATGAGGTCAACCAGCCCCGCGGCCACGGCCGCGCCGGGGATGATCATTCGCGGGAAATAGACTTTGGTGATCAGATTGGCGCTTCCGACCAGACTGTTGCCACTGCTGGTGACGGCGTTTGAAAAGAAGATCCAGGGCATCAACGCGGTGTAGGCGAAGAGCGGATACGGGATGCCGTCCGATGGCATGTTGGCGAGCTTGCCGAAGAAGATCGAGAAGATGATCATCGTGAAGAGCGGCTGGATAATGGCCCAAGCCGCCCCCAACGCGGTCTGCTTATACCTGACCTTGACGTCGCGCCAGGTCAGGAAATAGAGCAGCTCGCGGTAAGCCCACAATGATTTCAGATCGATCGCAGCCAAGGCGCCGCCCGCGCGAATCGAGACGAGCGGTTTTTCAGGCAAATTCAACCGGCTTTTGTCCCCCTGTAATCGGCGCCGTAACCGGCGGTGTGACGGTAGTAATCATAATCGTTGTAGCCTTCGCGCTTGAGATCCACATTGTTGAGCACGACGCCGAAAATCTTCGCGCCGACTCCGGCCAGTTCCCGCCGCGCGCGGCGGACCAATTCCCGCGTGCTCTTGCCCGCCTGAACCACGAGGATCGAGCCGTCAACCATGGTCGAAAGGATCACCGGATCGGTGACGCTGATCAGCGGCGGCGAATCAATCAGGATGTGATCGAATTGCTGGCCGAGAATGCGGAGCAGTTCCTTCATCCTCTCGGAGCTGATCAATTCAGCCGGGTTGGGCGGGATCGGCCCGCAGGGCAAGACGGACAGGTTCGGAATGGGAAGCTTGATGATCAGGTTCTCCAGCGGCGTGTGGCTCGACAGATAATTTGAAATCCCGCGGGTGTGCGGAATTTTGAACGCCTTGTGCACGGCGGGGCGGCGCAGGTCGGCGTCAATCAGGAGGACGGATGCGCCGAGTTGCGCGAGTGAGATCGCGGTGTTGACCACGGTCGTCGTTTTGCCTTCGCCTGGCTGGCTGCTTGTGACCAGAATCGTTTTCGGCGGAGCGCCGGCGGTCGAAAGCAGGACGGAGGTTCTAAGCATCCGGTAGGATTCGACCACGGACGAAAGCGATCCCAACGGGGCGAGCTTATCGCCCGGCGGATGCATGCCCCGCGGCGCCAGACCGCCGACCGTCCCCAATTTGTCGCCGGAAATCCCGATCATCTTTTTCCGGCCATTCTTTCTCTCTCCGACCGCCCGCATCGCCTCGGCGTTCATCGAAGGGATCAACGCCAGAGTCGGGAGCTGGGTCGTGCGCGTCACGTCTTCGATGTTCTTGACGGTGTTATCGAGATATTCGAGCAGCAGCGCCAACCCGACGCCGCCGGCCAAGCTCAACAGCAGCCCGATCATTATTGCGCGGCTGCGTCCGGGGCCGGACGGAGCGGCCGGGGTCCGCGCCGGTTCGATGACGCGCAGGTCGTTGCCCTGCTGTTTCTGTTCGATCTGGGCCTGATTGGTCTTTTGCAGAAAGTCGTTGTAGAGAGCCTTGCTCGTTTCGACGTCCTGTTTATAGATGTTGAATCTGATCGAGGCCTGATTCATCTGGATGGCCTCGGTCTTGGCTGAGTCGAGCGACTGTTTGATCAACCCTTCTTCGCTGACCGAGCGCTCGAAATCGGCTTTTAGGCGGTCTTCCAGTTTTCTGGTGCTCTCCGCAATCAACCGCTCCAGCTCCGCGATTTGATTTTGCACCCTGACGACATTCGGGTTTTCCGGGCCGAAGGTGGCGGTCAACTTCGAAAGCTCGACCCGAAGACCGCTCAGTTGGGATTGATTTTGCGCCATCGTCCCATCCGAGAAGGCTTCGGGCTGTTGGGCGACACGGCCTTTCTTGACCTCTTCGTAAAGCGCCTCATTGCTCCTGCGAGCAGCTTCGGCCTTGAACGACTGGCCATAAAGATCGGCGAGTTTGCCAATGACCAGATTCTGCTTCTCGTCGGTCGAGAAGAAGATGTTGTTGTTGCTGCTGTAATTGGCCAGGTCTTGCTCGGCCTTCTGCACTTTCGCCTGCAACTCGCGCGTGGTTCGATCCAGCCACGTGGCGGAACTGCTGGTCTTGGCGGTCTTGTTGGCGTAGCTTTCATCCACGAAGACCTGCGCCACGCCGTTCGCAACCTTCTGGGCGATGAGCGGATCGGTATGAGTGAAGCTGATCTGGATCGCCCGCGTTTCATCAATTTGCGTGACGAAGAGAGATTCATCCAACTCGGCGATGTACGGCGTCAGACTTTCGATCTCTTCGGGCGACAGGCTGCCGTCAATTTGCGGCGGAAGCGGGTCGGATTTCCGACCTTCCTCCTCAGAACCGGAAGAAGCGGAGGAAGCGGAGGAAATAGAAAATCTCGCGAGGATCGTTTTCACCGCCTCCATGACCGTCTTACGCTCTCCCGCTTCGAGGAAACGGGGATCCTCGTTGAGCTGCAGCCGAACGACGACCTTTGCGAGCAACGGATAGGTGCGCAGCAACAAGAGGTCAGTCTTGATGCGCTCGGAATCGTCCATCCCGAGGATCGCGTCGCCGAGTCTGAGGATCGTCGGATTATCGCTGCTCAGAGCGACCTTCGCCGTCGCCATGTAGGTTGGCTTCGTGCGGAAAGATTCGATGGTGACGATGGTCGTCGCAATGATTACGACCACCAGCACGAGCCATTTGCGCTTCCGAACCTTGCGCCAGATATCGCGTACGTTAAACCCCTCTTCCGACGACGGCGCCGTGTTGTAATAATTGTATGCGAATTGATCCATCGAACTCAGCGGCGCGACCCCGCTCGGTCTGATCAAGCTGGCTTCGTCCATTCGGGACTCTGGTCTGGACTCCGGTCGCAAATCTGAGCGCAAATCTGACCGCGAATCTGGGTTAGGGAGGCGGTCAATCTTGTTCTTATCGTCTGAATTTCTCTCCTCTGACATACCTTCACCTTACGCTGTGTTTGTGGGAAACACAGGAAGAACTGCTTTTTACTATGGGGAGACAGCCATTGAAACGAACGTTTTTCATTTTCCATTTGATATTCGCCATTTGTCATTGCCTGAGCTGATCTTCTTCAATGACGAATGACGAATATCAAATGGAAAATGAAAAATGGAACTTACCGCAAACTTTTGCCTCACTGCTTACGAATCGCCGTCGCAGTCATTTGCGTCCGGCCTCTTCTCTTATATCGCTGTACCCATAATTACCGTAGGTTGCGATATAGTCATCATAACCTTCACGTTTGATGTCGAGGTTGTTGAGCACTACGCCGAAGACCTTCGCTCCGACGCTGTTCAGTTCCTGCCGGGCGCGGCGCAGAACATCGCGCGTGCTGCGGCCGGCCTGAATGACGAGGATCACCCCGTCCACCATCGTCGAGAGAATTACGGGGTCGGTAACATTCATCAAAGGCGGAGAATCAATCAGGATGTGATCGAATTTCCCGGACAAGGCGCGGAGCAACTCTTTCATCCGCTCCGAGCTGATCAGTTCCGCCGGGTTCGGCGGAATCGGGCCACATGGGAGCACGGACAGGTTCGGCACCCAAAGTTTATGAATCAAGGTATCGATCTCGACCTGGCGCGATAGGAAAGTCGAAAGCCCGTGGGTCTGGTTCAGCTTGAAAATCCTGTGAACCGTCGGGCGGCGCAGATCGGCGTCAATCAGTAACACGCTCGAGCCGAGTTGCGCGAGCGAGATCGCGGTGTTGATCGCCGTGGTCGTTTTCCCTTCGCCCGGCTGCCCGCTCGTGAACAGGATGGTCTTCGGCGGGGCGCCGGCGGCCGAAAGCAGAACCGAGGTTCGAAGCATTCGATACGCCTCGACGACCGAGGAGAGCTGGTCGAGGGTCACGAGTTTGCTCAGGTTGCCCCCGGATCCCCGAGAGGACGTGTGGCTGGTCGTGGCCAGGCTCAGCCCGGCCCCGATCGAGTTGGCGCCTTTCCCGTTCTGATTTTTCCTCGACGCCACTGCGCGCGTGTTGACGGTGTTGATCGAAGGGATGACGGCGAGCGTCGGCAATTGCGCGACCCGCAAGACGTCTTCAACACTCTTGACCGTGTTGTCCAGATATTCGAGGAAGAACGCCAGTCCGACGCCTCCGACCAGGCTCACCAGAAACCCGATCAGGATCGTGCGCAGCCGCATCGGACCGGTAGGCGACCCCGGCACGTCAGCCGGTTCGATGACCCGCAGGTTGTTGTGCTGCTCCGCCAACTGAAGATCGGCCTGCTTGGTCTTCTGCAAAAAATCGGTGTAGAGAGCCGTCATCGTATCGGCGTCCGCTTTGAGGGCGCCGTACTGGCTGGCGGCCTGATTCTGCAGGACGGCTTCGGCCTTGGCCCTCTCCAGAGCCTGTTTGACGGACCTTTCATCACGCGCCGCGCGTTCGAAATCGGCCTTCAACTTCCCCTCAAGCGTGCCGCGGTTCTCGCCGATCTGCTCCCGGTAGGTCTTGATCTTCTGTTCGACTTCGGCCACACGCGGATTCTCAGGCCCGTATTTCACGCTTAACTCAGAGGCCTCGACCTGCAGTTTTTGAAGCTCGCTCTGCAACGCTCCGATCCTCGGATCGGAGAAAGCTTCGGGCAGTTGCGCGACGCGCCCCTGCTTGACCTCTTCGTAGAGCGACTCCTTCAACATCCGATCCATCTCGGCCTTCGTCGCGTCTATGGTCAAACGCGTGTGCTTGTCGGTGGCGAGATTCTCTTTGCCTTCGGTCGAATAAATGCCGTTGCGCTGAGTGTACTCGGCCAGCGCGGCCTGGGCCTGCTGCACTTTGCTCTTCAACTCGCGGGTCGAACGGTCGAGCCAGCCGGAGGTGTCGGCGAACCGCGAGGTCTTACGCTCAAAGCTCCGGTCTATGAAAATCTTCGCGGTGGCGTTTGCGACGGAGGCGGCAAGCTCGGGATCGGTATGCTCGACCGAGACCCGGATGACCTGAGATTCGGGCAGCGCGTCGACTTTCAATTTGCCTTTCAGAACGTCAACGAGAGGCTTCAGCCGCTTGCTCTCTTCGGGCGTACGCTCATGCGCGGCGCTGGGGATGGACGAGACGGGGAGTTCGGGGGCTTGCGTCTTGGAACTGACCACGCTGCCTGAGATGCGCTGCCAGATGTGTTTGATGGCGTCCGTGAACGTCTTTTTCCGGAGGTTTTCCATGAAACGCGGATTCTGATCAAGCCCCAGAGTGACGACGACGTCTTCGAGCAATGGGCTGCTCTTGATAATGATCTTGTTCGTGTTGATGTTATCCGAATCCTCGATCTGGATCATCTGGTCCTTGATCTGCACCGCCTTGGAGGATTCCTTGCCGACCAGGATGTCAGTATGCGCCTGATAAATCGAAGGCGTGCGGTGAACCTCAATCGTGAGCAGGATCGTGGCGACGCCCGCGATGAGTGAAATCAGCCATTTGCGTTTGCGGACGATGCGCCACAACTCTCGCAGATGGAGGCCGTTAGCGTTCGGGTCCACGCCGTAGTTGTGATATCCCTGATCATAGCCCAGCCTTGACGTCGTGAACGGACGCATCAGGGCCGTCGCTTCGGGCGGCAACGCCTTTTCCAATTCTTCTCTTTCATCTGCCATAAGACTCTTTCGTAAGTCGGATGCCGTTCCTGCTGATGGCCTGTCCGCGCGCGGCGCCCGGAAGGCGACCTGAGGGAGCGCAGGCTCCGACGCAAATCCGCTTAGCGAATCATCTACCCAAAGGTATGCGGAAGATGGCGGCGGGAACCAATGTATTCACAACCGTGGCGCTGAATGATTTGAGCGCGCTGTTGGGAACCCAGATCACGTCGTTGCCCACGATCGGGATATCCTGCTTCTCGCCCTTCATCACCGCCCCGATGTCAATTGGAACCTCGGTGAAATTCCCCGTGGCCGGGTCCGTACGGAAGATGATGCCCTTGTCGAGTTTGGCTTTGAAAAGGGTCCCCCCCGCAAGCGAGATGGCCTGGCGCAATGTGATTCCCTGCCTGAGTTGAAACTGCCCCGGCGCTCTCACCTCCCCCGCGATGTAGAACACATCAGAGGGTGGAATGTAAACAACATCGCCCGGTTGAACGATGAGGTCATTCTTCAGCCGACCTACCAATATTCCGCCAATGTTCGCCGTGATCAGTTCGTAGTCCGGTTCGCCTTCAACCACGGTCCCCGGATCTGTTCCCTTGGCGTTATTGACGATCTCTTTCAACCGGCTATCCTCGCCGCTCTGTGGGCCATTCTGTGGGCCGGCCTCCAGTTTCTCCGGCTTGGCTTTCATTTCGCGGAAGATATACGCGGTCAGCCCGTGGTTTTCCTGCAGCCCGCCGGCGATCGTCATCAGACGAAACAAAGTGGGCTTCCCGGAGATGACATAAACGCCGGGCTGTCTGACGGCGCCTTGAATGAAGAACGTGCGGCTGTTGTATTGTTTGACCGTCACGTAAACCTTCGGGTCTTTCAAATAACGCCCGTGCAATCCATCGGCGATTAATTTACTGACCTCGTCGGTCGTCATCCCGGCGACCGGTGTGGCGCCCAGGAAACGTAGTGGGATTACTCCGGCGGAATTGATCGTGTAATTCACGGACAACTCCGGCGCGTCTTCGACAATGACTTCGATCACATCTCTCGGGGCGAGTTTGTAATCATCGCCGTCGATCATGATCACGTCCGGGCTGACGCGGTCACCGGTGGTAGGGCCTGTGGAGTTGGCGCCGCGAGAACCGGAGCCGCCCTTTGGCGCGCCCGCCGTTCCGGGTCGTTGCGACTGAGTTTGGCCGTATACGACGCCCGATAAAATCAGGCAAGCCATGCAAGCGATTACGAGAGTCTGTTTGACATTTATCAACTGAGTTTTCAAGGTAACACCCCCCATCTTTACAGACAGCCGCCTTCATCCACTAAGAAGTGGGGCGGCGCGTTCAGAAATGGCTCGATCGCCTTTTACTATCCCCCTTTTCTCTCCGGACACGGCTGCGGCGATCTGCGAGACAACCGAGGTCAAGACCAGGAAGAGCAGGGCGTTCGAGGGAATCTGAAAATTGAAATCGAACAGGCTGTGAACAATCAATGCGAACAGCCCGCCCCCCGCTCCCAGGGCCGTTCCGGCCATTAACGGGTCTCGGTGGCGGGACGCGCGCACGGTATCACGCGCCACAAGGAAGATAAACCACAAGGCTATAATCGCCCCCAAGACCCCGCCGTCGGCCAGTATTTGCAGGTAATCGTTATGCGCCTGACTGACCACCAGCGTTCCGTCCCGGGTATTGTAAATCGGGTAGGCGGTATGGTACGCGCCCAGCCCCACGCCCGTCACCCAGTTATCGCGGATCATCGCCGCGGTGTCGCGCCAAATCCACCCGCGGCTTTGAAAGAACGTCTCTTTGCCCGGATCTTTGCTGGGCGCAGCCAATCCCAATTCGCTTTTTTCCATGCGCCTGATCACGGAATCAGCGCCAACCCACCAGACACCGACGCCGATCGTAAAAAGTATCACGATCATCGCGCCTATCCGTGAAGCGGCGACGGACCATTTGAATGACCGCCTCCTGGCGGCGAACCTCTCGCCAGCCATATGCCCGGTCGGGGATTTGAATCCGAACGCGACGACGAACATTAAACCGGCGACGAGGCTGATCATCCCGCCTCGCGAAAGCGACATCACGACCGCAAGCCCTATCATCGCCGCGGCAAAACCGTACAGGAACGCCAACTCTCCACGGACCACCCGCCTCAGGATCAAGGCCACCGGAATTGGCGCGATCATTTCCACATACCCCGCGAAGTGGTTGTGATTCACGAAAGGGCCGAAAGGCGCCGATAACGGCGTGACGGTTTCGATCACCCAATAGAACTTATTGTTCCAGGTTAAACGTTGAACCAACCCAAAGACCGCCAGAGCCATGCCGAAAAAGATCAGAAAGTTTCTGAGCCAGGCCAACTTTCGCGCGCTGGTCAGAAAGTTCGCCGACAGCAGAAAGGCGATTAAAAGAACAAGTAGAACTTCAACCGTGAGACGAGTCGCTTCGGCGTCGAGCGAAATCGAGAACCTTTTGCCCTCCGAGTCCTTAATGGTTACGCCCTGCAAAACGCCAAGCAAAAGCAGCGCGAAGAGCGGCAGGGTTGTCGAGGGCAAGCTGATCTTCAGATGCCGGTTGATGACGCCTTTGATGCCCCATAAAACCAGGAACGCAATGATCAGTATACCTAGAGTCGCCAACGACCATGGTTCAACAGCCCCAAAGGCAAGAGCGGCGCCCGATATTGTGGCCATCAACCCTACCGCGATAACCAGGTCGATGAAGTCCCCAGACTCGGAGTTATGATCGTGGTTGATTTTCATTGTTTCAGCGCGTCGTCGCGGGCGACACTTCACTGCTCAACAAGCGTAAAATCGTCAAACCAGATTATCCCTCTAGTGGGGTCGTCATAACTGAACTTGGGGGTCCTGACGATAGCCACAGCCGCTTGAGGCGTATTGGCGGGCGCAACAAAACTGATGGCCAGGCGCTGCCAACCGGATGAATCGGCCATCACCGGATCCGAGACGGCGATCACGCCGCCCTGCCCGATGACGGCGACACGGGGCCCTTCCGGAGTTACCAGGTCTTTCACCTTCGCATAACATTCAAGACGGTAGTTGGCCCCAGGCTTGAGAACGACCGTCTGCTGCGCCTCATCTCCCAACGTGGTGGTGTCAAGACCTGAAAAGACGACTTTTAGAGAACGCGCGCCGGTCCTGGCAAAGCTTCGGTCAATTACGATCCGGGCGTACCGATTCTGACGAATCGCCCAACTGAACTGATTCAGTCCCTCAACCGCGTCCGTTTCAAACCCGCCATCCCAGACCAGCCCTCCGGCCATTTGAGCCTCAGGTCGGAGCGCGGTTATCAGATCGATCCAGGTCGCCTTCGCAAGGCTGAACTGCCCCGCGTTGGTCAGCGTGGTGATCAGTTCAGGGCTTCGTGGCGAATTGATTTTCGCCTGTTTATCAATCGAGTTGAAGACCGAGACGGCCTCCGCGACCATATTCTGCTCGATCAAAAACCTCACGATGGCCATCAGCAACTCGGTGTCGTTTCCGGCGAAGGCTTTCAGCGTATCGAGACTGCCGGATGAAGACCGCCAGATCGTTTCAACAGCCGAAGGTAAAAGACCGACTTTCGCTCTGGCCGCGATGCGGAACGGCTGCAAAGACTCGCCCAATTTGCCGCGCCGCAACAACAGATTCGCATACGACCAGTTCAACTCCGCATGGTTCGGCGCAAGTTTGACAGCCGAGCGGAGCGAATTTTCGGCTTCTTTCTGTTTACCATTCAATTCCTGCGCCATGGCGAGCAAACGTCGCGCCTTGTAATCCCACGGCGCCAGATTAACAGTCTGCATCGCATGGATTTCAGCCTGGGCGTCAAGCTGCCCATTGTTGGCGACGCCGGCTATATCCATATTGGCCAATTGGAAACTGACCCGCGCGGAATTTGGGAACCGTTCCGCGGCGGCGGCAAGCCATTCGCGAGGCAACTCTATCCGCCGGTCGGCCACCCCCCTGACGATAAAGTTGGATGTGACCATCGCGCCGAGGCCCAGCCCTATGACGGCAACCACCAATATGACCGCAATTCGCTTATGTAGATTGTCCAGATTTACAGTGAAGCTCAAAGTTATTCACCTGCTCCGGAATTTTGGAAAAGCGCGGCGGGGGGCGGTAGGGATGCTTGGGTTTGAGGACAGGCAGACGCTCTTTTTGTTTACGTTCAAAGAGCGCCTGCAATCAGATCTATTTACGTAGCAGAAGCAAACTACACAAACCCGGGGCCGAGTATTGATTGATACCTGTAAACTCCAGGACCTGAGTGTTATTCCGGAGCTAATTATTAATGACCATAGGGGGCGGTATTGATTGTGACGCCACGGACTCTTCCGCAGCCGCAACCGCCGCGGCGGCGGCGCTTGCCCCGCCGATGCCAACGAGCAACGCGCCAAGAGCTCCATTACCCAAAACAGACGCGGAACTTGAACCGCTTACCGCCACGGGAACACATCGCACACCGCGTTGCGTCGCGACAGGTGTGACCGCAGCCTCTGCGCCGTCAGCTGAAATAACTCCATCCGGAGTATTGACTGCGACTTTCACCCCCGCCGGAGTGCTCACGACCGCTTTGCCCTCCAGAAGGTCGCCGCTGATCAGCCCATCGTTGAAACGCAGCATAAGTTTGGACCCTGAAGTTAGTTCGATGCGTCCCAATCTTCCAAGATTGACAATCGCGGAGTTTCCTTTAGCGCAAGCGACCGCGATACGACTATCAGTAAATACTGAGGTTCCGGTAATGGCCCTCTTTTCGTTAATTGTCACAGAGCCCGTCACAATCATTTGGCCGACTTGCTGAGATGGTTCGTCCGGCTCTCCGGCATTTGCATTTCCCGCATCTGCATTTTCCGCATTTGTACTTTCTGTATTTTCTCTATTTGTGTCTTTTGTATCTTTTGTGTCTTCAGCGGCCAGGATTGAATTTGTGTTGAAAGGCCCGAAGGAGCCAAGCGCCAGTGACAGGATAAGAGCTATTACCAGGCGCGCTCTAGGTGAGTGGTTTGACATGCTAAATTTCTCCCGTTTGCTAAACTGATCAGACAATTGTGGGAACGTGGAGCAGGCGAAGATTACTTCAGTTTCATCTTTTTTTCAAACTCAATTTTTCAAAGACTTTACAAGAGGTTTTGATTTTGATTAAAGAGCCCATCCGCAAACACTAATCCCTATCCAATGAGTACCGTATAGGAAACCTCGTGTCGAGGCAGCATTAAGACTCAAGCAAAGAGCTGTCGAACAAGAGCGATCGAGATTAGGGTTCGATGAGAGGGGGTAGGGGTTATCAACGGCGGCGGGACCAAGGTTGAGGGCGACGTTTCATTTTATTTCATTTGGCGAATTGATATTCAACCTCGACTGCCGCGCTAAAGGTAATTGCTCCCGATCTTTGTAGTCAAGAAAAAAGCCGATCTTCCCTGAAGTTTTTCACTTGGAGATCGAGACCGGTTGCCCGGAGACGAGGTTGCCCGGAGATAAAATGACCGGCGCGCCCGCCCCCAATCCCTCGACAACCACCCAGTCATCCTCACGCTTCCCAACCACGACATTTTTTTCAATAGCCTTATTGTCTTCCACCGAAAAAACTTTCTGAATGCCGGCGAATGTCACGATCGCCGAAGCGGGAACCATGACCGCCTCGGAAGTCGCTGTCGTTTGAATTTCCGCCTTTGCGAAAGAACCGGGCCGCAAATTGCCGCGTTGATTATCCACTTCGGCTTCAATGATCAGCGTGCGGCTTTGCTCTTGAAAGGCGGGACTCAATCTGGCCACACGCCCCGAGTAAGCCTGCTGAATATCCCCTTCCACCAGGACGCGCACAGGCTGGCCTATTTTGATCCCCTGCGCCTCGCGTTCCGGCGCCTCGACTCGCAATCGCAAGGGGTGCAACCGGATAATTGTCACCACCGGAGCGCCCGAATTCAGATACTCGCCAAGCGAAGCCCTGCGTTCGCGCACGGCGCCGTCGAAAGGAGCGTACAACGTCGTTTCGACAATCTGCTGCTGAGCGATCGCCAACTCGGAACGCCGCTGCAGCAGCACGGCCTGACGGTTCCTGACCTCCTCGATGGCGTCCTGGTAACGGCTCTCGGCGACCTTGAAGGCGGATTCGACGCGGTCAAGCTCAGCCTTAGATTGAATCCCCTGGTTAACCAGTTGGATTGTCCGTTCGCGATTGGATTTCGCTTCCTCAAGGACGGCCCGCGCCTGGCGCGCCAGCGATGTGTTTTCAGCCTCTATGCTGTCGTCGGCGCCCTGCGGAGGAAGCCCAAGCCTGACTCGCGCCTGTTGCAACGCGGCTTCGGCCTGCTGCAACCTCACTTTGAATTCAGTGGTCTCGAGATACGCGAGGACCTGCCCCTTGACCACCTGACTTCCCAGATCAACCTTGATCTCATTCACCCGGCCCGCGACTTTGAAACTCAGCGCGGCCTGCTCATCGGCGGCGAGGGTCCCGGGCGCGGTGACCGTAAGAGTCAATCGCCTGGCTTCGGAGTTCGCCAGCTTGACCTGTCTGACGGGCAAATTCGCCGCGCCGCCTTCTCTTCCTCTGGAAGCGGAGACTTGCGGTTCGCCGCCTCGGCACCCCGCCGCCAGGAATAGAATGGGTAACAATAGGAATGAGATTACGAACCTGTCTTTTATTTCTGCCATTTTCTATTTCGTGAATTGCCATGAGTACGTATGCTGCGCGTGAGCGGCATTATATCCTGCCGGGCGTTTTCTTCCACTCAAACCGGGCAAAAATTATTCCCGCGAAACTTTCGTGGCGCCAGGTTGTATGAGAAGATGCGGATCGTAAGCTGTCATCTCTACTCGCGCTGCGGGAGAAACAGATCAATGAATCAGGTAATTAATCCGTTTCTTGTCGCCTTTGGCGTCTTTGCATTGATATTCACTGTGATCGCGCTTGTGATTGCGAACGAGTCAGTCTCAGCGACAGGCGAACCATTTCTCGAATCGGAATTGATCTTCCCCCTCGAACACTGGCACAACCATGCCTCGTGCATCGTCGAAAGCCCGAACGGAGACTTGCTCGTCTGCTGGTTTCACGGGTCCGGCGAACGGACCGCGGATGACGTGAAAATCGAGGGCGCATGGAAAAGACGCGGCGCGCGGCAGTGGAGTCCACGCTTCACCCTGGCCGACACTCCCGGCTATCCCGACACCAACTGCGCGATGTTCATTGACCCGCGGCAGAGATTGTGGCTGCTCTGGCCGACCATCCTCGCCAACGAGTGGCATACGGCCTTGATGAAATACAGGATTTCATCGCGCTACCAGTCCGAAGGCCCGCCTGTCTGGGAGACCAACGAAGTCATGCACATCACTCCCGGGCCGGAGTTCGAGGCGGCGGTGAAAGAGGCGATGGACGCGCTCGAAAACAGAATACAAAGCGAGCCGGAAGAGAGGCGTAGCGCGCTGCGCGATTACATTGCAAGGACTCGCAAGAACGCGGCGGATAAACTCTTCCGCCGCATGGGCTGGATGACGCGCGCTCATCCTTTCATTCTCGACAACCGTAGAATGATCGTCCCTCTCTATTCCGACGGCTTCTCGTTCTCGCTGATGGCCATCACCGACGATTGGGGCAAGACGTGGAAGACCAGCGTCCCGCTCGTCGGTCAGGGCAACATCCAGCCCAGTATTGTTCGGAAAAAAGACGGAACCCTTTTCACGCTGATGCGTGATAATGGCCCTGCTCCGAAACGCCTGAGCCAAAGCGAATCGCGTGACCAGGGCGAGACCTGGTCGCCTGTAACCGACAGCGATCTGCCCAACCCCGGATCCGGCGCCGAGATCATCTCTCTCCGCAACGGCCACTGGGCCTTGATCTACAACGACACCGAACGAGGCCGCAACAGCCTGACCGTGGCGATCTCGGATGACGAAGGCAAGACCTGGAAATGGAAACGGCGGCTGGAGTATGACCCGCCCGGCGCCGAGGCGGGCGCTTACCATTATCCTTCAATCATTCAGGCCCGCGATGGAACACTGCACGCGAGTTATAGCCATCACCTCAACCGCAAAGATGTTGAGAAGGACGCCGAAGGCAAACCTCGCCGAAAAACGATCAAGCATGCCCATTTCAACGAAGAGTGGATCATGGCCGGGGAAAAATGACGCCCGACAAAGCTGATTGAATATTTCTCTCGCCAGAGAAACAATCAATCGCTAGAATTGGAAATCCCATTCCGTGTTTGGTTCCGACATTGAATTCGGATTCAGGTTTAGTTCACCTCTTAGATGAGACTTAAGCGACATGATGTACAGCCAACAAGAATACGACATGGTTCGGCGGCAAACGATGCAGATCGAAGCCGAAAAGCGCGCGTTGCTCAGATGGGTTTTGATTGGCGTAACAGTCTCGCTGATCGCATCGTTGCTCCTCACCGGCTGGATGTTCCGCCGTTACAGTATGGCTGAGAACCTTATCGGAAGCGCCAATGAGAGGGCCGCGTCCGCGGAGAACCATCTACAACGGATCAAACGCGAGCGTGACGAGATGAAAGCGATTCTGGACAAGAACTCCGCCACGCTCGCCCAACAGAACTCCGTGATTGACTCAACCGTGCCTAAAATGCTCAGCAAAGCGGCGACCCCCGCCGAGCTGGCCGAGTTGGCGCGGGCAATCTACGAGACGCCGGGCCATGTGATCGAACTTCCCAGCATTCCGCCCGACAAGGTCTTACGCGCTTACCGCACCCGTGTTGACGGGCAGCCGCACAAATACACGCTGGTCGCAGGACAGCTTGACGGCAAATGGAGACTCTATTCCCTGCTGGTCAAGAATCAGGCGGATTGATAGACACGGATATCCTGAATCAGTTGACTGATCAAACCCGATCGGGTAATTTCCCATTACCCTCACAATCCAAAATAGTTCATTCATCTACCCCAACTTACTTTCTCCAATCCCGACCTGTAAATAAAACGGAAGGAGTTGTCTATGCTTTCCTCTCCTGCCTTCAGACCTTCCTTTGGACATCTGGCGCGAGGGCCGCTTGCCATAGTGCTGATCGCGGCGGCAATAATCGCCGCCGCTACGCTGGCGCCGGCGCCGGCGAACGCGACGATCATGCAATACCTCGAAATTGAAGACCTCGCCAGACTCTCTTCGGATATCTTTCGCGGCCAGGTCGTTTCGACCAGCGCGCACTGGAACGCTGAGCGCACGCGCATTTACACGGCGATCCGCGTGCGAATCAACGAAACGTTCAAAGGTTCGACTCACCGCGACCAGACCGTCACCGTCACTCAGCCTGGCGGCGCCAAAGACGGGATCAGAGATGAAGTATCTGATTCGCTTTATCCTTTTGATTGTTATCTCGACAGTTACGTTCTCCATCGCCAGCCGCAGGACGGAATCGTACGTGCGCAGCCCTCTCGGTGGCGCAAACGGGACTCCGGTCTCGTGGAATCTGACCGATCCCGTGACGACCGAGGTCATAGGGGGGCGCATCGTCTACAACCTCAACTCGGCGGGCAGCGACAACCTGCCCTTCTCGCAAGTCGAACAGGCGATCGCCGCGTCATTCCAGGCATGGGAAGATGCGCCAACAAGCTCTATTGCGTTCACGCGCGGCCCGAACACGACTTCGACCGCGACAGGCAATGACAACCTGCTGCAGATCTTCTGGCTGGAAAACTCCACAACCACTCCGGACGGGTTGAATATCGCGGGGGCGCTGGGCGTCGCGCGTCTGACGACCATCGCCAGCGGGCCGCGCACGGGCGAGATCATTGACGGATCGCTGGTCTTCAACGGCAATCAATTCCAATGGGCCACGGATGGGCGTAACAACGCGGCCGACATCGCCGAAGTCGCGACCCACGAGATCGGCCACATCATCGGACTCAGTCACACCCCGATCGGCGGCGCGACGATGTTCCCGCGTTTCCTCATCGGTAGAAACAGAGGCCGCACGCTCGAGCTTGACGATAAGATCGCCGTTTCGGTCGTTTACCCGGCAGCCGGGTTCGATTCGTCAACCGGCGCGATTCGCGGGAGAGTGACCGACAATAACGGCGCCGCAATTTTCGGCGCGCACGTCGCAATCGTGGGCGCCAACGGAACCGTCGTCACTGGCGCGCTTTCGCAACCCGACGGCGGATACTCGATTCAGGGATTGCCGCCGGGCAGTTACACCGTTTACGCCGAGCCGCTCGACTCGGCGCCCGGAGCCTTCTTCAGCCGCGCCGATCTGCAACCTTTTTTCAGCGGCGTCGCCACGGACTTTCAAACGACCCGCGATTTCCAGGTAACCGCCGGCGCCGGCGCAATGACGACGCTCGATATCTCCGTCGCGCGTGGAGCCCCTCCCTTCGACGCATTGGCGATTTATGACGCGGCTATAGACGCCTTCCTCAACGTCGCGACAGTCATAGCTCAAGGCCAGAACAGTGTGACCATCGGCGTGGCGGGACCGGGCCTTCCGCAATCGGGATCGCCGCTGAGCGTCAGCGGCCCGGGCGTAACGGTCCTGCGGACAGACTTCAGAACCACCAGCAACGGGTTGCGCGCCGTGCTGGCGGACGTCAGCGTCAGTCCCGGCGCGCCGACCGGAATGCGCAACATCATCGTAAGCGACGGATCACAGCGAACGATCATAACCGGCGCCATTGAACTTATCGCCGGATCGGGCGGCGGGACGCCGCCCGTGGCCACCGTCAACGCCGCCAGTTTCACAACCGGCGTCGCCGCTGAATCGATCGCCGCCGCTTTCGGCGGCTCTCTGGCCGTGGCGCCGGCTTCGGCCACAAGTACCGCGCTGCCGACTTCGCTGGGGGGAACTCAAGTCAGATTACGTGACAGTTCCGGCGCCGAACACCTGGCGCCGTTATTTTATGTCTCGCCGAATCAGGTCAATTATCAAATTGCTCCGGGGATTGCGATCGGAAATACGGCCGTCACGATCACCAACGCTGATAGCGCCGTCTCGACCGGGTCAATCTTGGTCGAGCTTGTCGCGCCCGGATTGTTCAGCATGAGCGCGAATGGGCAGGGAGTCGCGGCGGCGCTGGCGCTGCGAATCAGAAACGGCGTTCAAAGCTACGAATCCATCGCCCGTTTCGACCCGCCCCGGAACCAATTCGCTTTTGTTCCGATTGACCTTGGCCCCTCGACGGATCAGGTTTTTCTGGTTCTGTTCTGCACGGGCGTTCGGTTCCGCAGTTCACTCTCAGCCGTCAGCCACAACATCGGGGACGTCACTGGAAGCCCCTTGTTTGCGGGAGCGCAGAGCGAGTTCGTAGGATTGGATCAAGTCAACATACTGCTGTCGCGCAGCCTGATCGGGCGAGGCGTCGTAAATGTCACTTTGATGGTCAACGGCAAAACGTCAAACACGGTGACTGTGAGTGTTAAATAACAGTACCGCGCGCGTGAGCAAGCGGCTACCGATGTGGTCTGCCGCTTGTTCACGCGCGCGGCGCTGTTTTCGCCTGATGTGGAAACAGCCATAACAACACAAACTCGATGACGATCAACGTTACCGCCACCAACGAAGTGTTCACCACCCAGTATTTCCAATAGCCGGTAAACAAAACCCACTGTCCGTAAGCGAAATGAGCCACATTGACGTTGGTATACGGCCCCGGCTCGGTCAGCAACCGCGTGATCTGCTGAAGGAGCACGAAGTAGATGAGAGACGGAATCCAGATCCCTCGCTTCGCGCCCACTTGCCGAATCGCCACTATCGCTACAATGAACCCGCCCAGATGGGAAAAGATCCTAATCACTGTGATCTGCTTGCTCCACACCATGTCTATAATCCACGGCGGCACGCCCAGAATCAGCCAGAAGACCGCGACGCGGATCAGAAATGGATTGCCCATAAACATCCCCACGGCCAGCATCAGGTTTGAAATGTGACAGCTCCACAACATCTGCTCGGGCGTCTTTGCGACCACCATATATTCGATCGCGCGCGCAATGAAAAAGCAGAGCGGGAGAATTCCCAGGAGACGGAAACGCAACGTCCGCCAAGGGGGAATCAAAGTGGCTTCGTTTGTGTTCATGGCGTGGTTCTCCATACAAATCTGTTGTAAATATTTCCGGTCCGCTACCCGCATTCCATCATTTCACGGGCCCGCGGCGCAAACGGTTTTACGCTGGCGCAAAGCGTGGATATAATGGCGTTCCTCACACACACACCTTGCTGTCCCGACTGGCAAGCGTAAAAATCGGGTTTATGTTCAAGGCGGCGGTTACGCGTAAGCGAGGTAATAGCCGATGGATCAACTCATTCAGCAGCGGAGCGATGGCGAATGGATCAACTCATTCAATTCTTCTTCAAACACAAATGGTCGACTTTTGCCAAGGGGCAACTTGGTTTCGCCAATCGCCCTTCCTGGATATGGATTGCGCTCGCCGCGCTCGCCCTGGGGTTGCTCGTCTATTTCCTCTACATCCGCCCCGGCTACCGGATCAATTCAAAATCCAAATTCGGTCTGGTCGCGCTGCGCGTTTCCCTGCTGGCGCTGCTGCTGATCCTGCTCATGCGTCCGGTGGTCGTCGTGCCCTCGATCATTCCCAAAAGCACTTCGGTCGCGGTGATCGTTGACGATTCGCGCAGCATGCGGCTCAACGACGAAAACGAGCGTAGCCGCATTGACGCCGCGAAAGAAATTCTCTCAACCGGCAATCAATTCGCTCGCGGTCTGGACGAGAAGTTCAAGGTCAGCCTCTACGGCTTTTCGACCGGCGCGTCAAAGATCAAGGACGCTAATGAATTGAAGGCGGAAGGCGCGGTGACCGACATCGTCAACGCTTTGCGCGAAACGGTTAAAGATCAGAGCGGGCCGGCGCTCTCGGCCATCATTCTCCTCAGCGACGGCGGAGCGAACACCTCGCGCGACCTGGGCGCGGAGCTGAGAGAATTGCGCGCGAAAAATATCCCCGTCTTCACCATCGGCGTGGGCAATCCCGCGCGTTTCAAAGACGCCGAGATGTCGCGCGTGACGACGCCGCGCCGCGTGCTCACGGGTTCGGCGGTCATCACCGACGCGCTGGTTCGGTTGAATGGTTACGGCGCAACCAAAGTCGCCGTGGCGATCAGCGAGGACGGGCGCGCATTGAAGACCCAGATGCTGGATGTGAAAGGCGGCGAGGCCGAAACCCTGACGGTTGAATTCACGCCCTCATCGCCCGGCGCGCATCGTTACACGTTCGAGGTCAAACCGCTCGACGGCGAGATGACCGTCGAAAACAACGCGCAAGACACGTTGATCGAGGTCACCAACGACCATCCGAGGGTCTTGTACATCGAAGGCGAGCCGCGCTGGGAATACGGTTTCATGCGCAAGGCTCTGACCAAAAACGAAAAGAACCTCATCCTGGTCTCCTCGCTGCGTTCCGCCGACGGCAAATTCTACCGGCAGGGCGTCGAATCGGGCGGCGAATTGACAACCGGATTCCCCACCACCGACGAAGAGTTGTTCACCTACCAGGGCCTGATTGTCGGCAGCGTCGAGGCCAACTTCTTCTCTTACGATCAACTGAAAAACATCGAGCAGTTCGCGGCGAAACGCGGCGGAGGCGTGTTGATGCTGGGCGGCGCGCGTTCGTTCGACGCCGGAAAGTACGCCAACACGCCGATCTCCGACCTGTCGCCGCTCTACCTTAACGATCAGGTCGAGGAGTACGAGACCCAGATAGTGTCGAATTTCAAAGCCTCGCTGACCTCCCGCGGGCGGACGCACGCCGTAACCCGGCTCAATGAAGACCGGGCTTTGAGCGCGAAGGCCTGGGAGGAACTGCCTCCGATCTCGATTCCCGAGCTGCTGACGAGCGCCAAACCCGGCGCGACGGTCATTCTGGAGGCCAACAACATCAACGACCGCAACCGCACCGCGCCGCTGCTGGCCGAAGAGCGTTACGGGCGCGGGCGAACGATGGCCCTGACCGCGAACGACACCTGGCGCTGGCGCATGGAGACGCCCTCGAAGAACAATTCGCACGAAACGTTCTGGCGGCAGTTGCTGCGCTATCTGGTCAGCGCCACGCCAAGGCAGTACGAGGTCGCCGCGGAACGCGACGTTTACACTAAGGGCGACGCGGTGGTCTTGCGCGGCGAGGTAAACGACAAGAAATTCAACGCCGTCACCGACGCCCAGGTCGTCGCGCGGATCACGAAACCTTCCGGCGCGACCGCCGAAATCCCCCTCAAGATCAATTTCGGCGAGCGACAGAATGGCGGCGCCAACGATTATCGCAATGAATTCACGCCCGACGAGAACGGGCTGTATAAAATCGAGATGACCTCGCGCCGGGGAGGGACGCTCCTCGGCGAGGCGCAATCAACTTTCTTGATTACCGACCGCACGCGCGAATTTCACGACGCCGCGCAAAACGTCGAGTTGCTCAAACGCGCCGCGGCCGAAACCGGCGGAAAATATTTCCCCCTGAGCGACGCCAACGACCTGCTCGACGAGATCACACTGCTCGAAGGTAAAAATTCCGAACGCGTGAGCAAAGACCTCTGGGATATGCCGATCAATTTCATGCTGCTCATCGGACTGGCCGGCGCCGAATGGTTTTTGCGCAAACGTAGAGGATTGGCTTAATAGGTTATGAGCGTTCAGACTGAAACACCCCGCGTCCCTGAAATACTCGCAATCCTTGATTCGCTTGAACCGGGTGAACGCCGACTGCTGCGCGATGTCAGTTGGGAAGAGTACGAACAACTGCTCGATGAATTGGGCGGTGGTTATGCGCCGCGAATCCAATATGACGAAGGGACATTGGAGCTTATGGCCCCCCTATTTATCCATGAGCGCGACAAAGAGCTGGCCTCGATATTGGTGCGAGTGTTGGCCGAAGAGACCGGCCTGGAAGTGCTTGCCGCCGGATCAACCACCTTCAAGCGTAAAAGTTTGCGAAAAGGAGCCGAGCCTGACGCCTGTTTCTACATCCGCAACATTGATCGAGTGGCCGGAAAAGAGAGGATCGATCTGCATTCAGATCCGCCGCCTGATTTGGTGATCGAAATTGACGTGACGCATCCGCAACGAAGCAAGATGAAAACCTATGCCCGTTTTGGCGTGCCGGAGTTTTGGCGCTTTAATGGAAAGCGGTTCGAGATATTTGAATTGATCGGTAATACATACGCCGCGCGTGAATCGAGCCTCGCGTTCCCCATCCTGCGCGCGGAGGACATAGGCGATCTCATTGAGCAAAATAGATCGAAAGGCGATATCGCCGCAACAAACAGCTTTCGCAAATGGGCGCAAGCGCGCAAACCAAAAGCGTGAAGACCAACAGACACTCGAGGTAGTTTTTCCATCGTGATTCGCCATCTTGTCACAACAACCATTTTGCTGACGATGATCGCCGGCGCCGCCTGCGCGCAGGACGTTCCCGTCACGCCCAACAGACCGGCCGCCGCCAAACAGGAGGCTCAGAAGGCTGAACCGACTCCAACGCCGCGCCTGCCGCCTGATCCGAACAAGTTCGCCGTCATCATCAGCGGCATCAGCGGTGAAGAAACCTACTCGACTCGATTCGCCAAATGGACCGCCGATCTGCGCGCCGCGCTTATCGAACGTCTCGGCTTCGCCGAAGATCATCTTATGGCGCTCACCGAGAAACCGGCGGAGAAAGAGCAACCATGCTCAGCCGGCGCGGTGCGCGACACATTCGCCAAGCTCCGCAATTCGGTCAAACCCGACAACCAGGTTTTCATCTTCTTTATCGGCCACGGCGGTTTCGACGGAAAGATCGCCAAATTCTTCCTGATCGGGCCGGATTTGACCGCGGCCGATTACGCGCAATTGATCAACAATCTGCCCACGCGCAAGGTCGTGATCGTAAACATGGCCAGCGCCAGCGGCGAATTCATCAAACCGCTCTCCGGCAATGGCCGCGTCGTCATCACGGCGACGCGCAGCGGACAGGAGCAGAACGCCACGCGCTTCGCCGAATATTTCATCGCCGCTTTGGGCAACCCGGAGGCTGACGCCGACAAGAACGGCCGCGTCTCCGCGCTCGAAGCGTTCACCTACGCGAGCAAGCTGACCGGCGGCTCATACGAGCAGAAAGGCCTCCTGACCACCGAACATGCTTTGCTCGACGACAACGGCGACGGCGTGGGCCACGCGAAAGCCGAAGAGGGAGACGGGGCGCTCGCCAAGACGACCTATTTCGATTCACTGCCACTGCAACAGGCGGGCGGCGACGCCGAACTTG